>OBUN01000014.1_pt1 | contig 127189 bp, 130 predicted proteins | sample 1475851 | NCBI WGS metagenome assembly OBUN01 (sample SAMEA2579932, study PRJEB22360) | human gut metagenome | reverse complement strand
AGCCTTCATCGGAGGGTGGACCGGTTGGCGCTTTCCCCCCAGCCGGTACAGTGGCTACGGCTGCCGGACACGTTAAAGAACGGTGGGATTAAGATTTCCCGTCAGGCGCTGCGCGAATGGGCCAGACAGCAGACGTATGCGACCGTATCGTAGCCACCCGCCATATCCCGCGACATAACGCCGGGTGGGTTGAACGCGGTATGCTGGACTAAAGTAGCCCTTTCTGGCTGAGCGTAACGCGGGTGGCGGCATTGAGATCGTAGTTTTTGAGATCGTCGGCTTTGACCCAGGCGTAATTGTCAAACTCCTCGTTGATCGTCACGTCGCGATTGGCGCTGACGCAGTCGAAGATGAGGTAGATCATATAGATCGTTTCCTGCCGACCATCCGGGTAAGTTTTGACGCGGGTATCATCGCGAAAGCTCCACGGCGCGATATGGGTAAGGATGAGTTTTTCGCCAAGCTCTTCGCGTTTTTCCCGCCGCAGCGCCTCTTCAATACGCTCCCCTGGCTCCACGCCGCCGCCGGATAAGGCCCATTGCCCGGGAAAAACACCGCGGTCGGCGGCCATTTTGCAGAGCAGATACTGACCTTCATTCTGGATAAGCGGGCAAACAATCGTCCTTTGGCGCACGGTTTTTCTCCTTCACAGGGGGCGGTATGCCGATGAAATAGTTTGCGAGCCGCCTCGGTAAACCGCAAGCGAAATGCGGCCCTGGCCCTGTTGAGTGTTAAGTTAGGTGAAAATAATCGCATGGAGTTTCGCCATGGACAGGGCGCCCCATTCCCCGCATGACGCCGTATTTAAACACCTGTTGTCGCACCGGGCGACGGCAAAGGACTTCCTTGACATTCATCTCCCCGCACCGCTGCGCGCGTTATGCAATCTGAATACGCTGCAACTGGAATCAGGGAGCTTTATAGACGATGAGCTACGAGCGAGTCATTCCGATATCCTTTACTCGCTGCAAACGCAGGCGGGGGAGGGCTATATCTATCTGTTGATTGAGCACCAAAGCTCGGCGGACCGCCATATGGCCTTTCGCCTGATGCGCTATGCCATCGCCGCGATGCAACGTCATCTGGATAAGGGGCATACGCAGCTGCCGCTCGTTATCCCCCTGCTGTTTTATCATGGCCGCGTTTCGCCCTGGCCGTACCCGATGTGCTGGCTGGCAGGCTTTGCCGATCCGGACGTTGCGCGGCGGATCTATGGTGATGATTTTCCCTTAATCGATATCACCACCACCCCGGATGATGAAATCATGCGCCACCGGCGCGTGGCGATGCTGGAGCTGCTGCAGAAGCATATCCGCCAGCGCGACATGATGGACCTGCACGAGCAGCTGGTCAGCCTGTTAGCACTGGGATACACTAGCCGCAGGCAGCTAAAGACGCTGCTGCATTATCTGTTACAGGCAGGAAATGCCGCCGATCCGGTCGCTTTTTTGCGCCATCTTGCGCAAAGCGTTCCCCGGCGGTCGCACAAGGAGACGCTCATGAATATTGCCCAGTTTCTGGAACAACGCGGCCATCAGCAAGGGTTAAAGCAAGGTCTGCAACAAGGTCTGGAGCAAGGTGAGCAGCAGACCGCGGAGCGTATCGCCCGGGCGATGCTCGCTAGCGGACTTGACCTGTCGCTGGTGGCGAAACTGACCGGCCTCGCCCCGGAATGTCTGGCCCGGCTGCAGCATTAATTATTCCCTTATCCACCCGCGCCGCGCCGATCGTGCGGCGTCAGTTCTCTGTTTTCGTCAATGTGTCAGCGTTAATCATAATAAACATGAATATTCATGGCGCTGAATGGGCGGTTCGTCATGCTGGCAACGCCCGATGCCGTAAAAAAACGCAACTGGTTACACTCTTGTGAAAATTCATTTCGCCAGGTCATTGATTCCTGACGGGTGCGCAGTAGAATTTTCAGGTTTTTTCGGGACTTCTTTGATTTTAATTTTCTGGATAGAGTAAATAATGAAAAAAAGCATTTTTATGGCGCTGGCTGGCGTCATGCTGGTTTCTTCCGCGGCCCATGCGATCAGCGTTACCGGTGAAGCAGGCGAGCATTACACCAATCTTGGCGTCGGGTTTGGCACGGAGTCTACCGGCCTGGCCGTTTCCGGTAACTGGCTGCATAGCGATAACGACGGCGACGCCGCGGGTTTAGGCCTGGGGCTCAATATTCCGCTGGGGCCGTTCCTCGCGACCGTGGGCGGTAAAGGCGTATACACCAACCCGAAACAGGGCGATGAAGGTTATGCGGCAGCGGTCGGCGGCGGCCTGCAGTGGAAAATCGGCGACAGCTTCCGCCTGTACGGCGACTACTACTACTCGCCGGATTCCCTCTCCAGCGGCATTGACAGCTATCAGGAAGCTAATGTCGGCGCCAGCTGGACCATCATGCGTCCGCTCAGCATCCAGGCAGGCTATCGCTATCTGAACCTGGCGGGCAAAGATGGCAACCGCGATAACACCATCGCCGACGGCCCGTACATCGGCGCCAGCGCCAGCTTCTAATCTCCTCCGGCGCGGTATCTTCTTGCCGCGCCAGATTTTCCTCCTCGTCAGCATCCCGCTTTGCGTTATAGTATTTGCCACCTGGCAGGCAAGGAGTGAGCAATGTTGAATGTGGAAATGCTGTCCACTGGCGATGAAGTGTTGCATGGTCAAATCGTTGATACCAATGCGGCATGGCTGGCGGATTTCTTTTTTAATCAGGGGTTACCGTTAACGCGCCGCCATACCGTTGGCGACGATCTTGATGCGCTGGTGGCGATTCTGCGCGAACGCAGCGAACAGGCGGATGTGCTGATCGTTAACGGCGGCCTTGGGCCGACCAGCGACGATCTGAGCGCGCTGGCCGCCGCCACCGCGAAAGGCGAAGGGCTTATTTTGCATCCGGAGTGGCTGGAAACCATGACCCGTTTCTTTGCCGAGCGCGGCCGGCCGATGGCGGAAAGTAACCGCAAGCAGGCGGAAATCCCCGCCAGCGCCGAGATGATCAATAACCCGGTCGGCACGGCCTGTGGCTTTGCCGTTCAGCTCAACCGCTGCCTGATGTTTTTCACCCCCGGTGTACCTTCTGAATTTAAGGTGATGGTCGAGCAGGAGATTTTACCGCGTCTGCGTCAGCGCTTTACGCTGCCGGAGCCGCCGGTATGCCTGCGTTTGACCACCTTTGGCCGCTCGGAGAGCGAGCTGGCGCAAAGCCTCAATCCGCTGACGTTACCGCCTGGCGTGGTGATGGGTTACCGTTCGTCGATGCCGATTATCGAACTCAAGCTAACCGGACCGGCTGACCAGCGTGACGCCATGCTGGCCCTGTGGCCGGAAGTCCGCAAGGTGGCTGGCGACAGTCTGATTTTCGAAGGCACGGAAGGGTTACCGGCGCAGATTGCGCGCTGCCTGCAGGAGCGGCAGCTGAGCCTGACGCTCAGCGAGCAGTTTACCGGCGGCCTGCTGGCGCTCCAGCTGTCCCGCGCCGGCGCGCCGCTGCTGGCCAGCGAAGTGGTCCCGGCGCAGGAGGAGACGCTGGCGCAGGCGGCTCGCTGGGCGGCCGAGCGGCGCATAAACCATTTTGCCGGTCTGGCCCTGGCGGTGAGCGGCCAGGAGAACAATCATCTCAATGTGGCCCTGGCCACCCCGGACGGCACCTTCGCGCTGCGGGTGAAGTTCAGCGTCACCCGCCACAGCCTGGCGGTACGCCAGGAAGTCTGCGCCATGATGGCATTAAACATGCTGCGTCGCTGGCTGAATGGTCAACCGCTGGCCAGCGAACATGGCTGGATTAACGTGGTGGATTCCCTCTCGCTGTAAGTCGTTTCCCCCGGCGCGCGGGCTTCTCCCGGGCGCCGGTTGTCCAGCCTGTTGTACTCTCCTGAAAAAATTCTGTGCGTTAAGTCGCAATAATCTGCAGCGGATGGTCCAGCATACGGGAAAACGATTGCCCCGCGATATCGCTCACACTTTACCGCCCGCACAATCGCAACACTGATTCCAGTATTCAGGATTGGAGTCCAGTATGTTGGAATCAACAAAAGTCCCGGCGCTGACCCGCGCGATTGAGATCCTCAATTTAATCAGCCGGATTGGCCCCTGCAGCGCAGCCACCATCATTGCCGAACTGGGGATCCCGAAAAGCACGGTTTATCTGCTGCTGGGCGAGCTAAAAAAGCAGCGCTTCATCAGTATGGATAATCAGGATAACTACTGCCTGTGGACCAAGCTGGTGGAGCTGGCCGGGCAGGCGCTGAGCAAAATGGATCTGCGCGAGCTGGCGCGTCCGCGCCTCACCCGGCTGATGGACGAGTGCGGCCTGCTTTGCCATCTGGGCATCATCGATCAGGGTAACGCCTACTACATTCTTAAAATTGAGTCTCCCGCCACCATTAGCGTGCGTTCGCACGAAGGCAAGAGCCTGTCGCTTTATCGCTCCGGGATCGGCAAATGTTTGCTGGCCTGGCAGCCCGCCAGCGTTCAGGCGTCGATTATCGACGACCTGCAGTGGGAGCGGGCCACGCCAACGACCATCACCGATGCTCAACAGCTGCGGGAGGAGCTGGGGCGCATTCGCGCTCGGGGCTGGAGCTTTGATAATGGCGAGGACTATCCGGATGTGCGCTGCGTGGCCGCCCCGGTATTTAACGCCAATAACGACCTGACCGCCGCCATCTCGGTGGTGGGCACCCGTCTGCAAATCAATGAAGACAATCGCGATTATCTGGCCGGTAAGGCGATTGCCTGCGCGAAAGATATTTCCCGTCTGCTGGGGTGGAAAAGCCCCTTCGAACAACTCGCCTGATCATAAGGAGAACATCATGACCCTACCGAAAATTAAACATGTCCGCGCCTGGTTTATTGGCGGCGCGACGGCAGAGCAGGGCGCCGGCGGTGGCGATTACCACGACCAGGGGGCTAACCACTGGATTGACGATCATATCGCCACCCCGATGAGCAAATATAAAGAGTATGAGCAGTCCCGGCAGTCGTTTGGCATCAACGTGCTGGGGACGCTGATTGTGGAAGTGGAAGCCGACAACGGACAGACCGGCTTTGCGGTGTCGACGGCCGGGGAGATGGGCTGCTTTATCGTGGAAAAACATCTCAACCGCTTTATCGAAGGCAAATGCGTCAGCGATATCAAACTGATCCATGACCAGATGCTTAACGCCACCCTTTACTACGCGGGATCCGGCGGCCTGGTGATGAATACCCTCTCCTGTGTCGACCTGGCGCTGTGGGATCTATTCGGTAAAGTGGTCGGCTTGCCGGTCTACAAACTGCTGGGGGGGGCGGTGCGCGACGAAATTCAGTTCTATGCTACCGGCGCGCGTCCGGACCTGGCGCAGGAGATGGGCTTTATCGGCGGCAAAATGCCCACCCACTGGGGGCCGCACGATGGCGACGCCGGGATCCGCAAAGACGTCGCCATGGTGGCGGATATGCGTGAAAAGTGCGGCCCGGATTTCTGGTTAATGCTGGACTGCTGGATGAGCCAGGACGTTAACTATGCCACCAAACTTGCCCATTCCTGCGCCCCTTATAACCTCAAGTGGATCGAAGAGTGCCTGCCGCCGCAGCAGTATGAAGGCTATCGCGAGCTGAAGCGCCAGGCGCCGGCCGGGATGATGGTGACCAGCGGCGAGCACCACGGCACACTGCAGTCCTTCCGCACCCTGTCGGAAACCGGCATCGATATTATGCAGCCCGACGTCGGCTGGTGCGGCGGCTTAACCACCCTGGTGGAGATCGCGGCCATCGCCAAAGCGCGCGGGCAGCTGGTGGTGCCTCACGGCTCGTCGGTGTACTCACATCATGCGGTGATCACCTTCACCAACACGCCGTTCAGCGAGTTTCTGATGACCAGCCCGGACTGCGCCACGCTGCGTCCGCAGTTCGACCCGATCCTGCTCGGCGAGCCGGTGCCGGAGAGAGGGCGCATTCATAAATCGCTCCTGGATAAACCCGGCTTTGGCGTCGAGCTCAATCGCGACTGCAACCTGAAGCGTCCTTATCAACACTGATTGCGTCGGGCCGCCCGGCGGCCCGCGCCTGAGGATATTATGATGAGCAACACTCTGCTGGAGAGCGTGGTGAAGAAAAACCGCGCCCGCTTAATCCCCTTTATGCTGGCGCTATACGTGCTGGCGTTTCTTGACCGTTCGAATATCGGTTTCGCCAAAGAGACCTACCAACTGGATACCGGGCTCAGCAATGAGGCCTACGCGCTGGGGGCGGGGATTTTCTTTGTGGTCTATGCCTTCCTCGGGGTGCCGGCCAATCTGCTGATGCGCAAATTTGGCGCCAGAAAATGGATCGGCTGCACCACGCTCCTGTGGGGCGTGCTGTCGGCGGCGATGGCGTGGGCGGATACGGAAGCGAAATTCCTGCTGGTACGTACCCTGCTGGGCGCGGCGGAGGCGGGCTTCTTTCCCGGAATGATCTACCTCACTTCGCAGTGGTTTCCCCAGCAAAACCGCGCCAGCATTATGGGGCTGTTTTATATGGGGGCGCCGCTGGCCCTGACGCTGGGATCGCCTTTATCCGGTGCGCTGCTGGAGATGCATGGGTTTATGGGCCATCCCGGCTGGTTCTGGATGTTCGTCATTGAAGGCTTGCTCGCCGTCGCCGCGGGAGCGTTCACCTTCTTCTGGCTGGACGATTCGCCGCAGCATGCCCGCTTCCTGAGCATGGAGGAGAAACAGGCGCTGATAAGCGAGCTGGCGCGCGAGGAGGAGAAAAAGATTGCCTCGCGCCTGTCCGATGCGCTGCGTAACGGGCGGGTCTGGCAGCTGGCGCTGATTTATCTGACCATTCAGGTGGCGGTCTATGGTCTGATTTTCTTCCTGCCCACCCAGGTTGCTGCGCTGCTGGGCACCAAAGTCGGCTTCGTTGCCTCGGTGGTGACGGCTATCCCGTGGGTGGCAGCGCTGTTTGGCACCTGGCTTATCCCTCGCTACTCCGATCGCACCGGCGAGCGGCGCAATATTGCCGCCCTGACGCTGCTGGCGGCGGCGGTCGGGATTGCGGTGTCCGGACTGGTGGCGCCGGTGCTGGCTATCATCGCGCTGTGCGTGGCGGCGGTTGGGGTGATTGCCGTGCAGCCGGTCTTCTGGACGATGCCGACGCAGCTGCTGTCCGGCACGGCCCTGGCCGCCGGGATTGGCTTTGTTAACCTGTTTGGCGCCATCGGCGGCTTTCTGGCGCCGATCGTGCGCGTGCAGGCCGAAACTTTGTTCGCCAGCAGCGCCGCCGGACTGTTAACCCTGGCCGGCGTCGCCATTGTCGGGGTGGTCATTATCTTTTCATTGAGCCTTACCCGCGCGGTACCCCAGCGCGGCAGCGTACAGCATTGAATAAAGGAATCGCTATGAACGCACTGTTATCTAACCCCTTCAAACGGGGATTATTACGCGGTGAGACGCAAATCGGCCTGTGGCTGAGCTCCACCTCCTCCTACATGGCCGAGATCGCCGCGACCTCGGGATACGACTGGCTGCTGATCGACGGCGAGCATGCGCCGAACACCATTCAGGACCTTTATCATCAGCTTCAGGCGATTGCCCCCTACGCCAGCCAGCCGGTCATTCGTCCGGTCGAGGGCAACCGCAGCCTGATAAAACAGGTGCTGGATATTGGCGCCAGAACGTTGCTGGTGCCGATGGTCGATACCGCCGAGCAGGCGCGGGAGGTGGTCTCAGCGACCCGTTATCCGCCCATCGGTAGCCGCGGTGTTGGCGCTGGCGTGGCGAGAGCGGCGCGCTGGGGAAGGATAGAGAATTATATGGCGGAGGCGAATGACGAACTCTGTCTGCTGATACAGGTCGAGAGCCGAACCGCGCTGGAGAATCTGGACGCGATTCTTGAGGTGGACGGCATTGACGGGGTGTTTATCGGTCCGGCGGATCTTTCCGCCTCACTGGGTCACCCGGACGATGCCGGCCATCCTGACGTGCAGCGGGTGATCGAGCAGAGCATCCGGCGCATTCGCGCGGCGGGGAAAGCGGCCGGATTTCTGGCGGTCGACCCGGCGATGGCAGAAAAATGTCTTGCCTGGGGGGCCAACTTCGTCGCCGTCGGGGTGGACACCATGCTGTATACCCAGGCGCTGGACCGCCGGCTGGCGATGTTCAAACCCACCTGCGCCCAGCCGCAGGAGAAAGCGAGCTATTAACTATTGATGGCGGAGGCTGGCGCTGGGCTCAGGCGAGCGCTTGCGCCAGTACCGTCAGCGGATGCTCGCAGCGTTTGCGGGTGGACATCTCAATCTGCCACTTGCAGGTCTCGCAGTCGGTCACGACGATGTCGGCGCCGCTCTCCTCAATCTGGCGGAACAGCGGGGCGCCGATAGCCTGGGATACCGCATAATTCTCAGTTTTAAACCCGTAGGTGCCCGCGATGCCGCAGCACTGTGAATCCAGCACCTCCAGCTGCAGGCCGGGGATCAGCCGCAGCAGCTCGAGGGTATACAGCGACCAGCCCATCTTTTCCATATGACACGGGGTGTGATAGACCACCTTCAGCGGTAGCCGGCGCAGCGGTAGCGTCTTGCCGGCATCCAGCTGTTTCCAGATCCAGCGGGTGGCCAGCTCGACCCGATCGCGAAGATCGCTGTTGTCGACATCGAGGAGATGAGGGTATTCATCACGTAGCGTAAAGGTGCAGGTCGAGGAGGTGGCAATGATCGGCAGCGTGTTTTCCCGCATCGCAGCGACGTTACTCTGCGCCTGTTTACGCGCCTTGTCGAAAAAGCCGTTGGCGATCAGCGGCACGCCGCAGCATTTTTCCTTCGATAACAACTGCACGCCGGTACCCAGCGCGTTGACGACGCGGATCAGATCCTTACCCAGCTGCGGATGGTTATAGTTGACGTAGCAGCCATGAAAGAAGACCACCTGCTCAGGGTACTGCGCCTGTCTGGCCGCGAGCTGGCGGTAAGCGCGGCGGAAGGTGCCGAAGCCATATTTCGGTAGTGTGCGCCGGTGGTCGATTTTAAGCGCCGCGTCGAGCAGGCGGCGCACCGGTTTTAAACCGGTCGTGGCGTTGACCAGGGGGGCAAAGGGAGTGGAAAGGGTGCCCATCAGGTCGGTATGGCTGAGGATGGCGTCGCGCAGGGTCGGCTTTTGCTGGCCGTACTGTGCCCGGGCGCGCTGAATGATATCGCCAATTTTCACATCCGACGGGCAGGCAACCTCGCAGCGCTTGCAGTTAATGCAGTACTTCAGCGCCTCGTCGTACAGCGCGCCATCCTTCAGACGCAGACGTTCGCCGTCCGGCCCCGCCTGTTTCGGGCCGGGATAGCGTGGATTGACCCGACTTACCGGGCAGGTGGTGGTACAGACCGTGCACTTAATGCAGCTTTCAAAACGGGTATCGTTCATGGCCGGTCTCCGGCAAGGGCGTGGATCTGTCTGGCGGCGTGCAGCGCGGTGACGGCGCAGACGCCGCCGCCACAGCCGAGCTGAATGGCATCGAACCCGCCGATCAATGAGCCAATGGCGAACAGATTATGGAACGGCTGCCCGCCCAGCACGGGGCGCAGCAGGGCATCGGTTTTCACGCCGAAGCGCTGCCACGGTTGTGAGACGAAGAAATCGCGCTGGTACCAGCTTTCCCGTGGCAGGGTCTGCTGCAGATCGAGGCCGAGGATCGGCTCGCGCACGCTATCGCGAGTGGCGACAAGACCGTTGCTGAAAAAGCTGCCGCTGGCCAGCACGGTGAAACGCGGACGCAGCGCGACATCGCCGTGATTTCGCGTCCAGACGGCCTCGACGGCGCCCTGCTGATGGCTGATTTTCACCACTTCATCGCCAGCAAGCCAGGTGCCGCCCTCACGAATGAACTGGCGTTGCAGCTGAGAATGTAAACGCATCCCCGGCACCGAAGGCGGCAGCGTCGGCAGCAGACGCAGCGGGCAGGGCAGACGCGTCTGCAGCCAGCGGTACAGGCGATCGTCGGCGAGGCCAAAACAGGCGGGCATGATCAGCAGGTCATGCTGCTGTGCCAGCGGCAGCAGCGCTGCATGCAGGGCCGGCCATAGATTCTCATCATCCAGCACGCGGGCGATGTTAGCGGCGCGAAACTCGGTGGGGTTGTCACGCAGCACATCCAGCACCGGTAACTCGATTTCCACCGCCGCGGCGGTAACTCCGTGTTGACCGAGCGCGGCGGCGGCGAGATGCGGCTGAAAATCAGCAAAACCGCTAATCCCTACCAGGCATACGTGTTGCTGCGCGAAGGGTGCCAGCGGAACCTCTTCCGGCGACAGCCACGCCGGTCGCAACGTCCCCAGCGGGGTCACCCGCAGATGAGGTTGGCGCGCTTCGCCTTGCATGTTCGCGCCGCAGGCGGCCAGCAGGGCTTCGGTCTGTGTCGCGTATTCGAGTACCGCCCCGGCGCCGAGCCGGGAATAAGGGTGTTCAGGAAGCTGTTCAGCGAGTTGCTGCAGACCTTGTGCGACGTCAGTAACGTTATCGCCGTTCGGCAGCGCCGAGAGCAGGTCTAACGACGCGGAGGAAAAATGCAGCGCGCTCTGCCCGCGGCTGATAATGACGCTGCGCAGGCCGTACTGATTCAGCGCCAGCCCGCACAACAGGCCGGCGAGCCCGCCGCCGACAATTGCGCAATCAAACTTCATCCTGGTGCTCCTGTGGCAGTCCGCACAGGCCGAGGTAGACCCAGCGGGTGAATTCGCTTTCGCGCAGTGCGTCGCCCCAGGCGATGGGCTGCACGCCCTTCCAGCGTTCATTGAGAAACGCCGAGAGCTGGGTCAACGACTGCGCGGGGGTGGTGACGTTAAAGCGCTGCAACATTCCGGCAGCGCGGCAGGCGCAGAGTTCCCCCTGGCAGGTGCCCATGCCAATCCGGGTGCGGCGGCGCAGGTCGAGGAGGGTGTTGACCGCCAGATTTTCCACCGCGTATTTCACTTCGCCAGCGGTAACGGCTTCGCATTCGCAGACCAGGCTACGGTGCTGGCGGCTATCGCCAAGCCAGGCCGGAGTGCGATCGCCGTGACGGTAGACGGCCGAGCCGCGCAGCGGGGTGGGGAGGGAGATAATTTTTTGCAGGGTACTTTCCGTTGGCTCCTGTGAACCGGGCAGCGGGGTCTCGGCCGTGCTACAGGGGGTGGTGTTTCCCAGCTTACGACAGACGGCGTCGGTGGCCCACTCGGCCATCAGGCGATAGGTCATCAGCTTGCCGCCGGTGATAGTAATGAAGCCTTCCATACCGTCACGCTGGGCATGGTCGAGCAGGACGATGCCGCGGCTGACGCTGCGCCCGCTGGGATCGTTATCGCTGGCCACCAGCGGGCGGACGCCGGAGTAGGCGCGGAGGATCCGGGTGCGGCCCATGATCGGCGCCAGCTTTTCGCCTTCGCGCAGCAGGGTATCGACTTCCGCCGTCGTTACCCGGTTGTCGTCAATGTCGTCATAAGGAATATGCATTGAGGTGGTGCCGATCAGCGAGATGGTATCCCCGGGCACCAGAATATCGGCGTCGGCCGGCTTACGGCAGCGGTTGATCACCAGGTTGTTAATCCGGTGGTCAAGGATCAACAGCGATCCCTTCGCCGGGAACATGGTGATGCGCAGGTCGGCATATTGCGCAATGCGCTGCCCCCAGATCCCGGCGGCGTTAACCACCACCCCGGCGTACAGCGTGCGGGCCTGGTGAAGTTGGCGGTCGTATACCTGGACGCCACAGACGCGATCGCTCTGGCGCAGCAGGCTTGTTACTTCGCAGCCGGTAAGGATCTGCGCGCCGTGTTCGCGGGCGTCGAGCATATTGGCTGCGGTGAGGCGAAACGGGTCGATGGTGCCGTCCGGGACCTGCACTGCGCCCAGCAGCGTCGGGTTGACGGCGGGCTCCTGGCGCAGCGCGTCCTGCGGCGAGAGCGGCGTGGCCTCTATGCCAGCCTGCTGACAGGCGTCGATAAAGGTTTGCTGCCAGGCCATGTCATCTTCAGGCAGGGTGATAAACAGCCCATTGGTCGGTTCAATGCAGTGGCGGGCGATGCGGCGCAGGATGCGGTTCTCACTGATGCATTCGCGGGCGGATTCGTTGTCGGTCACCGCATAGCGGGCGCCGCTGTGCAGCAGTCCATGATTACGGCCGGTGGCCCCGGTGGCGATATCATGGCGCTCAATGAGCAGCGTTCGTAATCCGCGCCGGGCGCAGTCGCGGGCGATACCGGCGCCGGTTGCTCCGCCGCCGATGATAATGACCTCGCTATCAAGACGTCCCGTCATCTTCAGCTCCTCTGCTTTCGTTTAACGCCATTTAGCCACAATTCATAAGGTTATTGTTTGATTTCGAGCATATTCGCGCGTTATTTGAGCGTGTTATGTGATTTCGTGCTCACATTAGAACGTTTTGTCATATTTCTGTAACAAATTGTGCGATGTTTCACAGTATCAACTCTACGTATTGCCTACCATCGCGACCATATTTGAAGTTGGTGATTAATCTGGGATTTTGTCGTGACGTCAGTAGAAAACCGCAAGGGCCACGGAGGCTGATATGTTAAGTATTTTTAAACCCGCCGCGCATAAAGCGCGTTTGCCAGCAGCGGAGATCGACCCGCTGTATCGTCGATTACGCTGGCAGATTTTCATTGGCATCTTTTTTGGTTATGCCGCTTACTATCTGGTTCGTAAGAACTTTGCCCTGGCGATGCCTTATCTGATTGAGCAGGGCTTCTCCCGTGGCGACCTCGGTTTCGCCCTTTCCGGCATCTCCATCGCCTACGGATTTTCGAAATTCATCATGGGCTCGGTCTCTGACCGCTCGAATCCGCGCATTTTCCTGCCGGCCGGCTTGATCCTCGCCGCGCTGGTGATGCTGGTGATGGGCTTTGTACCGTGGGCGACTTCCAGCATCATGATCATGTTCGTATTGCTGTTTCTTTGCGGATGGTTCCAGGGGATGGGCTGGCCGCCGTGCGGCCGGACCATGGTGCACTGGTGGTCGCAGAAAGAGCGCGGTGGGATTGTCTCGGTGTGGAACTGCGCGCATAACGTCGGCGGCGGTATTCCGCCGCTGCTGTTCCTGCTGGGGATGGCGTGGTTTAACGACTGGCACGCGGCGCTGTATATGCCGGCTTTCGGCGCGATCCTGCTGGCGATTTTTGCCTTCGCGATGATGCGCGATACCCCGCAGTCCTGCGGTCTGCCGCAGATCGAAGAGTATAAAAACGACTATCCGGATGACTATAGTGAAAAGCACGAAGAAGAGCTGACGGCGAAGCAGATCTTTATGCAGTACATTCTGCCGAACAAGCTGCTGTGGTACATCGCTATCGCTAACGTCTTCGTTTATCTGCTGCGCTACGGCATTCTCGACTGGTCGCCGACCTACCTGAAAGAGGTCAAACACTTCGCGCTCGATAAATCCTCCTGGGCCTACTTCCTCTATGAGTACGCGGGGATCCCGGGCACGCTGCTGTGCGGCTGGATGTCGGACAAAGTGTTTAAAGGCAACCGCGGCGCGACCGGCGTGTTCTTTATGACCCTGGTGACCATCGCCACTGTCGTTTACTGGCTCAATCCGCCGGGCAATCCGGGCGTCGATATGGCCTGTATGATTATTATCGGCTTCCTGATCTACGGCCCGGTGATGCTGATCGGTCTGCATGCCCTCGAGCTGGCGCCGAAAAAAGCCGCCGGTACCGCCGCGGGCTTCACCGGCCTGTTTGGCTATCTTGGCGGTTCCGTGGCGGCGAGCGCCATCGTCGGCTACACCGTCGATTTCTTCGGCTGGGACGGCGGCTTCATGGTGATGATCGGCGGCAGCGTGCTGGCGGTTATCCTGCTGGTTATCGTGATGCTTGGCGAGCGTCGTCATCATCAACAACTGAAACAAGCCTAAGGAGCGACGATGAACATGAAACTCACCGCGCTAATGAGCGGCATGATTTTGGCCAGTTCGGCACTGTGCTTCAGCGCTGTCGCAGCGGAGAAAATGGTCATCGCCCACCGCGGCGCCAGCGGGTATCTGCCGGAACATACCCTGCCGGCGAAAGCGATGGCTTACGCTCAGGGGGCGGATTACCTTGAGCAAGATCTGGTGATGACCAAAGACGACCGGCTGGTGGTGTTACACGACCATTATCTCGATCGGGTGACTGACGTTGCGCAGCGTTTCCCGCAGCGGGCGCGTAAAGATGGCCGTTTCTACGCCATCGACTTTACCCTGGCCGAGATTAAGTCGTTGAAGTTTACCGAAGGTTTTGAGCCGAAAAATGGTAAGAACGTCCAAACCTATCCCGGGCGTTTCCCGATGGGCAAATCCGATTTTCGCATTCATACCTTTGAAGAAGAGATTGAGTTTGTCCAGGGGCTGAACCATTCGACGGGTAAAAATATCGGTATCTACCCGGAAATCAAAGCGCCGTGGTTCCACCATCAGGAAGGCAAAGATATTGCTGCCAGTACCCTGAAAGTGCTGAAGGAATATGGCTACACCAGCAAGCAGGATAAGGTTTATCTGCAGTGCTTTGACGCCAACGAGCTCAAACGTATCAAAAATGAGCTGGAACCGAAGATGGGCATGGATCTCAATCTGGTGCAGCTCATCGCCTATACCGACTGGAATGAAACCCAGCAGAAACAGGCAGATGGCAAATGGGTGAACTACAGCTACGACTGGATGTTCCAGCCGGGTGCGATGGCGCAGATTGCGCAGTACGCCGACGGTATTGGCCCGGATTACCATATGCTGGTGGCGGAAGGCTCGAAGCCGGGCGCGGTGAAGCTGACGGCGATGGTGAAAGAGGCGCATGCCAGCCATCTGCAGGTGCATCCGTACACCGTGCGCGCGGATCAGTTGCCGGAGTACGCCACTAACGTTAATCAGCTCTATGACCTGCTGTATCACCAGGCGGGCGTCGAGGGCTTGTTTACCGATTTCCCGGATAAAGCGGTGCAGTTTCTGAACGCTAAACGCTAAAAAGCCGGGTGGCGGCTACGCCTTACCCGGGCTACGGTCTGTGCGGCCTGCCTTTAATTTATTCACCATGCTGGCTGAAACTGCCGGTGTTGGTGGCCTCAAAATCGCTGAGACGTTCCCGGCAGGCCGGGGCAGCCCGCATGGATGCGGGCTGAGGGCCGTGTTTTGCAGGGACGCTGCCTCGGCCCGACCCGAAGCCTGCAGGGATAAGTCGAAGGCACCACGAAGTGGCGATTTTGGCGGCCAGAGCCCGGGAGTACAGAGGGCGGCGGCGACTGGCCGCCCTCTGTGCGCTCCCTGCGCCACGGAAAACATATTGCATAAAAATTAACCGGGAGCGCAATATCCTCTGAAGCGACACGCGATAAACATTTTTCTCAAGCGAAAAAGTTGCAAACCTATAACAGTATCTACGAACTGCGGTTTTGTAGGTCAGGTAAGCGTAGCGCCACCTGACAAGACTACATCTCGATCTCAATATCGCCTTTCGCCCGGCAGCAGCAGGGCAAAATTTCCCCCGGCTGGATAAAGGCCAGCGGCTCGGTCAGCCAGTCAACCTGGCCGGAAACCAGACGCGTGCGGCAGGAACCGCAATAGCCTTCGCGGCACTGATATTCCACATCGATATTATGCGACTCCAGCGCCGCCAGCAGGGAAGGGTGTTCATCCTGACACTCAAGGCGAGTGTCAGAGATTTTCAGGAAAATCCGCTTCATTACAGCTGGAAGTTGCTCAGGTCGTCGGCATCGACTTCAGAATCGATCTGGCCGACGAGATACGAGCTGACTTCCACTTCCTGCGGCGCCACCTGGACGTTATCGGAGACCAGCCAGGTGTTGATCCATGGGATTGGGTTGGAGCGGGTCTGGAATGGCAGATCGAGGCCCACTGCCTGCATGCGGATATTGGTGATGTACTCGACGTACTGGCAGAGAATATCTTTGTTCAGGCCGATCATCGAGCCGTCGCGGAACAGATAGTCCGCCCACTCTTTCTCCTGCTGCGCCGCCAGCACGAACAGGTCATAGCACTCCTGCTTGCACTCTTCGGCGATTTCCGCCATCTCCGGATCGTCGCTGCCGGAGCGCAGCAGGTTCAACATATGCTGGGTGCCGGTCAGGTGCAGCGCTTCATCGCGAGCGATCAGGCGGATAATTTTGGCGTTACCTTCCATCAGCTTGCGCTCGGCGAAAGCGAAGGAGCAGGCGAAGCTAACGTAGAAGCGGATCGCTTCCAGCGCGTTGACGCTCATCAGGCACAGATAGAGTTTCTTTTTCAGCTCGCGCAGATTCACGGTCACGGTTTTGCCGTTGACGGTGTGGGTGCCTTCGCCCAGCAGGTGCCAGTAGCTGGTCATTTCGATCAGCGAATCGTAATAGTGAGAGATGCCTTCCGCACGTTTCTGGATCTGCTCGTTGGTCACGATATCGTCAAACACGGTCGCCGGATCGTTGACGATGTTGCGGATGATATGGGTGTAGGAGCGCGAGTGGATGGTCTCGGAGAAGGCCCAGGTTTCCACCCAGGTTTCCAGCTCCGGGATGGAGATCAGCGGCAGCAGCGCGACGTTCGGGCTGCGGCCCTGGATGGAGTCGAGCAGCGTCTGGTACTTCAGATTGCTGATGAAAATATGTTTTTCATGTTCCGGCAGCGCCTGGTAGTCGATGCGATCGCGGGAAACGTCAACCTCTTCCGGGCGCCAGAAGAAGGAGAGCTGCTTTTCAATCAGCTTTTCAAAGATGTCATATTTTTGCTGATCGTAGCGGGCCACGTTAACCGGCTGGCCAAAAAACATGGGTTCCAGCAGCTGATCGTTTTTCGTCTGTGAAAAAGTGGTGTATGCCATTGAAGTGAGTCCTGTTGAAATGTATTGCCCGGCGGTACTGCATTGGCCGGGCCTACACAATCGTAGGCCGGGTAAGCATCGCGCCACCCGGCAAAAATAACTTAGATCTTACAAGCGCCGCTTTCGCAGCCGTCGTCCTGGATGGACGGGGCCAGGTCATCCTGAGCGTCTTCTGCGCCATCACGGGTGTTGTGATAGTACAGCGTTTTGACACCGAATTTATAGGCGTTGAGCAGGTCTTTGAGCAACTGCTGCATCGGCACTTTTCCGGACGGGAAGCGCGTCGGATCGTAGTTGGTGTTGGCAGAGATCGACTGGTCGATAAACTTCTGCATGATACCCACCAGCTGCAGATAACCGTCGTTGTTCGGCATTTCCCACAGCAGCTCATAGGCGTTCTGCAGATTTTCGTAATCCGGCACCACCTGGCGCAGGATACCGTCCTTGGACGCTTTGATACTGACGTGGCCGCGCGGCGGCTCAATGCCGTTGGTGGCGTTGGAGATCTGCGACGAGGTCTCGGACGGCATCAGTGCGGAGAGCGTGGAGTTACGCAGACCGTGGGTTTTAATGGATTCGCGCAATGCTTCCCAGTCGAAGTGCAGAGATTCGCTGACGATGCCGTCCAGGTCTTTCTTATAGGTATCGATCGGCAGGATACCCTGCGCATAGGTGGTTTCATTGAACCACGGGCAGGCGCCCTGCTCGATAGCCAGCTCGTTGGAGGCCTTCAGCAGGTAGTACTGAATCGCTTCGAAGGTTTTGTGCGTCAGGTTGTTGGCGCTGCCGTCGGAGTAGCGTTTGCCATGCTTCGCCAGATAGTAAGCGAAGTTGATCACGCCGATGCCCAGCGTACGACGCCCCATCGCGCCGCGTTTGGCGGCCGGGATCGGGTAATCCTGATAGTCCAGCAGTGCATCCAGGGCACGCACCGCCAGCACCGCCAGCTCTTCCAGCTCGTCGAGGCTGTCAATCGCGCCAAGGTTGAAGGCCGACAGGGTGCACAGCGCGATTTCGCCGTTTTCGTCGTTGACGTCTTCCAGCGGTTTGGTCGGCAGGGCGATCTCCAGGCACAGGTTAGACTGACGCACCGGGGCGACTACCGGATCGAACGGGCTGTGGGTGTTGCAGTGGTCGACGTTCTGGATGTAGATGCGGCCGGTAGAGGCGCGTTCCTGCATCATCAGCGAGAACAGCTCAACGGCTTTAATACGCTGCTTGCGAATGCTGTCGTCCTGCTCGTACTGGGTGTACAGGCGCTCAAACTCGTCCTGATCGGCAAAGAAGGCGTCATACAGGCCCGGGACATCGGAAGGGCTGAACAGGGTAATGTCGCCGCCCTTCAGCAGACGGGTGTACATCAGCTTGTTGATCTGTACGCCGTAGTCCATATGACGAACGCGGTTGGCGTCGGTACCGCGGTTGTTTTTCAGCACCAGCAGGCTTTCCACTTCCAGATGCCACATTGGGTAGAAGAGGGTCGCCGCGCCGCCGCGAACGCCGCCCTGCGAGCAGGATTTCACCGCGGTCTGGAAATGTTTGTAGAACGGAATGCAACCGGTGTGGAAGGCTTCGCCGCCGCGGATCGGGCTGCCCAGCGCGCGAATGCGCCCGGCGTTGATGCCGATCCCGGCGCGCTGGGAAACGTATTTCACAATCGCGCTGGAGGTGGCGTTGATGGAATCCAGGCTGTCGCCGCACTCGATCAGCACGCAGGAGCTGAACTGACGGGTTGGGGTGCGCACGCCGGACATGATTGGCGTCGGCAGCGAGATTTTAAAGGTCGATACCGCGTCGTAGAAACGCTTAATGTAGTCCAGACGGGTTTCGCGCGGGTAGTTCGAGAACAGACACGCGGCGACCAGAATATAGAGGAACTGTGCGCTCTCATAAATTTCGCCGGTAACGCGATTTTGTACCAGATACTTGCCTTCCAGCTGCTTAACGGCTGCGTAGGAGAAGTTCATGTCGCGCCAGTGGTCGAGGAAACCGTCCATCTGCTGGAACTCTTCTTCCGTGTAGTCTTCCAGCAGATGATGATCGTATTTACCCTTCTCGACCATCTTCACCACGTGATCGTAGAGCGCCGGCGGCTCAAACTGGCCGAAGGCTTTTTTACGCAAATGGAAAATCGCCAGACGCGCGGCGAGGTACTGGTAATCCGGCGCGTCGCGGGAGATCAGATCCGCAGCGGCTTTAATAATGGTTTCGTGGATGTCCGCGGTTTTGATGCCGTCATAGAACTGGATATGAGAGCGCAGCTCTACCTGGGAAATCGAAACGTTATTCAGTCCTTCTGCCGCCCAATCCAGTACGCGATGGATTTTGTCGAGATTGATGCGCTCGGTGGTCCCGTCGCGCTTTGTCACCAGCAGACTCTGATTCATGTGGATTTTACCTGTCCGTGAAAGAAAATATCCCCCGTTTATCCACAGAAGGCCGTTGTGACTAACTCTGTGGATAAATACTATATGTAGGGGGTTGTCGATAAAAGAAACGCTATATGGTGAGTATTTTAGTAAGGAATCTTTTGAGTACAAGGGTTGATTTTGACGTTAAATTGAGGTTGCGGAAGGGTAATAATCCGCAAGTCCACGTCGCATAAGGCCTGGAGAAGAAGTCAATAAAACAGAAAAAAAAATGAAAATTTGATCGAGTGCTGATTTCTTCATCGGAAGAAATAATCACGCGGCTTGATGCCGCGCAATCATCATAAGCGCAGGTGCTGACCTCAGTCCTGTTTGGCGGTCGTATGCAACATATAGTTAACATCAACCCCCGGCGCTAACTTGAAGGTGTTGGTCAGCGGATTGTAATGCAGACCGATGATATGCTGCTCTTTCAGAGTAGTCTGATCTACCCAGCTCAGCAGCTCGGCCGGTTTGATAAACTTCTTCACATCATGAGTGCCCTTAGGCACCATCTTCATGACATATTCCGCACCGACCACCGCCATCAGCCAGGCCTTGCCGTTGCGGTTGATGGTGGAGAAGAAGACCTGGCCGCCGGGCTTCACCAGCCGCGCGCAGGCATGCACCACCGACTGCGGGTCGGGCACGTGCTCCAGCATCTCCATGCAGGTCACGACGTCATACTGCTGCGGATGCTTCGCGGCATGTTCCTCAACCGTTTCCTGAACATAGTCCACCTGAATACCGCTCTCCAGGGCGTGCAGCTTCGCGACCTGCAGCGGTTCGGCGCCCATGTCCAGTCCGGTGACCGTCGCACCTTCGCGCGCCATGCTCTCGGCGAGAATGCCGCCGCCGCAGCCGACATCGAGGACTTTTTTACCGAACAGGCCGCCGGAGCGTTCGGCGATATAGCCCAGCCGCAGCGGGTTGATGCGGTGGAGCGGTTTGAACTCGCCCTCCAGATCCCACCAGCGCGAGGCGACGGCTTCGAATTTGGCGATTTCAGCATGATCGACGTTAGGGGCTACCGACGTTTTTTCGGCATTCATGGGCGCTTTTACTCCTTTTCTGTTCAGACCTGCGAGTATATCAGCAGCGCGCCATGAATAAACCGTATTGCTTTACCTCTATTAGCGCGGCTGTGTTATAATTTGCGACCTTTGAATCCGGGATACAGTAGAGGGATAGCGGTTAGATGAGCGACCTTGCGAGAGAAATTACACCGGTCAACATTGAGGAAGAGCTGAAGAGCTCCTATCTGGATTATGCGATGTCGGTCATTGTTGGCCGTGCGCTGCCGGATGTCCGAGATGGCCTGAAGCCGGTACACCGTCGCGTACTTTACGCCATGAACGTATTGGGCAATGACTGGAACAAAGCCTATAAAAAATCAGCCCGTGTCGTTGGTGACGTAATCGGTAAATACCACCCGCACGGCGACTCCGCGGTATACGACACCATCGTTCGTATGGCGCAGCCGTTCTCGCTGCGTTACATGCTGGTGGACGGCCAGGGTAACTTCGGTTCCATCGACGGCGACTCCGCCGCGGCGATGCGTTATACCGAAATTCGTCTGGCGAAAATCGCTCATGAGCTGATGGCCGATCTTGAAAAAGAGACGGTCGATTTCGTCGACAACTATGACGGTACGGAGCGTATTCCGGACGTCATGCCGACCAAAATTCCTAACCTGCTGGTGAACGGCGCCTCCGGGATCGCCGTAGGGATGGCGACCAATATACCGCCGCATAACCTGACGGAAGTGATCAACGGCTGTCTGGCGTATGTTGACGATGAAGACATCAGCATTGAAGGGTTGATGGCGCATATTCCAGGCCCTGATTTCCCGACCGCCGCCATTATTAATGGCCGTCGTGGCATTGAAGAGGCTTACCGCACCGGTCGCGGTAAAGTGTACATCCGCGCGCGCGCGGAAGTGGAAGTGGACGCGAAATCCGGCCGCGAAACCATCATCGTGCACGAAATTCCGTATCAGGTGAACAAAGCGCGCCTGATTGAGAAAATCGCCGAGCTGGTCAAAGAAAAACGCGTGGAAGGCATCAGCGCGCTGCGTGACGAGTCTGATAAAGACGGGATGCGCATCGTGATTGAAGTGAAGCGCGATGCGGTAGGGGAAGTGGTGCTCAACAACCTCTACTCCCAGACCCAGCTGCAGGTCTCCTTCGGCATCAACATGGTTGCTCTGCACCATGGTCAGCCGAAGATCATGAACCTGAAGGACATCATCGCCGCGTTTGTACGCCACCGCCGTGAAGTGGTGACCCGTCGTACGATTTTCGAACTGCGCAAAGCGCGCGACCGGGCGCATATCCTCGAAGCGCTGGCCGTTGCGCTGGCCAACATCGACCCGATTATCGAACTGATCCGTCGCGCGCCGACCCCGGCAGAAGCGAAAGTGGCGCTGGTTGCCCAGGCGTGGGATCTCGGTAACGTTGCGGCGATGCTGGAGCGCGCCGGTGATGACGCCGCGCGTCCGGAATGGCTGGAGCCAGAGTTCGGCGTGCGCGACGGTAAATACTACCTGACCGAGCAGCAGGCTCAGGCGATTCTGGATCTGCGTCTGCAGAAACTGACCGGCCTTGAGCATGAAAAACTGCTCGACGAATATAAAGAGCTGCTGGAGCAGATCGCGGAACTGCTGCACATTCTCGGCAGCGCCGACCGTCTGATGGAAGTGATTCGCGAAGAGCTGGAACTGATCCGCGACCAGTTCGGCGACGAACGTCGTACCGAAATCACTGCCAACAGCGCTGATATTAACATCGAAGATCTGATCAACCAGGAAGATGTGGTGGTCACCCTGTCGCATCAGGGCTATGTGAAGTATCAGCCGCTGACCGACTATGAAGCACAGCGTCGTGGCGGTAAAGGCAAGTCAGCAGCGCGCATTAAAGAAGAAGACTTTATCGACCGCCTGCTGGTGGCTAACACCCATGACACCATCCTCTGCTTCTCGAGCCGTGGCCGTCTGTACTGGATGAAGGTCTATCAGCTGCCGGAAGCCAGTCGCGGCGCGCGCGGTCGTCCGATCGTCAACCTGCTGCCGCTGGAAGCCGATGAGCGTATCACCGCCATCCTGCCGGTCCGCGAGTACGAAGAGGGCGTCAACGTCTTTATGGCGACCGCCAGCGGTACCGTGAAGAAAACCGCGCTGACCGAGTTCAGCCGTCCGCGTTCCGCCGGTATCATCGCGGTCAATCTGAACGAAGGCGATGAGCTGATCGGCGTCGATCTGACCTCTGGTCAGGACGAAGTGATGCTGTTCTCCGCGGCCGGTAAGGTTGTGCGCTTCAAAGAAGACGCCGTTCGCGCCATGGGCCGTACCGCCACCGGCGTACGCGGCATCAAGCTGGCGGAAAACGACAGCGTCGTCTCGCTGATTATTCCGCGCGGCGAAGGCGCGATCCTGACGGTAACGCAAAACGGTTACGGTAAACGTACCGCAGCGGCGGAGTATCCGACCAAATCGCGTGCCACTCAGGGCGTTATCTCGATCAAAGTCACCGAGCGTAACGGCTCCGTTGTGGGCGCCGTGCAGGTGGATGACTGCGATCAGATCATGATGATCACCGACGCCGGGACGCTGGTTCGTACCCGCGTTTCCGAAGTGAGCATCGTGGGCCGTAACACCCAGGGCGTGATCCTCATCCGCACCGCGGAAGATGAAAACGTGGTGGGTCTGCAGCGCGTGGCAGAGCCGGTGGACGACGAAGAACTGGATGCCATCGACGGTAGCGTAGCGGAAGGCGATGACGATATCGCCCCGGAAGCGGATACCGATGACGACATCGCCGAAGACGAAGAGTAATCGTCCCTGGTAAATGTTCTGAAAGGGCCGGGTATTCTCCCGGCCCTTTTTGCATTAAGATTGCGGCAAAGCCGGTTTACCGCTACTTTAACCCCATTCTGTTGAGTCCCTGACGGCCGAGCATCGCCACATTGAAATATCTTGCCTCGTTTCATACAACCCTGAAGGTTTCACGTTATCTGTTCAGAGCGCTGGCGGTATTACTGTGGCTGCTGATTGCGTTTGTCTCTGTGTTCTATATCGTCAATGCCCTGCACGAGCGGGAAGCCGAGATCCATCAGGAGCTCAATCTCAACGCCGACCAGGCCCAGCGCTATATTCAGCGTACGGCGGACGTGATTAAAGAGCTGAAGTACGTCGCCGGTAACCGCTTGTCGGCAGGGGACGCGGTAGCGCAAGGGCAAAACGGCGATATCGCGGTGCCTAACTTTGAACCCCTGTACCCAGATTCCGACTGCAGCGCGATGAGCAGCACCTGGCGTAATTCGCTGCAATCACTGGCGTGGTTTATGCGCTACTGGCGGGATAATTTTACCGCTGCCTACGACCTTAACCGCATCTTTCTCATTGGCAGCGATAACCTCTGCATGGCCAACTTTGGCCTACGGGACGTGCCGATTGAGCGCGATCAGGCGCTGAAAGTCCTGCATCAGCGCATTGAGCAATATCGCAACGCGCCGCAAAACGAGCGCGGCAACAACCTGTTCTGGATAAGCCAGGGCGTGCGCCCCGGCGTGGGCTACTTTTATGCCCTGACCCCGGTCTATATGGCCAACCGTCTGCAGGCGATGCTCGGCGTGGAGCAGACCATCCGTATGGAGAGCTTCTTCACGCCAGGCAGTTTGCCGATGAGCGTGACGATTTTTGACGATAACGGCCAGCCGCTGATCTCGCTGGCCGGCGCGGAAGGCAAAATCCAGAGCGAAGCGAAGTGGATGCAGGAGCGGATGTGGTTTGGCTACAGCGCAGGCTTTCGCGAGCTGGTGCTGAAAAAAAGCCTGGCGCCGTCCTCCTTAAGTATCGTCTATTCCGTTTCGGTGGACCAGGTGCTGGAGCGGATCCGCATGCTCATCATCAACGCCATCATTCTCAATATTCTGACCGGAGCAATGCTGTTTGCGCTGGCGCGAATGTATGAGCGGCGCATTTTTATCCCGGCGGAAAATGATGCGCAGCGACTGGAAGAGCATGAACAGTTCAACCGCAAAATCGTGGCCTCAGCCCCGGTGGGGATCTGTATTCTGCGCACCGTCGACGGGACCAATATTCTCAGTAACGAGCTGGCGCACAACTACCTGAATATGCTGACCCATGAGGATCGCCAGCGGCTGACGCAGATTATCTGCGGCCAGCAGGTCAACTTTGTCGATGTGCTGACCAGCAACCATACCAACCTGCAGATTAGCTTTGTCCATTCGCGTTATCGCAATGAAAACGTCGCCATTTGCGTGCTGGTGGACGTTTCCGCCCGCGTGAAAATGGAGGAGTCGCTGCAGGAGATGGCCCAGGCGGCTGAACAGGCCAGCCAGTCGAAATCGATGTTCCTTGCGACCGTCAGCCATGAGCTGCGTACCCCGCTATACGGCATCATCGGTAACCTCGATCTGCTGCAGACTAAGGCCCTGCCGAAGGGCGTTGATCGCCTGGTGACGGCGATGAACAACTCTTCCAGCCTGCTGCTGAAAATCATCAGCGATATTCTCGATTTCTCGAAAATCGAGTCTGAGCAGTTGAAGATCGAGCCGCGGGAGTTTTCCCCGCGCGAAGTGATGAACCATATCTCTGCTAACTATCTGCCGCTGGTGGTACGCAAGCAGCTGGGTCTGTACTGTTTTATCGAGCCGGATGTCCCGGAGCAGATGTCCGGCGACCCGATGCGCCTGCAGCAGGTGATCTCTAACCTGCTGAGCAATGCGATTAAGTTCACCGACACCGGCTGTATTATCCTGCACGTCCAGTGTGCGGGGGATTATCTGCAGATCAGCGTCCGCGATACCGGGGAGGGGATCCCGGCGAAAGAGGTGTTGCGCCTGTTCGATCCCTTCTTCCAGGTGGGGACCGGCGTGCAGCGAAACTTCCAGGGCACCGGCCTTGGCCTGGCGATCTGTGAAAAGCTGATCAGCATGATGGATGGCGATATCGCCGTGGAAACGGAGCCGGGGATGGGCAGCCGTTTTACCATCCGTATCCCGCTGTATGGCGTGCAGAACACACCGCAGGTGACGGCGGACGGTTTCGCAGGCAAGACCTGCTGGCTGGCAATTCATAATACCTCGCTGGCGATGTTCGTCACGTCGCTGCTCAGCTATCACGGCCTGACGGTACGCCGCCATGCCGGAGAAACGCCGGACGCCGACGATGTCTTGCTGACTGACGATGAAGCGCAGAGGGGCTGGCAGGGGAGTGCGATGGTCATCTTCTGCCGCCGCCATATCGGCATCCCGCAGGAGCGAGCGGCCGGAGAGTGGCTGCACAGCGTGACGACGCCGCATGAACTGCTGCCGCTGCTGGGGCGTATTTTCCACGTCGCCCTCGACAGCGCGGAGAATAGCCGGGCGCTGATGGCGCCGGACGCGCAGATCGGTAATAACGACGACATGATGATCCTCGTGGTCGACGATCACCCGATTAACCGCCGTCTGCTGGCGGATCAGCTGGGATCGCTCGGCTACCAGTGCGTGACCGCTAACGACGGGGTCGACGCGCTCAACGTACTTAGCAAACAGCATATCGATATCGTGCTCAGCGACGTCAACATGCCCAATATGGATGGTTATCGTCTGACGCAGCGCATTCGTCAGCTTGGCCTGACGCTGCCGGTGATCGGCGTCACCGCCAATGCCCTGGCGGAAGAGAAGCAGCGCTGTCTTGAATCGGGGATGGACAGCTGCCTGTCCAAGCCGGTCACCCTCGACGTGCTGAAGCAAACGCTGACGGTGTATGCGGCGCGGGTACGTAACGGGCGGGAATAACGGGGAGCTCCGTCTCGCCGGGGCGAGACGGAGAAAACAAAGGGATTACTCTTTATCCGTTGAACTCAGCGAGACGGAGGAGAGGTAGTTCAGCAGCGCAATGTCGTTTTCCACGCCCAGCTTCATCATTGCCGACTTCTTCTGGCTACTGATGGTTTTGATGCTGCGGTTGAGCTTTTTGGCGATCTCGGTCACCAGGAAGCCTTCAGCGAACAGACGCAGCACTTCGCTCTCTTTCGGCGACAGGCGTTTATCGCCATAGCCGCTGGCGCTGATTTTTTCCAGCAGACGAGAGACGCTTTCCGGTGTGAATTTCTTCCCTTTCTGCAGCGCGGCCAGCGCTTTTGGCAGGTCGGTCGGCGCTCCTTGCTTGAGAACGATCCCTTCGATATCCAAATCCAGCACCGCGCTGAGGATCGCCGGGTTGTTGTTCATGGTCAGAACAATGATCGACAGATCCGGGAAGTGGCGCTTGATGTATTTAATCAGCGTGATCCCGTCGCCGTATTTATCACCGGGCATGGACAGATCGGTGATCAGCACATGGGCGTCCAGCTTCGGAAGATTGTTGATAAGGGCCGTGGAGTCTTCAAACTCGCCAACGACGTTCACCCACTCAATTTGCTCAAGTGACTTACGAATACCGAACAGTACGATCGGATGGTCATCGGCAATAATTACGTTCATAGTGTTCATGTATAAGGCTACCTTCTACAGCAAGCTCTTGACGTAAGCGTCAATGTCGCTGATATATTTTTCTATGCCTTGCGCATCCTTTTCGCGAATCAGATGCTCAAGCGTTTCACATAACTGCTTGCCGGGTATCAGATTAAGCATAGCAAATGCCCCTTTGAGGCGGTGGGCGGTTTGCGCCAGAGCAGCAAAATCGCCCGCTTCGATTTCAGTATACAATCTCTGAACATCATCCGGTACCGTATCGGCAAACAGTGCGTAATAGCCGCTGGCATGGAGTTCGGCGTTACTCTCGTTTCCTGAGGTGGCGGGCTGAACCGCCTCCTCCGCCAGCTGCTGCTCAATAAGCTGCAGGATAGCCTCCTGCATCGCCGTGCTAATATTAAAGTTGACCCGCAGTTGTCCCGGGCCGATCTTGCGTATCCCGACCTCATCATCGCTTAAAAGCAAGCCCGAAGCAGTAAGATTAGACGGATTATCCGTTAAATACAGATCGAACGCTTGACTTGTCGCCCGATCGTCCGGCGTGATGCACGACGCCCCCCAGCTCTCCAGCTGGCGGGTGACAATTCGCCGCACTTCACTGGAAGTCACATCCAGCAGGACGATAACGTCATCCAGCAGATGTTCGCCCGCCTCTGGCGCCTCTTCGCTGGCCGGCATTTTCAGGTGCAGGGTATAGCGCGTTCCCAGCGACTCCCGCGCTTTGATGGTCAACTGCCCACCCAGTTTGCGCGTCATGCGGTCGCACAGCCAGAAGGTGAGGGCGTTCGCCTTGCCGTACAGATCGCTCTGGGTCTCGTTGAGATACGGGAAGTGCAAATTGTCGATCTCGTTTGCCGAGACGCCGTTGCCAGTATCCAGAATGCGGAAGGTCAAACGATCGCTGGCCGACTCGTCCTGGCAAACGTCGAGGGTGATCTTGCCGATAGGCGTGGTGGTGATGGAATACTGGATTAACAGCACCAGTGTGCGTCGCAGGGCTTCACGGTCACCGTAGCGCTGCTCACCGGCAGGAAGTGCGTTATTGATCAGCAGCTGCAGACCTTTGCGCTTCATCGCCGGCAGAACTTCCGGTACAACGTCATCGATCAGTTCCTGAACCGAGAACAGCGCCTGGCTGGTTTTCCAGGTGTCGCTTTCCAGCAGATTGGCGAGCTGAATGTCATCGATCAGTTTGACCAGCTCATCGGCATGCTGCGCCAGCGTCCGGTTCTCTGCGCTGTCGAGCGCCGCCGCCTCTGCCGCCAGGTTCAGCGCGGGCTGCTTCAGGGCGCTGCCAATATGCTGCATAAAGGCCGCCCGCCCCTGCTGGTTTTTCTCATACAAGCGCTGGGCCTGCTTGAGCTTTTTATTGACCAGCACTTCGCGGTCCTGGTCTCGGATAATCAGGATCTGCGTGCGTGGTGCTACCTGGCTGCGATACTGGCGGATTTCATACTGCTCATTATTGACGGTTGCCTGAATCACCCCCTGATGCTGGTCCGCCATATTGGTGATGTTCTGCAGATTCAGGTGCGGAAGCAGATGGTCGGCAATAGGGTTGCTGATAAGGGTTCGGTTGGCTTCCTGATCGTGAACCAGTAGTCCCAGCGGCAGCAAAGAAACAATTTCTTCATTTATAGCGCGTAGCAGACGCAGTTCGCTGTTGGCGGCGGAAGGGAGCCCGGCGCCAGACGGACTGCTGCGTCCTTTAAAGTGACGAAAGGTGGTAAAACCAAACAGCGCCAGCGCCAGCAGGCCAATGTTGAGCAGCAGCGGCAGAAGAATATTCTGCAGGGCGGCCAGCAGCATGCTGCTCAGCGGTACCGTCCAGAGCAACTGCATACCGGTAGTGCTGATATCGGTGGCGATGTCGATCTGCATGCCGTTAAAGGTGATCCCGATATGGTCGGTCGTCTCTTTGTCAGGATTGGTGGCAAGGTTTTGCGACGGGTCTGGCTCGATACGGAAGCTGTCCAACGCCATGCCCGGCGGGATCAGATCGTTAATCGGCAGGTCGAAAGCGACCACCGTGGCCAGATGTCCAGGCTGGTTGAAGGTGGTGCGTAACGTAAAGTAGTGCGCGTTCTGCCAGGCGAGATGGCGCAGCGGCGAGAAGGTCTCGCGCTCATCAAGGGTATTGGCCTGCAGCAGCATCTCCGCGCGCCGGGATTCCACGACGCTACTGATCGTTGACTCTTTAAAGCTTGAGGAGAGGTCCTTCAACGGGAGGGTTGAGACCAGAATCAGGCTATTATCCAGACCATTGAGATAGTACATCGACCATGGGATGGTTTCCGCACCCCACAAAATATCGAGATAATCGGACATTTTCTGCGTCATCTCGAGGGTCGAGCTATCGTGGGAGCCAAAAATCAGCGCTTCGGTTTTACGCCGGGGCTTCTCAAGGTAGTAGACGTCCTGTTTTAAACGCGTCTCCTGCAAGCCACCGCTCGCAGCGTTAGCCGAGGTCGCGGCGATATTGTCGTAGATCTGCCAGGTGGCATAGCGCCAGGTGTCAATGCGCTGGTGCAAGGCGTGGGAGACATCAACCACCTGATAGCTCTTCTCTTTCAGCCAGGCATTGACGGCACTTTGAATCATCACCCCCATCGTCGCCAGCAGGACAATAACCATCAAAATGAAGAAGCGGCTGATGTTGCCGGGGATCAGGGAGAATTTTTTCGGGGTCATCTTGTGGCTGAACGACTCATCATTGTTTGTAAACAGGATGTAGCGCCAGAGTAACTGGCAACAAAGCAGATGCTGCAGGCAGTATAAAGGCTAATGGCGTAAATCCATACTACAGAATGGTGCCAGCGGCGCGATACTCTCCAGGAATTATCTTAGAATCGAAGCGGAAATGAAACCGCGCCAACAACGCTGACCAGTCGCGATATTGACAAAGTACAGGCGGAAGAATCGCACGAAATAACAAGACATTGGCTGAATAAGGGCAATTGACAGGCTAATTGATTGATTAATAGTCGTTAGGGAATTTTTTGCGGTAGCACAGATAAATTAAAGTTGTGTAAAGAAGGGTAAAAAAAACCGGATGCGAGGCATCCGGTTGAAATAGGGGTAAACAGACATTCAGAACTGAATGACGGTAATAAATAAAGTTAATGATGATAGCGACTGTTATTTTAGTCACCAATGATAGTTTTGTTTTACCATTCAGTGCTATAGAGTTATTTGTGTGTATGTGATTGATTGTGAACCAATAAATATTTTTTTTGATTATTAGTGCGTATTTCCCAGACCATTTTGTGGTGCAAAAAGTTCCGCCATTTTTACAAATTGAAACATCTTGTGGGCATTTTGAAACATCTTAGAAGTTTTAGTATCATATTCTTGTTGGATTATTCTGCATTTTGCAGCACAATGAAATAGCCGACTGATTAGAAGGGTAATCAGTAAGCAGTGGCATAATAAAAGGCATATAACAAACAGAGGGTTAATAACATGAAAGTTAAAGTACTGTCCCTCCTGGTACCGGCTCTGCTGGTAGCAGGCGCAGCAAATGCGGCTGAAATTTATAACAAAGATGGCAACAAATTAGACCTGTACGGTAAAATCGATGGTCTGCACTACTTCTCTGACGACAAGAGCGTAGACGGCGACCAGACCTACATGCGTGTAGGCGTTAAAGGCGAAACTCAGATCAACGACCAGCTGACCGGTTACGGCCAGTGGGAATACAACGTTCAGGCGAACAACACTGAAAGCTCCAGCGATCAGGCATGGACTCGTCTGGCATTCGCCGGTCTGAAATTTGGTGACGCGGGTTCTTTCGACTACGGTCGTAACTACGGCGTGGTATACGACGTAACGTCCTGGACCGACGTTCTGCCGGAATTCGGCGGCGACACCTACGGTTCTGACAACTTCCTGCAGTCCCGTGCTAACGGCGTTGCAACCTACCGTAACTCTGACTTCTTCGGTCTGGTTGACGGCCTGAACTTTGCTCTGCAGTACCAGGGTAAAAACGGCAGCGTCAGCGGCGAAGGCGCGACCAACAACGGTCGTGGCGCGCAGAAACAGAATGGCGACGGCTACGGTACTTCTGTAACTTATGACATCTTTGATGGCATCAGCGCTGGTTTCGCGTACTCTCACTCTAAACGTACCGACGATCAGAACAACCTGGTTCTGGGTAACGGCGACAACGCTGAAACCTACACCGGTGGTCTGAAATACGACGCGAACAACATCTACCTGGCCACTCAGTACACCCAGACCTACAACGCGACCCGCGCCGGTTCCCTGGGCTTTGCTAACAAAGCACAGAACTTCGAAGTGGTTGCTCAGTACCAGTTCGACTTCGGTCTGCGTCCGTCCGTGGCTTACCTGCAGTCTAAAGGTAAGGATCTGGAAGGCTACGGCGACCAGGACCTCCTGAAATATGTTGATGTTGGCGCGACTTACTACTTCAACAAAAACATGTCCACCTATGTTGACTACAAAATCAACCTGCTGGACGACAACAGCTTCACCCGCAACGCCGGTGTTTCTACCGACGACGTGGTTGCACTGGGCCTGGTTTACCAGTTCTAAGTCGCAAGCTGCACAAGAAAAAGGCGCCTCTGGCGCCTTTTTTTATGTCTGGTTTAACCTCGCTGGTATACTCTTGTCGCCCTGGTAAGAGGAGCCTCGACTAATGGACATGACTTTCTTTCGCGCCGCACTGCTGGGCGCCTGCGTACTGCTCTCTGGCTGCGATTCAGCCACCACCCCTGCGACCCCGGCTTCGACGGCCACCGTGCTGGATGGCAAAACCATGGGCACCTTCTGGCGGGTCAGCGTCATTGGCGTGGATGAGGCAAAGGCCGAGGCGTTGCGCGCCAAGGTTCAGGCCCAGCTGGATGCCGACGATCGCCTGCTCTCGACCTGGAAAAACGACTCGGCGCTGATGCGTTTCAACCACGCGGCGGATACCCGGCCCTGGCCAGTGAGCGAAGCGATGGCGGACATCGTGACGCTGTCGTTGCGGATTGGCGCCAAAACGCACGGCGCGATGGATATTACCGTGGGGCCGCTGGTCAATCTGTGGGGCTTTGGCCCGGATAAACAGCCGGTCACCACCCCGGATGCCCAGGCGATAGCCGCGGCGAAGGCGCGCACCGGCCTGCAGCATCTGCAGGTTATCAATCAGAGCGGCAGGCAATTCCTGCAAAAAGATATCCCCGATCTGTTTGTCGATCTCTCCACGGTGGGGGAGGGCTATGCTGCCGATCACCTCGCGCGATTGATGGAGCAGGAGGGGATCTCCCGCTATCTGGTGTCGGTGGGCGGGGCGTTGGTGAGCCGCGGGATGAACGGCGAAGGCAAGCCCTGGCGGGTGGCGATCCAGAAACCGACTGACCGGGAAAACGCCGTCCAGGCGATTGTCGACATCAATGGTCACGGCATCAGCACCTCCGGCAGCTATCGCAACTACTATGAACTCGACGGCAAACGTATCTCGCACGTCATCGATCCGCAGACCGGGCAGCCGATAACCCATAAGCTGGTCTCCGTGACCGTCATTGCGCCAACGGCGCTGGAGGCGGATGGCTGGGATACCGGACTGATGGTGCTCGGGCCGGAAAAAGCGCAGCAGGTGGTGCGCGAGCAGGGGCTGGCAGTCTATATGATCGTCAAAGAGGGCGAGGGGTTTAAAACCTGGATGTCGCCACAGTTTCGCACCTTCCTCGTCGGCGAGAAAAATTAAAAAGCAAGATTGCGGGTTTTTTGCTGCGGGCGTCGCCGCAGACTGAGGATACACTTACAGCAGGAGCCTCGTCATGAAACCGATAGTTGCCGATACCGATGACCGCCGCTGGCAGGCGGTCTGCGAACGTGATACCCGGGCCGATGGTCAGTTTGTCTTTGCGGTACTGACCACCGGTATCTGCTGCCGCCCTTCCTGCCGCTCGCGTCGTGCGCGGCGGGAAAACGTGCGCTTTTTTGCCGACGTCGCCGCTGCCGTGGCGGCGGGGTTCCGCCCTTGCAAACGCTGCCAGCCGGATAAAGACGATCCGCAGCAGCAAAGGGTCGACAAAGTGGCGCAGGCCTGCCGGTTGCTGGAGCAGGACGCGCCCCTGACCCTTGAGGCGCTGGCTCGTGAGCTGGCGGTCAGCCCGTTTCATTTCCACCGTTTGTTTAAATCCGTCACCGGTATGACCCCCAAAGCGTGGCAACAGGCGTGGCGCGCCCGACGTCTGCGGGAAGCGCTGGAGCAGGGGAACACGGTGACCCGCGCCGCGCTGGCGGCCGGTTTTCCCGACAGCAGCAGCTATTATCGTCAGGCCGATGCGGCATTAGGTATGACCGCCCGTCAGTTTCGCCGTGGCGGCGCCGCCACCGTGGTGACCTGGACCACGGGCGACTGCGCGCTGGGCCGCTGTCTGGTGGCGCAGAGTGAGCGTGGCGTTTGCGCCGTTCTGCCGGGCGATAACGATACGGCATTGCTCGACGACCTGCGCCAGCGCTTTCCCAACGCCGAGTTGCGCCAGGGCACCCCTGAGTTCCGTCGCCAAATGGCCGAGGTTTTCGCCCACCTCGACGACAGCCGGCGGCCGGTATCGCTGCCGCTGGATCTGCAGGGCACCGCCTTTCAGTTGCAGGTCTGGCAGGCGCTGCGGCAGATCCCGGCGGGCGAGACCCGCAGCTACCGCCAGGTGGCAGAGCATATTGGTCTGCCACGAGCAGCAAGAGCGGTGGCTGGCGCCTGCGCGGCGAATTCGCTGGCGGTGATCGTTCCCTGCCATCGGGTGGTACGGGAGGGCGGCGCGCTGTCCGGTTATCGCTGGGGAACGGCGCGGAAAGCGCAGCTGCTGGCGCGCGAGGCCCAATACGAGGAGGAATAATGCTCGATCTGTTTAGCGATACGCCACCGTGGCAGGAGCCGCCTGCCAGCTGGTTTGTTTTGGGGTTCCCCCCCGGTGGCGGGAGCCGCTGGCACCCGGTGCGGTGGTGCTCCGACGCTTCGCCCGCGAGCGCGCCCCGGCGCTGCTGCAGGCGATTGCCGATGTCGCCCGCCAGTCGCCATTTCGCCAGATGGTCACGCCGGGCGGATACACCATGTCGGTCGCCATGACCAACTGCGGCGCGCTGGGCTGGACCACCGATCGCCACGGCTACCTGTACGACCCGGTCGACCCGTTAACCGATCAAACCTGGCCGCCGATGCCTGCCGTATTCCGCGACCTGGCGCTGGCGGCAGCCGCGGCCGGCGGCTATCCGAACTTTTCCCCCGACGCCTGTCTGATTAACCGCTATCAGCCGGGCGCAAAACTGTCGTTGCATCAGGATAAAGATGAACAGGATCTGCGGGCGCCGATCGTCTCGGTCTCGCTGGGTCTGCCGGCCATCTTTCAGTTTGGCGGGTTGCAACGCAGCGACCCGCTACAGCGGCTGGGGCGGGGGGGAGGGGGGGGGGGATACTGACGCCCGCTACAGCGGCTGCTGCTGGAGCATGGCGATGTGGTGGTCTGGGGCGGCGAGTCGCGTCTGTTTCATCATGGTATTCAGCCGCTGAAAGCGGGTCATCACCCTGAAACGGGCGACTGTCGTTACAACCTCACTTTTCGGCAGGCGGGCAGTCGCCAGTATTAAAATAAGAATTATTCTTGATGTCATCGGCGAGCCGTTTAAACTGCTGGCTGTTTTGCTTTTCCGGATAGCCTGTTATGGAACTTCTCTCTCTCGTCTGGCGTCAGTATCGCTGGCCGTTTCTCGGCGTGATTGCCCTCAGTCTGCTCAGCGCCGCGCTGGGTATCGGCTTAATCGCCTTCATTAACCTGCGCCTGATTACCGCTGTCGATACCTCGCTGCGGGTCCTGCCGGAGTTTCTTGGCCTGCTGGGGCTGCTGATGGCGGTGACGCTGGGCTCCCAGCTGGCGCTGACCACCCTCGGCCACCATTTTGTTTATCGTCTGCGCGGCGAATTTGTTAAACGCATCCTCGATACTCAGATTGAACAGGTGGAGAAGATCGGCAGCGCGTCGCTGCTTGCCGGGCTGACCAGCGATATCCGTAACATCACCATCGCCTTTGTGCGCCTGCCGGAGCTGGTGCAGGGGATCATTCTGACCTTCGGCTCTGCCGGCTATCTGGCCTGGCTGTCAGGAAAAATGATGCTGGTGACGGCGCTGTGGATGGCGCTCACCATCTGGGGCGGTTTTGTGCTGGTGTCGCGGGTGTACAAACATATGGCCAGCCTGCGCGAAACGGAAGATAAACTGTATCACGACTACCAGACGGTGCTGGAGGGGCGCAAAGAGCTGACCCTCAATCGCGAACGCGCGGAGTATGTGTTTAATCAGCTCTACCTCCCGGACGCCCGGGAGTATCGGCACCATATCGTTCGCGCCGATACCTTCCATCTCAGCGCGGTTAACTGGTCGAATATTATGATGCTTGGCGCCATCGGGCTGGTGTTCTGGATGGCCAACAGCCTCGGCTGGGCCGATACCGCCGTGGCGGCGACCTATTCCCTGACGCTGCTGTTTCTGCGCACGCCGCTGCTCTCCGCCGTCGGCGCGCTGCCCACCTTGCTCAGCGCCCAGGTGGCGTTTAACAAGCTGCGCCAGTTCTCTCTCGCCCCATATCAAGCCGAATTTCCCCGGCCGCAGGCGCATCCTGACTGGCAGACGCTGGAGTTGCGCGATGTCACTTTCCATTATCCGGACCAGCGCTTTGCGGTAGGGCCGCTTAACCTGACGCTGAAACGCGGCGAGCTGGTGTTTCTGATCGGCGGCAACGGCAGCGGCAAGTCAACCCTGGCGATGCTCCTGACCGGCCTGTATCAGCCGGTTTCCGGTCAGATCCTCGTGGACGGCCAGCCGCTGGCGGCGGATAAACCGGAGGAGTATCGCAAACTGTTCTCCGCGGTGTTTACCGACGTCTGGCTGTTTGACCGCCTGCTCGGGCCGCAGGGAGAGGAGGCCGATCCGGCGCTGGTGGCAACGTGGCTGGAGCGTTTGCAAATGGCCCACAAGCTACAGCTGGAGAACGGGAAAATCGCCGACCTCCGGCTGTCGAAAGGGCAGAAGAAGCGCGTGGCGCTCCTGCTGGCGCTGGCCGAGTCCCGGGACATCATTCTGCTGGATGAATGGGCGGCGGATCAGGATCCGCATTTCCGCCGCGAGTTCTATCAGGTGCTGCTGCCGCTGATGCAGCAGATGGGGAAAACCGTGTTCGCCATCAGCCATGACGATCACTATTTCCAGCACGCCGATCGCCTGCTGGAGATGCGTGCCGGCCAGCTGTCCGAGCTCACCGGGGAGGAGCGGGCGCAGGCTTCCCGCGATGCGGTGGCCCGTACGGCCTGATGCTCGCCGCGAGCCCGGGGGAAAAGCCGGGCGCCGCGCCGCTGAAATTTTCAGCGACTACATTGCTGGCGGTTATTATTTCCCCCTCCTCGCGCTATGCTTAAGGCTTCCGGCCCGCAGGCCGGCTCACTATTCTCAAAAGGATTGCCCGATCGATGTCCGTTTTGCATAAAAAAAGCGCCCGCTTACGTGACGAAGAGCGCGCCCGTCTGATTTGGCTCTTGAGCACCGATAAAGCAGTGACCTCCGCGCTGCTGGGCAAACTGACGCTGGCCGAACGCTATGATGAAGGAACGCTGGCCGATGACCTGGCGGAAGTCGAGATCCTGGTCTCGCATCTGCCGCCGCCGGATCTCGCCGATGCGCTGGAAGCGCTCCCCTATGACGCCCGTACCGCGCTATGGTGCCTGGTGCCTGACGATAAACGCGGCGAAGTGCTGCTGGAAGCCTCAGAAAATGTCTGGGGCGACCTGATCGACAAGATGAGCGACCCCGAGCTGCTGCAGGCGATGCAGCCGCTGGATATCGATGAACAGGTTTACCTGCTGCAGCATCTGCCGCGCAACCTGACCGGACGGCTGCTGGCGACCCTGCCTGCCGAAAAGCGTGCCCGTATTCGCCAGATTATGCGCTACGCCGACAACAGCGTCGGGTCGATCATGGAGTTTGAGGTCATTACGGTGCGACCGGAGGCCACGCTGGCAGCGGTGCAGCGCTATCTGCGGCGTCTGGGTAAAATGCCGGAAAACACCGATAAGCTGTTCGTCACCACCCGTAACAAGCTGCTGCTCGGCGAGCTGGAGCTGCAGACCATTCTGCTCAACGATGCGCAGAAGCGGGTAGGGGAGGTGATGGAGGGCGATCCGGTCACCTTTCAGCCGCACGAAGAGGCGGAGAAGGTGGCGCGCACCTTCGAACGTGATGACTTACTCAGCGCCGCCGTCATTGATGCCGATGGTAAGCTGATCGGGCGACTGACCATCGATGAGATCGTTGATGTGGTTTATGAAGAGACCGATAACGATCTGCGGCGGATGGGGGGCCTGAGCGATGAAGAGGATGTCTTCGCCCCGGTCAGCAAGGCGGTGAAAACGCGCTGGGCGTGGCTGGCGGTCAACCTGTGTACGGCGTTTATCGCTTCCAGGGTCATCGACGGCTTCGAACACACCATTTCACAGCTGGTGGCGCTGGCCTCGCTGATGCCGATCGTCGCCGGGATCGGCGGCAATACCGGCAACCAGACGATCACCATGATCGTCCGGGCGATGGCGCTACAGCAGATCCAGCCCGGCAGCTTTACCTTCCTGATCCTGCGTGAAATGGGCGTCGCCCTGATTAACGGCCTGGTATGGGGCGGGATTATGGGGGCCATTACCTGGTGGCTGTATGACGATCCGCAGCTCGGTGGGGTGATGACGCTGGCCATGATGCTCAACCTGCTGATGGCGGCGATGATGGGCGTGATAATCCCGATGGTTATGGTGAAGCTGGGGCGCGACCCGGCGGTCGGCTCCAGCGTGATGATCACCGCTATCACCGACACCGGCGGCTTCTTTATTTTCCTTGGTCTGGCGACGCTGTTTCTGATGTAGCCTGCGCCTTCGTGCGCAGGCGGCGGGGGATGAGCGCCATGGCGACGATCCCCGCCAGCACGCCGATCGCCAGATTGCTGGTTCCCACCGTCGCGGCGACGGTCACCAGCATCACCAGCGTTTCCGGCCACGGATTACGCGCCAGTTCGCCCGGGCGAATACTGTGCCAGCTAAAGGTTTTCACCGCCACAATCACCATCACCCCTGCCAGCACCGCCATCGGGATCTGCGCCATCACCTGGCTGAGCGCTGTCACCAGCAGGAGCAGCACCAGACCGGCGATCACCGTTGAGAGACGGCTGCGTGCTCTGCCCATCTCCACGTTAACGATGGTCTGGCCGATCATCGCGCAGCCGGCGATACCGCCATAACAGCCGGCAAGGATATTAGCGATACCCAGCCCGGCGCTTTCCCGCGATTTGTTCGACGGGGTATGGGTGAGATCGTCCACCAGCTTAGCCGTCAGCAGGGACTCCATCAGACCGACAAAGGCGATACTGAGGGCGCACGGCCAGATAATCTGCAGTGTCGCCAGGTTCAGGGGGACGGTCAGGGCAGTGAATCCCGGCAGGCCGCCGCTCATCGAGCCTTCATCGCCGACGGTGGGCAACTGCTGGCCAGTGGTGACGGTATAGAGAGTGAGCGCGACAATGGCGATCAGTGGCGCCGGGACGGCCTTAATGAAGCGCGGCGCCCAGAGGACGATAAGCAGCGTCAGGACGAACAGGCCGACGATCAGCGGCTGGCGACTCCAGAAGTGCGGTACCTGAGCAAAGAAAATCAGGATCCCGAGGGCATTGACGAACCCGGTCATCACTGCCGGGGGAATAAAACGCATCAGGCGCGCCATGCCGCACAGACCAAACAAAATTTGAATCATACCCGCCAGAATGACCGCCGGCAGAATGTAGCCCACGCCGTACTGATGCACCATTGGGCCAATGACCAGCGCCACCGACCCGGCGGCAGCCGTCACCATTGCCGGGCGCCCGCCGAGGACCGACATCGCCAGGCAAAGCACCACCGAGGCAACCAGGCTGACCTGCGGGTCAACACCGGCAATGACCGAAAACGAAATAACTTCAGGGATTAACGCCAGGGCGGTAAGCACGCCGGCCAGCACTTCGCGCGTCAGTAACGACGGGGAGCGGAGGATGGGGCGCAGATTGCCGGAAGCGGCGGGGTCAGAAACTGGGGGCATAAAAAAAGTTCGCAGCTTATAAAAAAGAGGGAGCGGTGGCAGGCCCTGCTTCCGTGCGGTCTGTCACAAAACCGAGGATGATAGCGCGGAATCCCCAAGGCTACCAGTACAAAAAGTGATTTGGTGTATACATTTATTAAACATTTTTATAACGGATCTCAAAACAGAACTTAAAATTTAAACAATATTTAAATTTTTGAGCTTCGGTGGTAACGTGAGTGGTGAGAATCGTATCACCTGCGCTAAATAAAAACAGCGAGTAAAGTAAGGCTCAAATCCGATGAATAAAAAGATGGCCGTACCACGCTCACAGGCGGTTGGTCCCAACAGCACTCGGACCAACACCCGCCATGAGCAAGAGACGGATGTATTGTTGATTGGCGGCGGCATTATGAGCGCCACACTGGGAACCTGGCTGCAGGAGCTTGAGCCAGACTGGTCTATTACCATGGTTGAGCAGATGTCCAGCGTGGCGGAAGAGAGCTCAAACGGGTGGAACAATGCGGGTACCGGCCACGCGGCGCTAATGGAGCTGAACTACACGCCGCAGACCGCCAACGGCATCAATATCGACAAAGCGGTCGACATCAACGAAGCCTTCCATATCTCGCGTCAGTTCTGGGCGCATCAGGTGACGCGCGGCGTCCTGAACAAACCAAAATCTTTCATTAACAGCGTGCCGCACATGAGCTTTGTGTGGGGCGAAGATAACGTCAACTTCCTGCGCGCGCGCTATGCGGCGCTGCAGCAGAGCGAACTGTTCCGCGGTATTCGCTATTCTGAAGACCATCAGCAGATCAAAGCCTGGGCGCCGCTGGTAATGGAAGGCCGCGATCCGCAGCAAAAGGTGGCCGCCACCCGTACTGAAGTGGGAACCGACGTCAACTATGGCGAAATTACCCGCCAGCTGATCGCCGGCCTGCAAAAGCATGATAATTTCTCCCTGCAGCTGGGTACCGTGGTACGTCGCTTCAAGCGCAACGCCGACAAGAGCTGGACGGTCACTCTCGCGGATGCCGACAACCGTCGTCAGAAGCGGGTCATTAAAGCGAAATTCATCTTTATCGGCGCCGGCGGCGCGGCGTTGACGCTGCTGCAGGAAACCGGCATTCCACAGGCCAAAGAGTATGCGGGCTTCCCGGTCGGCGGCCAGTTCCTGGTCTGCGAAAACCCGGAGGTGGTGAACCACCATCTGGCGAAGGTTTACGGCCAGGCCGAAGTGGGCGCGCCGCCGATGTCGGTGCCGCACATTGATACCCGTATTATCGACGGTAAACGCGTGGTGCTGTTCGGGCCGTTCGCCACCTTCTCGACCCGCTTCCTGAAGAACGGTTCATTGTGGGATCTGCTGGCCTCGACGAATACCTCGAATATTCTGCCGATGCTCAACGTCGGTCTGGACAACTTCGATCTGGTGAAATACCTGATTAGCCAGGTGATGCAGAAAGATAAAGATCGCCTGGCGGCGCTGTGCGAGTACTATCCGGAAGCGCGGAAAGAGGACTGGCGGTTGTGGCAGGCCGGTCAGCGCGTGCAGATTATCAAGCGCGATGCGAAGAAGGGCGGGGTACTGCGCCTCGGTACTGAAGTGGTGAGCGATGACGAAGGCACTGTCGCGGCGCTGCTCGGCGCATCGCCAGGCGCCTCCACCGCGGCGCCTATCATGCTGCAGCTAATGGAAAAAGTGTTTAAAGACAAAGTCAATTCGCCGGAATGGCAGGCCAGGCTGAAGGCCATCATCCCGACCTACGGTATTCGCCTTGACGGCAACCCGGCGGAGATTGAGAAAGCGCTGGCGTGGACCAGTGAAGTGCTGGAGCTGAAATATGAGCCGGCCGCGGTGGCGGATGAAGCCCCGCAGGCGGAGCTGAAGCCGCTGAGCGGTGGTAAGCCGATGGCGGATATCGCGCTCTGACAAACGCTCTGACAAAAACGGCAGCCTGCGGGCTGCCGTTTTTTTTGTCGGTTTGATGGGTCGACTTAGCGGACGACGGCGTTACCGATGGTTTCGTCGGCGCGCCAGATGCGATATTTCACATCGACATTGCTCGGCGCGTACACGACAATCGGCAGCTTGCTGTTGTAGCGCAGCATGGCATCATCGCCGAGACCGGCAGTGACAAATTTCTTCTCTTTCTTGCCATCCGGGCAGGCCATCATGGTAGAGACTGGGCCGCTCAGCTTATCAAAGACATAGTAGTCATAGCCCCAGCCTTCCAGGGTTTTGCTTTCCAGCTTCCCGCCTAAACGATGGTGGTTGCAGTCAACTTCCAGCGTCTGGCCGATTATCAGCTCAACCTTCAGCGCTGACTCATCCTGCTGCTGCGGCAGCTGAATAACCTGACGCTTCATGCCTTTTTCCGCTTTCGGGAACGGCGCGACTTTTTCCAGCGGCTGTTCTGCGGCCTGGGCGCCAGCGGACATGCAGGCGGCGGTCAGCAGAGAAACGGCTAGCGTAGTGATTTTTTTCACGGTTGATCATCCTTTATTTTCGTTCCTGAATGATACAGCCTATCATTGCTTTGCTGAATGTTAAGTTTTATTTACTAATTTTTTCAAAATGAATGGTGTTATGTACTGGTGTGATGCCGTGTCGCACCTTGCGCCACGGCGGCCCATGAAGCTTATTCGTTGCGGCTATTTTTCGCTTCCTCAATGAATTCTTCATCTATTTCATCGGTATTACCGGCATGCTCTCGTCCCGACAGCAGGTTCCAGCTAGCGATAAACAAGGCGGCAATCAGTGGCCCGATAACGAATCCGTTGATACCGTAGATCTCCATGCCGCCCAGCGTGGCGATAAGGATCAGGTAGTCCGGCATTTTGGTATCCTTGCCCACCAGCAGCGGACGCAGAATGTTATCCACCAGGCCAATCACAATCACAAAGAAGCCGACGATAAAGGCGCCCTGCCACAGCTGCCCGGTGGCGAAGAGGTAAATCGCCGCCGGCACCCAGATAATGGCCGAGCCTACCGCCGGGATAAGCGACAGGAACGCCATCAGCGCACCCCACAGAATGCTGCCGTCCAGACCGGCAACCCAGAAGGCAAAGCCGCCCAGCGCCCCCTGTGCCAGCGCCACGGCCACGGTGCCTTTTACCGTGGCGCGGGCGACCGCGGCGAATTTAGCGAACAGGTGCTGCTTCACATAGCTCGATAACGGCAGAGATTCGAGAGTCAACAGCACCAGGTAAGGCCCATCCTTCAGCAGGAAGAACAGCAGGTACAGCATAATGCCGAAGCTGACGGTAAAGCCAAAGGTGCCTTTACCAATCAGAAACGCGCTGCCGGCCAGATACTGGCCGCTTTTCAGCGCAACATCGGAGAGCTGCTGCTGGATCTGCTGCGCGCTATCGAGGTTGTGCTCGGCAAGGAAACCTCTGGCCCAGCCGGGGAGGTGAGCAAACAGACTGGCGACCACCGTCGGGAACTGAGTGTCGTTATGCTGAAGTTTGCTATACACCACGTTCAGCTCGTAGGCCAGCGACGAGAGGATGATCGCCAGCGGCGTAAAAACGATAAGGCAGATGATGACGATGGTCAGCAGCGCCGCGAGGCCATTGCGCTCGCCGAGGCGAGTGCGAATCTTGTTTTTGACCGGATTAAAAATCACCGCAAGGATCGCGGCCCAGAGGATGGCGGAATAATAGGGTGAGAGAACATCAAAAAAGGCCAGGGTTACAATAAAGACGATAAGGATGAAAAATCCTTTGGTAAGTCCATTAACTCTCATGTCATCCGCTCCTGCTTATGAGTCATACAGTCGAATGATAGATGCTACGACGTAATTTACCATCTGGATAGTCGTACTCTATAACAGAGGGGAAAAAGTGGATAAAAGCCCTGGCAGAAAACCCTGCGGACGCTATTGAGTAAAACAGACAACTTCTGCTTTCAATGCCTGTCCGGTACGCATGATGAAAGCAGTGTTATCTGCAAAATGTGCTGTCAGGAAGCAACGAGGTGTAGAAGCGCAGTATATCGATACGGCGAAAGCGGAGGTTATGGCGGATAATCCATGGTCAAACGGGCAGAAAAAAAGCGCGCAGCGGATATTTCCACGCGCGCCTTATGCAGTGTCTTACTGAAGATTGCCTGCGGTCAGGCTCTCTTTATCAAAGGCATGGCTGACATCAATATGATTCTGATGCATCGATGTATCGATATTTGAACCCGCCTCCGGATGTGTCTGGCTCTTCTCTGCGGCCATCACGCCGGACGAAAGTGTAGCGGCCAACAGCAGTGCGGTGACTACGCCGATATTTTTCATATTCTGTTCCTTATTTCATCGTGTTGTCGCTGTCGCCTGTTTCTTCCGGCGGCCCGGCAATGTGGCTATTTTATTTCGTCAGCTCAGCGGTCATATGTACGCGGTTATTGAATTGAGCGCTGGTGATTTTGTAAGACGCGCCTTGCTCTGCGGCCTGCGCGGCAATTTTGGCTTCTGCGCGGTCCAGGGTGGAAGCGCTGGCGCTGATGCTCTGAGCAAAAGTACCGAAAGAGATCATAGAGAGTGCGGCAACTGCAACGAAAGTTTTGATGGATTTCATGGTCGTATTCCTTAAGTGTTTTGTCAGTGTTGGAGCGTTGTTGCCCCGATGTGATAAATGATAGGCTGACGGCCGGATGATTAAAATCGAAACAATTTGCTTTCATTGTTCAGTAAATTTGAATAATCATTGTCAAGTATTGCCATCCAGTTTTGTTAAGAAAGCTAAATTACAATTCAGCCTCATTGTCATAACAAATATATAAAAAGTTATTTTTTAACTTTCGATAGATGATTTTCTTGTTTGCTATCATCTGAACTGCAGCAATATAGTTTTTAGGCAGCAATAAGCGCCGGCGTGCGGCAAATAAAAATTATCCACGAATATTTAATTATGATAACTATTAATAAGATCAGTAAAAGCTTCTCCGGTGAAAGAGTGCTAAAAGAGGTCTCGCTCAGTATTCATTCCGGCGAGATTATTTGCATTATTGGCCCCAGCGGCTCAGGGAAAACCACGCTATTACGTACGCTTAATTTCCTGGAGCCTGCCGATAGCGGGCAAATAAGAATAGATGATGTGGCGCTGGATTGCGCAAAAGCGGGCAAAAAGGAGATTGAAAAGCTACGGGCGAAAACCGCCATGGTTTTTCAATCGTGGAATCTCTTTCATAATCTGACCGCACTGCAAAATATTACCGAAGGACTGATTTACGCTCAAAAGCGCCCGCGTCAGGAGGCGCAGGATATTGCTGAACGACTCTTAAAGCAGGTGGGGTTATTGCATAAAAAAGACAGCTATCCGCATAGTCTCTCCGGCGGCCAAAAGCAGCGTATCGGGATTGCGCGGGCGCTGGCAATTAACCCCGCCGTTCTGCTGCTGGATGAGCCGACTTCCGCGCTGGATCCGGAAAAAGTTGGTGAAGTGCTGGAGCTTATTCAGACGATTGCCGCTGCGGGGCAGACGATGATTATCGTGACCCATGAAATGGCGTTCGCCCGCCAGGTCGCTTCCCGGGTGGTATTTATGGAAAACGGCGAAATCGTTGAGCAGGGCCCGGCGGAACAGATATTTGGCGCAGCACAGCAGGGGCGAACCCGGGCGTTTCTGGCGCAACTGCACTATCATGCCTGAGGCTAGTGATGAACAATAACCCGCTCTTTAACTGGCAGGATATCGCCGGAATATTGCCGAAACTGCTGGAAAATTTACCCGTGACCGTCGGGATAACGCTGGCATCGCTGCTGCTTGGTTTGACGATCGCGCTGCTGATTGTGCTGCTGCAGTTTAGTCGCTTTAAGCCGCTCAGCGCGGTGGCAAACGGGTATACCGACATTCTGCGTGGCGCCCCCCTGGCGCTGCTGATCCTGCTGTTTTTCTTCGGCGGAAAATTAATTTTGACTGCGCTGGCGCTGCCGCCGCTATGGATTAGCGATACCACCTTTGCGGTGTTGTCTATTTCGGTCAGCATCAGTCCCTATTTTGCAGAAATGATGCGCTCCGCGTGGCGTGCGGTGGCTACCGGCCAGAAAGAGGCCATCATCAGCCTCAATATTCCCTGGCATAAGGGAATGCTGCGGATTATTTTTCCACAGGGGCTCATTATTGCCATTCCCGTTTTTGGTAATCTTTTAATTAACCTTGTGAAGATGACCTCACTGGTCAATATTATTGGTATTGTAGATATTTTTGGCCGTGCACAAAAGATTTCGCAAAATAGCTATGGGTCTAAACAGGTTGCGGCGTTTATTAGTGTTATTATCGTTTACTGGGTGCTGAATAGTATTATTCTCTATTTTACCACTCGTATTGAAAAGAAGTATCAGTTCCTGCTGGAGTGATAGATTAACATGTTTAGCCTGGCGTTCATTCGGGACAATTTTACGTTTATTTTAAGCGCGCTGCCGGTTACCCTGGTGATAACGTTATTGTCCTTACTCTTTTCCACTCTGCTGGGCGCGGCGCTGGCGTGGGTGATTATTCGTCAGGTTCCCGGGGTTCAATGGGGGGCGAAGGTATTTCTCTCCTTTAGCCGTTCGGTCCCGGTACTGGTGATGCTGTATTTCTTTTTTTACGTCTGGCCGTGGATAGCCGCCGGGCTGTTTGGCGGCCCGCAGGATAATATGTACCACTATAAACTCTCGCCACTGGTGGCGGCGGTCACCGCGCTATCGCTGATTTTCAGCGCGTATTTCGCCGAAACCTTTCGCGCAGGCTGGAACGCGGTTGATAAGGGGCAGCGCGAGGCCGCATGGTCAATTGGGCTAAGCGGGTTCACGCAGTTCCGACGCATTATTTTTCCGCAGGCGGCAGTATCCGCACTGCCGAACTTCACCAGCGTGCTGATCGATCTGATTAAAGACACCTCGCTGGTTTACACCATCACCGTTATTGATCTGATGGCGAAAGCCAATATCGCCGCCGCGCGCGGGTTTCATTTTGTCGAAGCCTATTGCGTCGTGCTGGTGATTTATATCGTGCTGTGCCTGGCAATTGCCAGAGCATTGCGCAGTGTAGAACGGTTTCTGCGCGCCCGCTGGCAAGGAAACGTAAAAAAGAGTGTTCCACGGTTATCATTTTGGGGAAGGTATTTTGAAAAATAAAATTTTACTGGTGAGTGCGCTGACGTTGGCAATGGGAATTAACGCCGCACAGGCGGTTGAAAAAAGTCCGCACGCGAAGACGATTGAGGTTGTCGTTAACGCTAATGGTTTTCCCTTTAGCTTTGTTGACGATAACAACAATATTACCGGCTACGATGGCGATCTGTTAAAGGTGCTGGACCAGCGGTTAACCGACTATACGTTTCATTTTAATGCGGTCTCGCGCGACGCGATGATCGTCGGCCTGTCGACCGGCGCGTATACCCTTGCGGCGGATCACTTTTATCTTACCAAAGAGCGGGCGGAAAAATACGACCACTCCGGCGAGCCGACCGGGATCAGCGATTTACGCCTGATTGTACGTAACGATGAGAACGATATTCATAACCTTGGCGATCTCGCCAGCGGTAAGAAAAAGCTGGTGCCGATTCATACCTCCGACGCCCGTTATACGGTGATTGAAAACTACAACAAAAAACATCCAGGCCAACAAATTAACCTGCAGCCCAACGGCGAGCAGTCCGCCGCCGATATCTTTAAAGCGGTCGCTTCCGGGGAATACGATGCGGCGATTTATCCCATTGGCGCACTGCTGGCGTTAAATAAGGCGCTAAATCTCAATCTGAAAGCTTCGGATTCCGTCGGCCTGTTTCCTAACGTCTATTTGTATAAAAAAAATACCGACCCGCAGCTGATCAAAGCGATTGATGCGCAGTTGGTTGCCCTGAAAAAGGACGGCACGCTCGCTGAGCTCTCACGGAAATGGTACGCCGAAGATGTGTATGCCCTGCCGGGCGCCAGCGACGTCAAAGTGAATACCGACTGGGAATAAACGCATGACGCAAATAAGCTCGGAACCGGCGCATAACGCCGCCACCTTAAACGATGAGGTGACCCTGGCGCTGCGCGCCATTACTGAAAAACGCGCGGCTACCATCGGTTACCTGTTGGACGAAAGCCGACAACGACATATCGCGGATGATTTTGCGCGTGAAGCCATACGCCACTATGGCCGCGATATCGGGCATAAGCTGCGTGCGCAAATGCGCGATCGCCAGGATTTGCAGGAGTTTGCCGGGCTGTTTACCCGCGGTCTGGAATCTCAGGTTTATGAGATGGAGCCCGTTAGCGCCAGCCGGGCCGAATTTATCGTCCTGTTTCACTACTGTCCTTACGTCAACTGCTGGCGGCAGCAGGGGCGGGGCGCCAGCGAAATTGAGACGCTATGCGATATCTGCATGGAAGGGGATCATGCGTTAACTGACGCGTTTCCGGGGCTGCGTTTAGAGGTGCAGACCGCGCTGGCTCGCGGTGATGTCGCCTGTCGGCTGCGTTTTTATCAGTCAGAGTCGCATGAGGCGGAATGGCAACCTTAAGTGGGGGCCACGCAACCAGTTTATTAATCAGCCAGAAGCGGCGATTCAGGCACTGAGCGGGCAAAAGCTCACCACGGTTGACGGCGACGTTGACGGACGGATTTATCCCACTGACGGAACGGGGATTCGTGTTGCCGACCCGGCGCGACAAGGCCGGCGCTTCGGTGTTGGTCACGACGAATAGCGTTTTGAATAAGGAGTAAAACTATGGCAAAGGTCCATTTTATTGGTGCCGGACAGATGACGGAGGCGATTATTCGCGCATCATTAAGCAACGGTACGCTGCGGGCGGACGCGATCTCGCTGGAGGATATCGACAGCACGCGAATCGAGGCTCTGCACTCCCGCTATCGGTTGTCGGGCGACGGTGGCTTAAGCGAGGCCTCTTTATTGGTGCTGGGGATCCGTCCGCAGGACGATCTGGCGGCGGTGGCGAGCCGCGTGCGCGCCCAGCTAAACGGCTCAACGACGGTGGTTTCTCTGATCGCGGGAGTGACCCTGGAAACGCTGGCCTCCCTGTTTGGTGAGACAACGCCGATTGCCAGGACGATCCCCAATACTCTGACCGATACCGGATTTGGCTATAGCGGCGTGACCTTAAACGCCCACGCCAGCGCGGCTGAGATCGAGCCGTTTCTGCGCGGTTTTGGCAAAGTGCTGTATCTGCCAGAGCGGTTGATCGATGTCTTTACCGGTTTTGGCGTCGCGGGGCCTAACTATATTTACTACTTTATTGAGTCGCTTACCGATGCCGGCGTACTGGCGGGGCTGTCGCGGCCTCAGGCGACGGAGGTGGTGCTGGAGAACCTCCTCGGCGCGGTCGAGATGCTGCGCCAAAGCCAGAAGCATCCGCGTCAGCTTCTGGATATCAATAATTCGCCGGCGGGAGTCGGGATCCACGCTCTGTATGAGCTGAACAACAGTGATTTTGCCGCAGGCCTTCAGCGCAGCGTACTGGCGGCGGTCAGGCGTACCCGTGAACTGGGACAGCGCTAAACCCCTTCTTCCCGCCACTGGCCGTGCAGCACCCGGCGCTTTTCCGGCGATGCGCTTAAAGGCACGGCTTAAGGCTGCATGAGAACGGTCGCCCAGCCGGATCGCTAACGTCGTCTATTAATCCACGGGGAGCAGGACAAGTTCAGGCATTGGTCATTCGACATGCCAGGGGGAATATGCCTGAAGATCCCGTTTAAATTCGACGGAAAACAGGCAACAAAAAACCCGCAAACTCGGAGAGAGTGCGGGTTTCTGTAGGGTTACCGGTCGTTAACAAAACTTACCGGTGAATGATTTGGTCGGCACGAGAGGATTTGAACCTCCGACCCCCGACACCCCATGACACCGCTTTCAAAACGCTGAAAAGCCCGCTATTACTGGTGGTGCGTGGTATTCGCATGTATAAACAAACAGTGCTTTTTTTGCAAAATCTGCTCTATACACATCAATGAGTTAGGGGGTAGTTTCTCCCCCAAGAATTTAGTTGCAACGACTATGATAGGATCGTGAATTTGTCCACTCAGCTCACCGAGTGTTTACTCATAGTTAAGCTCACCGAATAAACTGAACATCAAATCACCATCCAGAATTTCGAAGGGAAGCTCAACATATTCGTCTTTATGCCTAGGCAGCGCTTTACCGTCATTCGGTGCGTTCTTGGTATAGCCTTTAACGTGTTCGCCGTTTTCCTTAGTGTACGGAAGTACAACAATCCGCCCATGATTTTTGGAAATAATTGTCCCTTTCGTCCAGATAGTATTACCCCTTGAGGTAACCTCGCTCTCGCTGAGCTCCTTAACGCTCCATCCAACTTGGTTTTTGTCCTCGTACCAGAAAACGTAATTGCTAAAAACGAGGACTCTTTTTCCGTTTCTGATGGCTTCATCCAACATCCGTTTTACACTGGCTAGCTGCAGCAATTGGTTGGCACGTGGAAGGAGCATCGATCGTATAGCTGATTTTGTTTTCCCCCAATGTGCTCCTCCAGACAATCCAAAACCTCTAGCAATGCGCTCTTGATAGAAGATTTTTGCCGCTCTTGAACTAATAAGATTGGAACGCTCCCAAGAGTTATTTTCACCGAGTTGCAGGCAAATTTGGTACCTCGGTAGATAAACGAAACGGAGATATGGCCTCTTATTGAGAGCGTCGAGCAGAGGCTCCCGTAAACTCTCTAACTCGGGCTTAAGAATTAACTCCTCGGGAAAAATACGCGGATCGTTAGTGTGTTTCATTGTGGCTTCATTGAGCATCATTTGCTCTTCATCCATCAACCGTATTTTGGCAGTGAGGGCTTTATCCACTTTTAAACGCAATGACTCTTTTTCTGGTAGGGATAAAATGTATTTATCAACATCAATATTTTTATTCATCTCAATTGCCGATTTTCTGGCATCTTCGTAATTTTCATAGGTGTGAGCATATGCATGAGGAGGTATGCCACGTTCTAAGTGATGCTTGAACCAATGAAGTGTTCCATCAGTTCGAAGTTTCAAGCTGTACATATACCATAGATCTGTTTCGTACCAAGGTTGTGGCCAGAAGGCAAGTTCTGGGAGCCCGTATCCAGGAAGACTGTTCAAGCGCATATTGATGATACCTGCAATGATTAAAAGTCAATTGTACACTCGCTGCATTGATAGAACTATCGACAAAAAATGTTTTTTGGTTCAGACTCGCTCTGACATTTTCACAACTTAGAGCTGTAGCCTAATCTGATCGGTAACTATCTCCTAAATGTGGATGCTACTAACATGATGATGAGTTCATATATGGGAAACAGATCTAATTTCAGATTTTATCTTTATTAAGGAGGAAAATATGGATAACCCTACTCTGGGTGGACAGGAACTTCGGGACAAAATTTTTTCCGGACTCAAAGTCTATGAAGGTAAAGCCTTTATCGAGCGGTTTGGTCTGTTTATGGGCAAGGCGCAGTTGCTTGAGTTTGGGCTGAAAAAAATCTTAGCTTCACTACCGGGCTATAATCTTTCAGAAGAGAAACTAGAGAGGCTGACTTTAGGCCAAACTCGAGTTGAGCTTGAGAAGCTAGGGCTACGCACGGACTATAATGAATGCCTAAAGTCATTTAAGGATAAGCGAAATTCGATGGCGCATGAATTCCTGGCTAATTACGCGATCACTCAGCAACTACTAGACGGACCTGTGCTTATTGGTCCGTTTGAGCGAGAGTTAACTCATGCGAGCTATGAATTGGAACAACTGATCATTGTTTTCGACTTTATCAATAGTAACGGTGACGTTACTGCTTGGCTGGAACCGAAAGCCCTTTGATACTACTGATGCATTCTGCTTCCATTTACCTACTGGACAGGCTTACAGTTCTGTCCAGTACTATGCGTATTACCCAGCTTTAATTTCTCCGTGAGGGACAACAACCCAATCAATATGGTTTTGCGTATAGATCTTTGTCGACTTAGCATCGCTATGTGCCATTCGCCCTTGTGGATCGATACCCTGTTGATCGAAGAGGTGAGCGGCCAACGCTCGGATTTCGTGAAAGGTTGGTCTTTCATCCATCGCCAGTTTGTCACATATACCAAGTTTATCTCGCACCGCGGAAAACGACCGGCTCAGATAATCAGGTGCAACCTGGGTAGGGTGTGAAACTTCTTTACTTCGTTTAACCTGCCGATCAGGTATCCGATGAACCACAAACGGGCTGGCCACATTATCGCGGCTTTCGTCAATAATCCGTTTCAATTCTTCCCCGATCGGGATTGCGACATGCGAGGCCTCTTTTTTCTGTACTTTCTGGCGGTGGATGTACAGCGTGCCATAAATCCCGTTTTCCGGCTGTGCCAGCCATACGCAGCCGCATACACCATCCTTTGGCTCACTAATTGAATATCGGATTCGTGAAACTTCGAGGCGAGCGTGTGTCGTCTGCAATGCTAAATCCATCGCGGTGCGTAACCAGGGGGCGGCGGCCCGCCGGATGGCTTTAAAGTTATCGAGCGAAAGACGCTGGCGTTTCTTCTCCTCAGTTCTTCGCATTTTTTTTCGGGCAGCAGGGTTATCAAACATAAGTGATTCATCGACCGCATATGAGAACAATTTTTTAAGAAAGCTGACCTTTCGGTTTTGTACGTTCGCTGAAGAGTCTGAGTGGAAATGCTTTATGTATGCGTTCACATGCTCCAACTCAATATCGCAAGAAGGTATGCTGTTAAAAAATTCTTTTACCCTAAGTGCGTCGTTGTTCCAGTCATCAAGGGTATTTGGTGACGGTCGCTCATTCTCTATTGCCCGCTGCATGATATGATCTACGTGCGCAGCAAATGGTTTAGCCTCGCCAGTAACGCCGCCTGATTCTCGAATTAACAATTCAACAGATGGCGCATTTAATGGCCTCATCCTTAGATTATATTCTCGAGCTATAGCGATCGCCATAGCCCGGTCTTTACCAAGATTTTTCTTCTTTCCTGTTATTAGTGTGAATTTATAAACGCCACGATCCTTATCAAATAACAAGTATTCTGGAAGATGACGATATTCTCTTTTTCTCGGTCTGGCGGCCATGGTCAACCTTCATTTATTAGCTGAAGAACCGTATGATTAACCATTGAGTCAACTCCCCACTTTTCAGACTCGTAGACGAACACAGTGCCGTCGACGATTTTTCCTGTGAGTAGGCCATTTTCAACCCAACGTTTAATGGTTCTGTTATCTGGAATTGAGTCTTTGGTAAATTCGCGTTTTCCCCATTGACTCGCTTTCATTAGTTTTGCCATGGCTATTTCTCCATAAACCGGCTGCACCCGGTTATCGAACGTTAAAAGAACATGACGAACACCCACCTCGAAGCCCGTCATTACATCTTCTACATAGATGGTGGTCTCGATTATCCTTATCTGTTTCGTAAATTTTTAATTTGTCAATCATTGGCTTGTGTATCTGGAGAATCTGTTTGCGAAGGTTTGCAACTTCATCGGCTAATTCCATAAGACGGCAATGAAGGTCCTTCGCTTCTTCCTTATACCAGGCTAAATCATCCCGCATACGCCTCCATCGCCGGAGCTTTAATTTACTCGGCATCAGTCATCATCCTCATCATCGTCGTCATCGCAGGATGCGAGCAATGGATTCATTCGCCGCCCTACCTGGCAGGCGTACCCACGGCGACCGAGGTTGTGTAGCACGCTGTAGATTTCGAACATTTCGGTTCGCTCATCACCAATATCAAGCTCACAAGCCAGCGTGTGGCATTCAGTAGCGAGCGCCGATATCTTCTCAAGCAGTTCGACCTTATTCACTTTTCACCTCTCTTGGTGTGGCTGAGAAATGCTCAACGCCTTTAGCCCAGATTTCTTTGATAGTCGTCCAGGTGACAGGTACCGTAATTTCAATTCTCCCGCTGCCATCGCAGGTTTCACATTCATCAGCACCAAAGCATTCCGGGCAGTTTACGAACTTGGTTTCTGAAAACTCACCGGATAGCGCCCCCTTAGCGCCGTTCTCAGCAGTTAACCTCATTGGCACCATCACGTAACCATCAGGCACTACCGGCGCTTGCTGATTCATTCCCACCAAAACAGCTTCAACTCGGTCAAATACCGCCTGCATGTCAGAGACATTAGTCATGCCGGTTGGTGTGAATATATGACGCATGGTGGCATCACCGATGTTGTATTTTTCAGGCGCTGGCTGCGCGTGGCGATAGAGCGGCAGTACAGCCACATCACCATCTGTTGCGACAAATTCTGCCCGGCATTTATCGTTTGTGACATGCCATTGCTCACGATAGTGCCATGTCCACGCCACCGGCTCGCTGTCCATTGCGGCCAGCGCTATACGAGCCAGCTCCTCGGCCTCCTCAGCTGGCAGCATTACGTTGCTTCCGGCGCCGTAGGTTTCACGCCATGATTTAATTTTTTCTAGGCGCTCTCTGTTTAACTGGTTAATGGTCATTGGTTGGCTCCCCGAAATAAAATTGCCTGCTGAAAACCGATAAAGAACCACAGCCCATCTGCGCGCTGGCTCATTTCGTACCAGTCCTCTTTGTTGAGGTCTGAAACGAGGTTGTCACCACAAATGCAAATATCGGCACCGCGTGGTTCTGAGTCGTATATGGCACCTGGAGTAAACCAGTCAGGTTTGGTCGAGCTAACGCAAAGCATTCTTGCAACAGCCATCTACTCAGCCTCCCACTTGATGCCCTTCGCGGTCAGCTCAGCCTTAACGTCTTGGCTATAGTTAAAAACTCCATCAGACCATACGTATCTGTCTCCAGACACAACCTGCCGCAAGTCGGGCAGCTTCACGGTGACGGAGCGGGACTCCAGCTCGGCCAGCTGGCGCTCAGCCAATTCCGCGCGAGCATCAAGCGTCACGTTAGCGGCACAGAGTTGTTGCTCTGCTTCTTCCAGCTCGGCGATGCGTTTCTCGGCTGCTCTACGCTTGCAGAACTGGGCTTTACGGCTTGCTTTAAGGTTATGCTTAGCCAGTTCAGCCATGTAGAGTTGGTGCTCTGCGTTAGCCAAGCGCTGGCGAACTTCATCATTCTCCAGTTCATCAATCCGATGCTGCGCCTTCTCCAGCGCCTCTACTAGCTCAGCGCTTTGCGCTTTAACTGCACGCCAGGCCATTTCCGTTGAGGAATAAAAATAACCGCAGTCGCCATAAGCGAGGCTGAGTTGCTGACTGCGGGCCCAATTTTCGAATTTCTCTCTCTGCGCCAGTTCGGTGATATCAGTCATGCTGCATCCTCCAGACCGATTAGCTCGGCAATCTGCGCCAGCGTGTCTTCGCTTTCTCCAACCGGCTTGTCCATCCAGTCAAATGAAATCAACTTGCCGCCCTCGATTACGCCGACATTGAAATCGTCGCTATCCACAGCCCGAAAACCGTGTGATATGGCTCCATTGCGTGTCTCGTAGTGAATAAGGTCAGATGAATATTCGATACCGTGTCCGCCTTCGTTACACCAGGCGCGCCGGATAATTACGATGAATGATTTGCTCATGCGGCACGCTCCTGTTTCTCATCATCAGCCGCCAGCACCCGTATGGGGATCCGGCTCATATGCATGGTGTACCCGGTCTTAAGCTCCAGGTCGGCGTATTCCTCAAGCAGAGTCTGGTTATGCCGAGCACCGTTGACCATGTCGTTACGGCTAGCCATGATGCAGAAAACACAACTCAGGCGCTCATTACCCAGCGCGTAGGCGTAATGCGGTTCTTGCCCAGCCTGTCGAATGGTGGCGAAAACTTCCTCGGCAAGCAGATCATGGACCGGCAGCCATTCGTACCAGGTGTTAACCGAGTTGCTGATCCCCATCTTGCTGAATGCCTGGCGTTTAGCTCGGCCTGGTGATTCCTGTGCGCGAAGCCCGAGGCAGTTAACGATGGTTTTATACCCGTTAGCCTTTGCATACCGGCGAACTTCGCGCTGGATAGGTCCGCGTTTCAGATCACTGGTGCATTGCCTGGTGCTGGCAGATGGCCAGCTCGGTACTTCTGGACGGTTCTCAAAGCGACGCTCGACCATCTCGAAAAAGGTCTTGCTGGCCCGCGCTACAATGAACGTCAGCCCAGCGTCTCCCGCCTGTTTTTCTGCCAGATCTAGTGCTCCTGGCCACTCAATAACACCGAGTGAAGCGTGCACAACGATAAGCTGCGCCGTGGGTACTATCTCCAGGAGTTTAATCAGCATCGCCTGGGAATCCTTCCCGCCAGAATGGTTGGAGACAAACAGCGCGCCAGCAGTGATTAATGAAGTAATGTCGGGGATCATTTGGCCCCCTCGCGGAGCTGCTGGGAAAACTCACGGAGTTTGAACCCAATTACTCTTGTACTTGCCACCGTATCGACACGGTCGAGTTCTACCGCGGCTTCATCAATGGCATCAGCCTTAATCCCAGCCAGGTAGGCGTCGGTGGCTGGGAACGGGTTTTCAGCATTAACATCGCGGGAAACGTACATGTTGATTTCTGAAACATAATCCAGCGGCACACCCGCGAACATGGTTCCTTCGCCTTCAGAGAAGTATTCAACGTGGTTGTCGCTTATGTCGGTCAACAAGCGAATCATCGACATGTTCTCCGCAGCCAGCTGCACATATGCTTTAGCCAGCTTCAGGAACTTCTGCTCTCTGATCGACAGCTCGCCTGCCGACTCCAGGGAAGCGATGAGCTCGTTTACTGTTTCGATGTTCATGCTGTCACCCATTCAATAACCATGCAGATCCCCCAGGTCACGACGAAAACAGCGACCCAACCGGCAATTTCGATCACAGCTGCGAACCAGAGCAGGGCGCGCCGGCTGTAATTTTCAGGTTCAAAGTTCATTGCGCCTCCCCAAGCACCCAGCGCAGAGCCTCGGCATATTCGCCGCTGGCATCTTCGAGGGCTTTTGCAATTTCCTTGCGCGATTTGATACGCGGCTTTGCTTCACCGAGTATCTGACGTTGCCGACGGGCTTTTTCGTGGCCTTTGGTACCAGCGGTCGCCAGCTCGATTTCTGCCACTTTTGTCCGCTGTTCTTCAGGTGGGAGCGCACCAAGCTGACGCGCCTGGGTAACGGTGACAGTTCCGGACTCCACTGCATCCCGAACAGCCTGGGTGGCATCCAGCAATGACAACGTTGCGCGTACGGTCTGGACACTCACGCCAAACATCAGCGCTAAATCGTCCTCGTCGTGGCCGCGCTCCAGCGCATCAGCCATTTTCTTTGCTCGGCCCAGCGGTGTATCTGCCTGGCGGATTTCGTTAGCACTTACCATCGCCTGCGCCATGCGAATGGCGGAGCCACGTTTAGCGACTGCCGGAACCAGTAACGGTTCTTTGCCTTCTTTCGTCAGACGCTTGTTAGCTTCCAGTGTATGGCGCACACGCTGGCGGCCATCAACCACACAAGACAGCCCTGTCTCCGGGTCTTTCCAGACGATAATCGGCTCAAGAACGCCCTGGTCCATGATGTTCAGCACCATTGCCTCGCTGATAGGCAGGTGGATGCGCTCATCGTAAAGCGGGTGCGTTTTGTCGATAACCAGGTGCAGTTTTTCAGGTTCAAACGCTAAAACGTTCGTTTTGCCGCTGGCGCCGTATACAACCTTTGAGTCTTTAGCCATGGTTATTAACCCCATTCAGGCCTGCCAACACTGCAGCCTGTGCTGTGTTTTGGTCCATTGCTTCGGTAAGGGCGATGAACGTTACATCCAGCCGTGAAGCGATATTGCGCATTAACTCTGCTTTTTCCGGTGGTAGATCGGGTGCCGCAGCGTAAGCTGCAGCGACCAGTTCTTTAACTTTCATATGTGCCATTAGCGCCGCTCCATCAGCTGGTGGAAGCGGTTCATGAACATCCCGTAGGCCTGGCCTGGGCGAACCGGATTAATAACGAATTGATCCGTCGGAATAATGCCTTCGAGCATGGGCCAGACAGTGCCGTCGTCGATCTCAAAATCACGACGTTCGCTGGCCAACATCACCAGGTCGGCATATTTAACGGTCGGGTGCTGCTCAGCCGGCAGGCCGAATTTCTGACGTATTGCAGAATCAACCCGAATCTCCATTGCGCAATAGTCAGGTAAGAGGTGCTTAAGCGGAGCCGGAATATCCTGCAGGTAAGCCTCGGCAGCATCGTGGAGAAGTGCCTCAAGTGCGAACTCCTGCGGTACGAGCAGGCTGGATAAAACGCTGTGCTGTCCAACGCTGTAGAACTCTGGCAGGTGGCCGGCAAATCGGCAGATATGCGAGAGGGCGGTTGCAATATCCTCTATCTCGATCGCGTCTTGCTGGATATCGAGATAATTAAAGTGTTTGCCTGAAAGGGTTTGAATAAAGCTCATTATTTTCTCCATACGTTACGCCTGCACAGCGCTGTTATTTGGGTGTAGAAATACCTCGCCATAAGGCGATAAATAAAAGGATTACGCTTCAATAAATCCCCGCAGCAGCGGAGATTTAAGGCTGAGCAATCAGGCTTAGGCTTTGAAAGTACCGATGAAGGCCTCGACCGGCTTACCGTCGAACTTACCGATCAGCAGGTCGCGGAACTCATTGGCGATCGCTTCTTCCTGGGCTTCCAACTGGACGATACGCAGGACGAATACCGGATCATTACTTTTCAGCAGGCTGTTGCGCAGGCTGAATGCACGTTCTCCGAGTCCTTCATACGGCACACATTTGAACTCGAACGCCACCGGCATCACGTCTTTACTGCTGGCTTCGATACTCTGCATCAGCGACTTTTTGCCACTGAAATCACCATCTTCATGATCGGAGGCATTAGTTTGCTGGATGGTGATGCGGCGAACTGCCTGCGCGGCCTGGGCGATTTTCATCGTGTTACCGTCGGCATCGAATGCAATCAGGTAATCACTCCAGTCTTCCAGCCATTCGGCGATTTGCTTCTGGTTAAGGTGATCCCCGTTGATCGACAGCAGCGCGCGGAATGGGGCTGTTTTCTTCAGCTTGATCGAGGCGACGTTATCAGCGTGCCCGGGATTATCCAGCGTACCGATGTTGAAGATAGAGCGCGCCAGCATGTTATCGGCATCAATAAAGCAACGGGCTTTTTCGTTTTCTTTGGCGTAGCCTGAGGAATAACGCACAAAGTCATCGATGCTTGTGGTTTCCATCGCACCACGGAAACGAAAGCGCTCCGAGGAGAAGCGTTCGAGGCTTTCGATACCTGTGCCAGCTGGGAGGACAGCTGTTGGGCATGCCAGTCGCTGGATATCTTCCATGTAGTAACCGGAAAGCACCAGGTCCTGAACTTGCTTAATTGCGCTGCCATCTAATTGTTGAGACATAAAATTTCCTTAAAGAAAAATGTAGTTAAACTAAAAACGCATCAGTCACGGCCTATGGCCCCGTCCGCAGCTTTGCATCCGGATCGCCGCCCAGAGTAAACAGGTTGCCCTGGTCTTCCTGCAGGATGGTCAGCTTGCCGCCGCGGTTAACAAACATCGGCGTTTCTGTCGTGTCTTCTTCAGAAACTTTCCCGCGCGGGGTGGGGGTGATGTACTGCAGTTTGTGTTTGATCATGACTCGCTTTTCTTCGATCGAATTGCCCATGCGATCGATGTCGAAAGTCAGTACTACTTTGCCTTTGCTGCCATTGTTCAAAACGCCCAGTGCGGCGGTATTGAGCGCCCCGGCGATCTTGTTGATGAACAAGCATCCAGTTCGCCAAGGAAATCTGGAACATTGGTCATGCGATCATTGCTCATAGCACTACCTCTTTGTTAGGGCGGCTGCCACCGCCGACGGTTTCTCCATACACAACACAGAAGAGCATCTGCGGTTGACGGCCGCCCGGGTGGATTGGGTTATGAGCCCGTCACCCGGTGATGCTCTTGTGTCTTATGTAAAAAGGGCGGTACCAGAAACAAAGGGAAACTGGCACCGCCAAAACTTCACACAGCTTTCGTTACAGGTACTACGGGTTACCACGCTGGCTACGTGATGGGGTTGTGGCGCCGGGACTCGAACCCGGATAACGTCTGGCCAGCCGCATGAGATACGCTAGGTTATGATCCTTGCGCAGTGCTCAACTCCTCCATCTGGAGGCACTCTAACCAATTGAGCTACATCCACAACGGTAAGAACACTGCCGCTACCCCTTACGGGATAATCCGTCTGTCTGCCTAGCGGTAGGGCGTTTCCTGGCATCTTCAGTGCTCTTTCCTGTTGTGTCCCGGGCTCTTCCCGGGCGTCACACCTTTTCGCCGCGCTGGTGGGGCGCACGTCGTGCCTGAAACACTTAGCTTGCACATTCTTCCGGAATTCCTGAGAGCGCATGGATAAAGGTAACTCTCTGGCGGCTCACGCTGCATGTGCCATACAGCGGTTGCGAATATTGCCGTTCACAACTGGAAGCGCACTCCTTCAGTTACAAACCGATCCCCACGACCGATGGAAGATGGAATGCGCTTTCAAGTTGTGTACGATTCATCTACCCCGGTCCGGCGGCGCCACCTCGCCGGGGCAGATGCAAAGGACCGTTACGCGATCACTCGGCTTGTTGGTTTGGCCGGAAGTATCAAGTCCCGACATCGCGGATTCTGCTTCTCCGCCCCGATTTCACCCCCGCTATGGTTTAGCGCGCAAACCGAGAAAATCGCCTTCAACGCTGTCGGCTTTCGCCATGTTTAGGAGAGAGCCTCGCAGAACTCGGCAAAGCTCAGTGCTTCTTCACCTTCTGCCAGACTGTCAAAATATTCTTCGTATTCTTTATCCATCCTGAATGCCTCTTCGGTTGAATGCTTAGCGAGTCACCATGGTTTTCGTATGTCTCTAGTGCCTGCACTTCGACGTACGGTATGTCCGCGGCTGATGAATAAAATCTAAAATAATTTAGTTTTTTGGTCAAGGTGAAAATACTAAATATTTTTAGTTTTCACCATTGGTAAGGGGAGGGAGAAAGATTAGCGTCGCATCTGGCGGCGGTGTTCGACAACAACACCGATGATGGAAATTTTTTCTACAGCAGAATTTAAAGCAGCAAAATCAGGGTTTAAGGGAACCAATTCGAATACCTCTTCGCCGTCCTCGTTGACACCTCTTGCACGGTATTTTTTAAAAGTGGCGTATTCACTACCGTTTTTGGCTACAACATAGTCACCAGGGCCTGGACACAAGTCAGGATCTACAATGATAGTGTCTCCTTCTTTGAACTCCGGCTCCATCGATTTTCCACGTACCTTAAGTGCGAAGGTACCAAACGAATGAGCGCCGTTAGTTAAAATGTAATCCACGGCGCCCTCTAAATTACGAGCATCACTTTCAGATGTCCAACTGCCGGCTTGCACCCAGCTTATGATAGGGATCTGCATAGCGCCCAAGTTACCTGGCGTTACGTTTGAGAGCTCCTCTTTTCCGGTTAGGAGAAAGTCCTCAGAAACCCCAAAATACCGCGCTAATTTTGTCAGCGAGACACCTCCAGGTATGTTTTGATCTTTCTCCCAGTACCCAATGGTGACATCTGTCACTCCAACAACTCTACCCAGTTGCTTCTGGGTAAGTTTACGGTACTTTCTCAATGATTTTAAACGACTTCCAAATGTGCTCACTGTGGTTCGCCATGTTATGAAAACTAAATTATCTTAGCTTTAATTGACCTAAATTTGCTTTGTAAGTAATATCTAAATAAATTTAGGAGGGTGTATGACAACAACAGAGTTAGAAACGTTCTTCGGAACCCCCAATAAGGCAGCTGATTTCTTCGGCGTTTCTCCTGAGGCTTTTTATCAATGGAGAAAACGCCCAGGAAGTCTGATCCCTAAAGGTCGTGCTGCTGAAGCTGCATATCGTACCAATGGAAAGCTCATTTTTCGTCCTGAGCTTTATGAGAAGACTAATCCACATAAAGCATGAATGACACCACAGAGATAAGGGGTAAGCCGTGGGCAATGTAACAGGCAAAAATCATAGCAATGATGAAGTAACTCTGAAGGTGTTCAAAGACAGCCCGCAAGTTTGGGCCGGCGGGCTCGAAGGGCGTGATTTAGCTGACTGGCTCATTGGGAAAGCCAATGCCATTTTGTACCTCGTATACCACCAGGAAAAACTGGAAGAGCATCGTAGTACGGTCAATGAGCTGGAAGCTGCTGAAGCACTTATTGTGGCTTACGCTGGCCTTGGTCTCTCTCTGCAATCGTATGATCCCATTCATGCTCCTGACAAGGTGGCAATTCAGTTCGATATTGACCTCGGGAGAGAATTTCGAATTCGTCAGACTGGCGAACGTATTCAGGAAGGGCCAGTTCTTCCGGTGGGATATTCACTTCTGCCAGATCTTGCTGAAGCGAAAGAAGAACATCAGCGAAAGAAAGCATCCTCACTTGCTCAGGTGACCAGCCGTAACGGGTCGCAAGAAGATGAGTAATTCCATTACGTCCGAAAAGCGGCTCCCAAGGAGCGGAATAGCGCTCTCTGTGCTTAATCAGAACAACGTCAAGGCGCAGCAACTGCTCAGCACGGATCCAGGACCGATAGGTAGGGAGTGCTTCACCTTCTGTTAACCACTTATTGGCTTTGGAAACATTACGAACATGAGAGATGAAGATCTTAGCGTAATCAATTGCCATACAGAACCTCCTTCGGTCCTTAGGTGTGGAAAACCCAGAATATCCGAAGGCGCGTTCGGCACCAACAGAGGTAATACCAATGAATGAACCTGAATGGAAAGTGGATAAGCAGCCGGCATGGCTGGTGGCCGCTATAAAAAAAACGATCACTGATTTGGACGGTGGTTACGTGGAAGCAGCGGAGTGGCTGGGCGTTACTGAAAATGCATTGTTTAACCGTTTACGCGCCGATGGTGATCAGATTTTTCCTCTCGGCTGGGCAATGGTTCTGCAGCGTGCTGGTGGATCAAACCACATTGCCAATGCGATAGCACGCCATTCGAACGGGGTATTCGTGCCACTGGCCGATATCGAGGAAGTTGACAACGCCGATATTAACCAGCGCCTGATGGAGTCGATCGAGTGGATAGGAAAACACTCGCAGTATCTACGCAAAGCCACTGCTGACGGTGTTATTGACCAGGCCGAACGTGAGCAGATCGAGGAGAACAGTTACCAGGTCATGGCGAAATGGCAGGAGCATTTAACGTTACTTTTCCGTGTCTTTTGTCAGCCAGAAAAGAGTGACGCCCGCGAGTGTGCAGCTCCGGGCGTCGTGGCAGATAAATCAACGTGTATGGAGAAATAATCCGCATGAGCAATTTAATCGTAAATCTCAGGTTACCGCAACTACGTATGCGTCCAGTGACGGGTGCTGCGCTGTTTCGGTATGAACGCATGGTATGCGGTAAATGGGTTTCATGTAACCACAGCCGGGCAACGGCGATTGTGGGGGTCTTTAACCGGAGGGTAAAAGCGTTGTGCGCGAAGTTAACCGAAAGTTCAGAGACCACTATGGCAAGCCCGTCAGAGTCATACGCTGGGAACGTGAGACGAATCGTGTCATTTACCTCAGGGAAGGCTATCCGCACGAGTGTTTTAGCCCACTCGATCAGTTTCAACGAAAATTCAGGGAAGTAGAGGGTAGCCATGAGCAGTAAATTACACGGTCTGGTATGGGAAGCCTGTGCTTTCAAAGGCCTGATCATATCTGAAATAGCGGTCATGGCCCGCCTGGCTGACTTCAGTAACGATGAAGGAATATCGTGGCCTGCGGTGACAACTATTCAGCGACAGATCGGGGCAAAGAGCGAGAACACTGTTCGAAGCGCCATTAAAAAACTTCAGGCGAAAGGGTGGCTGAAGAAGCAGGAGCGTCGCGTAGGCGGAAAGAACAATTCGAACGTCTACAAACTCAACGTCGATATGCTTGAACGTGCAGCAGCTGAAGCAAAACTCTTCTACGCAACCTCGCGTGAACAATCAAAATTTGATGCCTCAGAAATTGAGGGTTCAAAATTTGAGGGGTCAAATTCTGATGCCTCAAATAATGGGTCTGCATCCCCTCAAATATTGCGGGGGGACCCCTCAATGGTTGAAGGCGATCCGTCATTAGATCCGTCATTAGATCCGTCATCTAAAAAACCTTCTTGTCGGGCTCCTGCGGAACCCGACGATAAGCCGGATCCTGAAGTGGTGATCACTAACCATGCGATCGAAGTTCTGACGCATCTGAATCAGGTCAGTGGCTCCCGGTTTCAGAAGTCAAAAACTTCCCTCGAAAACATTCGGGCACGTCTGCGTGAGGGGCATACCGTTCCAGATCTGAAACTCGTTATTGACGTTAAGCATGAGCACTGGCATGGCAACGACGAGCAATACCAGTACATGCGCCCCGAGACGCTTTTTGGTCCTAAAAAATTCGAAGGCTATCTGCAAAGCGCTATCCGCTGGGATGCCAAAGGGCGACCGCCACGGGAATCCTGGGACAGAAGTAAGCCGCGTGATATCAACCAAATTGGTGCAGTGCAAACGACCATACCGAAGGGGTTTCGTGGATGAACATTACTCAAATGGCCTTTGAATTCATTGCTAAAAACCCAGATCAGAAAATGCGCGATATCATTGCCGCCTTTCCTGACTGCAAACCTGTTTCTGTGAAAAGTGTCGTATATCGCCTGTACACAGAAGGGCGCCTGGAAACAAAAGCAACCTCATGCGGTTTTATTTATCGAGTCATCAATGATGCATCCTGCTGCGATGACCTACAGGACGACTTTAAGTCCAGGGGCGACCTTGAACAGGAAAAAGCCGCTAAAAAACTCGAAGAGCGCAGCCTGTATCGCCGGGCCGCTACTGTATGGCACCAGCTCAGTACCTCAAGCTGCAGCCAGAAAACTCTTGAGTATTACATTCGTCAGAAAAATGCCTGCCTCCGGAAAGCACGCATGGGGAAATCACACACTGAGTGTCTGTTAGCCGGGAATTACTGCGGAGGTGATCTGTGCATCGACTGAACACGACCAGCGAAGGCGAAATGCTGGTGGATGAGGCCGAACTCCCACTCACCAGAAGCCAGTACTGTGATGCTCTCGATGCATTACGTGCTGCTCCTGCCCACTATCTCAAGGAAGTGGGCGACCAGTGGAGAACGCCCGATCTGTTGTTCTGGGGGATTAACGCTATGTATGGCCCGCTGGTGCTGGACCTCTTTGAAGACGAAACCAACGCAAAATGCCCTGAGTGGTACTCAGCAGAAGACAATGCTCTGACGCAGGACTGGGCGGGGCGACTGATAGAACTCGGCGGCGCGGCATTTGGAAATCCGCCGTATAGCCGTTCTCAGTATCACGAAAAGCAGGCGATCACAGGCATGACCCACATCATGAGTTATGCATCCGCTCAGCGTGAAAAGGGTGGTCGTTATGTCTTTCTGGTGAAGTCAGCGACGAGTGAGACATGGTGGCCAGAAGATGCGGATCATGTCTGTTTTATTCGTGGTCGCATCGGTTTCGATCTGCCTACCTGGTTTAAGCCGGCGGACGATAAGCAGAAGCCGACCAGTGCCTTCTTTGCCGGGGCGATTGTTGTATTTGATAAGTCATGGCGAGGGGAGCGCTTTAGCTATATCGATCGTGTGGCTCTTGAAGCCAAGGGGCGCGCGAGTATGGCCCTGGCCCAGTACGCCGTGGGTAAACAGGCAACAGCTCCAGTAATGGATCAGCATCAGACAGAGCAAGCTGAAACTGAAATCCCACTTCTTCAGGACGAAATCCTCGCGAAAAGCGGCATAAGATGTTGGGCATGCGTGGTTGCTGCTTTTGGAGATAAAGCCGAGTACACCTTCGCCGAGTCGAAATTTGGTCATACCTGGGCGGCTGATTCAGTGGATAAACCGGAGTTTACGCCGGTTAACTCAGAAGTGATCGCCACAGCTCAATCCCTGATCATCAAACAAACTGCGAAACAAGCGCTGGTGGGCTGGCTAAACGGTATTGATCTCGGATCCACAATTGCACGTGAAGAAACCATAGAACGTATGAATTCGGTGTATGCAGAGTTTGTCGACACATGCCCGGTAACTGAGTTCATCGATATTGTCGGCAGCCTGGATAAAGCGAGCTGGTTCAACAGCAGACTGATTCGCACTCATGTTCGGGAAGCTCTCTCAGTTGCCAAACAGGCCTTACACGAAAGCCGGATATGGCCACTGGAAGTAGGCCTGGTGTTTGAGCGAGTCGAAGGGGTGAACGATCTAAACGAGTCTCAGCAAAATAAGCTGAAAGCACACATCAATCAGCTGTGGCTTGAGCGTACGCCCAGTTCCGAAATCATAACTATTGCCAGCGGGCTGGTCAGCAGCATGCAGGGGGTTAGCCATGCGTGAAATTATCGTTGATAACTTTGCCGGAGGCGGCGGCGCCTCTACCGGGATTGAGATGGCTATTGGGCGTAGTGTCGATATAGCCATTAACCATGACGAAAATGCTGTTGCCATGCACCGTACCAATCATCCGGATACCTTGCACTACTGCGAAAGCGTGTTCGATGTTTCTCCTGTCGCAGCAACAAGCGGTAAGCCTGTTGGCCTGATCTGGTTTTCTCCAGACTGTCGCCACTTTTCCAAAGCGAAAGGAGCTAAACGAGTTGAAAAAGCGATTCGTGGGCTGGCGTGGATCGTTATCCGTTGGGCGATGGATGTTGGCCCGCGGGTAATGATGCTTGAGAACGTGGAAGAGTTTAAAACTTGGGGGCCGCTGTTGGCGGCGGAAATGCGTCCGGATCCGGACCGCGTTGGCGAAACGTTCCTGGCATTCGTCGGCATGCTGACATCCGGAGTTCCAGCAGATCACCCTGCGTTGTTGGAATGCTGCGAATTTTTGGAGTTATCTCAAACATGCTGTAAGAGCAGCGATTATCGAACAGCTGAAAGCAGTCCCAAAACCCTCCGCTTCGCCAGCGGAGGTAGTCATTGTCCTGTATCCGCCTGATTACCGCCGCCGCGATCTGGACAACTACAACAAGGCGCTTTTCGACGCACTTACATACGCCGGTATCTGGGAGGATGACAGCCAGGTTAAGAGGATGACGATCGAGTGGGGTGAGAATGCAAAGGGAGGGAGAGTTGAGATCACCATAACGGCATTCAATAAAGTGCTGGATGTTTGTTCAGTGGTAGGTTGAAGACTATGCAATCAGGCATTAATCTCAAGGTGTGTAAACGAACCGGGCGTGCAGGCCCGATCGTCACGTTAAAGTGTATGGAGATAAGTATGGCTAACCATGTTATGGGCTATGGTGCGCCCAAAAACCACTCTCATTTGGCGATTGAAGGTATTTTCGTTCGCCGGGATGCGGCAGGTCGATTTTGTTTAAATGACTTTCAGCGCGCAGCTGGTGGAGAAGAACGTCATAATCCTAACCGCTGGCTACGGTCCGAGATGGCAGCTCAGTTGATTACTGAGCTAACGCCAGATATGGCGTTTGCCCCTGTCGATGTTGTGAGAGGAGGGATCAACCCTGGGACATACGCCTGCAAGGAATTGGTGTATGCCTATGCAATGTGGATTAGCGCCGCCTTCAATCTGAAAGTCATCAGAACGTTTGATGCGGTGCAAAATGCTATGACAACGCTGACCTCCGATCGTATTCAGGCTGGTGTCATTTTGCTGGAGTCAGCATCCCGAACATTAAACCTCTCAAATTCTTCCAAACTTGGTGCTTACCAGAAATTGCAACAAGCGGCCGGGCTTCCAGATTTAATGCCTGCTTATGCGATTGATGCTCCAGCCGGTGCCATAGATGGATCCAGTAGGCCAACACTCTCGCTTAGTGCTCTGCTTAAAACCCATGGGATACGGCTAACTGCAAACCAGGCATATCACTTAATGGCGCGTGCCGGGATCGTGGATCAGAAGGAACGGCAAAGCCGGAGCGGATTAAACGGAGTAAAAAAATTCTGGTCTGTAACAGCCAAAGGCTGCCTTTACGGGAAAAATATCACCAGCCCAGCGAATCCCCGGGAGACTCAGCCACATTTTTTTGAATCAAAATTTCCCGAGCTTCTGAGACTGCTCGGCATTGTCACGCAGTAGGGGGTGATCTTGCGCGGATTACTAACACCAGAGATTGTGCCCCGCCTCGGCGTAGTACTCTTTAAACCGGGAAAGGATCTGATGAGCCTCTTTGCTCAGGGGCGCGTTCTAATAACTCCACAGCCCGAGTACATGGCCGGTTTTCCGACGGGGAAAGTGCCAGACTCTCGCCAGCCGTTATCCGTAGATCGCAGCCTTGTTCCTTTCTTTACCGATCCACGTGTCATCACAGCTGCGGGAGGTATTGAGGGGCTGGAGCGATGGCTTAGCCTGTCTGTCAGACAATGCCAGAATCATGATGAGGGATATCACCACATCGAAACAGTCATCTTAAGGCAAGATCCAGGCTCCGTTTTATTATGCTGGCATTGCGACAATAAGCTTCGAGATGAGCCGGATCCGGCGATCAAGGAAATAGCAAGCCGTAATGTTATCGACTGGGTCATCGATATGGTCCTGCTTTCGCTTGGATGCACCCGGGAAAGGACATTATCCCTGGCAGAGTTGTGCTGGTGGGCTGTTCAGTCTGGGATTTCTGATGCGATAACGGAGGCTATGGCTGAAAAGGCCTTGCGGATAGCTCCAGAGCCGCACCGTTCGGTATACAGGGACAGCGACATCATCCCGGCAATACCCGCGGCCGACATACTTAAAAGACGTCTGGATAAGAGGGAAAGCCTTGCCATAACAGGGGAGCTGGAGACGGGTGATCAGGATGCTGGGAAACCTATTCTCCAGTTGGGCGTGGATCCGGATTGCCCTGAAGCATTTATGTTGCGACCGAAGCGCCGGCGCTGGATTTGCCCTCAATACACCCAGTGGGTAAAAACACAGGAATGTGCCTGCTGTAGGCAACCAGCTGACGATCCACACCATATAATAGGGCATGGTATGGGAGGAACAGCAACCAAAGCCCATGATCTATTCGTGATACCGCTGTGCAGAGCGCATCACGATGAACTACATGCCGACCTCATCGTATTTGAAGAGAAGTATGGTTCGCAGCTGGGGCTGCTAATCCGTTTTCTTGATCGTGCGCTGGGCATTGGCGTCATTTTTAAAGAATAAGTGTATGGAGAATATGAATGCGCGATATGCAAAAAGTTTTAGATTTATGGGGCGGTTGGGCAGCAGCAGACAGTTCCGGTATAGATTATTCTCACATTGCGGCTGGTTTTAAGGGGTTGCTTCCGCAGACTGGGAAAACACGTTTGAGTTGTACTGACGACGATGCTCTGATCATAGAAGGTTGTATGGCAAGGCTTCGCGAAAAAAGGCCTTATGAGCATAATTTGCTAGTAGCACACTACCTTTACGGCATATCGAAACGCAAAATAGCTAAGGCTCAAAGAAAAGATGAAAAGCTGATCAGGGTAGAGATACAAATGGCGGAAGGTTTTATTGATGGTTGTTTGTCCATGCTAGATGTAAGGTTAGACATGGACACATAATCTGAAAACTTATGGGAAACGGCCAATTAAGGCCGTTTTTTTCATTTTTTATCAGAGATATTAACTGCAGTTACTTCTACATTTTTACCAATATTCACTATCTTTCTAACCGTAACTTCTCTATCAAGAATCAGTTCTTGTCTAAATTTTTCAGTGATATGTTGGCTTTCAAGTTGCTTATCAATTCCTTTTAGGTCTCTTTCTAAGCGATTTCTTAACGAAGCCTCCGCTGGAGACTCTAACCCATGGCGATTTATTACCCAGACCATGAAGTAAGTTACAAATGCAGATATCAGTGGGGCAAGAGCATAAAGAAATGGACGCCAAACGCTATCTGTTTCAGGTGCAGCAAGTGGGACCAGGGTCGTAAGAACCGCACCAAGACCCCCTGTGGTGATACCTGAACTATTAGTTAGAATACTTTTTTTATCGTCATTCATTTTTTGGCATTATCCTCAAGGGTTGCCTCTTCAATGAGATCAACGATTTTTTTTCCATCTTTTCTATCTAAATGAATTGTAACAATATTTTCAGTATTACGATTTGAGTCCAACAAACGAATTTCAACAACTCTTGTAGGGAACAGTTTCCGCCATATAAGGGAAGAACCAGCATACACAAAGCGATAGAAGGTCGGGAGGCAGACGAGCACCCCCAACCAAAACACGATTTGCACTAACTGTTGTTGAATCATTTATTTATGAAGTCTCTAAATGAGTTTTTTCCCTTGAGCTACCCGGTGACGGAGTACTTTTTTGATTACGTATTTCTCAGACCTACCACGCGCAGACACCGTCTTTGTTGTCTCTAAGAGGACAGAAAACATATCCTCACTTGTGATTGTACCTTCTGCCTGCCTTACTTTAGCTAAAAATTCGTAATCTGTAAGTAGCACAGAGGGCTCTTCATTGTTGTAATCCATACGCCACCCTTTCTCATTATGAAAGTTGACTTGAGTAAACTTGACGTTAACTTCTTTAGTTTCAACAGTTTTTGTAAGCAAGGTACCTCGCGGCAGAGGTTTAATCTCTTCTGTCTGCTCATCTTCGAGCTTCAATACGATCTGATCGTTATCGTCAACAATTTTGAAAACAGGGGAGTCCTTTCCTTCTAAAGGAGTTTGCACAACAGAAATTAATGCATCGCGAATCACAGGTTCCGTAACCAATGTTGCTACTGCGGCTGGGCATTCAATCTCACCATCTTCAAGTTCAAGAACAGCTTTGTCACTACCCTGTCTTCTAGTTATAGAAATAACTTTTTTGCTTCCCAGTTGCCTTATCAATGATAAGGCAGATGCATGAGCTGCGGCTCCAACTGCACCAACAATTCCAATGGTCTGAAGTACATCAACAGCTTGTGGTAACAGCTGAACAACAGTGTAGGCTATACCCAAAGAGCCTTTCTCAGCCGGGCTAGTAACCAAAACTTTTACCGATTTATTCCCCTCATTTAGAAGATCATCTGCTTTGCTTATAAGGTTTGCCATGGAAAGAATCGACTTTCCTAAAACTTCAGCATCAATGGCATGCTCGGCCAGTTCTTTGTCATCGGCATCGTAAAATACCTTGAAGGAAGTAGTCTTCTCCATAACTGTCCCATTACTGACCTTTAAGCAGGTCAAAATTGTCTGCGGTAGTGATAGTGAGAAAGTAATTTACATAGAAAAATTCTCAAAATCACTACCGCGGTCCGCATTTTGTTGTGTAACGTGTTAAGAGTGGTCACTGAGACACACAGCTTAACCATCAAATCTCGTCAGCTGACGGGGTATTGCTTTACTGGGCTCGCATTTGCGAGCCTTTTTTTATATCTGCGCCACGCCCGGCGCATAAACCTGCAGAGCTTTTCGGGGTGAGCCTTTGGAATGGTCGTGTGACTGTTCTGCAGGGCGACCACTCCGGGCGAAGGCTCACCTCAAAAGGAAAGTCACATGAAAAAGTTAATCATGGCCGCAATCGTGGTCGCTTCGCTGTGCCTGAGTAACGCCGCTTCGGCTGCTGAAGTCGTCATTACTACCGGCCAGCAGGGTCTTACCTACAATGCGGTGTACGGCGTGAACCTCGCCAGCGCCCTGAGTGAGTATGGTTACAGTTCGACGGTGATCCCCAGCAAAGGCTCGCTGGACAATCTCGACAAGGTGGCCAGCGGTACCGCGCAGATCGGTTTCACCCAGGCTGATGCTTTCCAGTTCTGGCGCAGCCGGCATAGCAACGAAGCGCAGAAGGTGGACATCATCGGCGAACTGGCTGATGAATGCGTTTTTGTCGCGGTGAAGAAGGGCGGCAAGGTCAGCGATGAAGGGGATTTAAAGGCTGGTGTGAAAATCGCAGTCGGCGAGCCAACCAGCGGATCGTATGCATCCTGGCAATATCTTCAAGGGCTGGAAAAGGATTACGCCAAAGTCGAGACCTATGCCAAAGGCGGTGTGCGCTCTCTGGCGAAAGTCACCACTGGCGAGTATGACGCCTTCCTCTGGGTATCAGCGCCGGACCGGTCGAATAAGTTTCTGGAGGCGGTTAATCAGGAAGGCAGCGGCCTGACGATGATCGACATAAACGGCTGGCACGTAGACGATAAGTTGCCTAACGGGAAGCCGGTGTACGAACTGAAAAAGGCGGTGACCGAATCCGGTTGGCTGAGCGATTCGAAGGTGAAGGTTCCCTGCACTAAGACGCTGGTGGTCGCCAATAACGATGCGGGTGATGACATGCTGGAAACGGCCTCGACTGTCCTGTTGAAAAACCTAAGCCGGGTGCTCGGCACCAACGGTAAATAACCATGCTGCGCAGGCTGTGTTTCTGGGTGTTGTTCACTATCGCGTTACTTGTTGCCTGGCGACTGGCGGGGCTGCTGCTAGATCTGGTGCTATTAGTCGTCATTGTTGTGGCGCTGATACTCAGATGAGATTCGTAGGGTGCGCGGTAGATCCCTCAACCCAATGACTGTTTGTTCTAGGGCTGTTTTGGCTCTCATATTCCACTCGAAAGGTTTTGCTGCATACCCTATAATCCGCCTCAGTAATCGTAGGGGAACGCAATGAAAAGCATTCGACTGTTTATAGGTGTTGTGATTATAGGTGCTCTGTCGGGGTGCGCAGCAGTCCAGTATAATGATGGTGAAAAGGTCAGTATTCAGTCCGATGCTTGGTACGGACTGGATAGTTTGCATAACACAGCTGTTAAGGCGTGCCAGCAATATGGCAAATCGAAAGCAGTTTATCTCCATAGCGCTAATATGAACCCGAACTTACCGAAAGGTAGTGGGGTGCAAAATACTATCTGGAAATGTGAGCCATAAGCATGTCTAATTTTAATATCGCATCTAAATCGAAAGATGAGCAAGACAAGGTTAACGTCGACCTATATCGAGATGGCAAAGCATAACACCAAAAAAAGGTAGTAGACCAGCCCTGCTTATTGGTTTTTCAAATCCCAATGTTCCGTCGCTGAATATTTCTAAATCAATTCAGGGCTTGCCATCGTGCAGGCTTTTTTTATTCCCCTCGCTTATGAGAGGACTCACAGCAATAAGAGGGGGCTTAATGTCCGATCCTTTAACTGGTACCGGCCTGATTTTTGGCGGCGGTTTAATTGGTTCCGTCGTATATGGCGTTATCACCCATACCGATTTTGGTGTGGTATTTGGGGCTTTTGGCGGCGCGGTGTTTTATGTGGCAACGACCGCAAACCTGACACGTGGGAGGCAAATAGCTTACTTCATGACGTCGTTTATTGTCGGTGTTCTGGCTGCAGGATTATTAGGCTCAAAATTTACTACCTGGACAGGCTATACAGATCGTCCGCTTGATGCGCTCGGTGCGGTGGTGGCATCTGCTGTCACCATCAAGGTCCTGACTTTCATTAACAGCCAGGACTTGAGCATCCTGTTCGGATTACTTTCCCGATTAAGGGGAGGAGGTTCGAGTGGTAATAAATGACCCGGCAGCGCTGGTCAATGCGGTTATATGTGCCGTTATTGTCTGCGCTTTGATGTTTTATCAACGTCGCGGTGCCAGGCATCGTCCTGGTATCTCCATTCTTGCTTACTTACTGGTATTGATTTACGCGAGTATTCCTTTCCAGTTTATCTTCGGTCTTTACGTACAGTCCCACTGGCTGGTGGTAATGGCAAACGTGATGATATGCGCCGCCGTGCTGTGGGCTCGGGGTAACGTGGCGCGTCTGGTCGATACACTGAGGCACTAATGAATCAAACACAATTCCAGAAGGCGGCTGGTATCAGCGCCGGGTTAGCTGCGCGCTGGTTTTCGCATATTACAGCCGCGATGAAAGAGTTTGGCATCACTTCCGCCATCGACCAGGCAATGTTCATTGCTCAGTGCGGCCATGAAAGCCTCGGGTTTAACAGGGTGGTGGAGAATTTCAACTACAGCATCGCCGGGCTTGCTGATTTTGTTCGTTACGGCAGGTTAACGCAGGATCAGGCCAATTCCCTCGGGCGCAGCCAGTCTGAAACAGTGTTACCTCTGGAGCGCCAGCGGGCTATCGCCAATATTGTCTATAGCAAGCGGTTGGGTAACAACAGGGCAACTGATGGCTGGGTTTATCGAGGGCGCGGACTTATTCAAATAACCGGACTTTCTAATTACCGGGACTGCAGCGCCGGGCTGAAGGCTGATCTGGTGGCACAGCCTGAATTACTGGAGCAGTCCTCTTACGCGGCCCATAGTGCAGCGTGGTTCTATGCCTCCAAAGGTTGCTTGAAATATCCGGGTGATCTTGTCCGGGTTACGCAGATTATCAACGGCGGACAAAACGGGATTAATAACCGGCGCGCTCGCTTCCTGAAAGCAAAATCGGTACTGGTGGTGTGACATGCAAATGAAAATATGTGTGGTCGCTTTTGCGCTTCTTCTTTCTGCGTGTGATGCCACCCCTGAACCAGCCAAATCGACTATGGCTGTATCATCCCAACTTTCTGCAGATGCAGACCGGATTAGCGTGACAAAAATGTCTGAGTTCCGAGATGGGCTTGCATATGGAAATTGGCGGGGTGTTTATCTCATTCAGGATAAGCAGACCGGACAGGAATACATCGGTATCAGCGGCATTGGGATTTCCGAGGTAGGTGCGCATAGCCAGGTGGTTGGCAAGGTTTCGCAATCAGTAAGGGATGAACGATGAGCTTAGAAATTATTGCTGGGCTGGTGGTCGTTATCTTGGGCGCTATCGCTGGCGCGTTCGGCATTGGTCATGCTCGCGGGAACAGTCAGGCGGAAGCCAAAGCCGATAAGCAGCGTACCGAAGAGAGCGCCGCCGCTGCCGTCACCGCGGCGGAACGTAAGGCAGAAGTCACTAAAGAGGCAAGCGATGTACAGCAGACTGTTAGCCATATGCCTGATGACGATGTTGATCGGGAGCTGCGCGAGCACTTCACCCGGCCCGGTAGTCGTTGATACGGCCTGCAGCTGGGTGCGGATCATCTACCTGACCGACCACGATATCGACGAGCTGGACAAGCAGACCAAGCGCGACATTCTGGCGCACAACAAATCAGTGCTGGCTAACTGCCCACAACCAACCGAAAAGGCTACGAAATGATTGCAACCATAGGAACCATTATCGTTTGGGCGCTCATTGTTGCGGGTGGCGCTGTAGGGTTGTTGTGCGCATTTATCGGGCTTATGTTCCTCATCAACTTCCCCATGCGCTAACCCCACTAAGGGATAATCCAATAGCTATCCCCACCCGAGGATACAGTCATGAAGAATTAAAGCGGATAGACCGCAACCGAAAGGTAGAGCAGCAGTCATGATGCTGCCCCGAGTCGCGTAATGGCGAGCCTGTGTAGTGATGGGCAAGTGTTCATAGATAACAATAAGCTCCGGTAAAGCAGCGCGAATGCTAAACGTGCACCGGTTATCAGCGGCGATGATGCGACAGCGACTCAAGGGCATGAGCGTGGCCACTCCGGGAAGTGGCAAAGCATTGCAGGAGCCATTCACCAGGTGGCGGCCCTAATATATTTTGTTAGAATAACCTCATAACTAATGTGAGGTGGATATGGATGCTAGTTATATAGCTTATGAAACGCTCGTGGCTAATCGCAATGCAGCTGAGTGGGCGTTTTGGTCAATGATTGCTGCATTTATTAGTGGCACTGCAAGCGTAGTCACTTTGATTTTTGCTTATAGAGCCCTGACAACCTGGCGAGAGCAAGAAAAAACAAAAGTAAAAATGGAGTTTAGACTTGCGATCAAACAATTAAGAGTCGCCTTGTTAAATATGCCACTAAACCTTGACCGAGATGAACTTGAGGAAGAGAGGGAGCAGGTTATTGTAAGGTGGCTTTTTAAAGATGTCGCTCTCATAAGTCAGCAGATAGATGCTGGAGAGCAGAATGTGCAGAGATTTGATAACCTTCTTAGCATCTTTGACGCCTGCCAGTCGTCTTGGCTTGCTACTGAGCACTTATTTGATGGGACTCAACTTGCTAGAGACTGGATAATATTCGAAGACGACTTTGAACATTATATTAACGGCGAAGGGACTAAGGCACCATTAGTGCAGTTGCTTAATAAAATAACATCTTCACGATTTGTCTTTGATTCAAAATAACCACTGCTCTGCAATTTATTTAGATATTAAAAAGGCCACCCACAGGTGGTTTTTTTAATGGCACTTCAGAAGCCATTCCGAATAGTGGCTTTGATAATGCTCCCCACATCGCATAGAGGTAAGACAGACATGGCAGACATCACACCAGCAGAACAGATACGCCTGAACTTGCTTTCAATCCTGAACTACGATACAGCAGCTGCTGCTAAGGCTATTGCATTCGTACAGGACAGTCAGTTGAAATATCAGATTTTCATCCAGCAGTACAACCGGGTTGTAACCGAATCTGAAGTGGTTGCGAAGACCATCAAAGCGATTCAGGAAGCCACCGAAGCGCTGGCGCTGTTTGATACAGCCTTAGAGCAGATTAGCTAGTAAAGCAGAATAGGCACTCTATGAGTGCCTATAATAATATCAATTTTGTTTTATTATTAAAGCTCTTGACTCTGTCATTGTTGTTCTGGGGTCAACGCTATATATCCTTTATCAATAAGTGATGATATTATTTCTTCGAAAACTTTTTTCCCACGATATTCGTTTTCGGTCTTGCAAATATAATCGCTTGAGAAAACATCTTTCACGATATAGCCGTCTTGCGTTATGAATATTTTTAACGCAGAGTGAAATATATCTTCTTCTCTAAAAAAGAAATGCATTTCTATACACGAAGCAACAATCGGTGGGAAGTCATAAAGCTTTAGAGACTCTTTGCACTCAAGTTTTAAATTGAAATGTGAAAGGTCGATGGTGAGGTTATTCTCTATAATAGAAGCCGATGCTGCTGCGCTTACTAAATCATTGTTGTTGATATAAGATATTAATTTGTTTTTTAAGTTTAATGTTGAGCTTATCTCCGTGCAGCATTCATTTTTTATATTTGAAAATACTTTGTAAACATTTTCAATTTCCATAATTGTCCTTATTGCTGTGCTTAGTTTTCATTAAGCGTCTTGGGATAACAAGTAAGTTATACCAAAGACAAAAGCCATGTTTCATTTAATATAAGAGAATAGCTTAAGGTGACTGTTAAGAGTAAACTTAATCATATAACCTTTTTAAATTAAAGTTAGAAACATAAGAAGTAACTTTTATAAGAGGTAAGTGAATTAATGTATTCCAATAAGAGTAGCGAACCTCGTATTTACGGCAGCAAATGGGACCGTGAACGTCTTATCTTCCTTCGTGCGCACCCCTTGTGCGTCCTGTGCCAGGAGCAAGGCAGGGTGACAGCGGCAACGGTGGTTGACCATATCATCCCGCACAAACTGAAAGAGGCTTTGCGCTCTGGTGACAGCCAGGCAATCGCGAAGGCGCAAAAACTTTTCTGGAGCCGGAAGAACTGGCAAGGACTGTGTAAGCAGCACCACGACTCAACGAAGCAGCGAATGGAGAAGCGTGGCACCGTGATCGGATGCGATGAAAACGGGATGCCACTGGACCCGGCTTCTCATTGGTTTAAGTGATAACCATTATCAATACGCCTCAAAAGTGATTGTCATTTGAAATCATTAGCATTCAAATGATGTCGATTCTCATCTGAGGGGGAAGGGGCGGGTCAAAAGTTCAGAACCTCGAACCCAAATGACCGCCGCCAGTCCTTTTTGTGCATAACCGCGAAATGAAAAGTTTTTTTCCGGGAGGTTCCGATGGCAGGACGACGCCCGAAACCGACCCACCTCAAAGTGGTTACCGGCAACCCGGGCAAACGAAAACTCAACGATAAAGAACCCACGCCAGCTAAAGAAATTCCAGGCCCCCCAGCTCATCTTACCGACTGGGGTAAGGTGGCATGGGGTCGGCTGACTGTGCTTCTCGATGGTATGGGTGTTCTCACCGTTGCAGATACTTTGGCTCTTGAAAGGCTTTGCGATATTTATGCCGATATCCTGCAACTGCGCGACACCATCGCTGTAGAGGGCAGAACTTATACCGTCCAGACCGAGGGTGGTTTTCTGATAAAGGCCAACCCGGCAGTTTCAATGTTGGCTGATGCTGACCGTCGTTTTAAAAGTTACCTGGTTGAATTCGGTCTGACACCAGCGGCAAGGACGAAGGTGAAAGTGAATGGCGAAACCCCCGAAGAAGACACGCTCGACAAGTTCTTCGGTTGATCCGGCAACGCAGTATGCAAAGGATGTAACCTCTGGAAAAGAACTGGCCGGTCCTGACATTCGAAATGCCTGCCAGAGACACCTCAGGGATCTTGAATCTTGCCATGCACGAGGGCTCCATTGGGATGTTGAGGCAGCACAGCGCTCCATTGATTATTTTGCGAAAGTCCTCAAGCTTAACGGTGGCGATTTTGAAGGTGCGCCTTTTGTTCTGCTTCCATGGCAGTGTTTCATCGTCGGTTCGATTTTTGGCTGGAAAAATGCCAGAGGTTTTCGCCGGTTCCGAATGGTTTACGTGGAATCAGGAAAAGGATCTGGCAAATCCCCCCTTTCTGCCGGGATAGGTCTTTACTGTCTCACTGCAGATAAAGAACCTCGTGCTGAAGTTTATGCTGCTGCAACGAAAAAAGACCAGGCAATGGTCCTCTTTCGTGATGCGGTGGCGATGGTCGATCAGTCTCCGGCTCTTTCCGCACGCATACAGAAATCTGGCGGCGCCGGAAAAGAGTGGAACCTGGCTTTTCTTCAGGCTGGTTCATTCTTTCGCCCAATTAGTTCAGATGACGGACAGTCGGGTCCACGACCACATTGCGCTCTTATTGATGAAGTTCACGAGCATAAAAGCAATCAGGTTGTTGAAATGATGCGCGCCGGCACTAAAGGTCGCCGGCAGGCACTCATTTTTATGATCACCAACAGTGGACACGATAAAACCAGCGTCTGCTATGACTATCACGAATACGGTAGAAAGGTATCTGCTGGTTCGATAGAAGATGATAGTTTTTTCGCCTTTATTTGTTCACTGGATGAAGGTGACGATCCTTTCAAGGATGAGTCCTGCTGGAAAAAGGCTAACCCCTCGTTGGGTCACACCTTTGAAGAAAGCTATCTTCGTGAGCAGGTGACTCAGGCCCGGGGGATGCCTTCGAAAGAGAGTATTGTCAGGCGTCTCAACTTCTGTCAGTGGGTTGACGCGGCTAACCCGTGGATGAGCAGTGATGTCTGGATGGGATGTGAGGAAAACTTTGATCCAGATGAGCTGGAGGGTGAGGAATGCTACGGTGGCCTGGACTTGTCCGGATCCCGTGATTTGACTGCCCTGGCGCTGTTTTTTCCAAAACAACGCAAGTTGCTGGTGGAGTTCTGGACACCCAAAGATACCTTGCTCGAACGGGCTAAAACGGACCGGGTGCCTTATGACGCCTGGGAGCGCGATGGTCACATCCACACTACGCCAGGCAAAGCGGTGAAATACGGCTTTGTTGCCCAGCGTATTGCCGATCTGACGGAGAAGTTCGATATCAAGGCCATCGCCTTCGACCAGTATCGCATTAAATATCTTGAGCCGGAGCTTGAGGAAGCATCTGTTTCTGTTCCCTTAATCCCTCATGGGCAAGGGTATTACAAAGCGAAAGATTCCGGGCTGTGGATGCCTCACTCCATCGAATTGTTTGAAGAGTTGCTTGATGACAGCGTCATTATCATCAGGACGAACCCTTGTCTTCGCTGGAATGCGGCTTCAGCAGTGACGGAGGCTGATCAGAAAGAAAACCGAATTTTTGCCAAGAAAAAAAGTACCGGGCGTATCGATGGCATTGTAGCGGGCGCTATGGCAATCGGTGCCTCCGAAGGCTATGAGGATGATTCTGGCGATATCGACGACTTTTTCAGTAATCCCATCATTGTGTGAGTCACCATGAATAAAGAGAAGAAGCCAGGCCGGATAAAAAGCGCCGTTCGCCGGTGGCTCGGCGTACCCATCTCCCTTACCGACGGTGAATTCTGGGCTGCTTATGCTGGTGGGCAGTCCGCAGCAGGGAAATCCGTTACGGTTGATAAAGCCCTGCAGTTATCGGCAGTGTGGTCATGTGTAAGACTGTTATCCGAAACCATCGCGACGTTGCCTGTTGGTTTTTACGAAAAAACGGCTGACGGTCGCCAGAATGCAAATGATCACCCGCTTTATGAGCTCCTCCATAATCAACCCAATGCTGATATGACTGCAGTGGAGTTCTGGGAAATGATCATGGCCAGCCTGCTTTTGTGGGGGAATGCTTATGCAGAAATCGATCGAACCGGAAAGCGCATTACCTCGCTGGTGCCTCTCAGGCCAGAAAGGATGAAGGTTGATTTAAGCAAGAGCGGAGATCCAATTTATACCTACCGTGACTGGCCTTCAGGTACATCCCGAAACATTGATGAACGGGATATCATGCACATCCGTGCGTTCAGCACCAATGGTGTCATGGGCCTGTCACCAGTCAGTTATGCCCGACAGACACTTGGTCTGGCAATGGCAACAGATGAAGCCAGCGCCAAAGTTTTTAAAAACGGTATGCGGCCCAGCGGCGTTCTCTCAATGGATCAGATCCTGAAAAAAGAGCAGCGCAATGAAGTACGTGAAAGCATGGTTGAACAATTTTCTGGATCCATGAATACCGGGAAAATGATGGTTCTTGAAGCGGGAATGAAGTTTCAGCCTGTTGACCTCAACCCGGAAGACGCCCAGATGCTGCAGTCCAGAGCCTTCAATATCGAAGAGATTTGTCGGTGGTTCAGAGTATGGCCGGGGTTGATTGGACATACCGCCCAGGGGCAGACGATGTGGGGAAGTGGCGTCGAACAGATGCTGATTGGCTTTTTAACGTTTTCACTTCGTCCATGGCTGACCCGTATTGAGCAGGCGATTCGTAAAAGTCTCCTGGCTCCGGGAGAAAGAAATAAGTACTTCGCAGAGTTTTCCATCGAAGGTCTCTTACGTGCTGACAGCGCCGCCCGTGCAGCTTTTTACTCAACGATGACCCAGAACGGTCTGATGACCCGCAATGAAGCACGGCAAAAAGAAAACCTTCAGCCAAAACCTGGCGCTGACCAACTAACCGTTCAATCCAACCTGCTGCCGATAGATCAGCTTGGCAAGTCCGGCGACAGTGAATCAGCCAAAAACGCACTGCGGGAATGGCTTGGCATTAAATCAGAGGAGACGCCGGAATGTACCGGAAAAACGCAGCCATGAAAGTAAAGGCATTCGACTTCGATATTAAGGCTGTCAACGATGACGGCCTTTTTTCTGGATACGGTTCTGTCTTCGATGTGGTGGATAGCTACAACGAAGTCGTGGCGCCGGGCGCATTCCTCGAAAGCATCGAGGAAACGCGGGCTAAGGGGAGGACGTTCCCTGTTCTCTGGCAGCATCGCACCGGTGAACCCATCGGGAACTGGGATATCTCAACCCTGAAAGAAGATAAGCATGGGCTTTTTGGTGAAGGCGCTTTGTGGCTGGACGACGCCGCCTACGCCAAAACGGCATGGAGAGGCATGAAAACCCGTGCCATTACGGGCCTTTCCATTGGCTATTACGTTCGGGAATCGAATTACGATGAGAAAACCCGGATCCGCACATTAACGAAGCTCGACCTGGTTGAAATCTCCATCGTTACCGTACCAGCCAACGACGATGCCCGCATCGACGTCATTAAGTCGAAATTGTCACACGGTGATCTTCCTTCCTTACCTGAATTTGAGAAGTTCCTGCGAGAGGCAGGTTTCTCGAAAAGTCAGTCCGCGGCGGTCGCCTCCCGCGGACTGTCCTATCTGCTTGACCGGAGTGAGTCCGGGGGCGAAGACGGCGAAACCAAAGCGGCTATTGCGGCGATGCGCCAGCAACTGAGCCAGTTTTCTCTCCCAAAAATTCTCTAAGGGATTTATATGTACCAGAAAAAATCGGCTGATGATCAGCCACAAAGTATTGGCGAAATCTCTACTCAGCTCACCATGGTGATTGATCAGGTCAAAAACTTTGGCGAAGACGTGAAGAAAAAAATGGAGGCAGGAGAAACCGTTTCGCTGGAACTGAAACAACGAACGGACGAAAGCCTTAATCAGATGAACGAGCTGAAAGAACGTCTCACTGAGCTGGAGCAAAAAGGCGCACGCCGCCCGAACGATGCACCTGCACAGCGAAAATCGCTCGGTGAGCTGGTGGTCGAAAGTGAAGAGTTCAAAGGCATGGACAGTTCGGCCCGTAAGAGCATCCGCGTCAAACTGGAACAGAAAGATATTATGAACGTGCCGGCCACTACGGGCACAGGCGTGAGCCCAACCAACAGCCTGGTGGTCTCCGATCGTGTTCAGGGCATTATCGCCCCGCCGGAACGTACTCTGACCATCCGTAATCTGCTTATCCCCGGCACTACCGCATCTAACGGTATTGAATTCGTTCAGGAAACGGGGTTTACCAATAATGCTGCAGCTGTGGCGGAAGGTGCCCTGAAACCAAAATCTGACATTCGGTTTGATCTGAAAAGTGCGCCGGTTCGTACTATTGCGCATTACTTTAAAGCGTCCCGTCAGATCCTGGACGATGCGCCCGGTCTGGCCAGCTATATAAATGGCCGCGCTCAGTATGGCCTTCGTTTCAAAGAAGAGCAGCAACTGCTGAGCGGCGATGGCACCGGTGCGAATATCCTCGGTATTCTGCCGCAGGCAACAGAATTTGCACCAGCCTTAACCCTGTCCAATGCAACGCCGATCGACCGTCTTCGCCTGGCTGTTCTGCAGGCCGTTCTTGCGGAATATCCGGCGTCTGGTTTTGTCCTGAACCCGATTGACTGGGCAGGTATCGAGCTGACCAAAGATAACGAAGGTCGCTATATCATCGCGCAGCCGGTCAATGGTGGTGTTCCTCGTATCTGGGGTCTCCCTGTTGTTGAAACACAGGCCATGGCGCAGAACAACTTCCTGACTGGTGCCTTCAACATGGCTGCGCAAATCTTCGACCGCATGGATATCGAAGTGCTGCTCTCCACTGAGAACGAAGATGACTTTATTAAAAACATGGTCACCATTCGTGCGGAAGAGCGTCTGGCGTTAGCGGTTTATCGCCCGGAAGCATTTGTCACCGGTACTGTAACCGCTTCTGGCGGCTGACAATTCAGGGCCGCTTAGCGGCCCTCTCTTTCTGAGGAGATAGTGATGGCCAGAAAAAATGTGGCTGAACCGTCTGTATCCGACGGTATAAATGCGGCGCCAGAACCCACAGAGTCCGGGACTATTCAGGTTCAGCCTGTCCGGCGTTTTATGGATGGCGACATTTTCAGGACGCCAGCTGATGATCCGTTTCATGTCTCTCGCTTACGTGCTGCCGAGCTCAAAGGTAACGGGCTGGTGACCATAGTTGGTGAAGTCCCTGATAACAAAATGAACCGCGCCCCCGAAGCCAAAGGGTAATGGTTATGACGGTAATCAACACTGAAACAGCCATGGAACATCTCAGGCTGGATGATGAAATCGATAAAACGATGGTGGAGGGGTATCTTGCCGCTGCGGAGGATGCTGCCATGCAGTTTCTCAACCGATGCTTTTTCGCCGACCAGGCTGCTCTGGATAGTGCTGTTGAGAATGAAAGCGCTGGCGATCGTCCGCTTATCATCACGCCCTCCATTCAGAGCGCGGTTCTTCTTATCGTGGGCTGGTTGTATGAAAACCGCGGGGATGATCTGAGTACTGATATTCCAGGGCCCGCACGCTGGTTGCTGAATCCCTGGCGAATTCAAATGGGTGTTTAGCCGGAGGGGATGATGAAAATTGGACCAATGCGGCATCGGATCACCATCCGTAATTTTATTACTACACGAACCCCGAGTGGTCAGCCAACAGAAGAGTGGTCTGACGGCGCCACTATCTGGGCCGAGGTTAAGGGGATAATCGGTCGTGAGCTGTTAGCCGCTGGCGCTGAGCGTGCCGATGCCACCATTAGAGTCTGGGTACGTTTTCGTACAGATATCTCAGCTTCTTCCCGCCTGAAAGTACGCACCGGCCCGTTTAAAGGTGCTGTTCTTAACGTTACCGGCCCTCCGGTTCCGGATATCAAAGGCACCCGGCTGGAAATTCTTTGCAAACAGGGGACCGAAAAATGATTGATGTGAATCTGGATTTTTCCGGGCTGCAGGATATTGCCCGCGATCTGCAAACGCTCAGCAAGGCCGAAAATAATAAAGTTCTCCGGGAGTCGACCCGTGCTGGCGCCGAATTGCTCCGCCAGGAGGTTATTGATCGCGCTCCGGAGAAAACCGGCAAACTGAAGAAAAACGTTGTTGTTGTCACCCAGAAAAGCCACCGTCGCGGTGAAATTTCATCGGGGGTGCATATTCGTGGCGTTAACCCACGAACGGGGAACAGCGACAACACCATGAAGGCCAGCAACAAGCGGAATGCGTTTTACTGGCGCTTTGTGGAGCTGGGAACATCTACGGCGCCAGCACATCCGTTTGTTCGTCCTGCCTTTGATACCCGCATGGAAGAGGCTGCACAGGTGGCGATGCAGCGGATGAATCAGGCTATCGATGAGGTGCTGGCTAAATGACAGAAGATGATCTCTATGGCCTGCTGTCGCCGCTGGCAGACGGGCGGGTTTATCCGTATGTGGTATCGCTGGGCAGCGACGGCCTTCCCGATGTTCCCGCGCCTTACATCATTTTCTCGATACCGACTGATGTTGCCGGGGATGTTTTCTGCGGCCAGGCAGAGTCGACACTGCGCATTCAGGTTGATGTATGGGCTGAAACGAATGACGAAGCCCGGGCGTTACGCCTGGATGCCCTGGCACGCCTGCAGGTTCTTTCCCCTGTCGAGGTGACCAAAATTCCTGGCTACGACACGACAACCCATCTTCATCGGGCAACCCTCGAAATAACGGTTATTGCCTGACAAAAACCAATCCAATCCTACCGCCGCTGGCGGTTTTTTCATTTATGGAGGCTGCGATGTCAGCACTATTTGAACGTGCCCAAAAAACGGTAGTAATGATTACCTCTGTGCCGGTCACCGCGGCAGAGCTGGATACGGCAACCTGGTTAAACCTGAGTTGCACTATCAAACAGGCCAGCTTTACCGCTGGTCAGAAAAACGATATTGACGTGACAGCGCTGTGTTCGGATGAAACGGAAAATATCAACGGCCTTCCTGCTCCGTCTGAAATGTCACTTTCCGGTAACTTCTACCGCAACCCGGCGCAGGATGCACTTCGTGCAGCATACGATAACGACGGGGTTTATGGATTTAAGGTTATTTTCCCGTCTGGTAATGGATTCCTGATGCGCGCTGAGGTACGTCAGCACACCTGGGATTCTCAAACCAACGGTGTTGTTGCTGCAACGTTCTCGCTGCGTCTGAAAGGTAAACCCACCAATATTGACGCCCCAGGAGTTATGTCGTTTGCTACTGACCTTCCGGCGTCCCAAACGGTCGCGGCAGGAAGCGCTCTGACTATGGGCGTGGTCGTCCAGGGCGGTACGGCACCTTATACCTACGCCTGGAAAAAGGGCACCTCGACGGTCAGCGGCCAGACCAGCGCAACGTTTACGAAAGCCAGCGCTGTATCCGGTGATGCCGGGGTTTATTCCTGCGTGGTTACTGATGCCGATGGCACTGTGATCACTTCTTCTGATTGCACCGTCACCATCAATTAACGGAGCGCCGGGAGACCGGCGATAAACTTAATGTCAAAACCGAGTCTTAAAGCACTGGCACTGGCACCGATGGCGGGCTTTCGTAAAAAAGAAGTCTCCGTTCCGGAGTGGGATAACGCCAAAGTCATCATTCGTGAGCCATCAGCAGAAGCCTGGATTCGCTGGCAGGGGATCGCCAGCCCGGAGCAACCCAAAGCACCGGAAGGGCAGGAAGCACCAGAGGCGCCAGAACTGACCCCTTCAGAACGAGCCTTCCGCACGATGCGGGCCGACGTCACGCTTTTCATCGATATTTTGCTGGATACCGACCTGCAGCCCGTCTTTACTGTCGATGACACCGAACAGGTTGAAACGATCTATGGCCCAGTGCATTCCCGGCTGTTGAAGCAGGCACTTGATCTCATTCGTGACGCGGATGATGCTAAAGCAAAGTAAAAATGCCTGGCATGCAGTTCCTGATGGCGCTGGCGCTCCGGATGGGCCGCACGCTGGGCGAACTGCGACAAACCATGACGGTCGGCGAATTCAGGATGTGGGCTGAATACGACCGTATCAGCCCAATCGGCGATATTCGCGGCGATATTCTCAATGCTCAGCTGGTATCTGCGGTTTACGGAGCGCAGGGCGGTAAAGTCACCATTGAAGATGCTCAGCTTCAGTGGAGCGCAGAAGAGGTTGAGGTAAACGACGGCGGCGATCCCTTTGCAGGGCTGGAAGCGGCGCTGCTGGCTGCGTCAGCATAGCCAGTAATAATTCGTGTGGATGCCACTCATAACAGGTGTTATGTTGTTTTTTTGACACACGGAGTGCTTTAAATGACTACTACTGGCTGGATATTATTATTTGTTTTTGCTCGCCTTATTGATCTTGTTATCTGGTATTTCCTGAACAGAGGAAGCGTAAGAGCTAATGATCAGATCGCTATGCTTAAAGAAATCTCTGAAAAGCAAAGTGCTCAAATTGATCTTCTGATTGCACTTGCTCATAAAAAAGAGGAACCAGAAAAAGATTATCTGGAAGAAGCAAGGAAAAAAGCTGGTTTAATTTAATAATATTGAAATCATAAAAAAGCCCCACAATGTGGGGTTTTTTGTTTCTGAGGAAATGAAATGGCAACCCTGCGTGAACTTATCATTAAAGTTTCTGCTAACTCTCAGTCATTTCAGACCGAGATAGCCCGCGCGTCACGTATGGGGGCTGATTATTATAAAACAATGCAGAATGGCGGCAGGCAGGCTGCGGCTTCAGTTCGGGAAACTCGCCGTTCTGTTGCTGAGCTTACTGACCAGATGGAGTCAGCAAAGGCTACCGCACTGGGATTAACCGGGGCATTTGCTGGGGCTTTTGCTACGGGACATTTAATATCCCTGGCTGATGAATGGAATTCAGTAAACGCCCGGCTAAAACAGGCATCTCAATCAACTGATGATTTTACCAGCTCTCAAAAACAGCTGATGGATATCAGCCAGAAAACGGGCACATCTTTTTCTGACAACGCTAATTTATTTTCCCGTTCAGCAGCCTCAATGCGGGAATATGGTTACAGCTCCAGCCAGGTGCTGGATATTACTGAGGCTATTTCTACTGGTTTAAAACTTTCTGGCGCGAATGCTCAGGAGTCCAGTTCGGTCATCACTCAGTTTAGCCAGGCTCTGGCGCAGGGCGTGCTGAGAGGCGAAGAATTCAATGCCGTCAACGAGAGCGGCGACAGGGTTATACGGGCGCTTGCGGCAGGGATGGGGGTTGCGCGTAAAGACCTTAAATCTATGGCGGATCAGGGGCAGTTAACCATTGATAAAGTAGTTCCGGCCCTCATCAGCCAGCTTGGTAAGCTCCGGAATGAATATGGTGAGTTGCCGCAGACCGTTTCATCGTCGGCAACAAAAGTTGAAAACGCTTTTATGCAATGGGTCGGTGGAGCTAATGAAGCGAGTGGCGCGACAAATACCCTGACCGGATTACTTGATGGCGTAGCCAACAATATTGATCAGGTCGCCACTGCTGCCGGAGCGCTTGTTGCCGTTGGTGCTGCCCGATATTTGGGAAATATGGCTCTTGGTGCCAGCTCTGCAACGGCTGGAATTATTAACGCCGCAAAAAGCGAAGTAGCTTTAGCTGAAGCCCAGGTCAGAGGGACGCAGGTTTCGACAGCTCGTGCGCGTGCTGCAGTTTATTGTGCCCAGCAGGCACTGGCAGCGGCGCGGGGTACAGACGCGCAGGCCGCCGCAGAAAAACGGCTCTCACTGGCGCAGGAGTCACTTAACCGTAATATTCAGGCCAGAGTATCCGCTCAGACTGCACTGAACTCGGTTACTGCTGTAGGTTCCCGGCTCATGGGGGGAGCATTAGGCCTCGTTGGCGGTATTCCTGGGCTGGTTTTGCTTGGTGCCGGTGCCTGGTACACGATGTACCAGAATCAGGAGCAGGCCAGATTATCCGCTCAGGAATATGCAAACACCATTGATGCTGTCCGTGAAAAGACAAAATCAATGTCCCTGCCCGAAGTTTCTGATAATGAGACCAAAACCCGTCAGGCGCTGGAGGAGCAAAACCGTCTTGTTGATGCCCAGGCATCTAAAGTAAAAAGCCTGAAGGAAGAGATCGCTGGCTATCAGTATGTCCTGTCTAACCCCGGACCAACAACCAGTGGCGGTTTCATGATAAACCACCTGACTTCGGTCGAAACGGTCACCCGTGGTCTGGAAGAAGCGACTTCCGCTCTGGCCGTTGAACAGGAGAGGTTAGCTCAGATGCAGGCTAAGTCTGAGTCGATCCAGTCGGTACTGGAAGGGATAGAGAACAGGCGAATAGCATTAATCCGGCAGCAGGCTGCAGAACAGAATTCAGCATATCAATCGTTATTAATGATGAACGGTGAGCATACTGAATTTAACCGTTTGCTGGGTCTCGGAAATAATCTTCTCATGGCCCGACAGGGGCTGGTAAACGCACCAGTACGCTTACCACAGGTAGACCTGACAACCCAGCAAACGGCTGCACTTGAAAAAAGCCGTCGTGATCTGGCGCTTTCAAAACTCAAAGGTGAGGACAAGGAGCGCGCACGACTGGGTTATGCTGCGGATGACCTGGGGTTAACTAACGACCCACAGTTTCAGACCGGACGGCAGGAGTTGATTAATAACGGCCTGAATGAATGGAGAAACAACCAGGAAAATAAACCCAAGCCAAAAGGAAGGCATGGGAAAACCGAGGCGGAGAAAACCGAAGATACCTATACCCGGCTGATTAAACAGCAACGGGAGCAAATTGCTCTTTCCAGCCAAAACACTGAGCTGGCAAAGATGAAATATCAGGTTACTCAGGGGGAATTATCTTCGCTTGAAAAATCCAAAAAGGAAACGTTGCTGCACAATGCGGCGCTTATTGATCAGAAAAATATCGCTGAACAGTTAAAAACATTCCGCGAAGGTCTGGCCGACAGTAATACTGCCGCCCGGGAAAGGGGGAATATCGATTTCCTCGGCGCGGGACAGGGGGATAAAGCCCGTGACCGAATGAAGGAAATGGCGGATATTCGCGCTGATTTTCTCAGGCAGCAGCGGGATTTACAACGTGATTTCAGTCGTGGGCAGATTTCCGAAGACCTGTATAAAAAGCAAACGGAAGCGCTTAAAGCAGCGCTTGCCGAACGCCTGGATATTCAGGAGGAGTATTACAAAAAAACCGATGAACAGCAGTCAGACTGGCGGGCAGGGATCAGCGATTCCCTGATGAACTATGCCGATCAGGCTTCTGATCTGAGTTCAATGGCTGCTACTGCAACCAGCGAAATTCTGGATGCCACCACTAACTCTATCTCCAACAACCTGACAAACGTCCTGACAGGCGCTGCTTCTTTTAAAGATGGGATGTCGAATATCTTCAGCTCTCTGGGTGAAACGGTGATTAAGACGCTGATCCAGATGGCAACACAGGCGTTGATCACCAAAGCGATTATGGCGTCATTTGGCGGCGGAGCGGGTGGGTTGTTCGGTAGTCTTTTTGGCGGTGCCAGCGGTGCGGCAAGTAGTGGTACCGCTATTCAAAGCGCGGGAGCTAATTTTTCATTCAACGCTCTCGGAGGCGTTTACGATTCTCCGTCACTTTCTGCCTACAGCAATGGTGTTTACAGCACTCCCCAATATTTTGCGTTTGCGAAAGGGGCGGGTGTATTCGGCGAGGCCGGGCCGGAAGCCATCATGCCGCTTACCCGTGGCGCTGATGGTTCGCTGGGGGTCAAAGCTGTTGGGCGGGAATCGCCGGCGGTACAGAACGCTGCTAACCAGATCCAGGCACAGCCACGAATTGCTGTCAGCGTAGATGCCAGAAGTACGTTCACCGGTAAACCGGATGACATAACGATGCAGGCTATTGAGCGAAGGAATGACGCTCTGGAACAGCGGATAGTTAACACCTTAACCGCCGAAGTAAATAACCCCCAGAAGAAATTCGGTCGGGCTATTTATTCAAATCTCCAATCTAAAAAACCAAGATAGACCTGCCCGGAGGGAATATTCATGGCAGATATTTTCTACCCGGATGATTACCTGCCCATGCCGCTTATGGACGGGTACGGGTTTAAGCCAATATCACCTTTACTGCGAACGGAGATGACGTCCGGGCGCGCTCAACAACGAAGGCGATATACCTCAACACCCACCCAGGCATCGGTTAAATGGATTTTTAAAACTGATGCTCTGGCGCAGGTGTTTGAGGCGTTTTTCAGGGATGCGCTTAAAGATGGTCAGTACTGGTTCTATCTGAAACTCCAGACTCCCATCGGGGTAAAGCCCTATAAAGCTAGGTTCGTGGATATTTACGAAGGGCCGACGCTGGTCGCGCCAAAATACTGGCAGTACAGCGCAACGCTGGAATTATGGGAGCGCCCGTTACCGCCTTCTGGCTGGGGGAGTTACCCGGAATGGCTGGCGGGCCAGTCGTTACTGGATATCGCGCTAAACAGAGAGTGGCCGAAGCATGACAATTCTTGAGCGGCTATATGCCAGCAGCGGATCGGAGGTTATTCACGATACGCTGCAGATATCGGCAGGCGATGATAACTACTGGCTAACCAGTGGATGGGATGACGTTTCCGTGATGCTGGAAAGTGGTCAGCCGGCGACGTTTGAAGCCAGCGCGATAGATATCGCCTTACCAGCCAGGAACGCCGACGGGACACAGGATTTAAAGTTTGCTATCAGCAATATTGACGGAAGGGTTTCTGAGGCGATCGATAAAATCCTGGATGAAATGAAATCAGCCACGCTGACATTCCGGCGGTACATTTCATCCGATCTGTCTGCTCCGGCATCATCACCGTATACGCTCGATATCAAATCCGGCTCCTGGACCCCGACAGCAGTTCAGGTCACGGCAGGCTATATGAATGTCCTCAAAACAGCCTGGCCCCGTAAACGTTACAACCTCGCCGAGCATCCGGGCTTACGTTACTAATCTGAGGCAAATATGTTTAACCCTGATAAATACCGTTCAGTCACTTGGCTGAAGGGCGGGCGCGTATATCCGCAGCTCGACTGCTTCGGCATTGTAAATGAGATACGTCGCGACCTGGGGCTACCAGAATGGCCGGATTTTGCAGGTGTGACCAAAGACGGCGGGGGCCTCGATCGGGAAGCGAGAAAGCTGATGCTTTCGCTGAAACGTTGTGACCCCTGTGAAGGTGCCGGAGTGGCTTGCTATTCGGGCTCAACAGTTTCCCATGTCGGGATCGTTGTGATGCTCGATAACCAGCTGCAGGTCGCGGAATGCAATCCAGGCTCGGGGGTTACGTTTCTGCCACTGTCGCGATTTATCCGTCGCTTTAACCGCGTGGAGTTCTGGCAATGACGATAAAGTTTTACCCGTCCCGGCTACCGGGTGAACCCATTGAAACGCACGAGCATGGTGTGCTGACGCTGCATGAGTGGATGAGCAGAAATGTCCCGAGCTATTCACAGGATAAAACTCATCCTGTCGTGATCGAGCTGAACGGCCAGGCAGTCCCCCCGGCGGAATGGTCGTTATGTTTGTTGCGGCCAGACAGTGACGTGCGGATATATCCCATTCCTTATGGCACGGGTCTTGAAATTGCCGTGTGGGTTTCGGTGGCCGTATCCATTGCGTCTACGGCCTATGCATTATTCTTTGCCCCAAAACCAGAGCTGGGCGGTTTTTCATCCAGTAACGCTTCATCGCTGGATCTGTCTCCGGCTAAAGCCAATACAGCGAAGCTTGGCGATCCCGTCAGGGAGGCTTTTGGGCGAAACCGGATTTACCCGGATTACCTGGTGCAGCCGGTAACGCGATTCGACCCCGCTGATCCCACCAGAATGACGGTAGAAATGTTTGTCTGCCTTGGATATGGGCGTTTCTCCTATACCGGTGGAGATTTTCGGGTAGGGGAAACTCCGGCGTTGACCTTAGGCGAGGGCTTTTCATATACCAGCTATGGGCCCGGCGATAATGTGGCCGGGGATCGTCGCAGTGAGATATGGTTCAACTCAACGGAAGTTGGTGGAACGTCGAGCGGCAGCGGCCTCGATATGGCTCAGACTGCCCCTGAAGCCAGTGATATCGTTGCTGATGCCATGACCGTCAGCGGTGCCTCTGTCTCGTTTTCTGGCCTCGATGTCGATGATGATAATGATGAAGACGAGGATGAGAACAAACTTCCTCCTGGCTGGATCGCCGGTGCAATTGTCACTCTGAAAGCGCCAGTGAATTATCAGGTATCCATCGAGGGCGGTTTTAACGTGCTGACAGGAGACGTCGTGTCAGAGATTGCGCCATTCAGCGGAATGCCTGTCACCCTAACGTTTAACGGTACTGACTATGACCTTCAGATCTCCACGTATACCCCTCACCAGGACGCCGTTCCGGGAACAGGGGGAGCGACTGCGGTATTACGCGCCAGTGCGTCGCCGTCAACGTATGACTTTACGATAACCAGCCAGACCTTTGCTCTGACCTGGCAGGGTATCACCTATACCATATCTCTGGTCGCCAACTACGGCACAATGTCTGGCTTGCTCGCAGCGATTAATGGCGGGTTGAATGGTTCGGGGCTCATTGCTCAGGATGATGGCGGCGTGATACGTATCGTCGAGATCTCCAGCCCCTGGCGTGGCGGTTCCATTACGTCATCTTTCCTGCCGGCGTCAGTATTTGGTGACAGCCCGGTATTTACTGCTGGTGCAGCCTCCAGCGGCGGAAGCCCTGCGGTAACAGCCAGCGTCACGCTGGCATACGATTCTGGCACTGCCTTTTCCGGATTGCCGGAAGGCACTCAGCGGATTTCCCTGGCGCATCGTGGCAACGAATACCAGATAGCGTCTACTGATGGCCCCTCTGCGACCGTACAGCGTGTGGTTAACGGTGTCGTTGACAGCACCTGGTCAGGCTTTATGACCCGTACCGTCGTGGATTTTGCCGCGTCTGGTATTAACGATAATGAAACCTGGCTAGGCCCCTTTCTGGCCTGCCCGCAGAATGAAGTTGTGGACGCCTTCGAGGTCAACTTTGCTTTCCCAAACGGAATTTGCGGGTTCCAGAACAACGGGAATAAGCGGGTCCGCCATGTCGAGTATGAAATCCAGTATCGCGTTTATGGTTCCGGATCAGGGTGGACGAGTAAGCCAGGGGTTTACGCGCTTAAAAACATTAATGGCCTCGGTTTTACAGAGCGTTTTGATCTGTCCTCTCCTGGGCTGGTGGAGGTTCGATGCCGCCGCCGTAACGAGCAGGGGAGCAACAACGCGAGAGACAGCATGTTCTGGCAGGCGCTCAGAGGTCGTTTGCTTTCCCGTCCGGCCTCCTACGCTGGGATATCAACAATAGGGATCACGGTTGAAACCGGCGGCCAGCTGGCGGCGCAGTCAGACAAGCGTGTGAGTGTTGTCGCCACGCGGAATTATGATGGCGGTGGTGATAGGACAATCAGCGGTGCGTTCCTGCATCTTGCCCGCAGTCTGGGATATCGCGACGACCAGATCGACATTGCGGCGCTCAGTACGCTGGAGGCGACCTACTGGACGCCAAGGGGCGAATATTTTGATCACCAGGCAAGCAGTGACAGCACGTCAGCAAAGGATATTTTCGACAAAATAGCCGAGGCTGGCATGGGGTATTTTCTGCTGTCTGACGGGTTGCTTTCTGTCGGGAGAGAGGGCGTCAAAAGCTGGACCGGAATCATTACTCCCCAGGATACCGTCGAGGAAATGCAGACGTCATTCAGGGTCCCGTCGGAGGATGATTTTGATGGCGTGGATGTGAAATATATCAACCCTGTGACCTGGGCGGAGGAAACCGTACAGTGCCGTACGCCGGAAAATCCTTTTCCGCGCAAAACGGAGGCATATACCATTGATGTTGCCATGACTGCAGATCGCGCCTGGCGTATCGGGATGCGTCGGTTAATGAAATATCTCCACCAACGCCGAACGTATACGGCTACGACTTCAATGCTGGGATGGTGTCATGACTTCGGTGATCACATCATTTTGTCCGACGACAGTCCAACCGGGAAAACCCAAAGTTGCCTGATTGACGCGATGATTTACGACTTCCAGGAAATTACGCTGCACGTCACGGAGCCACTGGACTGGAGCTACGCGAATCCTCGCTGCTGGATACAGTTTCAGGACGGTCGACCATCATCGCGAATGCTCACGCCGCAACGGGTAGATGATTTCACGCTGACGGTGCCGTACAACGACGACCTGCATCCCGGCGACTGGATTATGGACGACCCAGATATTGATCTGCCGAAGTTATTGTTCTGCGACAGTGAAAAGGGTGCGCGGCATGGGATAGTCCAGGAGGTTGCCCCATCGGGTGACAGCAACTGTCAGATTACTGCACCTGAATATAAAGAAATTTTCTACCAGTACGACGACGCCACATACCCCGGCGACGTCGCCTAAAACCACAAATTCCCCTAATTAACTCTTTTCGCTCAAACCCTCGTTTGCGCGAACGCCTTTTTTGGAGCAAAAACATGGCCGAACTTAACCCGCCTTTGGGAACGACGACGCCTGAAATTTTCCTGGATAACGTCAAGCGCGCTGACGAGCTGGTTAACGGTCCGGCCGGAACGGTTAACGACCGCGCAGGTGAACCGCTCGATACGTGGCGTCAGATGATGGCGAAAAATGAAGCCCTTACAGAGGCAACCCGTCAGAACCTGATCCCCCTCAGTCGCCAGTATATGACTCTCGCGGCAGCGCAGGCTGATATTGCCAACATTCCCGATGGCAGTGCTACCTATTACCGCAGCCCTGACGATAGCGCGCTGGCTATTGAGGTGATCAATAATGCCGGAACACTGGAGCCTACCGGGCGGAAAATGCCATCTCAGGCTGAGATTGACGACATTAATACCAGAATTTTCTACGGCAGTGATGAGGATCCGTTTGTTTATAAGCAGATTGATTCCCAGGGTAATATAATTGACATTATATTCAAAAATGGGAAAAGCTACCGGATTGGTGAGCGTGAAAATATCTCCGATGGCGTGAGTGAAAAAATAACGGCAATTAAAACATATTCTCAGGTTGCATCTATCGATGATTACACCGGTGGCTCGGCAATAGCGGTTACACCAGATGGAATGGTATGGATTCGAGGACTTGCCATCCCCATCCAGAAAATCTATGCCATAAAAAATCAGAGCCAAATTGCGCAGGCAATTAAAGCTATAGCGGAAATTGAAGCTGATGGTCTCCCTCAGATTAGAAGGACATTTTATGCAATGGACAAAAGTGGTGCACTTACAACCCAGTCCCTTCTGGTATCCAGGGTAACTAAAAATACTGGGTTTACATTGAATTCATGGCCTCAGGGCAAAGTATGTCATGATTCTACCGGGCGAATTTATGTTGGGTACAATCATGCGTCGGCTCACGGTAGTAGTGACCAATTATGTGCCTTAAGATTCAGCGATGACGGGGGAAAAACATGGAGCGATACCATTGAACCCATCGCCAGCGAAGGAAAAGCGCGTGGTTCAGACTGGTGGGCACTGGGCTGCGATAGCGCGGACCATCTGTGGGGAATCATACGAAGCCGCGGCACGAATAACGCTCAGGGAGTAACTGCTCATAATATCTACATGTCTACGGACAGAGGAGTTACATGGTCAAAAATAGGGGAAATCCCGCTAACCCAGACAATATCCGGAACACAATATGTTCCTGAGTTGTATCACGATTTTTTATATTATAACGGCAGGATGTATACCGGGTATCATTTTGCAAACTCATCCCGGATGGGCTTTCTGTCATTTGATATTTCCGACCCACTGAACACCATCACAACGTTCGATGCTATTGCCGATGGTGCGTATCCTACGACCAAGCTGGTTGAACCAACACTGGGTATCGATCTGGTTCAGGATGGTACGGGATATATTTATGGCGGCATACGAACGCAGGATGCAGCATACCCGTCAAAGTTTTATTTCATGCGACCTGATTTTTCAGGGTTTACGATGTATAACGCCCCGGAAAACGTGATTTACAGTGATGTGGTAGTGAAACGCATTAACGGGATGATGGTGGCGTTATTCATTGAGAGATATAACACAGGGACAATGAATTTATGGTTTGGAACGCCATCTGACTTTTACAGTAGTTCTGTGGCTTCATTTTACAAAATGAAAATTGGGCAGATACTGAACTCCGCGATACCCAGCGGAAATTCCACTAACGTAGGTGTGCAGGGTATGGACGTTATAGGAAATAACCTGGTGATGGCATGGTCTACAGAGGATGAGGCTGGAAACAGTGACACCTTCTTTGCTGTTATGAATGTTGTTCAGTCGGAATCATACATGACCCTTAATTATCTGGAGTCCTTCTAATGTCTAAATCGCTTGTTTTACAGTCCCCGTCATCATTGGATAGCGATGTGATGCCCCTCATGCTGAGTGATGGAATTCATATCGCAGCGGAAAATGCATACACAGATCAAACTGACTCACTGGTTAAAGTCGCTGATTATATGCAGCCTTCGATCATTTATACCTCTCCGGCGGTTGCTAAAAACCCGGGAATTATTACTGATGATGCTGGCTTTGTCGGTCTGGTTTTCAGTGGCGCCCAGGGTTTGCTTGTAAACCCTTTTGCTTCCCTTGCCGGGTATGGCGAGGTCACCTTCTACCTGGTAGGTAAATTTATCGCTGGTACTGCGAATGATGTTTACTTTAAATGGGGGGCTGTTGAGGCGGCGACAAGCAATGATAACAAGGCGGTATACCTCAGGAGATATACGTCGAATAATGAACTGCAATTCACCTACGATCCTGGAACACCAGTAAACGTAGCTTCAGTTCACGTACCGAGGCCATCAACCGATACGGCAATCGTTTCATGCGGTTATTCAGTTGCCAGTAAAGAGGTCTTTGTCGGATTCAATGGAGCTGAAGTTATCACCGCAATGCCTCAGGTCAGTCAGGCTTTAATCAGCGAAGCGACAGGCGATTTTACGATAGGTTATAATTATTATACGGCCGGGCAGGAAAGCGAGATGACCCTGAACAGGATGCATGCGTTCCGGCAGTACCATAATGCCGAACAAAGGGCTAAGGTCGTAGCGGCCCTGGCATCTGCTTTTGGTGTAAGCATATAGTCGTTATTCGTTATTCGTTATTTAGAGGGTTTACAGAGATTAAACAAAATACTTTTAGTGGAGTATTGATTTTTTGTTTATGGCTTTAATTAAAAAACGAAGAGTAGCCCCCCTCTGCTGGAAGAGAGGGGAAGATAAAGAGATGATTATCTCAGCATGGAAAATTAAAGCCTTGCTAGTGTTTTTATTCTGGTAACGTATGTGTCAGCCCACTCACGAGTCAGATGATTATCATCGAAAAGCATAGGGATGTGCTCTGTAGTAAAATATGAGCATTTATTATCATGGCAGTTTGCATCAAATACATTTAGGTACTCCACATTATTTTTGTTAAGAAGACTCATTAATGCATTATTAGTGTCAATGGCCTGATGCTGAATTAACCTTTCAATATCAATCTCACGAGTTTTCTGTGCTATTTTGTAGAAGGCGGTGGAAAATGATTTTGTTTGCCCGATAACAAAAACTTTAGAGCTAGTGAGTGTTTTTATAGTTTCAATGAGTTTTTTTTCAGTCTCTTTGTCTTTTGATATACTCCAAAAGGCTGTGATGAAAATATAATCGACTTTTGTTTTTTTGAGGAAGTCATTATAGATATAGTTCATTAACTTAACGCAGCGAGGTTCTCCTATTGTGTGATTCAATGGCATGCATCCGGATGCAGTGGCTTGCATTATATTATACTCCGGAAGTAGTTTGCGCATTGATCCTGAAAATTGTGCTGCGTGACTATCACCAATCAGTAAAATATTAGGCTTGCTTTTTGATGCCATCACGCACTTTTCATCGAACTTTGCTTTGCGTTCATTTGCACTGGAAATAAAACAATCACCAACATCAAGCCCAAATTGTTCTTTATAACCTTTTCTGGTGGTATATGATTTGTATGCGTCTAGAATAATGGACTCTTTAGATATCCAGATTTTTGACACCTGAGCCTTATCAAGGATGAGGAATAATATAGCAAAAGTTAAAGTGCTTGTGATTAATAATTTATCTTTTTTAACGAAAAATGATTCAAGATAATTGTATGAAATAAAACCAAAAAGAACTGAGAAAGCAAGAGCGATAACAGAGTTTGTTGTGGTGAATTCAATCGTATTATTTGCCATGAATGCAACGACAGGCCAATGGAATAAGTAAATTGAATATGATGCTGATCCTATTTTCTGGAAAAAGGTATGTCGTAGTATTGTTTTATCATTACCAACATTGGCATGAAGCGCTAAAGCTGTAGCTGCAACAGGGATAGCCGTCATAACACCAGGCCAAACCCCACTATCTTTTGAGAAAATAGTAAAGAGAATTAATGAGAAAATAGAAAGGAATTCTGTCGTTCTTGGGATTTTGTTTCTTATGGTCAGGGTTGATATAAAGGCCCCAGTCATTAGTTCCCAGACCCTTGTTGGTAATAAATAAAAATTCGCCTTAGTGTGTTCAGGACCGAAGTAAAGACAAATGAACATGGATGATAAAATTGCGATAGCGTAAAATAAAGAGTTAAATCTTCCTGCCTTAGTTGATATCCAAAGCACAAGAGGAAATATAAGATAGTATTGCCACTCTACTGATAATGACCAAGTGTGTAGAAACCAGTTGAATTCAGCAGTTGTAGCGAAATAATCACCAGTAAAAAATTCATAGTAAAAGTTTGATGTAAAAGTAAGTGCACCGATCGCTTGTTTAAAACCATCGCTTACGCCAGATGGTGTTTCAGAGTAAAAGATTAAAAAACTCGTAAAAATGACTGAAAAAAATAACGCTGGATAAATTCGTCTAAATCTTTTTTTATAAAAATTAATAACCCACCCTTTTTTACCTATCTCTCGACTACAAATTTCTTGCATGAGAAAACCGGAAATAACAAAAAACACATCAACCCCAGCATAGCCCCCATAAAAACCGCTAAATTTAAAGTGAAAAAGAACAACCATGGAAACGGCACAAAACCTTAACCCATTGATATCAAGACGAAACATCTCGGCACCTTCAATTATGTGTAAATCATGGCTGGAGTGTAAAGTATAGTATTTAAGTGTGATAAAATGTCAATAGCCTCCCCCTTTTACAAGTCGAAAAAAACAAGGTTGGATGTAGTAATTTTGAATGGATCTCGCTGAAGATGCTTCTTCCGTACTGCTGGTGTCCGCCGCAGGGTAATGACTGAAGAAGTGGTGGAGCGGTGCCGCAGAATGCTGGAGAACGGCGCTACCCGGCAGCAGGTGGCTGATGTGACAGGCGTGGACGTGAAAACAATCTACAAGTACCTCCCGGCGGCTTGAAGACAAAGATTTCACTACTTTTCCTGATATGTTACGTTTGGCTTAATCAATTCATTCAGCTTTGAAAACAGTTTGGTTTGTTCGTGAACGGTAAGAAAACAATAAGTTTTGAGCAATTTTTAACTATTAACAGCAATCTTGTTTCCATCTCAGATACATGGGCTGACTTGTGGGCGTTAATTTTTCACACGGGTTTAAGCGCTGGAAGGCTGCTGAGTATTCGATATGATGATATTGATGGTGACTTGATACTGATACGAAAACAGGGTCACCCGAAGGAGCTACGTGTTAAATCAACCCCTCCAGTGGAGGCGATGATTGCTCGTAGAAGAGAACGCTATCCAGAAGATGTTTATTTATTTCAGAGTCATTCTAACCGTGTGAAGTACCATCGCCGGCCGGTCACTATAATTGCTTTCAACGCCGCTTTACGTCGCGCCGCTAGATCATTACCAGACGTTAACGTAAGCAGTAGTAGCGCGAGAAACATACTGGACTAAGCGCCTGTCCAGTAGCGTGTGGCCGATGTGACAGGCGTGGGAGTGAAGACGATTTACAAATATTTGCCAGTACAATACGGCGATAAAAAATCCCCTTGAGCAGGCACACTCAAGGGGAAAATACTACATAACATCATTGCTGTGTGCGTCTTTGCGCTCATCTATCTTCCAAGAAGATGCCTAAAGCTTCCAGATATTTCTGGTCTGAGCAGTTAAAACATTGGGTCGGTAGCCGATGTAATAGGAGGGGGTGAAGACGATTTATAAATATTTTCCAGCCGGTTAAGTTTGCTCACCTGCGAATCGTATGCAAGAGATCGCAGGTGAGCAATTTGCTATGAAGGCATTGCCATAGCTGAAAAATTTTAACCTCGCATTGTTCGCAAAACCATCAAACAGCTAAGGCCTGAAAACACTTTCAGACTAACCTTACTCGTTACATCAATGTGTTACGGCAATGACAAAAATTGATAGCCAGAACCTATATTGATCTGTCGCCCTGTTAAAACTACTGTATATAAAAACAGTGTTAATCTGAGCGAGTCAATTATGCAGTTTTACACGCCCGTTGAGTTACGTGAGATCATGCTGATCCCGTTGTACAGTGACCTTGTGCAATGTGGTTTTCCAAGCCCTGCACAGGATTACGTTGAGCAACGCATCGATCTGAACGAGTTGCTCGTTAACCACCCCAGTGCGACGTATTTTGTCAAAGCCGCCGGCGACAGCATGAAGGATGCCGGTATAGGAGAAGGTGATCTTCTTGTTGTGGATAGCTCAAGGACAGCAGTTCATGGCGATATCGTTATCGCTGCAGTGGATGGGGAATTCACCGTTAAGAAGCTGCAGCTGCATCCGCGGGTTCAGCTTAACCCAATGAACCCTGCATATTCGCCGATAGTCGTCGGTAGTGAGGACACTCTCGACGTGTTCGGGGTGGTTACGTACATCATCAAATCAGCTGGCTGAGATGTTTGCACTTTGCGATGTGAACTCATTTTACGCATCCTGCGAAACTGTTTTCCGTCCTGACCTGAAGGGGCGGCCGGTGGTCGTTCTGTCAAACAATGATGGCTGTGTTATTGCTCGTTCTGCTGAGGCGAAGCCCTTCGTTAAAATGGGTGAGCCGTACTTCAAACAAAAGGATATTTTTCGCCGGCACGGTATTATCGCGTTTAGCAGCAACTATGAGCTTTATGCCGATATGTCCAACCGAGTGATGACAACGCTGGAGGAACTCTCTCCACGCTGCGAAATTTACAGTATTGATGAGGCATTTTGCGATCTTACTGGTGTTCGTAACTGTCGCGATCTTACCGACTTTGGCAGGGAAATTCGCGAGACGATTCTGCGCAGGACGCACCTCACGGTCGGTGTCGGCATAGCCCAGACTAAAACCCTGGCAAAGCTGGCCAATCATGCTGCGAAACAGTGGCAGCGACAGACCGGAGGGGTGGTGGATCTGTCTAATCAGGAAAGGCAGAGGAAGTTGATGGCTTTGCTTCCGGTGGATGAGGTCTGGGGAGTCGGGCGCCGCCTCAGTAAAAAACTGGAGGCAATGGGCATTAAAACAGTGCTTCAACTGGCGGATACAGATATCAGGTTTATCCGGAAGCATTTTAATGTGGTTCTGGAAAGAACAGTACGTGAGCTGCGTGGCGAGCCATGCCTTGGTCTTGAGGAATTCGCGCCGGTAAAGCAGGAAATTGTGTGCAGCCGTTCTTTCGGTGGCCGCATCACTGAATATCATGAAATGCGACAGGCGATATGCAGCTATGCATCGCGCGCAGCCGAGAAACTTCGCGGCGAGCATCAGTACTGCCGGTTTATCTCCGCTTTTGTCAAAACCAGCCCCTTTGCGCTCAACGAGCCATATTACGGCAACAGCGCATCTGTAAAGCTGCTAACGCCAACCCAGGATAGCCGGGACATAATTACCGCGGCGACGAAATGCCTCGATGCTATCTGGCGAGACGGGCACCGTTACCAGAAGGCCGGCGTGATGCTGGGCGATTTCTACAGCCAGGGCGTGGCACAGCTGAATCTTTTTGATGACAACGCACCGCGGAAGAACAGCGAAAAGTTAATGGAAGTCCTCGACCATCTCAATGCAAAGGATGGCAGGGGGACGCTCTATTTTGCGGGGCAGGGAATCCAGACTGCCTGGCAGATGAAGAGAGAAATGCTATCCCCGCGCTATACTACGAGGTTCTGTGACCTGCTCAAAGTTAGATGATTCGGCCATTAATGGTAATGGTGACGCTACTACAGTCCGCTTAGAGCGAAGAGCGGATATTCAGACCGACTGATAGCTGATTTTGAGTTGCCAAAAAGAGCGCTCCTATTCAGTACAAAAAAGATGGTAATGTTTCATAAAATCTCTTAGGCCTTGCAGGAATGGTTTTGAAATGAATGGATCTTGTTTGTGTGGAACAATTGAATTTGAACTTACTCATAAACCAGCAGTGTTTTATCGTTGTCATTGCTCGCTTTGCAGAAAGCAGAGCGGCGTGGGTTACAATCTCGCCACACTAGTCAAAGACAGTGAGTTTCGCTGGATTAAAGGGGAAAACTGCATTGCTTCATGGTCTAAGCCAACGGGGTACCGTACAGATTTTTGCAATGTATGTGGCTCAACTGTGCCTAACAGTCTGCGAGATGTACCTTATGTCTGGGTTCCTGTTGGTTTAATTGACGAACGTCTTGAAATGGAATGTGCAGGAGACTTCTGCACTGATGATGCAATGCCATGGGATGAAACCCGCTCACCTAGTTGTCACGCTGGACCTGTCGAGTCTCTAGCCTCGCTTTTAAAGTACCTGAAACTCAATTCCTGAGGGTCAGCATTTGGCACATTTCGGACGTTATCAAATCTATAGTCTTTAGATAGCCTCAATCAATTCAGGCCCCTGATTCTTCACGTTACCCACTGCGCGGGAAACCGGGTGCCATTTGAAATGATCTGCTGACAGAGCGCCATCTGCAATTATTTCCTCCGCCTCTTTCCCACCAACATCTTGCCGCATCCATTCGCGCGCTGCTTCCGGTACCAAAACCAGCGGCCGGCGGTCATGAATATCGACCAGACCTTGGTCGGCAGCTGCAGTCACAATCAAAAATCCCTCAGCTTCATCGCCGCGCTCGAAAGGCACGCTGCCGATCGCCGCCATAAAAATGGGCTTGCCGTCTTTACGGTGGATGAAATAGGGCTGTTTCTTGTCCCCTTCCTTTTTCCATTCAAACCAGCCATCAGCAAAGCAGATCGCTCGACCGTGCTGCCACAGCGGTTTAAACATTCTGCTTGTCGCCGCGGTTTCTACGCGAGCGTTAATGAGCGCTGGCTTATCCCACCACCCTGGCGCGTAACCCCAGTGAACTGGATCGAGGTGCAGTTGTTCATTACGTTCGCTCAGTAACAGAACTTTGGTTCCGGGCGCGACGTTGTAACGACTGATCGGTTCAGGATCAAAGGCGATATTCCGCTCGGCCTCTTCTACAAGATAAGCCAAGTATTCTTCGCGCGTCTGTGATTGGGCAAATCGTCCGCACATGGTTACCTCCAGTAGTCATTCTGAAAGTATAGAAGACAGAAAATTGAGTATTTCTTTGGGAGGAAAATAGCCCCGGAGTAGTTGTTATTGATGGGGGTTCTCCATCGTTTCACCCCACTAACTCCCCGCACAAAAAACAGGCATAAAAAACCAGGATTAACATGCTGATTTGTCTGGTTTTTTGGTGGTTACGAGAGGATTTTAACCTACGCCCCCTGACACTTGCTCAGTGGGCTGAAGAGCATGGTGTGACACTGGAATTTATCAAGCCGGGTAAGCCGACGAAGAATGCATTTATAGAACGGTTCAACCGGACGTATCGGATAGAAATCCCGGATTTTTACCTGTTCAGAACGCTGAATGAAGCACTAGAAATCACGGAACGCTGGCTGAATGAATACAACTGCGAGCGTCCCCATGAATCCCTGAATAACCTGTCGCTGGAGGAATACCGACTGATAGCTCAAAAACCGGAACTCTCAAAAAGTGCGTGGAACGAAAACAGGTGTGCTTACATATACCTACAATTATATTGAAGTATACTAAAACCGAGCTTGGCATCACATTCATCTGGGCGGCATCAGTCTGGAGGCCTTTAAACAGGCCTCGTAGTAAGCACAGAATTTGTCTACTGTCGTGGGGCCAGTCCACCTCGCTATACGACTGGATAAAAAGTACAGTGATTTGCTTCGGGTTAGGTAACTGCTGCTTAAGTTCTCAAATTTCGACCAATAGTGTAATTAAGCTACATTTGAGTTAGCTGCTTCCGTTTGCACAGGTCTTGTTCCTCGTTGCCGATGTCTACGACGCTTCGTGTTGATGTGTGGTTCTCTTATTCCCAACATTTTTTTTACAGAGTCTTTTTCAGGGAAGCAGTTGCCTATATCGATAGGCGGTGTGGAGTGTTTGTGTTTTTCAATCAGAGACTTACCACTATTCCAGCGTTTGCAAAGATAAATAATACCTTCGAAGTAGCGTTCATCTCTTTTCTGGGCTTCAGACAAAATGTAATAAGCTCGTCTTTCGAGGCCCTCGAGAAAACCACAGAAACATTCTCTCAAAAGCTTGTCATCCAGATCGTTAGCTTTTATACCTTGGGCAAGAAACTCAAAAAAATTAAGAATATAGACTAAACCATTGATGGCTTTTACTACATCATCAGGGACATTAGCATCTTTGAATTTAGGATTATCTGGGTCATCACGCCACTCACACAGTTCTTTGGGAACGTGACGGTTGCCTCTCCACAAGCGTGTAAAATTTCTCAGATGGGTCTGGTATTCAGAACAGGTTCGCGTGCTTAACACTATATTGAGTGTATGCTTACGTCGGTCACTTGCTGCTGAAGTGATAAACTGAATCCACCATCCCATCCCAGCTATCGATCCAGCGACTATGATTGATAGGGCCGATTGATACTCGATTTTATATCTTAGAACGTAATAGCTTAACAGCAGCAACGACCATACGATTACCCCAAAAAATGGGAGTAGAGTATTGGTATCAGGAAATTTGTTGCTAACTTTATTAATGCAGTAAAGCGACAAAAGAGTGGCGAGCACGACCATCATGCTGGCATCAAATGTTGCCATGAACCAAGCTTTTGCAGTTATGTCATTGCTAACGAGTAGAATTCTGGTCACGACCAAAGTAAGCAAAATCCCCAGTAAACTTCCCAGTAATGCGTAAACACGTTTTTTAATATATCGGTACATTCTGAAATCTCTGAGAGAAGGGTAAAAAAAACTCCTCACGAGGAGGAGTTTATTCGAGCCATTGTTATGTTAGCCTTCACCGTAACCGATGTAAAAAGTTTTCATGACATGTCTCTCCTTGTTGTGCTCTGCGACGAAGTAAAAATCAGACTGAACTTACAAAACAAACGAACCGTTTCTAGTTGGGCAAATCTTATCAAGTAAATCTGTATCTTGACAAGTGGCAATAACGATTTTTTACGAAAACAAACGGAGTATAAAAAACTTTAAAAACAATAAATTAGATGAATGTTAATCGACAATAAACGAAATTAATACTCTTAGTAATAGGCACATTTTGTGCAAAATTCAATGCTTCTAAAGACGATTTTTTCATCATACCGCTATGGATCACGTTATGGAATTATGCATGTGGACTGAAAGGCGGATTTAGGATAAATGCGACGGATTTGGATAGGAGTTTCTCCCCAGTTTCGCCCCATTAACTCCCCGTACGAAAAACAGGCATAAAAAAACCAGCCTTAAGAGGCTGGTTTCTCAGGGATTTTTGGTCGGCACGAGAGGATTTGAACCTCCGACCCCCGACACCCCATGACGGTGCGCTACCAGGCTGCGCTACGTGCCGACGCGTGGGGAACAATATTACCCGTTCCCCGAGCGAATGCAAGCGGGTCGCGCGCGATTGATTCATAATTAATCAATCAGTTAGCGATAAAGCGTTTTTCGTCAGTCAGGACCTGCAGCAACAGGCTGAGCTGCGGTTTCTGATCTTTAATTTTCTCGCCGTCGCGGCTCCAGGTGGTATAGGTGCCGTTATGGTTGAGGACCACGGTGATGGTCGGGGTGGTAATGGCCAGCGTATCGCCGTTGGCCGCGGTGACCCAGTTCCGACGTCGTGCGGCGCTGAACAGATCTTCACCCTGCGAGTACTCATTGGCTGGCGTCGAAACGTGGAGCAGGCGCTGCATCAGCGTGGTCATTACATCTTTGTTATCGGTCAGCGTGGCAATTTCCTGCGCCGGCGTGCCCGGCCAGTGAATAACCAGCGGCACCTGCAACTGCTCGCGCGACCAGTCGAACGAGTCGTGTTTGACGTTAAGCGGCTTGCCGTGGCCGCCAGTGATAATCACCACCGTGTTGTCGAGCTTGCCGGCTGCGCGTAGCGCGGTCAGCACCCGATCAATCTGGGCGTCAACATCACCTGCCGCCTTGCTGTAACGGCGGACAAAGCCCTGTTGCTGCGTGTCGTCGAGGGTGGTGCCGTTGAGCGAGATCCACGAGAACCAGCGATTCTCATCCTGCGCGTAACGGTCCAGCCAGCCGATCCACTGATTGGCCGTCTGCTCGTCGCTCTGAGTCTTCGCGCTCGGTAGTGAGAAGTCGGAGAGCAGCGCCTGGCGATAAAGCGGGCTGCTAAACCCATCGGAGGAGAACAGGCCCAGCTGATAGCCCTGCTGGTTGAGGGCGGTGATCAACGCGGCGGGAATACGCGCCGAGAGGACACCGTCCATATAGCCTGGTGAAATACCGTAGAACAGGCCAAACAGGCCGCTGTCGGCGGTATTACCCGAACTCATATGCTGGGTAAAATTGACGTTCTCTTTGGCGAACGCCGCCAGCGCCGGCATGGTCTTTTCAAACCGCGAATAGTTCAGGTTGTCGACGGTGATCAGCAGCACGTTGTAGCCCGCGCCGAGATCACGGTAGCGCAGGTTGCTGAGCGGATACTGGACCGATACCGCCTCCGGCGCCCCTTGCTCCACCAGACGACGCTGATAATCCTGGGCGTCGAGCAGGCCATGTTTCTCGAGGAAACGGCGGGCGGTCATCGGATAAGAGAGCGGCAGATTCGCTCGCTGCATCGTGATCGGGCGATAGAAGTTGGCATCCGCCCAGATATAGACCAGGTGGCTGCTGATAAACGACAGAAAGAAGAACCAGGCGACCGGGCGGGCGTAATGACGGCGGCGCGTCAGGCTGCGCAGTTTCTGCCAGCTCCAGGTGGCGAAGAGCATTTCAATCAAAAAGATGACCGGGACGCTGATAAACATCAGCTGCCAGTCGCGCGCCATCTCATTCTGGTCAGGGTTGATGACCAGCTCCCAGACGACCGGGTTTAAGTGAAGATGGAAGCGGGTGAAGACCTCGCTATCTATCAGCAGCAGCGTCATCCCGGCGGTGGCAAGGATCACCGACAGGAAGCGCATCAGGCGCTGCGAGACCACGATAAAGGTCAACGGGAAGAGGATCAGCACATAGCTGGTAAACACCAGGAAGCTGAAGTGTCCGACGAGACTGACGTACGAAAAAAGCCGTCCGGCAAGCGTCGTCGGCCAGTCGGCGACAAAAAGATAGCGGCTGCCGAGCACCATGGCCAACAACATGTTGAACAGGGCGAACCAGTGCCCCCAGCTGACCATCTGGGAGACTTTTTCTCGGTAGGGCTGACGTAGAGTCACCATATACTGTTGCTGTTATCCTTAATGCGCCGGATCGTCGTTAATGGAAGACTGCAAAGCCTGCGCGAAAGAACGGGCGATGGCCTGACGCTGCGCCGGCGCGACGCTACTGTTGATCAGGTTGGTCACCATATTGCCTAACACCATCAGTGAAAGGTCAACCGGGGCTTTGTGTGATTCCAGGACGTTCGTCAGCTCACTGAGCAACTGTTCGACCTGTTGATCGCTATAGCGGGAAATTTGCGGCATAAACTCAAAATCTGTTTGTTCGTGAAAGGGCAACATATTACCGTAGCAGCAGCTTTTTTTCCGCATTTTTTCGCCGCGGCGCAAAAGCGCACCGATCGTCGGTAACAACGTCGAAATGTGTGGCGCCAGTTGCGTCGGCAACCCGGCGGTGGTTGAATACCGCCCGGTCTAAAAGGAGAGTTTAACATGAGTCTGGATATCGACCAGATTGCCCTGCATCAGTTAATCAAACGTGATGAACAAAATCTGGAGCTGGTGCTGCGCGAGTCACTGCTGGAGCCGAATGCGACGGTCGTCGAGATGATGGCTGAACTGCACCGGGTCTATAGCGCCAAAAGCAAAGCCTATGGCCTGTTCAATGAAGAGAGTGAACTGGCGCAGGCGCTGCGTCTGCAGCGTCAGGGGGAAGAAGAGTTTCTGGCGTTCAGCCGCGCGGCGACTGGTCGTCTGCGCGATGAACTGGCGAAATACCCGTTCGCCGAAGGGGGCATTGTCCTCTTCTGCCAGTATCGTTACCTGGCGGTCGAGTATCTGCTGGTGGCGGTGCTCAATAACCTGAGCAGTATGCGCGTCAACGAGGAGCTGGATATCCGCTCGACCCATTACCTGGATATTAACCATGCTGATATTGTCGCGCGCATCGATTTAACCGAGTGGGAAACCAACCCGGAGTCGACCCGCTATCTGACCTTCCTGAAAGGGCGGGTAGGGCGCAAAGTGGCCGATTTCTTTATGGATTTCCTCGGCGCCAGCGAAGGGCTTAACGCCAAAGCGCAGAACCGCGGCCTGCTGCAGGCGGTGGATGACTTCGCTGCCGATGCTCAGCTTGATAAATCCGAGCGACAGAATGTGCGTCAGCAGGTCTACGCGTACTGTAACGAACAGCTGCAGGCCGGGGAAGAGATTGAGCTGGAGTCGCTGTCCAAAGAGCTCGCCGGCGTCAGCGAAAAGAGCTTCCAGGAATTCACTGCCGCGCAGGGCTATGAGCTGGAAGAGAGCTTCCCGGCGGATCGCAGCACCTTACGCCAGCTGACCAAGTTTGCCGGCAGCGGCGGCGGATTGACCATTAACTTCGACGCCATGCTGTTAGGTGAACGCGTATTCTGGGATCCCGCCACCGATACCCTGACCATTAAGGGCACCCCGCCGAACCTGCGCGACCAGCTGCAGCGCCGGACGTCCGGCGGCAATTAAGCCCCATGCCCTGTCGGCGCTATCGCTGAACGGGGATGATCTCCACGCCGCACTGCACCAGCTGCTGGCGCAGCGCGGCGTCGGGTTCACCGTCGACGATAAGCGTACTGGCGAGGCTCAGTTCGCCGATGGCAAAGGCTGACGCGGCGTTGAGCTTCTCCCGGGACGCCATCACCACGGTTTCCGCCGCTCTGGCCGCCAGTGCGCGTTTGATGCCCGCTTCTTCATAATCACCGGTAGTGAAACCTGCCCGCGGGTGGATGCCGGTCACCCCCATAAAGAACAGATCGGCATTGATCCGCGCCATACCCGCCAGCGTCTCGGCGCCCACAGCGACGACCGAATGTTTAAACACTTTGCCCCCGAGCAGGATCACCTCGATTCGCGGGTGGTCCACCAGCGCCACGGCGATGCCGGGGCTGTGGGTGACCACCGTACAGTTCAGTTCTGCAGGTAAAAAGCCGATCATTGCTGCAGTGGTGGTGCCGCCATCGACAATCACCACCTGTCCAGGCTGGATCAGCGCAGCGGCGGCGCGGGCGACCGCCTGCTTGGAGGCGATCTGCACGCTTTTGCGCGTTTCAATAGGCGCAATAGCGGCAGAAACCGGCAGTGCGCCGCCGTGGACCCGCTGCAGTTTTCCTTCCGCCGCCAGCTCGCGCAGATCGCGGCGAATGGAGTCCTCGGAGACGTTGAACCGCTGGCTTAGCTCCCCGGACATCACCTGTTTTTCCTCGGTGAGGATCTGGAGGATCTGCTGTTTTCTCTGACTGGCGAGCATGATTTTTCCTTCACGAATGATCTTGTTTGTGCCTGATTGTGCATGTTATGGTGCCAGCTGTCATCTCAAAGGGGATATAACATGCAAACTCACGCACCGCACGTCCGCCACGTTCGCGAGACGCTGCTCTCTGACAACTGGTACACCCTGAAAAAATATACTTTTGAACTGCTGCGCCGGGACGGCCGCTGGCAGGAGCAAAGCCGGGAAGCCTATGACCGCGGCAACGGCGCGGTCATTTTACTCTATAACCGTGAGAAGCGGACGGTGGTCCTGACGCGCCAGTTCCGATTTCCGGTATTTACCCACGGTCACGATGGGTATCTGATTGAGGCTGCCGCCGGGCTGCTGGATAACGCCTCGCCGGAGGCGCGGATCGTTGCCGAAGCGGAAGAGGAGACCGGCTTTCGCGTGACGCGTGTCGAACCCGTCTTCACTGTCTTTATGAGTCCAGGCTCCGTGACCGAGAAGCTCTACTTTTTTATCGCGGAATATCAGGCCGATGACCGTCGGGGCGACGGCGGCGGGTTGGCGGCAGAAGGTGAGGATATTGAAGTGCTGGAGTGGCCGCTGGCGCGGGCGCTGCAGGCTATTCGCGATGGCGAGATCATGGATGCGAAAACGATAATGCTGTTGCAGCATCTGGCGCTGAATGCCGATACGCTCCTCGCCGGCTAAGCGGCAAGGAGCAGGGGAGATTAGCGCAATTCGCGGGCAATGGCGCTGTACATCAGCGCCGCTTCCAGCGGCTGGGCGTTGAAGGACGGTTCCGCCTGCGGCCAGGTCGACCACTGGACGATCACCAGATGTTCCGCGCGGTTCACCATGATCACCTGGCCATAGATCCCCAGCGCCCACAGCGAGCCCTGCAGTCCTTCCTGCGGCGTCGGCTGTACGTGTTGCGCATTGGCCGGAATGGCGTTGTTCCACCACTGATAGCCGTAGATACCTTGCGGATGCGCTGCTGAAACCGAGTTTAGCGCTTTTGTCCAGCTTGCGGCCTGGTCGAACCAGCCAGCGGGCACCAGCTGTTTGCCGTTGCTTAACCGACCATCGCGGGCGACAAACTCGCCAAAGCGGCCCCAGTCTTCGAGGGTGGCGTTAAAGCCGTGGGCGCCAACATCATGCTTCCCTTGCTGATAAGCATGCCATACGCCATCGTGGGCCATACCCGCAGGCTGCCACAGCGACTGCTCAAGCCAGGCGGCCAGCGACATACCGGTCGCGCGTTCCAGCACATCGCCCAGCAACCAGGCGCCGCCGGAAGAGTAGGACCACTGCTCGCCTGCCGGGTGTTTACGCGACAGCGTCGACACAATTTTACGTACGCAATCATAGGCGCCGGGCTGCGCTTCACACTGGGTCAGGCGGGCAAAGTGCGACTGCGGATTGGTGTAATCTTCATTCCAGTCCACGCCGCTGGTATGTTGAATGAGCTGCCTGAGCGTTACACCGTCCCAGGCGGTGCCTTTTAGTTCGGGTTCATAAACGGTAATCAGGTCATCGAGGGAGTGGATTTTCCCCTGCTGAATGGCGATGCCCACCAGCGTCGAAACCACCGATTTCCCCACCGAGCGAGAGGTCCACAGCGTGGTATCGGTGTTGCCGTTGCCAAGGTATTTCCAGGCGACTTTGCCATCTTTTAGCACCAGCATGCCGCTGACGTTCTCGCGCTTCAGGTAATCCTGTAGCGTCCAGGTGTGGCCGTTGAGGGTATAGCTGGCGTGGGTCAGTGGCTTTTCAGCACGCTCCAGCGGGACCGCTGCGCCGTGGCGGAAGACGTCTCCGGCATAATTGCGATAGTCGTTACGAAAGCCAACGACGCGTGACGCCTGATCCCAGGTGAGCATGTCTTTGGCCGCGGGTAGCGTTTGGTCGTAAGGGGTGGGGCAGACATCCAGCGTCAGGTCGCCGCAGTTTTGCGCCATCGCCGCCGCCGGCAGCGCCGCCAAAATTAACGCCAGAGCCAGTGGTTTTTTTATCATTTTCATTTCCTCGTTTGCCATAGATTCGCTGCGCAGTATATAAATCGGCTCGCGAAGGCTAAAATCAGCATAGGGGGGATTTTCCCCCGCAAGGGAGAGAGGGATGAAAACCCTGCAGTATTCTTTCGCACAGATTGAGGCCTTCGCCACCATCGCCGAAACTGGCAGCCTGTCGCAGGCGGCCATTCGTTTAGCTAAAGACCGGACCACGCTTCGCGATCTGCTGGACTATCTGGAAGATGCGCTGGGCTACCGGCTGTTCAGCCGTGAAGGGCGTAGCCTGACGCTAACCGCCGAAGGCGAGCAGCTTTTTCGCCAGGCACACCTGCTGTTGCGTCAGGCGCAGGCTTTCGAGTCTTTTGCGCAAACGCTGCCGCAAACGGCCTGGCAGGCGTTACGTCTGGTGTACGATCCCTTCGTGCCGCGTGAATTTCTCTGTTTGCTGGCTGATACGCTTGCCCGGCGGCAGATCCGTTTAAGCTGCTGGAGCGCCTCGCGGCGCGAAGCCGAGCAGGCGCTGAGCGAGGGCATCGCGGATATGGCCATTTGCCAGGCTAATAATCGTACGCTGGGCAGCGAAATGGAGTGGCGGGCGCTGGGCACCGTTGATTTACGTTTTTACGCCGCGCAAGGATTGTTTACTGACGCCGCACGGCCGCTGACATTGCTGAATTTATCGCTAACGCCACAGCTGGTGATGCACCGGCGCAGTGACGATCAGATCGCCCGCCGGCTACAGATATCAGGCCATACGCTGTATATGAATGAAATCGCGCTGCTGCGCCATGCGATGGAGCAGGGGATGGGCTGGGGATTTTTACCGGAACATTTACGGCCAGGCGAGTGGCAGGGGGTTGCTGAAATAGCTACCGAGGTCGGCAGTCAGGGACTGAACGTGACCATGGTGATGCTCTGGCTGCCCGGCATGAATAAGCACCGGATGCTGAGCGACCTCGTGGACGAGGCGCCGGAACTTTGGCGGCGCCGATAACAAAACGCCCCGGGTCAGAAGACACCAGGGCGTTTGCCATACAACTTGCTATCGGCGATTACGCGCGAACGAAGTCGATGTGGGTCAGTTTCGGCTTGAACGCGTGACGCTGAACAGCCTGAACTTTAACTTTCTCTTCTTTGCCATCGATAACGAGGGTCACAACTTCGCCGTAAAATTCAGCTTTATCCTGCATGTTCCACAGTTTGTCGTGATCCAGTTCGATAGCAACCGGAGCAGCTTCGCCACCGTAGATGATTGCCGGGAACTTGTTAGCTGCGCGCAGGCGGCGGCTCGCACCCTTACCCTGCTCTTTACGTACTTCTGCGTTGATAGTAAACATTGATGTCTCTCTATATATAAAGCCTGCAACAGGCGACCCAGCTGCAGGCAGATTATCTGCTTTGCGAATGCAAAAGCGGGCGGCATTATAGCCGCCAATCGGCACAGCGGCAATCAAAACCTCAGTTTTTGGCGGATTAACGCAGCTCATTGGCGCGACGGAAACGGCCCTGATAATCGAATACTTTTTCCCGCACCTGCCAGTATTGCCCCTTCATTCGGGCGACAACAAAGTCAGGATGGCGCAGCAGCGCCTGCTGGGCAATGATATCCGCCGGGGTTATCCAGCGTAACGGCACGCCCGGCGTACGGGTATGCGGGCGGATAAACAACTGCTCAAAGGCGGTACGCTGGGCGGGCGTTTGCAGACGGAAGCGCTCACTCACGTCGGCGCCGTCCTCATCATAGTAGGTGATTTTCAGCCACGGGCCTTTCTCGTCGCTACCGTGCTGCATAGCCATGCCGCTGCAGCGCAGCACCAGCGCGTCCTTTAGCTTCAGCGCCGCCTTCAGCATATCGTCCGGGTCGACCAAAATCGTGTCGCACTCACGGCAGCGGCGGGCGGCGATATCGTTTTCCGCGTTGCACTGCGGGCAGTTTTTGAAGCGAAAGCGGAAGTCGCACTGTTCGCGGTGGCCGTCATCATCTTCAAACCAGCCCTGGCAGCGGCGGCCAAAATGCTCAATCAAGGTGCCGTCGGCGGTGGTTTTGCCCCAGAAGGTGTTGGCGAAACCGCAGGCCGGGCAGAAGACCTGCACCGGTACGTTGTCGCTTTTCCCCTTCGGCGTCCCCACTTCCGGGGCGTACAGGTCATGCGGGTTGCCGGCGTAGTCGAGGATCAGGCAGTCGGTTTTGCCCGGCGCCAGGCGCAGGCCGCGGCCAACGATCTGTTGGTAAAGACTCACCGACTCGGTGGGGCGGAGAATGGCGATCAGGTCAACGTGCGGGGCGTCGAAGCCGGTGGTCAACACCGCGACGTTCACCAGATAGCGATACTCCTGCGCTTTAAACGCCTCGATAATGCGATCCCGCTCTGGTCCAGGCGTTTCCCCGGTGATCAGCGCGGCTTGCGCCGCCGGCAGCAGACCGGTTACTTCCCGGGCGTGTTCCACGGTGGCGGCGAAGATCATCACCCCTTTACGGCTTTCGGCGAACTCCACGATCTGGCTGACGATATGCGGTGTTATGCGCTGCTGTTTTTTCAGTTCGTGGTTAAGATCGGCTTCGCTGAACAGGCCGTTGCTTTGCGCCTGCAGACGGCTGAAATCGTACTGCACCACCGGCATATCAAGGCGTTCCGGTGGCGTCAGGTAGCCGTGCTTAATCATATAGCGCAGCGGCAGCTCATAGATGCAGTCGCGAAACAGTGCTTTCTCATCGCCACGTACCATGCCGTGGTAGTGAAACTGATAGATCCAACCCTTGCCGAGGCGGAACGGGGTGGCCGTCAGGCCGAGCAGCCGGAGCTGAGGATTCACCTGCCGCAGGTGGCTTATGATCTGTTGATACTGGCTGTCGTCGTCATCGCTGATACGGTGGCATTCATCGACGATGAGCAGCGAAAATTCACTGTGAAACTGATCGAGGTTGCGCGCCACCGACTGCACGCTGCCGAACACCACTTTGCCGTGGCTTTCTTTACGCTGCAGACCAGCGGCAAAGATATCCGCCTCGAGGCCAAGGGCGCAGTATTTCGCATGGTTCTGCGCCACCAGCTCTTTGACGTGGGCCAGCACCAGCACGCGGCCGCGGGCCAGCCGGGCAAGCTCGGCAATCACCAGGCTTTTGCCCGCGCCGGTGGGCAGGACAATGGTCGCCGGCTCGGTATGGCGACGAAACCAGGCGAGGGTGGCATCGACGGCTTCTTGTTGGTAGGGGCGTAATGTAAAAGTCATGAATTCACGGGGCTAATTAACTCGCGAATAGTATGCCATGAATCTTTTCCCTTGAGTGGTGTTAAGAGCCCGTTATACTAGCCAGTGAAATTCTTCTTTTTCGGGCGAGTTGCCCGCTCCAGCACTATTACAGGCTAAAAAAATTCATGCGACTTGATAAGTTTATCGCTCAGCAGCTTGGCGTCAGCCGGGCTATTGCCGGGCGTGAAATCCGCGGCAGCCGCGTTACCGTGGACGGCGACATTGTGAAAGATGCCTCTTTTAAGCTCCAGCCAGAGCACGAGGTGGAATATGATGGCAATACGCTGACCCAGCAGAACGGCCCCCGTTATTTTATGCTGAACAAGCCGCAGGGTTACGTCTGTTCCACCGACGATCCCGATCATCCGACTATCCTTTATTTCCTCGATGAGCCGGTGGCGCACAAGCTGCACGCCGCCGGGCGCCTGGATATCGACACCACCGGGCTGGTGCTGATGACCGATGACGGCCAGTGGTCGCACCGCATTACCTCGCCGCGCCACCATTGTGAAAAAACCTACCTGGTGGAGCTGGAAAGCCCGCTGGCGGAAGGGACCGCAGAGCTGTTTGCCAAAGGCGTCCAGTTGCACAATGAAAAAGATCTCACTAAGCCGGCAGTGCTGGAAGTGATCACCCCGACCGAAGTGCGCCTGACCATCAGCGAAGGGCGCTACCATCAGGTGAAACGCATGTTCGCCGCCGTGGGCAACCATGTGGTTGGCCTGCACCGGGAGCGCATCGGCGATATCCTGCTGGATGACGCGCTGGCGCCGGGTGAATATCGTCCGCTGACGGAAACGGAAATCGCCAGCGTAGGCGCCCCGCAGGCACGGAGTAAAACGTGACAGTGAAGCAGAATTCTTCTCTGGGAATTGTGTTTATCCTCGGCCTGCTGGCCATGCTGATGCCGCTGTCGATCGATATGTATCTTCCGGCGCTGCCGGTGATCGCCGCCCAGTACAACGTCCCGGACGGCAGCGCGCAGATGACGCTCAGCACCTATATCCTGGGCTTTGCGCTGGGTCAGCTGCTGTACGGGCCGATGGCAGACAGCCTTGGTCGCAAACCGGTGATCCTCGGCGGGACGCTGGTGTTCGCCGCGGCGGCGGTTGCCTGCGCCCTGTCGCAGACCATCGATATGCTCATTGTCATGCGTTTCTTCCACGGTCTGGCGGCCGCGGCCGCCAGCGTGGTGATCAATGCCCTGATGCGCGATATCTATCCGAAAGATGACTTTTCACGGATGATGTCGTTTGTCATGCTGGTGACGACCATTGCGCCGCTGGTGGCGCCGATGGTCGGCGGGGCGGTGCTGGTCTGGTTTAGCTGGCATGCCATCTTCTGGATCCTCGCGCTGGTGGCCCTGCTGGCCTCGCTGATGATCGGCCTGTTTATCCGCGAAACGCTGCCAGCTGACAGGCGTCAGCCGTTCCATCTGCGCACCACGCTGGGTAATTTTGCCACCCTGTTCCGTCACAAGCGGGTGCTGAGCTATATGCTGGCGAGCGGCTTTAGCTTCGCCGGCATGTTCTCTTTCCTCAGTGCCGGGCCTTTCGTCTATATCAATATTAACCACGTTGCGCCTCAGCACTTTGGTTACTATTTTGCGCTGAACATTGTTTTCCTGTTCCTGATGACCATGTTCAACAGCCGGTTTGTGCGGCGGGTGGGGGCATTGCGCATGTTCCGGGCCGGGCTGTGGATCCAGTTTGCCATGGCGGTATGGATGGTGGTTTGCGCGCTGCTGGACGTCGGCTTCTGGTCGCTGGTGATCGGCGTGGCGGCCTTTGTCGGCTGCGTATCGATGGTGTCGTCTAACGCCATGGCGGTGATCCTCGATGAGTTTCCGCATATGGCCGGCACCGCTTCGTCACTGGCCGGAACGTTTCGTTTTGGTATCGGGGCGATCATTGGCGCGCTGCTGTCGATGGCGACGTTTACCACCGCCTGGCCAATGCTGATCTCTATTGCCTTCTGCGCAACCTGTTCTATTTTCTTCTCGCTTTACGCTTCCCGTCGGCGAAAAATCGCACACTAGGTCACATTTTCAGGGGCGAAATCGCCCCTTTCTTGATACATGTCAACCAGAATGAGCTTCAGGGTTCTGCGATTTGTTTCCTTTATGTAAAATCAATTAGTGTAAAAAGTCGCATTGTTGCGATAAAAAAGTTGTTTTGGATCACAGAAACGGGTACATATAGCGCCAATCGGCTCGCCGGGTATAAAAATAACGCGCTGGATTATAAGTGCTTAGCCCTGGCCCGCCGCGGCTGTAAACGTTTTCTGCGTCAAGGCAGGACTATTTGTCAACAGTGTGTTAATATTGATGTAAATTTATTGTGAAGCCTTTTGCTTCCGGGGAAACCACGTGAATACACAACAACTCTCTATCGTACACCGTCTGCCGCAAAGCTATCGCTGGCTGGCCGGTTTTGCGGGTTCCAGAGTTGAACCGATTCCGCAAAACGGCGCGCAGAACGAGAACAGTCTCGTTGCCCTGAAGTTGCTGAGTCCGGACGGTGAGAAAGCCTGGCCGGTTATGCATAAGCTCAGCCAGGCGTTAAGCGACATCGAAGTCGACTGTTCAGTCCTTGAGTGCGAAGGCGAACCGTGCCTGTTCGTTAACCTGCAGGATGAATTCGCTGCCACCTGTCGTCTGAAAAATTTTGGCGTGGCCATCGCCGAGCCCTTCTCCGGCAACAACCCCTTCTGACCGTCAGCTCAGCGCCAGCAGCTGGCGGGTATACTCGTGTCGGGGTGCGCTGAAGACGGACTGGCACTCGCCCTGTTCAACCACCTCTCCCTGACGCAGCACCATCACTTGATGACACAGCGCCCGCACCACGCGTAAATCATGACTGATAAAAATATAGGCCAGCTGATGCTTTTGCTGTAATGCTTTCAGCAGATTCAGGATCTGCGCCTGAACGGTTTTGTCCAGCGATGAGGTCGGCTCGTCGAGGACGATCAGCTGCGGCTTGACGATCAACGCTCTGGCGATGGCGATACGCTGCCGCTGGCCACCGGAGAACGCCGCTGGGTAGCGCTGGCGGCTGGCCGGGTCGAGCCCAACCTCCTGCATGGCAAGGATCACTGCCTGTTCGCGTTCGGCTGCCGTCAGCGTCGGCTGGTGGACGCGCAAGCCTTCCTCAATGATCTGCTGCGCCGTCAGGCGCGGATTGAGCGACGAGTTCGGATCCTGAAAAACCACCTGCATTTGTCGGCGCAGCGGCAGCAGCTGTCGACGGTTACGCCCCTGAATCGGCTGGCCGGCAAAAGTTATCTTTCCCTCGGATGAGATCAGGCGCAGCAGCGCCAGACCGGTGGTGCTTTTTCCCGATCCCGATTCGCCCACCAGGCCCAGCGTCTCGCCGGCGCGTAGCTGAAAACTGAGGCTGTTGACCACCCGATGGTGATCGACCACCCGGCGCAGGATCCCTTTGCGAACAGGAAATGCCACGTTTAAATCATCCGCCTGCAGCAGCACCGGGGCATCGACGGCCAGCGGCACCGGCTCACCGTCTGGTTCGCTATCCAGCAGGCGTTGGGTGTAGGGATGTGCCGGCGCGCTGAACAGCGCCCGACAGTCATTTTGTTCCACACAGCGGCCGTTCTGCATCACCGCTACCCGGTCAGCCAGCTGACGGACAATGCTCAGGTTATGGGTGATAAACAGCAACCCCATGTTCAGCTCCCGCTTTAGCTCGCGCAGCAGCTGCAGGATCTGCGCCTGCACTGACACGTCCAGGGCGGTGGTCGGTTCGTCGGCGATCAGCAACTCCGGGCGCGTCAGCAGCGCCATGGCGATCATCACCCGCTGGCGCTCGCCGCCGGAGAGCTGATGCGGATAAGGCGCCACCCGCCGCCGATATCCGCAAAATGACTGGGGTGGGGTGCCCCCCCCCGCCGCCGCGGCGCCTGACGGATCCCGACGCGCTCCAGGCAGTCGAGGATCTCCCCGCGCGCCGCCTCTTTGCGCATTCCCCGGTGTAACGACAGCACCTCATAGAGCTGTTTTTCCAGGGTATGCAGGGGGTTGAGCGACACCATTGGCTCCTGAAAGATCATCGCGATCCGGTTGCCGCGCACGCCGCGCAGGGTCGACTCATCCGCATGCAGCAGCGACTGGCCATGAAAGCGGATATCGCCGCTGGGGTAGCTGGCCGGCGGGGTGGGGAGCAGCCGCAGCACCGACAGCGCGGAGATGCTTTTTCCTGAGCCGGATTCGCCTACCAGCGCCAGCGTCTCACCGACTGCCACCTCGAGCGACAGATTGTGTACCACGGTCTGCGTCTCGCCCTGCTGGCGAAAGGCAATAGAGAGATTGTCGATAGCTAACAGCGGGTGGGTCATATTACACCGCCTTACTCGGATCAAAGGCGTCGCGAACCGCTTCACCGATAAAAATCAGTAGCGTCAGCAGTACGGCGACGGAGAGAAACGCGGCAATGCCCAGCCAGGGCGCCTGCAGGTTGTTTTTTCCCTGCAGCAGGAGCTCGCCGAGAGAGGGGGAGCCGAGCGGCAGACCGAAGCCGAGAAAATCCAGCGACGTCAGGGTGGTAATGGAGCTGCACAGGATAAAAGGCAGGAAGGTGAGGGTCGCCACCATTGCGTTAGGCAACATATGCCTCAGGATGATCTGCCGGTCGCTGACCCCGAGCGCCTGCGCCGCCCGGATGTAGTCGTAGTTGCGGGTGCGAAGAAATTCAGCGCGCACCACGCCCACCAGCGTCATCCAGCCAAAAAGGACGGTGATCGCCAGCAACCACCAGAAGCCCGGCTGCACGACGCTGGAGAGCAGGATGATCAGAAACAGGGTCGGCATCCCGGACCAGACTTCGATAAAGCGCTGGCCCCAGAGGTCGATTTTGCCGCCATAGTAACCCTGTATCGCCCCGGCCAGCACCCCCAGCACACTGGAGAACAGCGTCAGCAGCAGACCGAAGAGCACCGAGATGCGCGTACCATAGAGGATCCGCGCCAGCACATCGCCGCCGTTGGCGTCGGTGCCAAGCCAGTTGCTGGCCGAGGGCGGTGACGGAAAGGGGACGGTGTTGGCAAAATTAATCGTCGTGGCGCCGAAGCGCACCGGCGGCCATAGCGCCCAGCCGTGGGTGGACAGCTGGTGCTGCAGCCAGGGATCCTGATAGTCGGCGGCGGTAGCGAACGCGCCGCCAAAGGTTTGCTCGGTGTAGTTTTTTAACACCGGAACGTACAGCTGGCCCCGGTACTGCACCAGCAGCGGGCGATCGTTGGCCAGCAGCTCGGCGCCGAGGCTGCAGAAGAAGAGAATTAAAAACAGCCACAGCGACCAGTAGCCGCGACGGTTGTGACGAAAGCGCGCCCAGCGGGCCTGATTAACGGGACTGAAGAAAGACATTAGCGGCCCTCAAAATCAATGCGCGGGTCGACCAGCGTATAGCTGATATCGCTGACGATATTCAGCAGCAGGCCAATCAGAGTGAAAATATAGAGCGTGCCGAACATCACCGGATAGTCGCGGGAGACCGTCGCTTCATAGCCCAGCAGACCCAGGCCGTTCAGCGAGAACATCACTTCGATCAGCAGCGAACCGGTAAAGAACATACTAATAAAGGTGGCCGGGAAGCCGGCGATCACCAGCAGCATGGCGTTGCGGAACACATGTCCCCAGAGGATCTGTTTCTCACCGACGCCTTTGGCGCGGGCGGTGACCACATACTGTTTGCGGATCTCGTCGAGGAAGCTGTTTTTGGTCAGCATGGTCAGGGCGGCAAAGCCGCCGATCACCGTCGCCAGCACCGGCAGGGTGATGTGCCACAGGTAATCGAGGATCTTCTGATACCAGGGAAGGGTGTCGAAGTTCGGTGAGACCAAACCGCGCAGCGGGAAGAGGTCGAAATAGCTGCCGCCGGCAAAAATCACGATCAGCAGGATGGCGAACAGAAAGGCGGGGATCGCATAGCCAATAATAATCAGCGTGCTGCTCCAGATGTCAAAGCGGCTGCCGTTGCTGACCGCTTTGCGAATACCCAGCGGAATGGAAACCAGGTAGATAATCAGCGTACTCCACAGTCCGAGGCTCACCGAGACCGGCAGGCTGTCTTTAATCAGCTGCAGTACTGAGGCGCTGCGAAACAGGCTGTCGCCAAAATCAAAGCGCAGATAATCGCCCAGCATCTTCAGGTAACGCTCGTGCAGCGGCTTGTCAAAGCCGTAGCGGTGGGTGATCTCGGCGATGACTTCCGGATCAAGGCCCCGCCCACCGCGATAGTGCCCCTCGCTGATGTTCCCTGCGCCGGTTCGGGCATGGCTGGCGCCCATCCCGCCGTCGCCGGCACCCGGCATCCCGCCGTGCTGACCAAATTCGATGGCGGCGATGGCCTGATCGACCGGGCCGCCGGGTGCGATTTGCACAATAAAAAAGTTAATGGTGATGATGGCCCACAGGGTGGGGATCACTAACAGCAAACGGCGGATCAGGTAGCTGCCCATGGGATGTCCTTAACGTCTGTCCGCGGGGAGGGTGGCCGCTTTGTTCACGTCGTACCACCAGGTATCGAGCCCGGAGGAATAAATGGGGCGGGTCTCGGGGAAAGAGAACTTATTCCACCACGCGGTGCGGTCCTGCGCCATATACCACATCGGCAGCATGTAGTTATTCCAGGTGAGCACGCGGTCCAGCGCCCGACCGAGGGGGATCAGTTTCTGCTTATTGCCCTGCCACTGCAGGATCTGCGCAATCAGCTTATCCACTACCGGGCTTTGCACCCCCGGTGCGTTATAGCTGGAGTGAATATAGTCTGAGGCCCAGGAGATTTGCAGGTCGGTGCCGGGCCAGGGCATGGCACGCCACAGGCTCGGCATCATGTCGTAATCACGGCTGCGGCGACGGTTGCTGTACTGCGAGTTATCAACCTGACGAATATCCATGACGATCCCCAGGCGCTGCAGGTTGTGCTGAAACGGCAGCACCCAGCGGTCATTGCCACCGGCTGGCATCAGCAGTTCAAAGCGCAGCGGCTTGCCGGTGGCGGCGTTGACCCGGCGCTGGTTTTTTACCGTCCAACCCGCCGCATTGAGCAGGGCGTCGGCTTTGAGTAAGTTGTCGCGGTCGAAGCCATCGCCACGGGAGACCGGCGGCTGGTAAACCTGGCTGAAGACCTCCGGGGGCAGTTCGTTTTTCATCGGCGTCAGCAGGGCCAGCTCGGCGGCGTCGGGCAGGCTGCGGGCGGCATATTCGGTGTTCTGGAAATAGCTGTTGGCGCGCTGATAGGCGCTGTAAAACAGCGCCTTGTTCATCCATTCAAAATCGAACGCCAGGGTAATGGCCTCCCGCACCCGGCGATCGGCAAAAACCGGGCGCTGAATATTGAACGCCAGCCACTGGGTATCCTGCGCCGAGGTATTTGTATGCTCATCTTTAATAATGTAGCCGCGGCTGAAGTTGCGACCGACGTAGCGGGTAGCCCAGTTTTTGGCGACGGTCTCTTCCCGGCGATCGACGGCTCCCGCTTTAAAGGCTTCGAAAGCGACATTGTCGTCGAGATAATAGTCATAGCGCAGCGTATCGAAATTCCAGCGACCCCGGTTGACCGGCAGGTCGGCCGCCCAGTAGTCGGCGACGCGTGAATAGATAATGTATTGCCCCATTCGCCAGGCGCTGATGCGGTATGGCCCGCTGGCCAGCGGCGGCTTCGACAGCGGGTCGCTGAGTTTGTGCTGGCGCCAGAACGACTCAGGCATCACCGGCAGGCTCAGCAGACTCAGCATGTTCTCTTTGCCGGGCTGGCCGAGGTCGATTCGTACGGTCAACGGGGCGATGGCCTTAACGGTGGTGCCTTTATAAAACAAACGGAACTGTGGCACCCCTTCGGTCATAAACTTGTTGAAGGTAAATGCAACGTCCTGGGCGGTGATTGGCGTGCCGTCATGGAAGCGGGCGTGCGGGTTGAGAGCGATCTCCATCCAGGAATAGTCCTCGGCATAGCGCGCCCGCTCGGCAATCAGCGGGTAGTAGCTGCCGGGCTCATCATCCGAGGTGGTGAACAGGGTATCGTAGAGCGCCTCAGTGCGCACGGCGGGATTGCCGCGCAGTGCGTAGCGGTTGAAGTTATCAAAGGTGCCGATCGCCGCCAGGGTGAGGGTGCCGCCTTTCGGCGCCTCAGGATTGACATAATCAAAATGGCTGAAGCTGGGTGCGTATTTGGGTTCACCGATAATCGCAAAGGCGACGCTTTCTTTTATTGTTTGCGCCTTAGCGCTAAGGCTAAACAGAGCAAGCAGAATTAAAAAGAGGCGCGCATACATAGGCGGCAGAATACCTTGTCACGGTCGGCCCCCATAGCCGACCTCTGTTCCCGCATCATATGTGAGACTTAGCGCGTTGTGAAATAATTCGCAGGTTCATCATGCGCGGCGACCAGCGCCTCCAGCGATAGCGGACGGCTTATCCAGTACCCTTGCAGGAAATTGACGCCCTGGGCACGAAGCCACTCCGCCTGTTCCTGGGTCTCCACTCCTTCAGCGACGGTCATTAATTTCAGCCGGCGGCTGAGGGTCAGTACCGCATCCAGCACCGGCGAGGTCACGGTTTCGGTGCCAATCGCCTGCACAAAGCCGCGATCGATCTTCAGATAATCGAAGTTATAGCGTTCGAGATAAATCAGCGCGCTATGCCCGGTACCAAAATCATCTATCGCGATTTCAAAACCCTGCTGGTGGAGCCAGGCGAAGTTAGCGATCGATTTTTCTTTATCAATCATGGCCCGCTCGGTCACCTCCAGCACCACGTGAAAATGGTCGGCGGGCAGCGCGGCGGCAAAGCGCAGCATATCGTCGCGGAAGCTGTCAGCCTGCAGATGGGCAGGGGAAATATTCAGCCCCAGCTTGACGCCGCGCGGCAGGATCCGTTTAAGCACTTGACCATCGCTGGCGATCAGCGCCAGCAGGTGATGGGTCAGCGGCACGATCATCTGCTGGGTTTCCGCCAGATTAATAAAGACGTCGGGCGGGATTTCACCCACCACCGGATGGCGCCAGCGCATGAGCACCTCCACGCCGCTGATACGCAGGGTCTGGGCATTCACGACCGGCTGATAGACGACGTAGAACTGGTTATTTTTGATCCCCAGCAGTATCGATTTTCGCGGATCGGATTTGATCGTCAGCACGTAATAACAGAGCAACCCCGCCAGCAGGCCGCACACTACCCCGAGCAACAGGGCAAACTGTGTATTTTCCGCCAGCCAGCTGTTGGCATACAGGTAGACCTTCAGCGGTAAACCGTCGATCTGTACCTGGCGGATCGGTTCGTTATGCAGGGTTTGCGGATCCACCAGCCGATTACTGAAGGTGGAGATGGCGGTGTGACCGATGGCCAGCGCAATACCGCTGAAATCATTTTGTCGTGCGGAATAGAGGATGTACGGCGTGAGATTGGCGTTGATCGATACGAAAATGCCGCTGTTTGCATCATCGGGTTTGCTGACCCATAACGCCAGCGCTGCGCTTTTCGGCATCATCGGCGTACCCGGCAAAATCGCCATATCAACGGGTTTGCGAATATCGATCGCCGGGATAAGCTGAGTAAGGGGCGTATTCATGGCCCCTGTCGCCGAGGAGCAAAAGACGACGCCGTTTTTAACCAGCAGAAACGCGCGAACGTTGGGGCTGAAAGCGGCATGGGAGGTGAGTCCGGAGTCGATATTCTCGCAGGGCTGATCCACCAGCGGCTGCAGGCCATCAATGGTTTCACGGAGATCGTGAAAATAGCTTTTAAGATAAGTGTCAACGTTGTTGAGAATGGCGTCGAAACGCTCTGCCCGGTTATGGTAAATCACCATAAACTGAATGCAGCCGGCCAGCAGCGCGACGATAATCCCCACGCACAGGCTGGTTAACCAGATTTTACGCTGGGGTGAAAAGTAGCGAGTAAGCATAGCTATAGTCTTTCCGTGTTATTGAATCCCATCAACGGTTTGTCGGTCGTCGTTTTTCTCATTCCCACTTAAAAGACATAGCTTATTTTGCGGCGTTCAGAATCAGGTGGCAAAAAAAAACACTGCCGGGGCAGTGTTTTTTTATCCCGCCTCCAGCCAAGGGATAACCGGCGGCGGTAGAGGACAGTTTACGAGCGGCTCAGAACTCGACGCGCTTCGTTGTAGCGCTTTTTCCAGTACGGTTCATCCATGCTGGAGATGGTCACCCCGCTGCTGGTGGAGGCGTGAACGAACTGGTTGTTGCCGAGATAGATCCCGACGTGGCGGCCGGTAGAGCCGGCGCGGAACAGAACCAGATCGCCAGTACGCAGCTGGGTACGGGAAATCGATTTTCCGGTTTCCTGCTGTTCAGAGGTTGAACGCGGCAGTTCCAGACCAAATTGTTCGCGGAAGGTGCGCTGCACAAACGCTGAGCAGTCGATACCTTTACGGGTGCTGCCGCCGAGGCGGTAACGCACGCCTTTCCAGCTGGCATACTGATCCATTAAACGGGACTTCACGTCCAGGTTACGGACCATCGTTTCAAATTCATCCTGAGAGGCTTGCAGTGATGATAAATCGCCACTACCCACAGCATGCGTCTCAGAATGCATATTCCTGGCGGTACTTGTTGAACTACACGCGGAAAGCAGAACCGCTACTGCAATCGCGGGGGCTACCCGCAAGATGTATCTCAAAATCGGCTGAGATTTGACCATGCTGTTTATTTTCCCTTGTTGTCCTTAACGACAATGTCGTTATAAAAAATGCCAAACGTGTTAGAGCCTAAATACCCATCCGCAATGAGACAATTCCTTAAGCTTAAATTTGTGCAGTCACGCACAAATTTATTCATGCCCTGAATTAATGTTGCGGAAAAGGCAAAACGAGAACGAGATTACCCTATCAAACGCCGCATGGCGAGCGGTTTTGCGCGATTTCTTATAAGTATTTTGGTGACAAAAAGTGAATCATCGGGAAAGGACAAAATAGCGCCAGTATCGGGTAAAAAACAGACAATTCCTTCATTTGTCACGGGATTAATGTGACAAGAAGATGAACATCATGTTGAAAAAAAGCGCAATTGAAAAAGGGGACCCAAAAGGTCCCCTTATAGATAATGACGCCAGACGGCGACCACGACATTATTTGGCCGATATTCCGCCGGGCAGAGAACGGTCGAAAAGGGCGATCAATTTATCGCTCAGCGGTGTCATCAATACCCACGGCGCGCCAATCAGCACGGCGGTCAGGGAGCCGACGGCAATATCGCTGAACCAGTGAGCGCCAATCATGACGCGCGGGAAAGCAAAGACCACAAATATCACCAGCGCCACGGTTAGCGCGCGGCGGCCGAAATAGCGCCACATAAAGCTCGCGAAGATCAGCAGCATCATCCCATGATCGCCAGGGAAGCTGTCCTTGGAGGCGTCTTTGGTGGGGAAATTGACGACATCGCTGACGCGGGTGACATCGTGGAAAAACAGCGACGGGCTGGCGCGCTGTACCGGCATCAGGTGCTGCGCCAGCTGGTTAATGATCACCGCGGCCAGCAGCATCACCAGGCCCATGATGGCAATCTGGCGACGGCCTGCTGGCGGCGCTTTAAGCCAGTAGCGGAGCATCAGGCAGCCCATCGCCAGCAGCGAACAGGCGTCGAAGGCGCGATTGTTGATGATCGCCAGCAGCCAGGCATAGGCGTGGCTGAGGCTGACGCCATGGTTAAAGAAATGGAAGATCGCGGAGTCGACCGGCGACCAGGCGCCGTGGTTGACCGGCAGATACCAGGAGCAAAATAGCGCCACACCCGCGATGTTAAGCAGCAGAATTAAAGGAATTCGGTTTTTCATCATAGCCATTGCGATTTTGTGACAGTCGGCGGCAACCTTAGCCGCCTCAACTTAAACGAAGCCTCAACAGTGAGGTCTGGAGCGCGTTCCAGTCGGCTTCGTTCGCCGAGATAAGCTCGATTCGGCTATCGGGTGGGGGGACGCTCAGAGTCTCGATATGCCAATCCTCGCCCTGGCGGTTGATCCTCACGGCCCCTTCGGCAATGCGCATCACGCCTTTGACGCGCGCCACGGGCGCCAGCCGTGCCCATTCGAGCAGGCCGATGGTCTCAAAGACCGTTTCCGCGTCGAAAATCCAGCCGCAGGCCTGATAGCCCTGGCCGCTGTTGAGGTGGCGGCGCCAGCGCTGGTGCTCGGGCAGGCTGAGTGCGGCGAGACCGCTGGTCGGGCGAGAGTGGTGAACATGCTCCGCGCTCGCCGGCAACGGGGCGGTGTTGCGGCGCGGCTCATCGAGCAGGGCGAGGTCGATATTACCCTGGGTTGTCGACACCTTGCGACGATCGCCGCCCCAGCGCTGCCACCAGTCGGCCAACGCCTGGGCGCTTTCGGGCGTTTCCCGATCGTTTTTATTGGCCACAATGATGTCCGCCGCGGCCAGCTGATCGCGGAAATTGTCGTTATTGACGACTTTTTCATCCAGCAGCTGACGGGGATCGAGGATGCACACCGTAGCGCGTAGATCGATCCAGGGTTCATACACCGCTGCGGTGAGGATATCGAGGATCTGCTTCGGATGGCCAAGGCCGGTGGGTTCGATCAGCATGCGATCGGGTTTACCCTGGCGCAGCAGGGTATTCAGCCCAACCTGCATCGGCAGGCCGTTAACGCAGCACATGCAGCCGCCGGGGATCTCTTTGAGCAGGGCGCCGCTGTCGGCCAGCAGCGCGCCGTCTATCCCGACTTCGCCAAACTCATTCACCAGTACGGCCCATTTTTCATCCGCAGGCTTCTGCGCCAGCAGATGAAGAATTGAGGTCGTCTTACCGCTGCCGAGAAAGCCGGTGATCAAATTGGTTCTGGTCACTCTTTTCTCCAGGATAAATGTAATGTTGTAACAGTTACGCCTATCCTGACGAAAAAAGGGGGAAAAGAGAAGTCCTGAGGCGGACAGAAGAAGATTCTGTCCGCATAAGCGCAAATATTGTTAAGAATTTAGCGCGCGGGCCACGGCCTCGCGGGCACCGTGCGTCGCCAGTTGCTGCCAGGCGGCGCGGATCCCGGCGACAAACTGCGCGTTGTGCGGCAGGTCGCGGCCAAATATTTCCTCCAGACCCAGTAGCGCATCGACGCGCTGCTGCTCATCGCTCTGCGCCACCCGCTGCTGGATCTTGTCGACCAGCGGATCGCGCACGTCGATCGTCTGACCCGCGTCGTCCGTACCACTGACGTAGCGCATCCAGCCGGCAACGCCGAGGGCCAGCAGCGGCCAGCGGCAGGGCCGCCCCGTGGCAGGTCA
>OBUN01000008.1_pt1 | contig 190772 bp, 183 predicted proteins | sample 1475851 | NCBI WGS metagenome assembly OBUN01 (sample SAMEA2579932, study PRJEB22360) | human gut metagenome | reverse complement strand
TTTTGGAACCTTTACGAGTTAGAGACAAATCACTTAAGACAACTTTTATATCTTAGCACCCTTTTGGATAGCTGTCAAGATATTTTTTTAAAAATAATAAGCAGGGTATAAACCTGCTTATTATTTTGCTTCAATCAAGCCATAGTTACCATCTTCACGCTTATACAGTACGTTAGTCATATGATCTTTGCTATCAGTATAGATAAAGAAATCGTGTCCCAACAACTCCATTTGAAGAATTGCTTCTTCAACATCCATTGGTTTCAACTCAATATTTTTAGTTCTTACAACTTCAACAGTTGGTGCTTCTTCAATTTCTTCTTTAGTAAATTCAGCTGAGAACACTTCACCTCTTGAAACTTTCTCACGATGCTTACGTGCAATTTTTGTTTTGTTTTTACGGATTTGTCTTTCAATCTTATCGACCACTAAGTCAATAGAACCATACATATCTTGTGAAACATCTTCTGCACGTAGTGTTACAGAACCTGTAGGGATAGTAACTTCTACTTTAGCTGTCTTTTCGCGATAAACCTTAAGATTTACACGTGCATGTAGTTCTTGGTCTTCGTTGAAGTATTTTTCAACTTTGCTAAGTTTACTTTCAACATAGTCACGAAGTGCTTCAGTTACTTCGATGTTTTCGCCACGGATACTATATTTAATCATAAAAGACCTCTTTCTCGCTTGTTAGCGTTTTCTTTATCTTTATTATATCCTTTTCATGAAAATTTGCAAGGGTTTTATTATCTAGCCAAGGAAAAGGTCAAAACTTCTTTGACATCTAAGTCATCCAATAGTTTGACCATTTGATACAGGGTAGATCCTGTTGTGTAAATATCATCGACTATGATGATCTTACTTGGCAGCTCAATACCTTTCTTCAAACTGAAAGGATTATCTTGACTTAACCTCTCTTCGCGTGTTCTCGAGGATTGCTTCTCGATGTCTCTTTTTTCAAAAATGTTTTTATAGGGGATTCCCTCTAGTAATCCTTTAACTTGATTGAATCCTCTATCTTCCAGCCGTTCTTCCGACAAGGGGACAGGTACTAAGATATAACCTTTCTTTAAAAAAGGCTTTAAATTGGCTTTAATTTCTTGTTGAAATATTTTTCTAAGGCAATAATCTCCCATAAATTTATAGCGACTAAAATACTCTTTCATATTTTCTTCATAACAATAAATGGCAAAATGTTTTGGAATATAGCCTTTTTTCGCCCAAATTTTGCAATCAATGCAACTATTTCCATCTATTATTTTATAACAATTTGAACATCTCGCCTTCCCAAGCTTTTTAAATTGACCTTTACAATCTTCACAAGAATACTCTCTTCTTTGTTTAAACATAATTAAATCACTTAATTGAGCTACTGATTCAATCCATTCATTACATAGTAGACACTTCATTTTCAAAGCCTCCTTTTTTATTCATTGCATTTATTTCTTTCCGACATTGCAACATTGATTTAGATAATCCTTCATGAAAGAAATAGAGTTTCCCTGTAGGTCTCTCGGGCGAACGCCCCACCCTACCACCAATCTGAATAAGACTCGAACTAGTATATAAGTGATGATTTGCCATACAAACAAAAACATCTACTTGTGGAAAGGTAACACCACGTTCGAGAATAGTTGTTGTCACTAAGATTGACAGTTCTTTTTTTCGGAATTTCTCTACGATGGTTGAACGCTCCTCGCTTTTTGATGAAACAAAGGATATGTTTTCAGTAGGGAGGTATTTTTTTAGGGTAATACTAAACTTTTCACCTACTGCTATATTGGGAAAAAAGATTAATAGAGGAAAATTTGATTTACGCTGCTTCTTAATCTGGTGAATTAGAAGGCTTGGGAGCTTGCCGTTCGTCAACGACTTTTGTAACCTTCCTTGCCAAAAGAAACGAGGAAGGACTAAAGGATTTCCATGGAAGCGTCTGGCAAGGTGATGCTTTTCTAAAGCTCCAAGGCGAACTTGCTCCTCTAAAGCTAATGTAGAAGTTGCTGTTAAGTAAATATATCGACCTGTTTCCGTCTTTGCTTGTTTAACAGCATGATTTAACATGACATTCCCTACAAAGGGGAAGGCATCAACTTCGTCAACAATAATCAAGTCAAAGCTATGATAAAATTTTAGTAATTGATGAGTGGTAGCTATAACGAGCGGACTACCATCATATGGTTCACTATCAGCATGAAGCAGAGAAATACTACAAGTAAAATCTTTCTGCATACGTAGAAACAATTCTCGACAAACATCAACTCGGGGACTTGCAATGGCGACACGATTTTTATTTTCAAGAACATAGGCAACAATCTTATAAATCATCTCTGTCTTACCAGCACCAGTCACTGCATGAACAAGACTGTGTTTTTGATTTTTATAAGTCTTTAATAGCTTTTCCGAGACCTCATTTTGATAAGGAGTCAGTTTTCCTAACCATTTCAAGACAGGAAAATCTACTTCTGATTTTTCTGAAGGAAAGTAATAGAGTTCTTTACCTTCTTGGTTTCGACCAAAGACAATACACGCTCTACAATAATACTGACCATTCGGTAATTGCCAATCTTCCTCTATTTGACTATAACATCTTTTACATCTAAGTTTTTTATCAACCTTTATCATACTTTCTAATTTTACAGCCTCTGAGAGATAGTCCACTGGTAACTGTGCTTTCGTAAATAGTCGTCCATAATATTCTTTAGGTATCATATCTTTCTATTCGAAAATATGTTTGAATTTACCTTTTTATGATAAAATTTTTTTATGGACTACAAAACAATTGCCAACGATAGAATCGTTGAAGAAGAAATCAAAAAATCTCGTTTCATTTGTCATTTGAAACGCATTAGTAATGAAGAAGAAGGGAGAGAGTATATCGCCCAGATTAAGAAAAAACATCACAAGGCCAATCACTCTTGCTCTGCAATGATTGTCGGAGACGATGGTCAAATTAAGCGTTCTAGTGATGATGGCGAACCTTCTGGAACCGCTGGGGTGCCCATGCTTACTGTTCTAGAAAAACAAGGACTTACTAATGTCGTAGCAGTTGTGACTCGCTATTTTGGTGGAATCAAACTTGGGGCAGGTGGTCTTATACGCGCTTACTCTGGTAGTGTTGCCCATGCAATCGAAGAAATTGGACGAGTGGAAATCAAAGAGTTAGCGGGCCTAATTGTAAATTTGACCTACTCTCAATACCAAGTTTTCTCTAACTTCCTTGAAAAAGAAGGTCTCCAAGAATTTGATACAACTTTCTTATCAGAAGTTTCTACCACTTTGTTTGTTGAAGAGTCTGAGATTGAAAGACTCGGTCAAGAGCTCACTGAGTTCTATCAGGGAAAAGTTAATTATGAAAAATCTGGAAAGAAAATTGTTGAGATTCCTGTCTGATAGTCAAACATTATCACAGTGATAAAGAAGATGTATTTTACAAGTTAGTTCTACCGTCGTATACTTAAAACCATCAATCAAAGATTAAGAGGATTTTAAATATGGCAATTTACAATTCAATCACTGAACTTGTTGGCAAAACACCTGTTATTAAACTCAATTCTATTGTTCCAGAAGGATCAGCAGATGTTTATGTTAAACTCGAAGCATTTAATCCTGGTTCTTCAGTTAAAGACCGTATTGCTCTTCGTATGATTGAAGATGCTGAAAAAGCTGGTACGATTAAACCTGGTAATACTATTATTGAACCAACTTCAGGTAATACCGGTATCGGTCTCGCTTGGGTTGGTGCTGCTAAAGGTTACAAGGTAGTCATCGTAATGCCTGACACAATGAGTGTTGAACGACGTAAAATCATCCAAGCCTACGGTGCTGAACTTGTTTTGACTCCTGGTAGCGAAGGAATGAAAGGTGCTATCGCTAAGGCTAAAGAAGTTGCTGCTGAGCGCAATGGTTGGGTACCACTCCAATTTGCTAACCCTTCAAATCCAGCTGCCCATGCTGCCACAACCGGTCAAGAAATTCTGGAAGATTTTGGGGCAGATGGTTTGGATGCATTCGTAGCTGGTATCGGTACCGGTGGTACTATTTCGGGTGTTTCTAAAACTCTGAAAGCTGCTAACCCAAACATCAAAGTTTATGGTATTGAAGCTGACGAATCTGCTGTCTTGAACGGTGATAAACCAGGACCACACAAAATCCAAGGTATCTCAACCGGCTTTATCCCTGACACATTGGATACAAAATCATATGATAGCGTTGTACGTATTCCTTCTGATGAGGCTATCTCAACATCACGTACATTGGGTAGCAAGGAAGGTTTCCTAGCTGGTATCTCATCAGGTGCTGCTATTGCTGCTGCTCTTAAAGTTGCTGCTGAACTCGGCGAAGGTAAAAAAGTATTGACACTTTTGCCTGATAATGGTGAACGTTACCTTTCTACAACACTTTATGATTTCCAAAACTAACAAAAAAGAAGCTGAACATTTAATGTTCTAGCTTCTTTTTTGTTGTTAAAAACTTATAGCCAGATGCTGATCGTTCCAATAGAAAAAACAACCTGTTGTTAATATACTGACCTATAGGAGTAGGACACCGAAATAAACTCGTTTAGTCTTGACTCCTTTTCTTATTAGTCTAATTCTTTTGCTTCTGTTTCAGCAATTTCAACAACTGTAAACCCTGCTTCTACAAAAACTTTTTTAAGGTATTCTGGTTCTACATCCCCTTCAACTTGTAGTTCGACGCGAAGCACGGTATCAGTTTTTGGTGCAACAATTGTACGTTCAATGTTGAGATTTTCACTAGAAATGAGGTTGGCAATTTTTTCTAGGATACGTGGTGTGTCTAAGACTTCAAGCCCAATACGGATTCCGGCTTGACCATAACCAGAAATTTCCAAGAAAGCACGAAAGACATCTTTATCTGTAATAATTCCAGAAATTTGGTCATTGTCTACTACTGGAAGAACTCCAACCTTGTTTTGCAGCATAATGTAGATAGCATCCTCAAGGCTAGCATATTTGGAAACAGTAAGGACATTCTTAATCATGATATCTCCTACTTTTGTCTTATTAAGGAGATAGTTCATTTCATAAATGGACAAGCTAGTTGCTTTTGATGGTGAAGCCTCCGCCATTGTACCTTCTGTAATAAGACCAACCAATTTATCGTGTTCAATTACTGGCAAACGGCGCAAACCTTTGTCACGCATAATGTCTGTAGCTGCTGCAACTGTTGTTTCTGGTGAGACATAAACTACACGTTTCGTCATAAAATCTTTTACTGCCATGTTTCATTTTCCTCCGAATGATTTCTTACTTGTATTATACCACACTAATTGAAACCGATTGCATTATTTTGCTGAAAAATTAGTACCTTACAATCAGTATGAGGCTATAGAAAAACGCCCTTGGGCGCTTTTTCTTATCCTCCAAGATAGGCTTTACGAACTTCGTCTGATGCAAGAAGTTCTTTACCAGTACCTGAAAGAACCACTTTACCAGTTTCAAGAACGTAACCTCGATCCGCAATTGATAAAGCCTTATTGGCATTTTGTTCAATCAAAAGAACTGTAGTTCCTTGCGCCTTGATATCTTCGATAATATCAAAAATTTCTTGAATAAAGATTGGAGCAAGCCCCATTGAAGGCTCATCCAAAAGCAAAAGTTTCGGACGACTCATAAGGGCACGACCCATCGCCAACATCTGTTGCTCACCACCAGAAAGTGTTGCGGCGTCTTGATTCTTACGCTCTTCTAGACGTGGGAAACGTTGGAAGACTTTTTTCAATAGAGCTGTATTTTCTTCTTTATTTTTATGAAGGAAAGCACCCATTTCAAGATTTTCCATTACGGTTAATCCTGCAAAGACGTGACGTCCTTCAGGCACTTGTGCCAAACCGTCTGCAACAATCTTTCGAGCTGGTGTTTTGTGAATGTCATTTCCAAGGTAAGAAATAGTTCCTTCAGTTGGACGAACAAGACCTGAGATTGTACGAAGAATAGATGTTTTACCTGCTCCATTGGCTCCAATAAGAGTTACAACTTCACCTTCATTAACCTCAAAGCTAACGTTTTTAACAGCCTCAATAGAACCATATTTAATTGAGAGATTTTCAACCTTTAACATAGCCATTACGCTTCACCTCCCAAGTAAGCTTCGATAACACGCTTATTATTCTTAATTTCATCAGGTGTTCCTTCTGCAATCAAGCGTCCATATTCTAAAACATAGATACGCTCAGTGACATCCATAACCAAACTCATATCATGCTCAATCAAGATAATTGTAATACCAAAGTCTTTTTGAATTTGACGAATATGAGCAGTCAACTCAGCTGTTTCTTGTGGGTTCATACCCGCAGCTGGTTCATCAAGGAAAAGAATTTTAGGTTCCGTTGCAAGTGCACGAACAATTTCCAAGTGACGTTGTTGTCCATAAGCCAAGTTTTTCGCAAGTGTATCTGCCTCATCATCCAAGTTAAAGATAGCCAAAAGTTTCATAGCTTTGTCTTTCAACTCGTCCTCACTTGAATAGTACTTAGGCAAACGCAAAAGTGATGCGAAGAAGTTTGAAGGTTGCTTATTTGATAAACCAACAAGAACATTTTCAAGTACAGTCATGTCTTTGAAAAGGCGGATATTTTGGAAAGTACGTGACAAACCGAGTGAAGCGATTTTATAAGGTGCTTTACCATTTAGGACTGTACCATCAAGTGTAACAGTCCCTTCACTTGGCTCATAGACACCAGTCAAAAGGTTGAACAAGGTTGTTTTACCAGCACCATTTGGTCCGATAAGCCCAACCAACTCACCTTCATTGAGTTCCATTGAAACGTCACCAACAGCAGTCAAACCACCAAAGTTTTTAGTTAAATTTTTAACTTCAAGAAGTGCCATTTTTATTTGCCCTCCTTAGATTTATTGAAGAATTTTGAGAGATAGAGTTCTTTTGTTCCAAGAAGCCCACCTGGACGGAAGAGCATTACAAGAATCAAAGCCAAGGCGTAAATAATCATACGAAGGTTTGAAACGTTTTGGAGGAACATGTTGATAATACCAAGAACAACAGCAGCAATGATAGTACCTGTAATTGATCCAAGACCTCCAAGAACGGCAATGATAAGGTAATCAATTGACTTCATGATTGTGAAGTCTTTTGGCACGACAGTCCCGATATAGCTGACATAAAGTGAACCAGCAATCGCTGAAATCATGGCACCGATAACGAATATAATAACCTTCATTTTTGTAACATTGACACCCATTGACTCTGCAGCAATTTCATCTTCACGAAGAGTGATTGCTTGGCGACCAGTTGCTGAACGCAAGAAATTGAGTACCAAGATTGTAATGATAACTACAAAGAAATAGATGACAGGCCAGCTTGTATAAGGAAGAATTCCAGTCAAACCAGCGGCACCATTGGTCAATTCACCACCATTAACGATAATGATACGGATAATTTCAGCCATACCGAGAGTTGCAATAGCAAGATAGTCACCTTTCAAACGAAGGGTAGGTATACCAAAAATAAGGGCAACGACAGCTGCGATGATGACACCTACAACCATTGAGAGGTAGAAACCACCATAAGTTGGCATCATGCCAGTGATGATGGCTGATGAGTACGCACCGATTGCCATGAAACCGGCTTGTCCAAGTGTAAATTGTCCGGAGAAACCAAGAACTAAGTTAGTACCAAGTCCCATAAGGATTGAAATCCCAATCCCCATTAAGATTTGGATGTAGTAAAGATTCATGATACCTGAAAGTTCAAGACCTTTCAAGATAAGGAAGAGTCCAATGATAAGACCAAACCAAATAAGGTTTACTTTTAGATTTTTTTTCATGTCTTACACCTTCTCTTTCACATTTTTACCGAGAATACCCGCTGGACGAAGCAAGAGGATAACTATCAAGACACCATAAACAATGGCATCACGGTAACTTGATAAACCAATTGCAGTTGACAAAGTCTCTAAAATACCGATAACAAAACCACCGAGTGCTGCACCAGGAATAATACCGATACCACCAAGAACAGCGGCAACAAAAGCTTTAATACCCGGAGTCATCCCCATAAGAGGTTCAATTGAGTTATAGTAAAGACCAATGAGGACACCGGCAGCCCCTGCAAGTGATGATCCAAGAGCAAAAGTGAAGCTAATCGTATTATTAACATTAATACCCATCAACTCTGCTGCGTCGCTATCTACAGATACAGCACGCATAGCTTTACCCATCTTAGTCTTCTTAACGATCAACTGAAGAGCAACCATAAGTACAAGAGCAACTACCAAAATGAGCAACTGCACATTTGTCACAGAAATTGACCCAAGATGATAAGTATGCATCTTGATTGATTGTGGGAATGAACGTGTATCTGCACCTACAAAGTAAACCATGATGTACTCAAGAAAGAATGACACACCAATGGCCGTTATCAAGGCAGAAATACGTGTTGAATTACGGAGTGGGCGATAAGCCAAGAATTCAATAACTACCCCTAAAATTGCACAGACAATCATAGAAAACACAAGGGCAATCCAGAAGTTCATCTTCAAGCTATTAATCGCATAGTAACCAACGAAGGCACCCATCATATAGATGTCTCCATGGGCAAAGTTAATCAATTTGATAATCCCATAAACCATGGTATATCCAAGGGCAAGTAGCGCATAGATACTACCCAAGATAATACCATTGACTAGTTGTTGGGGAAGTTGTTCAAAAAACATATATAACCAAACTTTCTAGTTCATTTTCAGTATAGATAACAGATTATTTTTCAATTTCAACGGCTTCCGCTGAAACTTCTTCACCATTATCTCTTTTAACCATAAGAGCTGCTTTAATAGGGTTATGATCCTTATCAATCGTCATTTTACCAGTAACCCCGACAAAGTTTTTCAAATGTGCTAAGTTATCGGCAATATCAACTGAAGTTTTCGCATCTTTTGATGCTTCTGCAATCATATAAACAGAATCGTAAGCTAGAGCAGCAAACATATTTGGTTCAGTGTTGTAAGCTTTCTTATATGCTTCAATGAAACCTGATGCCTTGTCAGAAAGAGCAACATTTGTTGAATATCCTGATACATAGTAGACGTTTGAAGCATTCTTTTTACCTGCAAGCTCAGTAAATTTCGCATCACTGAATCCATCAGGTCCAAGGATTGGTTTATCAATTCCAAGGTCACGTGCTTGTTTAGTGATAATACCAGTCTCAGTATAGTAACCAGGCATTACAATCGCATCATAGTCAAGGTCTTTAAATTTAGTCAAAGCTGACTGATAGTCCTTGTCACCTGATGCAAAGGTAGCCTCAGTAACAATTTGCCCCTTATATTCGCGTTTAAACTCGTCTGCAATACCTTTGGCATAGTCTGAAGCATTATCATAGTAGAGAACCACTTTCTTAGCATTCAAATTACTGTAAGAATAAGCTGCCAAAACTTTACCTTGGTAGCTGTCCTTAAAGGTTGTACGGAAAACAAATTTCTTAGCTCCGTTAGTATCTACCGTAAGGTCATCCTGCGTACCTGAAGGTGTCAGCAAAGGAACCCCTGTTTTTTGTGAGACGAGGCTAGCCGCAGCGACAGCACCTGATGTCGCTGGACCAACTATAGCATTTACATTACTCTGAATAGCCAAGTTCGTTGAGGATGTTGAAGCTTCAGCGTTTTCAGATTTATTATCTTTTGTGACAAGTTCAAGTTTCTTGCCATCGACGCCACCTGCTTTATTAATTTCATCAACAGCCAACTTAATACCATTCTGCTCTGCCTTACCATAGGCCGCAACAGCACCTGTCAACTCCATGTTAACACCAATTTTGATTGTATCCCCAATCTTAGTACCTTTAGCATTAGCAGTCACATCTGGTGACTTGCCACAGGCAACCAAGAAAATGGAAGCAAAAAAGGCTAACACAATAAGTGTGATCTTTTTAGACATAAGATTTCTCCTTAATATTTTCTTAAAAAAGTCCACCTTATAGATTACAGAATTATCAGACAATTGTCAACCACACATAACTAAGATTCAACTACAGTAATCGTTTCCATTGCTTTTAAAATAACACTTTAAGAATAAAAAAACTTTTCTCCTAGCTAAAGAGAAAAGTTTTTAAAATGTTCAGGGACCGAGGTGTCGTAGCGTTCCAGACTACCTACAAAATCCATATCAATATCAGAATAATAAGAAGGAAGAACTTTTTTGACCGCCTTCATTCCTTCAAGCTCTGTCAAGATGTCCTTAACCCTGTCTTGATCTACATAAAGGTGCACATAACGCATCTTATAAGAATGGTAGATAACATCGCCAAACTTGGCAATTTTACGTAAGTCTCTATTATAGTATAAATAAACAATAATTCCTTGACGCTTAATCATGACTCATCTTCTCCTTTATGTTAGTATCACCCTTTTTATGATGAGGTTTATGAGGTGCAAGAGGTAGCCCAGTATCAATGAAAATCTGATTTGAGATAGCTTGAGCAACCTCCTCGCCAAGTGAAGCTAGTATTATCTGCAAATCGAACTCCGCCTGACGATAGCCTATAATCACCTCGTTTAGATCAATTTGGCGCTTCATTCGCAAAACCTGACGTTTCAAGTCTCTCACATCTGGTCTAAAAGACTCATACTCCTTAGCCTTATCATAGCTTTCCTTTAATTCCTGAAATTCCAAAAGTAGCTCTTGAAGTTCTCTGGTATTTTCTAATTTCTGCCGTTTTAAACGGTAATTTTCTACTTCTGGCAGTCTTAGAAAATGTAAAACAAGACTGTCTATTGCTTGATCAATAGCAAGTAGCTCCTCATTGATTATTAACATGTTTCCTATTATAACACAAAAAGTCAGATGAAACGGTTCTTATATAAACCGATTAGCATCTGACTTTTATCTTAGATAAGCTAGGCTTATTTTAATTGGTTGTTGGTCATGATTTCATCAATGAAGCCATATTCAAGTGTTTCTTGGGCACTCATCCAATTATCACGTTCAGCATCAACATGAACTTTTTCAATTGACTGACCAGAATTATCAGCCAAGATTTGCTCCAAGTTATTACGAGTCTTGAGCAAGTGTTCAGCTGCGATAGCCATATCTGTTTGTTGAGTACCACCACCAGTACCACCCATTGGTTGGTGAATCATGTATTCTGCATTTGGCAACATGAAACGTTTACCTTTAGTACCGCTTGAAGCGATAATTGTACCCATTGATGCTGCCATACCCATAACGATGGTTTGAACATCAGACTTGATGAAGTTCATTGTATCGACAATGGCAAGACCTGCTGAAACTGACCCACCAGGTGTATTAACATAAAGATAGATATCTTTTGTATTGTCTTGGGCATCTAAGAACAAGAGTTGAGCGATAATTGAGTTTGCCATATTATCTTCTACAGGACCTGTTAACATGATAATACGATCCTTGAGCAAACGTGAGTAAATGTCATAAGAACGTTCACCACGTGATGTTTGTTCAATAACTACAGGAATCATATGAATTCTCCTTTTAATATTGTCTTGATGTTATTATATGATTTTAGTCAAATTAGGTCAAATAAAAAACATTTTTCTTAGCACTCATTTAAAAAGAGTGCTAAATAAGTAAAAAAACAGGTTATTATTAAGATTTCCTAAGTCATTACCCTATTAAAAAAAGGGAAATTTTCCCTTTTCAACTTATTTTGTACCAAACAGACGGTCACCTGCATCTCCAAGACCTGGAACAATATAACCATTCTCATTAAGTTTCTCATCCAAAGATGCTGTGTATATATCAATATCTGGGTGAGCATCTTGCAATTTTTTTACACCTTCTGGTGCGGCAACTAAACATACAAACTTGATATTAGCTGCTCCACGTTTTTTTAGTGAATCCACCGCCAAAATTGCTGAACCACCAGTTGCAAGCATTGGGTCCACTACAAAAATCTGACGTTGATCAATATCTTCTGGCAATTTAACCAAGTACTCAACTGGCTCAAGTGTTTCTTCATCACGGTACATACCAATATGACCAACTTTTGCTGCAGGTACGAGGCTAAGCAAACCATCGACCATACCAATACCCGCACGAAGGATTGGAACAATTGCCAATTTTTTACCAGAAAGTTGTTTTTGAGCTGTTTTTGTAATTGGTGTTTGAATTTCAACCTCTTCAAGAGGGAGATCACGCGATACTTCATAACCCATAAGCATAGCGATTTCATCAACCAACTCACGGAAGTCCTTAGTAGAGGTATCCTCACGACGTAAGATTGAGAGTTTGTGTTGAATCAATGGATGTGAAATAACTTGAAATTTACCCATAATAGTTTCTTCCTTTGCTTTATATTCACTCCATTATATCAAAAACACAAAAAAAACGCTTGCTTTAATTACAAACGTTTTTGGAAAGGAGCCAATTTTATTTTTAAATAGATGAATCTTACCTGTTGCTAAACAATAGCCAAGAACTGCTAAGCTACCAATAGCCGCAGTCAAAACCAAACGTTCTCACGGGTGGTTTTGACTAATTTCCAAAGACAGAAACCAAACGTTTCACACCTTCAGCAACAACTTTAGTTGGCGTAGCTACGTTAAATCGGAAATGTTTTTCTCCTTCAGAACCGAAAGTAATACCGTCATTTAGCACTACCTTAGATTCTTCTTTAAGCAAACGTCCAAGTTCATTATGATCTTGATTATAAGCTGAAAAATCAAGCCAGACCAAATAAGTTCCCTCAGGTTTCATAACTTCGATATTAGTCTTTTCACTAAGCTCCTTAGTTAAAAGGTCAATATTAGTTTCAAAAACTGTCTTCAATTCCTCTAGCCAAGGTTGACCGTAGGTAAAGGCAGCTTGGGTTGTAATCAAACCAATGGTTGGAATTTCATGTTGATTATTAGCCAATTGTTTTTGTTTAAAGGACTTACGCAAGTCTTCATTTTCAATGATGGTAAAACTATTCTTGGTACCAGCAATATTAAAGGTTTTTGTCGCTGAACTAAGGACCAAAGTGAAATCCTTATAGGCGTCTGAAATTGTATTTAGAGAGATATGCTTATTGCCATACAAGGCCAAGTCTTGATGGATTTCATCAGATACCAAGAGAACACCATGTTTCTGGCAAAGGTCTGCTACCTTGGTCAATTCTTCCTTAGTCCAGACACGACCACCTGGATTATGTGGACTACAGAAGACATAGAGTTTTACATCATCGCCTACAATATCACGTTCCAATTGCTCAAAATCAATTTCAAAATGCCCGTTAACCTTAACAAGACTATTCTCAATCAACTTGCGATTATTCAAGCGGACAGAACGAGCAAAAGGCGGATAAACTGGTGTATTAATGAGAACAGCATCGCCTTCTTTCGTAAAGGCTTGAATAGCTGTTGAAATAGCTGGGACAACCCCTTCAATAAGCACAATACTCTCTTTATCAACGACGTAACCATGTTGATTTTTTTCCCAATCTATGATGGATTGGTAAAGCTCATCACTTGGATAAGGGTAACCAAAGATATGCGTTTCAGCATAGTTGATGACCGCATCTCTAATTTCAGGAACAGGTAAGAAGTCCATGTCAGCAACCCAAAGCTCAAGTAGTTCTGGATCACTTTCGGCTTCGTGCCATTTCATAGTGTTTTGATTTAAGCGATCTGGTTGTGTTGTAAAATCATAACGTGTCATAGATAACTCCTTAAAGACTAAGGGCATTTTCCAAGTCAACAATCAAATCTTGTGCTGCTTCAATACCAATTGAAAGACGAAGCAAGTCGTCTGTCAAACCATAGGAAGCACGTACATCACTTGGAATATCTGCGTGGGTTTGTGTCGTTGGGTAGGTAATCAAGCTTTCGACACCACCTAGGCTCTCTGCAAAGGTAAAAACCTTTAGAGAATTGATAATGGTTGGAATCTTGTCTTGATCAGCCACTTTGAAGGAAATCATCCCACCCTTGCCTGGATAGAGAACTTCCTTAACAGCCGGTGACTTTTCTAAGAAAGCTACAACTTCTTGGGCATTAGCTGTCGACGCCTCCATACGAAGTTTTAAGGTCTTAAGACCACGCATGAGCATATAGCTATCAAATGGTGATAATGTAGGACCCGTAGTATTGAGGTTATAATAAAGTTTATCGTAAAATTCTTGGTTGCTAGTCACAACAACACCAGCCAAAACATCATTATGACCTGATAGGTATTTAGTAGCTGAATGTACAACGATATCAGCACCTTGAGTAATCGGTGTTTGATAGATTGGGCTATAGAAAGTATTATCAACAATAACCACTGCACCCTTATCATGAGCAATTTTTGCCACTTTTTCAATGTCAAACTCAATCATAAGTGGGTTGGTCGGTGTTTCGATGTAGACAATATCAGTATCATCAGTGATGGCCGCAATCATCTCGTCTTCTGTATTAGTGTATTCAAAAAAGAAGCGACCTTCTTTTTCCTTGTCATTAAACCAACGGAAAGAACCTCCGTAAAGGTCACGCGCAGCTACAACCTTACTGCCTACCGGGAAAATTTCAAAGGCCAAAACAATGGCGCTCATCCCTGAACTTGTCGCAATAGCATAATCTGCTTTTTCAATAGCTGCAAGTGTTTTTTCCACTGTTGCGCGTGTTGGGTTTTTAGTTCGTGTATAGTCAAAACCAGTAGAATGGCCAAATTCTGGATGTTGGTAAGTTGTTGAAAAATGAATTGGTGAAGCCAAGGCTCCTGTTGCTTCATCCGAATTGATTCCTGCGTGTGCCAAAATGGTTTCTAATTGATATTCTTGTGTCATAATGTGCCCTTTCTACATGGTAAAGTGGATATACTCCATATCTATGACCTCTATTTTATCACTATTTTCTGAAAATAATGGTAAGTCCATCATACGGATTCTTGATAGTTAGTTATAGTTTATTTCTATAACCTAAAAAGACAGATAGATACTAACTCTAATTTAAAATAAGGCCAATTTTTGAGATTGTCTAAAGTAGATTTTCAAGCATCAAAAAGTGCCTGAAACATCATAGTTTCAAGCACTAAGAAACGATTTAAAAATCTTGCTTCAATCTAAGGTATGCCACTGACTTACTTTTTATCAAATAAGCGATATCTGATTTCTTCCAAAGCCATAATAACAAACGGACAAGCAAGTAAATAGAGCCAATCATCAAGTCCAATAGGTGCAGTGTTAAATAGCGTGTGGAAGAAAGGCACGTAAGACAGGATGATAAAGAGGACAATTTCTAAAACAATCCCTAAGCTAATAATCCGATTAGCAAATGGTTTAACTTGGAATATAGACCCTCTACCTTTACGACTATTCATAGCCATACCAATTTGGGTAAAGATAATAGCACCTAAGGTCATGGTAGTTGCCTCTCGATAGAGAGGACCTGAGCTGGCCAAATGGTTTAAGTTACCTTGATTAACCCAATAATTAAGGAAGAAAGCCCCCATAGCTAAGGCTGCTTCAATCAGTCCATACCAGACAAAAGCTTTAATCAACAATTGTCGATTGAGCAAGCGATCTGAAAGACGTCTTGGTGGTCTGTCCATAACGCCCTCTTCAGGTGGTTCAACCCCCAATCCCAAAGCAGGTACCATATCTGTCCCCAAGTCAATAGCTAGGATTTGCATAACCGTTAAGGGAAGAGGTATGCGTCCCAAAGAGAACAAGAAGAAAGCAGAGGGTACGGCTTCTGGCGTGTTGGAATTAAAAATATAAGTCAGGAATTTTTGAATATTTCTATAAACTGCACGACCTTCTTCGACAGCATGAACAATAGAAGCAAAATGATCATCTGTTAAAATCATATCTGCAGATTCCTTGGCAACATCAGTTCCCGATATCCCCATAGCTACACCGATATCAGCTTTTTTAAGGGCAGGGGCATCATTAACACCATCACCAGTAACAGCGACAACTTCGCCAAGCTCTTGGAGGGCATTGACCACACGGTATTTTTGTTCAGGAGCCACACGAGCAAAAACGATTTCGCCTTTAAGAGCTTCTTTAAGCTGATTGTCATCCATACCAGCTAGTTCAAGTCCTGAAACAACACGCGCATCGTCCCCTTGTACAATTCCGATTTTCTTAGCAATGCTAAGAGCTGTCAAGCCATAATCACCTGTCACCATGATAATACGAATACTAGCTCTATGGCATTTTTCAATGGCTTCACGCACACCCTGACGTGGCGGATCACTCATAGCAACTAAGCCTAGAAAGACCATATTGTCCTCCAAGGTCTGCATGTCCCACTTGTCTTCTCCAATATGCTCACTGTCTAAAGGTCTATAGGCCACTGCTAAAACACGTAAACCATCGCGAGCAAACTGGTCGTTAGCCGCAATGATAGCCTGACGCTCCGTAGCCGTCAATGATTTAATCATTCCTTGATTATCATAGTAGTCTGAGCAAAGCTCCATCACTTCTTTCGGAGCACCTTTGGTGATAGAAATATGCTGACTGCCATCCACTCCTACTTCAAGCTTATGCACTGTCGTCATCCGTTTACGATCAGAATCAAAGGGGATTTCCTTGAGGCGAGGGGCCCAAGTATGATTGTCATTTAAATTAATTCCTGCTTTTTCGGCGAGAACATTAAGACAAGCCTCAGTTGGATCACCTAAAATTGTAAAATTGGGATTATCAGCACTAGGAGCCACAACTTGAGCATTACTAGCCAAATGAGAGAAGCGGACCAAACGATTAAGAAGCTCATTTTCTTCAAGAGAAACAGGTCGTCCTTCCTGCTCAATCTGTCCTTCTGATGCATAACCTAGCCCAGTGACCTCATAACTGTCTGACAAGGTCCACAAGTGGTTAACCGTCATGGCATTTTGCGTCAAAGTCCCTGTTTTATCCGAACAAATAACAGAAGTTGCTCCCAACGTCTCAACCGAAGACAGTTTCTTAACCAAAGCATGGTCCTTAGCCATGCGCTGAACGGCCATGGCTAAAGATAGAGTAACTGTGGGAAGAAGTCCTTCAGGAATAAAGGCCACAATCATCCCCAATGCAAAAATAAAGGCTTGAGACAAAGGCTGATGGACAAATAGAGTCGCTGCCACCATAAAGAAGAGACCTACAGACACCGCAATAACTGAAATCTGTTTAGTCAAATGGTCTAATTCTTTCTGAAGGGGACTCTTTTCCTGAGCAAGATTCTGTGTCAAATCCGCAATCTGTCCAAACTCAGTTTTCATCCCGATAGCAGATACTATAAAATGTCCAGAACCAGAAGAGACAGTAGTCCCTGCAAATACCATATTGTCATACTCTAACTCAGTCTTGTCGGGAGTCAAATCTGCTTGATCTGACTTATAAATAGGATTAGACTCACCAGTGAGGGCAGACTGGTTAACCTGCAAATCTGTCACAGCGACCAAGCGTCCATCTGCAGAAATACGGTCTCCTTCTTCAATGAAAACCAAGTCACCTGGCACCAAGTCCTGAGCTAGAATCTTATCCTCCTTACCATCACGAAGAACTCGCGCATAGGATGGAAGAAGCTTATTAAGAGCTGCCGTAGCCTGACTCGCCCTATATTCTTGAATAAAGCTAAAGAGACCATTAATAATGTTGACCAACCAAATTGCAATCCCCAACTCTAAACTATGAGAAAGCATGGCGATAAAGCCACCACCCCACAATAAGAGTGCCATAAGACTAGTAAAATGTCTGAAAAAGGTCAGCCAAATAGGCTCCTTCTTACTTTCCTTCAATTGGTTAGGGCCATACGTCGCCTGCCTCTCCTTAACCTCTTGTGAGCTCAAACCCTGAGGGCTTGTCTGCAAGACTTGGTAAACTTGTTCGGGAGGATAGGTCCCTAATTTTATATGTTCTTGTCTAGAATCAACCATAATCCTTTCCTCGATTCTAAATCATTAAAACGATTTCATTTTTTCACCCCTATTATACTCCTTTTTCAGAAAAGGTTGAAAAGAAAAAAACCAAGCCACATGACTTGGTTTAGATTTTATTTAATATGTAATTTAGCACGCAGACTAGCAGCTCGGGCACCAAGTAGTTGGTCAGCCATACGAGTTACAAGAGCAAGAACGCCGTAGACACCGATTCCAAGGCCTCCTCCAATGACCAAGTAAATCACACTACCCATACGGCTTGTTGGTGACAATACAAACTGGAACAACCAATAGAAGATCGCAACTGGAATAGCCATGAGTACCGTAAGGATACAGATGAGCAAGGCTTTTCTAAACACTGTCTTACGACTAAAGTGCGTAACAGTGTGGAGGTGATTATACATGAGAGCAATTGGAACACCTAAACCGATGGCTGTTGAAATAACCGGGCCAAGGGCTCCTAAGAAAATAATCAATGGCAGCTGTAGAATAGCCTTAACTAAAACCCCAATCGCAAAATAGTTGATAGCTTTGCGGGTTTCAAAGATTGCCTGAAGCATTGGTGCTAAAACGCTATACAAGGCCAAGAAAATAACTTGAATCAGACTGGCTACAAAGAGCAAGTGGGCCTGACTATCTGGCGCACCATAAAAGACTGTATAAAGTGGTTTAGCTAAAATCACTGATCCTACAATGGCAGGAACAATAAAGAGCAAAAGCAACTGTAAGTTATTAATAATCAGTTTAGCTGCTCCCCTAAGATCCTTCTTAACCATATTTTCAGTCAAGAGTGGAATCCCAACCCCAGCAATGGAGATAGCTACAGCAATCAAAATCATAGTAATCTTACTTGGGTTTGAAGACAAGTAAGCATAGAGAACCTGAAGCTGACTGTTGCTATAGCTTGTAAACTTCTCCATAGTACGGATAAAGGTCCATTGGTCAATCAACTGGAAAAGTTGAACTGCTGACCCAGTAATAATGAAAGGAATGGCTTCCTTAAAGGTTTCAATAACAATTGCAGTTGGATTGATATCCGGATGAACAGCCTGCTTGCCAAAAAGACTCTTGAGCTTGCCCTCCTTCCAAAGGTAGAAGAAAAGCACCCCATAACTAGCCAACATACCGATGAAAGCGGCAAAAGTCGATTGGACAACTGCTGTCACATAATCGCCTGTCCCAATTTTCATGATGAAGAAGGTCGCCAACAGCATCCAAATAACACGGATAATCTGCTCCGCAATCTGACTTAAAGCATAAGGCTTCATGTTGTTAAAGCCTTGGAAAAAGCCTCGTAAAACAGACATAGATGGGAAAATAACAACTGCCCAAGAAAGACTACGCATTACGCGAACCAGATCCTCGTCTCCCCCAGAAAGGTAAGACATCCACGGCGAAGCAAAGTACATGAAAACGCCAAAGATCAGTCCGAGACCAATCATGTAATACAAGATACGCTTGAGTAAGAAGAAACTCGTCTCCATCTTTCCAAGAGTGTTGTATTTAGACACCTGTTTGGCAATTGCGACTGGAATCCCTGCTGTAGAAATCAAAAGGAAAAGGGCATAAATGTTATACCCTTGACCAAAGAGGGCATTGGCTTGGTCGCCCTGTTTACCCATCCAAGCATACCAAGGAATAATGTAAAGTGCCCCTAATAGACGACTGATAATATTGGATGCTGTCATCCACGCCGTCCCTCTTAGCATCTGCTGCTGCTGTGTGTCAGTTTTAGTTTCAGTCATAACTTTCTTTCTAGAGAATAAAATATAATCTAGTTTATTATAAACTTTTGGCTGTGACTTGTAAAACAAGAACATTAAGGCTAAAATAGGAACTATGATTACTATTGAACAAGTTCTAGAGGTTCTCAAAAAGGACCGTAATTTTCGAGATATTATTGACCAAGACAACTACTACTATTCATGGACTGGGGTGACCTTTGATCATCTTTCTTACGACAGTCGTGATGTCACACCATCTACCCTATTTTTTGCTAAAGGAGCTGCCTTTAAGCCTGAGTTTTTAGAGAATGCTGTCAAAGCGGGCTTGAGTTGCTACGTGGCTGAAAAAGACTATCAAGTAGGAATCCCCGCTATTATTGTTTCAGATATCAAGCAAGCCATGAGTCTCATTGCACAGGCCTTTTACCAACATCCTCAAGACAAACTAAAATTACTAGCCTTTACTGGGACAAAAGGGAAGACAACAGCGGCTTACTTTGCTTTTAACATACTTAAGCAAAGTCATAAGCCTGCCATGCTCTCAACCATGAACACGACACTTGATGGAAAAAACTTCTTCAAGTCTAACTTAACTACACCTGAGAGTTTGGACCTTTTCCGTATGATGGCTAAAGCTGTTGATAATGGCATGACCCATCTGATTATGGAGGTCTCAAGCCAAGCTTATCTAACCAAGCGTGTCTATGGTTTGACCTTTGATGTTGGTGTCTTTCTTAACATCAGCCCAGACCACATTGGTCCTATTGAACACCCAACCTTTGAAGACTACTTCTACCACAAGCGTCTCCTCTTGGAAAATAGTCGAGCAGTTATTGTCAATAGTGGTATGAATCACTTCGGTTTTGTTGCTGAAGAAGTCGCTGATAAAGACCACGACTTCTATGGTAAGGACTCTGAAAATACCGTTAAACATAGCTCAGGATTTAGCTTTAAAACCAAAGGTAAACTAGCTGGTGATTACGATATCCAACTCATTGGTGACTTTAATCAGGATAATGCCATGGCTGCTGGTTTATCCTGCCTACGTCTTGGAGCCAGTCTTGAAGACATTAAACAAGGGATTGCTCAAACCTCCGTTCCAGGCCGTATGGAAATTCTCACTCAGGCCAATGGTGCTAAGGTATTCGTCGACTATGCTCACAATGGTGACAGCCTAGACAAGCTCTTGCAAGTCGTAACTGATCACCAAAAAGGTAAGATTAGTTTGATTCTAGGAGCTCCTGGAAATAAAGGTGAAAGTCGTCGTAAAGACTTTGGTCACGTCCTCAACACTTACCCCGAAGTAGATGTCACCTTATCTGCTGATGATCCTAACAAGGAGGATCCCCTTGTGATCTGTCAAGAAATTGCTAGCCATATCAGTCGCAAGGTTCGTATCATTGTTGATCGAGAGGAAGCTATTAAAACAGCTATGGCCGAGACTACAGACTCAGAGGATGCTGTCGTTATTGCCGGTAAAGGTGCTGATGCCTTTCAAATTGTGAATGGTAAACGCACTGATTATGCTGGTGATATTGAAGTCGCTAAAAAATATTTGTAAATAATAACTTAAAAAGCCAATTGAGATGATGCTCTTCATCTCAATTGGCTTTTTTACTATCTAAACACTAGTGTCTACCTAGTGTCTTCTTAAAAATATCGTAGAAGGGATTGAGGGTCTTATCAAATGAGCCAACAAGCGTCTCTAATTGTCCGCCAAACTGACGCTTAAAGTTAAAATTTCCTTTGCCAGAACTAGCTGCCTCAGTTTCAATAGTACCGTAAAAGTTAAAACGCTTTTTAGCCTTACTTTTAGCATATTTTATCATCTCCCAATGAAGCAAAACCGCTCCACCGAAATTAAGGTAGGCTTCATCATTACCCCCGTAAAAGCTGACAATTTCCGGACCATAATCCATGAAAAGATAAGCTGAAAGCGGTAATTTGTCAGTCTTGATTTGGTAAGACTTGAATTGTTCTAACCGCTTATAGTAGCTTCTCAATTGATCCTCCGCATCTGCTATTTGACCTTTGGTACGTTTTTTCTGAGGTCCTTCTTTTAAAGCCTGAATCTTGGCTTCAAAAGACTGAATGTTCTTGTCAAGATAAGCTAGATAGGCTGGACAATCTAAATAAGCCAACATAAACTTGGCAGATTCGCCAAAATATTTTTTTAGATTTTGAAAATAAACTAGCGGATGAACAGAAAATCCCTTTCTCTCTGCTGTTCGACTTAAAATATCGTAGAACTGGTCAAGTTGATGCTCATCAAGTTCTTCAGTCTTAACATTCATATCAGTGAATTTTTTGAGGTCTCGCTTCAATGATGGAGAAAAGGCAGCATGGATTTCATCAGAACTAGCAAAACTTTCTATTGATTTCACGAACATCTGGTTAACCACAAGAGATTGTTCCGAATCCAGAGAGTGCTCAAAACCTAATGTTTCAAAAACCTCTAGAACATCACTAGCTATATCCACTTCAATATTTTCAAGTTTTTCATTTCTAATAAGATTTGCCAGGTAAGGGTGTATAGAAAGTGTGGCAATATTTTTCTTTCTTAAATAGAGTATTAAAGCCTCGAGTAGCTCTGTCAAACTAGCCAGAGAGTGGTAATCTAACAGGGGACCATGTAACAAGAGGGCCTTTTTAAATATACGAAAGCTCTTCTTATAAACAACTATTGCTTGACCTACCCTTAAGCCATCTCTTTCGAAAACCAGAGCTTCTACTTTTTCTATATAGTCTTGACTTTCCTGAAGTTTGGCCATTTCAGCAGACTGCAGAAAATTGGCACACTTTGCAGTTACCTGTGTGTTTTGATAATCCTCAAAACTAACACTCTTAACCCTAATAGACATTACTATCATCCCTTCCGTTTCAACCTATATCCCACATTTTCCTAAAATCATTAACTGCTTTTAATGATTGGGAAAATTTTCCAAACCAAGAGGGGCATCTAGTGATTATGAATGTTACTCACAGATGGAGAGGAAAATTAATTTGATTATTAAAATTACAAGCATCATTATATACTAAATTATCACTTTTGTTAATCCTTTTGCGATATTTTCTGAAACTTACACGACTTTTCATTTGATTATAAAAAGTCCTTCCACTTGAATGTGGAAGAACCTTTATTCACTGATGCTTACCTATAACGTCGCAATTGAGGTGGGGTATAAGACTGAACAAAGGCCTCAATTTCAGAAAAATTATCTGTAAAAAGAAATTTTGCAGCCGTTTCAGCCTCTAAAAAATCATGAGCAACCATGGTACCTAACATGGCCTTCATGGCATCGTAATAGCCGTTGAGGTTAAAGAAAACACAGGGTTTGTCCAACTTACCCACACGAGCAGCTGCAATAGCTTCTGAGATTTCTTCAAGGGTTCCAAGACCTCCTGGAAGGGCGATAAAGAGCTCACCTTGCTCTAACATGGCAGTCTTGCGCTCTGCCATCGTTTCTACTATCGTCATTGAGGTCAATCCCTCATAAGCAATTTCTCTATCCTTAAGAAATTGCGGCATAATCCCATGAGCCTGTCCCCCATTTTCTAAAACTGTATCACCTAGAACTCCCATAAGTCCCATCTTACTGCCACCATAGACTAGGATATGCCCATTTTTAGCAATCCATCTCCCCAAGGCAATCGTTGCTTCTTTAAAACTAGGATTGTCCCCCATATTAGCTCCCAAATAGACTGTTACTTTCATCAAAGTCCTCCTCTTACTCTATTATAACGCAAAATTCCTGCCATAACTGACAGGAATTTTTGCTTAGTCTTTACGCTCCAAATTACGAAGCATTTCATCAATTTTATTACCGTATTCGATAGACTCATCTTTAATAAAGGTCAAATCCGGAATCTTATACATAGTCAGACTTTTACCAAGTTCTCGCTTGATTGTCCCAGTAGCCTTTTCAAGACCAGTTTGTGCTTTTTGGTTGTCTGACGCTAAAGTAGAGTGAATGGTATAGAAAACCTTAGCCGCCGACAAATCACCAAGCATTTGAACATCTGTGATGGTTACATCTTGAACACGTGGATCACGAACCTTCTTTTGAAGAATTTCGTTGACTTCACGTTTGATTTCCATCCCAACACGATCTACACGAAATGAATTTCCCATAGTCTTATCCTTTCTTTTTATAATGGAACAAAAGCCAGGCCAGATGACCCAGCTTTGTCCCCTAAATAAGCTTCCTTAGAAATCTGATGTGATTAACGTTTGATCTCTTCCATGATGTAAGCTTCGATAACGTCATCAACTTTAATATCGTTATAGTTTTCAATCATCAAACCACCCTCTTGAGCATTTCCGACTTCTTTAACGTCATCTTTATAGTGTTTCAAGCTTGCCAATTTACCATCAAAAATAACCACACCATCACGAATGACACGGGCACTTGAATCACGAGTGATTTTACCATTAGTAACCATGAATCCACCGATTGTTCCGACTTTAGAAACTTTGAAGGTTTCACGGATAACTGCTTCACCAATGATTTTTTCTTCAAATTCAGGATCAAGCATCCCTTTCATGGCATCTTCGATTTCTTCGATAACCTTATAGATGATGCTATGAAGGCGAATTTCAACTTCATCAGTTTCCGCTTGTTGACGCGCCTGTGGTGTAGGACGAACGTTAAATCCGATAACAACAGCATCTGAAGCTTCGGCAAGCGTAATATCAGATTCGTTAATAGCACCTACTGCTGAGTGAACAACATTTACACGAACACCCTCAACATCAATCTTAAGAAGAGATGCTGCCAAGGCTTCAACTGAACCTTGTACGTCAGCCTTGATGATAACATTAACAGTCTTCATTTCACCAGCTTTAAGGGTATCAAAGAGGTTATCAAGACTAACACGGTGTGTTTGTTGACGTTGTTTCATAAGAGCACGTTTTGCACGCTCTTCACCAGCAGCACGAGCTGCCTTTTCATCTTCATAAACCGCAAAATGGTCACCAGCCATTGGTGCTTCATTCAAACCAGTAATTGAAACTGGTGTTGACGGTGCTGCAGTCTTAATGCGACGACCAAGGTCATTGGTCATAGCACGAACACGTCCGAAGGTGTTACCAACAACGATTGGATCTTGAACATTCAAAGTACCTTGTTGTACAAGAAGGGTAGCAACCGCACCTTTACCTTTATCCAAGCGAGCTTCGATAACAGTACCGATGGCACGAACTGTTGGATCAGCCTTAAGTTCTTCAACTTCTGCTACAAGAAGAACAGTTTCAAGTAATTCTTCAATGTTTTGACCAAATTTCGCTGAAATCTCAACGAATTCGCTATCACCACCCCAAGCTGTTGAGATAACGCCATGCTCTGCTAATTCACCGATAACACGTTCTGGGTTTGCACCTGGTTTATCAATCTTGTTAATCGCAACAATGATTGGAACACCCGCAGCTTTAGAGTGGTTGATGGCTTCAATCGTTTGTGGCATAACACCATCATCCGCAGCTACAATCAAGATAGTAATATCTGTAACAGAGGCACCGCGAGCACGCATAGATGTAAAGGCCGCGTGTCCAGGGGTATCAAGGAAGGTAATCTTCTTACCACCCTCTTCAATTTGGTAGGCACCAATGTGCTGTGTGATACCACCTGCTTCACCTGTAGCAACACGAGAATTACGAAGAGTATCAAGAAGGGTTGTTTTACCGTGGTCAACGTGCCCCATGATAGTAACAACTGGTGCGCGCTCTACCATAGCATCCTTATTGAGGTAATCTTCATCAACAAAGAAACGTTCGATATCAGCATTATCGACCTCTTCTTTTTTGGTTGCCTCAATACCATAGTCAACCATCAACAACTCAATTGTATCTCCGTCAAGAGATTGGTTTTGAGTTGCCATAACACCCATCATGAAGAGTTTCTTAACGATTTCAGCTGGCTCACGTTTAATACGTTTTGCGATTTCTGCAACCGTCATGCCTTCCGTGTATTCAAATTCTTTTGGTAATTCATGGAATTTACGCTCTGTTACTGGTTTCGGAGCTGAATTACCACGGTTATTTTTACCTTTTTTATTTTTGTTTTTATTCCAGTTACTATTTCGTTGATTTCTCACTTGGTTTTGATTATTCCACTTATTATTTCTTGTTTGCTTAGGTCCATCTTCATTCTCGCGACGATTATCACGTGATTTATCTGGACGTGCTTTTTTACGACGTGTATCTTGTACTTGTGCAGCTGGAGCTGGTTGAGCAGCCGGTGCTGGTTTGGGAGCTGGCTTAGCTTCAGCAACTGCTTTTTGAGCAGCGACTTCCGCCTGTTGTTTTTCTTTTCTTGCCTTTTCCTGTTCTTTCGCACGGCGTTGCTCTGCAGCCTTTTCTTCACGGAAGCGTGTTTCACTTTGACGTGAATATTCTGCATTTTGCTCTGCTTTCAAGGCTGCTGCACGCGCTTTAAAGTCAATACGTGGACCTGCCTGATTGTTACGGGCAGTATCGTTACGTTTATTGCGACCTTGATCATTGCGCTGTTTACCTTGGAAATTACGGTCACGATTACTATTGTTATCGCGGTTTCCATTGTTACGGTTTCCTTGACCATTTCCATTTTGGTTGCGACGATCATTATTCTGACGTTTACCTTGATCGTTTCCTTGTTGATTTCGGTTACGATTACGGTTGTCACGGCCTCCGCCATTTTGACGACGCTCTGCCTCTGCCTTGGCACGTGCTTCACGTTCTGCCTTAAAATTACGGCTTTGTGGTTTTTTCGGAGTCGCAGGGGCTTCTTTAACTTCAGCCTTTGATGCCTCTTTAGCTGGAGCTGATTTGGCAACAGGTGCCTTATCAACCTTAGGCGCTACCTTTTCCTCTTTAGGAGTTGGTGTCGCTTTAGGAGCTGGCTTACTTTCAGCCTTAGCTGTTCCCCCTTTTAAACTTGAAGCGATACGATTAGCATCAGCTTCTTCAACTGATGAGGAATGGCTCTTCACAGAAAGACCAAGTTCTTGAGCTTTCGCAACAACAACCTTACTTTCTACACCAACCTCTTTTGCGATTTCATATAATCGTTTCTTTGACACGTGATGTCCTCCTATTCTTTAGTCCATAAGAGTCCTCATTTTCTTTGAAAATCCAGCATCAACTACAGCAACCGTTTTTCTTGGTTTACCAATAGCCATGCTTAATTCCAGTGCGTTAAACACTGTGGAGACTTCTATATTATAGTAGTTACATTTATCAGTCGTCTTTTTAGTCACGTTACTACCAGCATCATTGGCAAGAAAAACTAGTCTCGCCTGCCCTGATTGAACTGCCTTGATGACAAGTTCTTCGCCAGAAATAAGCTTTCCAGCTCTTTGTGCTAGTCCCAACATATTTGACAATTTTTCTGTGTTATTCAAGACCTAACTCTCTTCTTTTGACCTTGTGATCCACATAAGCGATGAGTTCATCATAAAAACTTTCAGGAACATCCATGGAGAAACTATGGTTAAAAGCACGTTTCTTTTTAGCTTGGAGAGCTTCTTCATTATCTAGTTTAATGTAAGCACCTCGGCCATTTTTCTTTCCTGTTGGATCAATGAAAATTTCACCATCTTTAGTTTTTACAATGCGGAGCAAATCACGTTTATCAATGATTTCTCCTGAGACAACTGATTTGCGTAAAGGTATTTTTCGTGTTTTAGCCATCAAACACCTCTATGTTCTTCTTATTCTGCTTCTGTTGTTTCAGTTACTTCTTCTGTTGTGACTTCAACAGGTGTAGCCTCTTCTGCAACAATCTCATCAACAACTTCCTCAGTAGCAGCCTCGGATTTTTCAGCTTCGAGTGCTTCGTATTCAGAAGCTGACTTGATGTCAATACGGTAACCAGTCAAATGAGCTGCCAAACGAACGTTTTGCCCACGACGACCAATTGCAAGAGATAATTTGTTATCTGGCACAACTACTGTTGCACGTTTGCTATCATCTTCGTCGAAGAGAACATAGTCCACTTCAGCCGGTGCAATAGCATTGTAGATGAATTCAGCTGGATCTTCAACCCATTGAATAACATCAATATTTTCCTCAACAGGAACTTCAATTCCTGTCTTAGCATCCAAACGTGTTGGGTGGAAACGGCTGACAACTTTCTTAATATTGCTTCCACCACGACCAACGATAGTACCAATAGCATCAACGTTAGGGTTATGACTGCGAACAGCAACTTTCGTACGATCACCAGCTTCACGAGATACGCTCATGATTTCTACAGTTCCATCAAAGACTTCAGGAATTTCTTGTTCCATGATACGTTTGATGAATTCTGGATGGCTACGACTTACAAAGACGTTAACACCTTTAGGGTTGTTTTCAACTTTATAAACATAAACATCGATGACGTCGTGTGACTTAAAGCTTTCACCAGGAATTTGGTCTTGGCGTGACAATTGAGCTTCGAGCGCTCCAAGATTAACATAAATGAAACGTTGGTCAAAGCGTTCAACTGTTCCTTGCATGATTTCACCTTCATGTTGCTTATAGTCATTATAAGTAATCTCACGCATTTGCTTACGCATTTTTTCCATAATCGTTTGTTTAGCAGATTGCGCTGCAACACGACCAAATTCATCGACTGACTCTTCAAAGCGAATCTTGTCGCCAAGCTCGTAAGCTGAGCTAATAGCAAGCGCATCTTTCAAGCTAATTTCCAAACGACTATCGAAGACTTCGTCTACAACTTCACGAACGGTAAAAACTTGAAAATCACCTGTTTTTTCATTGAATTCAACGACTGCTGATTCAGACTGACCATAACGACGCTTGTAAGCTGATTTAAGTGATTCAACCACAGCATCGATGATATCTTCCTTGTTAATGTGTTTTTCTTCTTCCAAGACACGGAAGGCTTCTAGCATTTCTTTGCTCATATTATTTGTCGTTTTAGCCTTTAAGAGCCAAAACTGGCATCCTTTCTTTATTTACACTAAGAGTTTTAGAGTTTGACTGCCAAACGAGCTTTAGCAACTGTTTGATAGGGAATCTCAACAGTCTTATGGCGAGTCTTATCAAGATAATCAATTGTTAGAGTTTCGCCATCGAAGGCCAACAAATCACCTTGAAAAATCTTGATTTTATCAATAGCCTTGTAAAGGCTAACATTGATATACTGACCAACAGAATTCTTCAAAGCTTCTTTAGTCTTCAAAGGACGCTCTAACCCAGGGCTAGACACTTCCAACATGTATTGATCCGGGAAAGGGTCAGGCTGAATAGTATCCAAGAGAGGACTGATAATTTCAGTCAGGTCTGCAGTATCTTCGACAGTAATTCCACCTGGCTTATCAATCAAAACGGACAAGATATAGTCACTGCCAATCTTTTCATACTCGATATCGACCAATTCGTAGGGCTCAGGAATTGCTGGAGCTACGACAGCCGTCACGAGATCAATAATTTTTTGCGACATTATGACCTCCTTACACACACAAGAGACGAAGTTTCTACTCCGCCTCTCTTTCGTTATTTTCCTATATTATAGCATAGCTTAAAAACTATTGCAAGGAATAACCATATGACAGCAAAAAAGGCCGAGAGTCTCCTAACCTTTCTATTGTGCTGCTGGAATCGTGCTATAAGTAGTTACACCTGAACCATTATAATTGTATGTAGGAGCTGTTGCACCTTGGTCCTGAACATAATTACCAACATTATCACTGTAATTATTGCTGTAGGTAGCACCTCCATTATAGGTACTTACCGATCCACCTCCTACTGCCTCAGATGATCCAGACTCATAACTCCCAGATACCTCACTCAAAGTCAAACTTCCTTTAGAGTTAACGAAATCATCTGAACCATAGCTAGAAGTCCCAAAACCATTGAGTACCAGACTAGTCTTAAGTTTAGATTCAGAAACTTCCTTCTTGCCAACTTCCTTCTTAATACGATTTTGCACCTTAAGAATATCCTCAGTTGAGGCTACTTGGTAGCTTCCACCATTGATCGTCGCATCCGAACCAGCCAACTGGTAAGACTTGATATTTTTAAAGGCCTCACTATAGCCCATCAAACCACGCAGAGTAGTGCTATCACCAAGATCAATACTTGTTTGTACATTTGAACTGACAGCAGACAAAATTTTCTTATAAGAACCTATCGAGCCCATCTTCAAGAGCTTAGCCACAATCTTTTGAATAACCTCACGTTGACGTTTTTGACGACCATAGTCTCCATCGGGATCATCATAACGCATACGTGAATACACTAAGGCCTGTTCTCCATTGATTTTATGGGTTCCAGGCTCTACCTTCGCCTGAAATTCTGGTTCGTTTTCTGCAATCGAAATTGGGAAATCAAAATGGTTCGTTACCTCGATACCACCTACGGCATCCACCAAATCAATCATACCCTGCATATTAATCAGCGCATAGTAGTCAATATCAATATCTAAAACCTTTTGAATGGTTGAAATAGCTAAGTCAGCTCCACCCTCGGCATAGGCTGCGTTTAGTTTTACTTCACCCGATCCCTCAACATCTGTCAAAAGGTCACGTTCCAAACTGGTCATAGTAGTTCTCTTAGTCTTAGGATTCACTGTTACCAAAATCATAGTATCAGAATTTCCTTCCCAGGTTTCCTTACGTCCTTCGGATCCTGTATCCACCCCCATCAACAGAATCGTTATAGGCTTAGTCTGTTGAATGGCCTTACTATTTCCTGACGTTGCCTTTGAAACTCTAAAGGTTTTTGACAATTCGCCTGTAGCATAATTGTAAGTTGTCGTTAGGTAAATACCAACAGCTACTACTGTGGTGGCAAAAATTGCCAACAACATCAATAAAATTTTTCGTCCAAGTTTCATGTTTTTTCCTAATCTATGAGTTTAGCCATCAGGTAAACATCTAGAAATTCTCCATTTTTAGTTCTGGCACCACGTTTCTTAGTGCCTTCAATATCAAATCCAAATTTTTGATAGAGATGTACTGCCCGTTCATTGCGTGCTTGAACAGTCAACTCTAAGCGACAGATAGCTGGTGTGTTGTTTGCCCAGTCAATCATTATTTCCATAAGAAACTGACCAATACCATTACCCCAATAGGGTTTAGCAACCGCAATGAAAACATCACCAATATGACTGGTCTTCGTGTCTTGATCAGAAGTAACATTACAAACACCAATGACCTCATGATTCAATTTTGCGACTAAACAAATCTCATTTGGGACACTTTGACGGCTATCAATATAGGAGGCTAACTGTTCGGCATTCAGTACAGAGCTCCTAGCATCCTGAGCCAAAAAATCTGACTCTAGAGCTACCGTCTTTAGTAATTTTGCTAAGGATACGGAATCATCTCTTTGGGCTTCCTCAATGACTAATTCGTACTCAGCCATTTGCCATCGCCTCCTGGATTTCTTCACTTCTAGGACCAAAAGATTCCAGAAGCAGTTGACGTCCATCACCATGATGTTTTATCGAAATTAAAAGATAGTCTCCCAGGAGACTGTCATCCAAAAGTTCTCCCCACTCGATAATCGTCACACCGTCACCGTATAGAAAATCATCTAAGTCAATAGAATCTGGATCATCACCAATACGATAAACATCTAAATGGTATAGCGGCGAACGCCCCTCATATTCTCTAACAATAGTATAGGTTGGGCTCTTTATCATCTGCGAAACATCCAAACCTTTAGCAATTCCCTTAGTTAAAGTGGTTTTACCAGCTCCCAGATCACCTGAAAGAACAATTATATCTCCAGAATTGAGCAATCGACCTAACTTTCGGCCTATGCTAATCAATTCCTCTTCATTTTGACTGTAAATCATGTTTTCATTATATCAAAAAATAAAAATCTGGACTATAATCCACTGTCAAAAACCATCAAAAACTTATAAATATTGAGGTAGAAAGAATAATTTAGATATAACAACTCCTCTTAATTTAACACTTACTTATATTAAGTCAAACCTCCATAAAGTTAATATTTCTAACAAAATTTCAATCTTAACTTAAAACAGTCGTGAAAGTAAACATCAAATCATCACTCGTAAAAAAACTAAAAAAGCCTGACAAAAGGACAGACTTTTTTGCTTATAAATATTAGATATTAGAGAACAGCCATGCTAATGAAATTAAGGATAAACAAGATATCCAAAATCCACATGACAAGATGAACATCTTTTGCTTGACCTTTGATAATTTTGACCAAAGTGTAAGTAAGGAAACCAGCTGCAATACCGTAGGTAATGCTATATGAGAATCCCATAAAAATAGAAGTGAAAAAGGCAGGAATCGCTTCAGACAAATCTTCCCAATCCACACCCTTAAGGTTAGAGAGCATCATAACACCTACAATGATAAGAATAGGTGCAGTTGCTGCACTAGGAACAATTGAGACAAGTGGGCTAAAGAAACTTGAAATCGCAAAGAGTGCTGCAACCACAAGAGCTGTCAAACCAGTACGTCCACCAGCACCAATACCTGCTGCAGATTCAATGTAAGTTGTAACGTTTGAAGTCCCGGCAATGGCACCAATACTTGTACCAACGAGGTCAGAGTAAAGGGCACGGTCAAGAGCTTTAGATTCATTGTTATCACCTGTTGAAGCGATGATACCAACCTTCTCACCAGTACCAATCAAAGTACCGATAGTATCAAAGATATCAGTTAATGAGAAGGCAAGAATAGCCATAAAGACACCTGGCAAACGTGACACGTCTGAGAAGAGAGAACCCAAACCTTTAGAACCCAGAGCTACACCAAAGACTTGCCCCAAATCCTTAATAGAAGCAGTCAAACTAGCAGCATGCCAGTCAATACTACCAAGGTCAACTACACCAGCAAAAATTGCGATAACAGTTGTTACAACAATTGAAAGGAGGACACCTCCACGAATTCCCTTAACAATAAAGAAAATCGCAACTGCAAGCCCAATCAAACCTACAATAACAGTTGGATTATTGAAAGCTACCAAACCAGGTGTAGCAGCTGATGAAGCTGTAATTGAAGCTTGAGCCATATCAGCTCCCTTTCCGCTTACAGTATAAGTACCTGGATCAATTGCAAACTTCAAGAAACCTGCATTTTTAATACCTACATAAGCAAGGAAAATACCAATACCTGCTGAAATGGCGGACTTAAGCGCTGTCGGAATAGATTCAATAATCATCTTACGTACTTTAGTAACTGTGATAATCAAAGAAATAACACCACACAAAAAGACCATAGCCAAGGCTTCTTGCCAAGTGTAGCCCAAAGAAAAGACCACTGTGTAGGTAAAGAAGGCATTGAGCCCCATACCAGGCGCTTGAGCGTAAGGTAGGTTAGCATAAAACGCCATCATCAACGTTCCTGCAACCGCACCAATGATGGTAGCCAAGAACACACCTTGAGCAGGCATGCCAGTCTGGGCTAACATAGATGGGTTGACAAAGAGGATATAAGACATGGCAAAGAAGGTTGTCAAACCTGCTGTAACCTCTGTACGAACATCAGTACCATGCTCTTTTAATTTGAAAAACTTTTCCATGAAAGTTTATACTCCTTAATAAAAAATTGTCAAAATCCGAATGATATCGGAACATTCTCACGTAGAATGCTACATCACCATTCTACATGAAATCATTTGATGGTGCAAGGTTTATTTTCTGATAGTTTTATCGCTAAAAACCGAACATTCCACCACAGACCTGGCTCAAACCCCAACAAAGAACTGATTTCTGTTATAATAGAAACATGACAAAAAAATTGATTGCACTAGATCTCGATGGAACGCTTTTGCGACCAGATGGAACTATTTCAGAATTTACAAAAACAACTATTAAAGATGTACAAAACAAAGGGCATCAAGTCGTTATCGCTACCGGTCGTCCTTACCGTATGGCTATTGATCATTACAAAACATTAGACTTAGAGACACCGCTCATTACCTTTAATGGCTCCTTGACCAATCTCCCAGACCGAGAATGGGCTTACGAGCACTCGGTCAAGTTGGACAAAAAATACCTAGTTAACCTCTTACAACGACACGATGAGTTAGAGATGGATTTTCTTGCTAGTGAATACCGCAAGCACTTTTATATCACTATGGAGCACCCAGAGCGTATTCAACCACAACTCTTTGGGGTTGATAAAATCATTGAGGCTATGCGTTTAGAGCCAGCTAAAATCACACGCAATCCTAACGCTCTTCTTATGCAGACCCGTCACGAAGACAAGTACCAACTAGCCAGAGATATTAAGAAAGATTTCAAAGAAGAAATTGAGGTTGATTCTTGGGGTGGACCACTTAATATCTTGGAGTTTTCACCTAAAGGAATTAATAAAGCTTATGCCCTGAACTACCTACTCAAAGCCATGCGAAAATCTCCAGATGATTTGATTGCCTTTGGGGACGAACACAATGATACAGAGATGTTGGAGCTTGCCAAGACTGGCTATGCCATGAAAAATGCCAGTTCTGTCCTTCTCCCCCACGCTAACGAACAAATTAAGTGGACTAATGAGGAGGACGGCGTTGCCCGTAAACTTCAAGATCTATTTTTATAAACAGGTAAAGACACTGAAGAATTCTTCGGTGTCTTTTCTTATAATCAAGGTAAAATAGCTACTGCACGCACTGGGGAACCTGTCGCCTTGTCCCAGTGAGGAAATGCAATTGAAATCAAAGCACCAACGGCTGGAACTTGATCTAATTGATTCAGGACCTCTACTTGATAAATGTCTTGATCCAAGAGATAGTATTCGTTAACCAATCCATGTTCTGCTGCCGGAATACCGGCATCTGTATCAAAGGTTTCATGGCCTACTGCTTTGACATGGCGTTCATGAATCAAGAATTCTAGGGCTTCACGGCTCCAACCTGGACTTTGCTGAACCCCGTTGTCATCCAGGTTACGCATAGCATCTTGACTTGGCCAACGTTTTGACCAATCACTACGGAAAGCGACAAAGGCCCCTTCGGTAATTTGTCCATGTTCTGCTTCAAAGTCTAAGATATCTTGTTTGCTCAAGATAAAGTTTGGATTAGCAGCAACTTCTTTAGACTTGTCGATAACATAAAGTGGCAGGAGAAGGTCTTTAATGTCAATCTCATCCAACCAACGACCACCTTCTACAAAGTGAATCGGTGCATCGATATGGGTTCCGTATTGACCAACTACTGTAAATTTTTGAACATGGAAACCATCTTTTAATGTGAAAAGGTCTTCTTGTTTCAAAGCTGGAAGAGCCGGAAAGTGTGGGCTTTCCGCATTAATCTTGTGAGTCAAGTCTACCCACTTTTTAGTTTGCAATTCATTGTAAATACTTAGTAAATCTGACATAAGGAGGTCCTCTTTTCTTATAGATTTAACATTAAATAGTTAATTGGAGCTATTATATCAGTCACAAGCAGACGTTACAAGCGTTTATTGTTATTTTGCATAATCCCATTTCCTCTATTTAAATATAGTTATTAACTATATATGATTGTTTTTAGCCTGATTTAAAATAAAAATTGAAAGTTTTTGAAGTTTTTTGGTACTTTTTGCGCAAAACTTATTGACATAGTAATGAAAGCGTTTTATAATTAATCTGTTCTAATTTCGAAGGTTTAAAAAATATTGTTGTCATTTTCATGCTGAGGGATGGTAATACCAATAATTATTTTTCTATTCCTAAGAAACATTATATTAAAGGAGGAAGAACACTAATGGGTATCGGTATTATTATTGCTAGCCATGGTAAATTCGCTGAGGGTATTCACCAATCAGGTTCTATGATTTTTGGTGAACAAGAGAAAGTTCAAGTCGTTACTTTCATGCCAAATGAAGGCCCTGACGACTTGTACGCTCACTTCAACGATGCCATCGCTCAATTTGACACAGACGACGAAATTCTAGTCCTTGCAGACCTTTGGTCTGGGTCACCATTTAATCAGGCAAGCCGAATTAAGGAAGAAAATCCTGATCGCAAGATGGTTATCGTAACAGGGCTCAACTTGCCAATGCTTATCCAAGCATATACGGAACGTATGGTAGCTCCTGATGCAGGCGTTGAGGAGGTTGTCGCAAACATTTATAAGGAAACTAAAGAAGGTGTTAAAGTCCTTCCAGAAGGCCTTATTCCTGAAGAAGACACTAAATCAGCCGACACCAAATCTTCAATTCCTAAGGGTAGCATTCCTGAAGGAACAGTTCTTGGTGATGGCAAAATCAAATACGTTTTGGCTCGTGTTGACACACGTCTCCTCCACGGTCAGGTCGCAACTGGTTGGACTCACTCAACTCACCCAGACCGTATCATCGTTGTTTCAGACACTGTTTGTCATGATAAACTTCGTACAAACATGATTAAACAAGCTGCTCCATCTGGTGTTCAAGTTCACGTTATCCCAATTAAAAACATGGTTAAAGCAAACAATGACCCACGTTTTGGCGATACACGCGCTATGCTTCTCTTTGAATCTGTTGAAGATGCTCTTGCTGCTGTTAAAGCTGGTGTTGACGTTACAGAAATCAACCTTGGTTCTTCAGCTTATAAGGAAGGAAAAGTCAACGTTACTAAGGCTCTTTCATTTGACCAAACAGATGTGGATGCTATCAAAGAATTGCAATCATTGGGTGTCAAATTTGACGTCCGTGGGGTACCAAGTGATAGCCCAACAAACGTTGATGCCTTGATTAAGTCAGCTGAAACTAAATTAGCAGAGAAGAAATAATTTTGGAGGATACATAAATGAGTTTAGTACAAATTATTTTAGTCGTAATTGTTGCTTTCATCATTGGTTGTAGCTCAGTTAACGACCAAATCGAAACTTACCAACCAGTTGTGGCCTGTTCCCTTATTGGTTTGGTTACTGGCCACCTCGAACTCGGCGTTATGTTGGGTGGTAGCTTGCAGTTGATCACTATGGGATGGGCTAACGTTGGTGCTGCCATGGCACCAGACGCTTCACTTGCCGCAGTAGCTTCTACCATTATCCTTATCTTGGGCGGTCAAGGAGCTAAAGGGATTGGTCCAGCCATCGCCCTTGCAGTTCCATTGGCTGTTGCCGGTCTTGCCTTGACAATGTTTGTCCGTACTGCTACAGTCTTCATCGCTCACGCTATGGATAGTCGTGCTGAAGCAGCTGATATTGCTGGAATTGAAAGATGGCACTTTATTGGTATGGCCCTCCAAGGTCTCCGTGTTGCTATCCCTGCCCTCCTCTTGCTCTTGATTCCTGCACACATCGTCCAAACGGGTCTTGAAGCTATGCCTGAATGGTTAACATCAGGGATGACAATCGGTGGTGGTATGGTTGTAGCCGTTGGTTATGCCATGGTTATCAACATGATGTCTAGTCGTGAAGTTTGGCCATTCTTCTTCCTTGGTTTTGCTTTGGCTGCTCTCAAAGAATTAACCTTAATTAGCTTGGGCGTTATCGGTCTCTGTCTTGCCGTGATGTACCTTGCGCTCGAAGCTAGTGGTTCAAATGGTTCTTCAAATGATGGAGGATCAGGTGATCCCCTCGGTGAAATTCTGGAAGACTTTTAATTAGGAGGAAAGAAAATGGCTGATTCAAAAATTAAATTAACAAAAGCAGATCGTTTTAAAGCTTTCTTGCGCTCATACTTTCTTTTAGCTTCATTCAACTATGAACGTATGCAAAATGGTGGTGTGGCTTACACCCTTATTCCTGCAATCAAAAAACTTTATCAATCAAAAGAAGAACGTGCAGCTGCCCTTAAACGTCACTTGGAATTCTTCAATACACAACCATTCATGGCCAACCCAATCTTTGGGGTTACACTTGCCTTGGAAGAAGAACGTGCCAACGGCGCTGACATTGACGATGCTGCTATCTCAGGGGTTAAGGTCGGTATGATGGGACCTCTTGCAGGTGCCGGTGACCCTCTCTTCTGGTTTACCCTTCGTCCAATCTTCCTCTCACTCGGAGCAGGCTTGGCTGTTTCAGGTAACATCATGGGCCCAATCGTTTTCTTCGTTCTTTGGAACGTTATGGTAGCTGCCGTTAAGTGGTATACTCAAGAATTCGGCTATCGTGCTGGTACTGCGATTACGGACGACTTGTCAGGTAACCTCCTTCAACAAGTCACTCGTGGAGCTTCAATGATGGGGATGTTCGTTATCGGTTCTCTTATTCAACGTTGGGTAAGCATCACCTTTACACCAGTTGTTTCTACTGTTAAACAACAAGATGAAGCATTCATTCATTGGGATAAACTACCAAAAGGGATTGCCGGTGTCAAAGAAGCCTTTCTTCAACAAGCTGCTGGTAAATCACTTGAAGCTAACAAGGTAACAACCTTGCAAGATAACTTAAACCAATTGATTCCTGGTTTGGCTGCCCTTGGATTGACTTTCCTTTGTATGTATCTTCTTAAGAGAAAAGTTTCTCCAATCATCATCATCTTGGGTATCTTTGTCCTTGCTATCTTGCTCCACATCATTGGTCTACTTTAATCGGAGCAAATCATGGTTAAATCACTCAATATGGAAATGGCTCACACAACTAAGGGAACTTGGTTCCGTGAAGGGCCAATTTACGGAAATATCATGGTTGGAGATAAGGCTTTCGAGTTTTACAATGACACAAAACTACAAGACTATATTCAGATTCCTTGGGATGAAATCACTTATGTGATTGCTGATGTTTACTTTGGCGGTAAAGTCATCCCACGCTTTGAAATCCGTACAAAGCAAAATGGACGTTTCCGTTTTGCCAGTCGAAAAAGCAGAACAACCTTAAAAGAAATTCAAAAAAGAATTCCACGTGAAAGCTTAAGAAAGGCTCCTAGCTTTCTAGTTGTTCTTAAGCAAGGCTTTAAAAATCTTTTCCGACACATTGTTAAGAAGAACTAGTCTTCGAATAGCATAAAAAGATTATCAGATTTAATCATCTGATAATCTTTTTATAATTTTTCGCTCATTTCTGACAGCGATTAGTCTGTTTTACATTTTTGTTTCACTAGCTATTGACATTTTAGTGGAAGCCTTTTAGAATGTAATTGTTCTTGATTTCTTATGTTCAAAAAGATTGAGAGGCGCTTTTTTTGCCGTCTTAATGAAATCGGAGATAGTCTTTTTAAGCCTAGGAAAAAAATATTTTAAAGGAGGAGAACACGAATGGGTATCGGTATTATTATCGCCAGCCATGGTAAGTTCGCTGAGGGAATCCACCAATCAGGATCTATGATTTTTGGAGACCAAGAGAAGGTTCAAGTCGTTACCTTTATGCCAAGTGAAGGTCCTGATGACCTTTACGCCCACTTCAACGATGCCATTGCACAATTCGATGCTGATGATGAAATTCTTGTTTTGGCTGACCTTTGGAGTGGTTCACCATTTAACCAAGCCAGCCGTATCGCTGGAGAAAATCCAGATCGCAAGATTGCCATCATCACAGGACTTAACTTGCCAATGCTAATCCAAGCATACACAGAACGTATGATGGATGCTAACGCTACAGCGGAGCAAGTTGCTGGTAATATCATCAAGGAAGCTAAGGGTGGTATTAAAGCACTTCCAGAGGAGCTTAATCCTGCGGAAGAAACTACAGCAGCACCTCAAGAAGCAGCAGCACCTCAAGGAGCTATCCCTGAAGGGACAGTTATTGGAGATGGTAAGCTCAAGATTAACTTGGCACGTTTGGATACACGTCTTTTGCATGGTCAGGTTGCGACTAACTGGACACCTGCATCTAAAGCAGACCGCATCATTGTAGCATCAGATGATGTTGCTAAAGACGAATTGCGTAAAGAATTGATCAAACAAGCAGCACCAAATGGGGTTAAAGCAAACGTTGTTCCAATTCAAAAATTGATTGATGCTTCTAAGGACCCACGCTTTGGTAACACACACGCGCTTATCTTGTTCGAAACTGTTCAAGACGCACTTCGTGCTATCGAAGGTGGCGTGCCAATCAAAGAACTTAACGTTGGTTCTATGGCTCACTCAACTGGTAAAACAATGGTTAACAACGTTTTGTCTATGGACAAAGACGATGTTGCTTGCTTCGAAAAATTGCGTGACCTTGGCGTTGAATTCGACGTCCGTAAGGTTCCAAATGATTCTAAAAAAGATTTGTTTGACCTTATCAAAAAAGCTAACGTTCAATAACCTTCATTCGGATAAATTAGTTGATAAACTCAGCTAATCACAACTCAATAGAAAAGGAATTATAACCATGTCAGATATGTCAATTATTTCTGCAATTTTGGTCGTAGTTGTTGCCTTCCTTGCTGGTCTTGAAGGTATCCTTGACCAATTCCAATTCCACCAACCACTTGTTGCTTGTACTCTTATTGGTGCTGCTACAGGTAACCTCACTGCAGGTATCATGCTTGGTGGTTCCCTTCAAATGATTGCCCTTGCTTGGGCAAACATCGGTGCTGCCGTAGCTCCTGACGCCGCCCTTGCATCTGTTGCTGCTGCCATCATTTTGGTTAAAGGTGGTAACTTCACAACTGAAGGTATCGGTGTTGCGACTGCAACAGCTATCCCGCTTGCGGTTGCAGGTCTCTTCCTAACTATGCTTGTTCGTACAGCATCTGTTGCCCTTGTTCATGCTGCAGATAAAGCTGCAGAACACGGAAACATCGCTGGTGTTGAACGTGCACACTACCTTGCTCTCCTTCTTCAAGGTTTGCGTATTGCTGTGCCAGCAGCCCTTCTTCTTGCTATCCCAGCCCAATCTGTTCAACATGCCCTTGGCTTGATGCCTGACTGGCTTAACCATGGTATGGTTGTCGGTGGTGGTATGGTCGTAGCCGTTGGTTACGCCATGGTTATCAACATGATGGCTACTCGTGAAGTTTGGCCATTCTTTGCCATCGGTTTTGCTTTCGCAGCAATTAGCCAATTGACACTTATCGCTCTTGGTGCCATTGGTGTTGCCATCGCCTTCATCTACCTCAACCTTTCTAAACAAGGTGGCGGAAATGGTGGCGGAACTTCATCTGGTTCAGGCGACCCAATCGGCGATATCTTGGAAGACTACTAGGAAGGGGTGCTCTCATGGCTGAAAAAATTCAATTATCTCAAGCGGATCGTAAAAAGGTTTGGTGGCGCTCACAATTCTTGCAAGGTTCATGGAACTATGAACGTATGCAAAACTTGGGTTGGGCTTACTCACTCATTCCTGCTATCAAAAAACTTTATACTAACAAAGAGGACCAAGCCGCAGCTCTTAAACGTCACTTGGAATTCTTCAACACTCACCCTTACGTAGCTGCTCCTATCATGGGGGTTACTTTAGCTCTTGAAGAAGAAAAAGCTAATGGTACTGAAATCGAAGATGCGGCTATCCAAGGGGTTAAAATCGGTATGATGGGACCACTTGCCGGTATCGGTGACCCTGTCTTCTGGTTCACAGTTCGTCCAATCCTTGGTGCCCTTGGTGCATCATTGGCACAAGCTGGTAACATCGCTGGTCCACTTATCTTCTTCATCGGTTGGAACCTTATCCGTATGGCCTTCTTGTGGTACACTCAAGAACTTGGTTACAAAGCAGGTTCAGAAATCACTAAAGACATGTCTGGTGGTATCTTGAAAGATATTACTAAAGGGGCATCAATCCTTGGTATGTTCATCTTGGCCGTCCTCGTTGAACGTTGGGTCTCTATCGTCTTCACTGTAAATCTTCCAGGTAAAGTTTTGTCTAAAGGTGCCTATATCGAGTGGCCTAAAGGAAATGTTACTGGTGACCAACTAAAAACTATCCTTGGTCAAGCCAACGATAAGCTTAGCTTTGATAAGATTCAAGTCGATACCCTACAAAAACAATTGGATTCATTAATTCCAGGTTTGATGGGACTTCTCCTTACTTTTGCATGTATGTGGTTGCTTAAGAAGAAAGTTTCACCAATCACAATCATCATCGGACTCTTTGTAGTTGGTATTGTTGCAAGCTTCTTCGGAATCATGTAAAAAGAGTAAGAGTTTAGCAAAGCTGAACTCTTTTCTTATGCTATAATAAAGGTACTACAATCAAAAAGCGAGATAGATATGGCACAATCACTAAACAAAACAGTTGAACTGCATACAACAGGCGTTTCCTACATGGCTATCGGAGGTAAAGTCGGTAAATTTCTAATTGGAGATGTAGCTCTTGAATTCTACCCTGATGTCAATGTTGAACAATACATTCAAATTCCATGGACTAGCATTACACAAATCGGTGCAAATGTATCAGGAAAGAGAATCAGCCGTCATTTTGAAATATTAACCGACAAGAGTAAATTCCTCTTTGCCTCTAAAGATTCTGGGAAGATTCTAAAGATTGCTAGGGAACACCTTGGCAATGAAAAAGTCGTCAAACTACCAACTCTCATCCAAACCATTGGTGCTCGTATCAAAGGTTTATTTGCCAAAAAATCATAATTTTTGTATAATTGTAAAGGACGGATAAGTAATAGCTAGACCTTTACAGAAAGCCTGCGGTTGCTGTGAGCAGGTAGGGTTGACCTACGAAATTCTACCGTTTCTAATAATTAAAAACATAAACAAGTGCACTCCTGTGAAGTTGGATGGAACCGTGGCCCATGTCACTCCAACACTTTCACCGGGTGTTTTATTTTTTGGAGGAACTTATGTTAGATGTAAAACGTATTCGTAACGACTTTGATGCCCTTTCCGAGAAATTGGCTACACGTGGTGTCGTTGCTGAGACTTTAAATGAACTAAAAGAGCTTGATGTTAAACGCCGTGAACTTCTTATCAAATCTGAAGAACTCAAAGCTCAACGTAATATTGCTTCAGACGGTATTGCTCAGGCAAAACGTAATAAAGAAGACGCCTCAGAACAAATTGCAGCCATGCAAAAAGTTTCTGCAGAAATTAAAGAAATTGATTCTGAACTTGCTGCTATTGATGAAAAACTTAACAATATCGTTGTGACACTTCCAAACACACCACACGAGACTGTACCAGTTGGTACTGACGAGGATGAGAATGTAGAAGTTCGTCGTTGGGGAACACCTCGTGACTTTGATTTTGAGATTAAACCTCACTGGGATCTTGGTGAAGACCTTGGTATTCTTGATTGGGAACGTGGCGCTAAAGTTACTGGTTCTCGCTTCCTCTTCTACAAAGGCTTAGGAGCAAAATTAGAACGTGCGATTTACAACTTCATGTTGGATGAGCACGCTAAAGAAGGTTACACTGAAATGATCACACCTTACATGGTTAACCACGACTCTATGTTTGGTACTGGTCAATATCCAAAATTCAAAGAAGATACTTTCGAGCTTGATGGCACTGATTACGTCCTTATCCCAACAGCTGAAGTTCCTTTGACTAACTACTACCGCGGTGAGATTCTTGACGGTAAAGAATTGCCAATCTACTTCACAGCTATGAGCCCTTCATTCCGTTCAGAAGCTGGTTCAGCAGGTCGTGACACACGTGGTTTGATTCGCCTTCACCAATTCCACAAGGTTGAAATGGTCAAATTCTCAAAACCAGAAAGCTCATACGATGAATTGGAAAAAATGGTAGTTAACGCTGAAAATATCCTTCAAAAACTTAACTTGCCATACCGTGTCATCACTTTGTGTACTGGAGATATGGGATTCTCAGCTGCGAAAACTTACGACTTGGAAGTTTGGATACCAGCACAAAATACCTACCGCGAAATTTCTTCATGTTCAAACACAGAAGATTTCCAAGCTCGTCGTGCACAAATCCGTTACCGTGACGAAGCTGATGGTAAAGTAAAACTTCTTCACACTCTCAACGGTTCAGGGCTTGCTGTCGGACGTACAGTGGCCGCTATCCTTGAAAACTACCAAAACGAAGATGGTTCAGTAACTATCCCTGAAGTTCTTCGTCCTTACATGGGTGGTGCTGAAGTGATTTCACCGAAATAAATAAATGAGGTTGAGACAATTGTTCCAACCTCGTTTTTATTTTACTTTATACCAATGATGCAGTAGTAAACCGAACTTTTCGTCCACTTTCTAGCTCAGGAGAAACCAAGTTAACCTTGTAGGGCTGTTATTACGAAAGGGATTCCTTTGAGTGCTAACTTAAAGTTCTCATTCAAAAAAGAACCTGACTTTAAGATGATAAGTCAAGTTCCTCGTAACATATTTTTGGAGATATAACCCATCACATTTCAGATTATTATATCTGATAAAAACGCTAGTAATATAAACTTATATAGTTTTACTACTTATGTATCATTATCATCCCCCCCATGAACTCCTCTGTTGTCATTACTTGAGCAAATTCACCGTGTAAGGATACTAGATTTATGGTATGCAGGACCTCTGGATCTATCAAATGACCATCTAAATTGGGTAGGGCAAAACTGGCCGTTGCATCTGAAATAAGTAACGTCTTAAACCCTAAATTAGCCGCCATGCGAGTTGTGGTAGACACACAGTGTGGCAAGGTTAAGCCTGCAATAACTAACTTATCAATTTTTTTATCTCTTAAATAGCTTTCTAAATTCGTCCCAATGAAAGCACTATTAACTATCTTTTGGAAAACAGGTTCACCTGGGCATGGTTGAAAGCCATCTTTAAAATCTTGACCTTGAGATACGTGAAAACGTGATTGAGTATTCTCAGATACGTGTTGAACATGCAGTACTGGCCATCCCTTTTCTCTAAAAAAATTGAGTAATTTTTGGGAATTCACTTCAAGCTGAGGGTTATTACGTTCTCCCCATGAACTATTATCAAAGGCCTTTTGCATATCAATCATTAATAATCCTTGCATTTTTACTCTCCTTTTTACACTAATCTTCCAACAACTTATTTGCATCCTGACAACTATCATAATAAGGCCTTAGCAGTTGAAAGCCTTCCATTAGTTGATCTAGCAAGTCATCTATAGTCAAGCTATCCGTCACAGGAACATCATATTTAACCAAGACCTTTCGAACACGACCATCTTTGACTGCTTTTTTAAACATATGACGGTTCGCTTCAGTCCCTTCCACACGATGACTGTCACCATCTTCTTGAGCAAGATAATAAAGTGGAGAAGTAATCGGTAAGTCTAGGACCTTATGTTGCTTCGCTAGAGTAGTATCTGATTTTTTCCGTTCGACAAAGCTCACTTCAACTGATATTCCCCAATCTTCAGCTTGACCGTAGAGTCGAATCGCCATAGCAACATCATCTAAACTGTCCTCAGGTTCCCTGTAATAGCACCAGAAATGTGGACGGCATATTTGTGCCTGGTTAGCCCAATTGCTGACACGATCCATTTTCATGGGATCTAGGCGCTCCTCTAGACGTTTTGCTAAAGTCTGCATCTCCTTACGAGCAGCTTGTCCCAAATTTTTGAGCGCTTCCATCTCTTCCTGATGCGGACCCGCTTTTTCAGGTTTGATATACTTAACTCCTTGTTTAGATAAATAAGCTTGAATATTTTCTAACATCGTTTTCTCCTTACAATGATAAAAGACCAACCCATAAAGATTCTATTCTGGTTGGTCTACTTTTTTATTTACGTTTACGGGCAATCAAATGGATTGGTGTTCCCTCAAAACCAAAGGCCTGACGAATTTGATTTTCCAAGAAACGCATGTATGAGAAGTGCATAAGCTCTTCTTCATTGACAAAGACAACAAATGTTGGTGGTTTAACCGAAACTTGTGTGCCGTAGAAAATCTTAAGGCGTTTTCCTTTGTCAGTTGGTGTTGGGTTGATGGCGATGGCATCCATGATAACATCATTCAAGACAGCCGATGAAATACGACGGTTTTGACTCTCACTGATGCGTTTAATCATCTCCGGCAACTTGTTAAGACGTTGTTTCGTCTCAGCTGATACAAAGATAATTGGGGCATAGCTCAAGAATTGGAACTGATCACGGATATCTGCTTCCCAGTTGGAAACAGTATGGTTGTCCTTCTTGATCGTATCCCATTTGTTAACTACAATGATAATCCCTTTACCAGCTTCATGAGCAAAACCAGCAATACGCTTGTCATACTCACGGATACCTTCTTCGGCATTGATAACCATAAGAACAATATCAGAGCGGTCAATGGCACGCATAGAACGCATTACAGAGTATTTTTCTGTGTTTTCATAAACCTTACCAGATTTACGCATTCCAGCAGTGTCAATCATGGTATACTCTTGACCGTCACTGTCCACAAAGTTTGTATCAATGGCATCACGAGTCGTACCAGCAATAGGACTTGCAATCACTCGGTCCTCACCTAAAATGGCGTTAATCAAACTTGATTTTCCGACGTTTGGACGCCCAATCAAACTGAAACGGATGATATCTGGATTTTCCTCTTCAACTTCTGTTGGAAGATTTTCAACGATAGCATCGAGAACATCCCCCGTACCAATACCGTGTACAGATGAAACTGGGTAGGGATCGCCAAGCCCAAGAGAATAGAAATCATAGATATCTGCACGCATTTCAGGGTTATCCACTTTATTTACCGCCAAGATAACTGGCTTGTTGGTCTTATAGAGAATACGGGCAACGTACTCATCCGCATCTGTCACGCCTTCCTTGCCTGAAACGACAAAGACAATAACATCAGCTTCAGTCATGGCAATGTCAGCTTGGTGCTTAATCTGTTCCATGAATGGAGCATCGACATCATCGATACCACCTGTATCAATCAAGCTAAACTGACGGTTAAGCCACTCAGCAGAGGTATAAATACGGTCACGTGTTACCCCTTCAACGTCTTCGACGATAGAGATACGTTCACCCGCAATTCGGTTAAATAGGGTCGACTTCCCAACATTTGGGCGACCCACGATAGCAACTGTAGGTAATGTCATATATTTAAGTCCCTGATTAAATTAGGGATTCCTTTCTTCATTTAGCAATCTCACTTCCACCAAGGAAAGCAAACACGCTTGTTCTTTATCATTATTAGGATCACCTTAACGGCGATTAACACCTTTCAAGTGAACCTCTTTAGCTAGAAAACGAATACGTTCCATCACACGTTTGGCCTGCCAAGTCTCGTCTCCTTGACGTCCATTGGATAGCTTAGCTTCTAAATCTGCAAAACTATAGTTGGATGTGAAGAAGGTTGGTAGCTCCTCGATCATGCGATACTGGAGAATGACTTGCAAAACATCATCCCTAATCCAAGAAGAGAATTGCTCTGCACCAATATCATCTAAAACTAGGACTTCTGCTTCTTTGACAGCATCAATTTGTTCCTTCACAGAATTGTCCTTAATCCCATTTCTAACATCAATAGCAAAAGATGGATAATGAATAATGGTCGTTGCAACCTTCTTAGTCTCTGAAAGCTCATGGGCCATAGCTGCCAACATGAAGGATTTCCCAACCCCCATATCCCCGTAGATATAGAGACCTTTCTGGTCTGGACTAGGGTAATTAGCCACAAAATCAACAAGTATCTCAAAGGTATCAACACGAGCGACATCATCTAGTGCGATATCAGCAAAGGTAATCTTGCGATAAGACTGAGGCAAACTCAGCAAGTTAATCCGCTTAGAAATAGCCTGTTGTTCTTGCTGCTCCTTAAGCTGACGCGTTTCCTTATAGGTCACATCAGCGTAGCCTTCATTCATGGTCAGAATCGGCTCATACCCTTTGGCAATGTAGGTGACATCACCTTCTTTGACCTTACGGCATTCCACCAAGAATTGATTGAACTTTGGAAGACTACGCTTGATTTGGTCCTGACTTAAGCCATGTTCTTGAATAAAGCTAGCCACTCTTGGATCCGCCAAAATTTGCTTCATTAAATCTGTTGCATTACCAGACCCATGATGCCCCGTTCGGTTGAGGGTTTGTCCAACTCTTTCCATTGGCTACTCCTTTCCTTTTTCTAGTTTTGCCAAAGCCCGACGTCTAATTTCGTCTAACTTGGCTTGATCGGCCTGACTGGTTTGATTATCGTAATCAGGATCACTCCAGCTAGGTACATTTGTTTTCCTCTTAGAATCATCTTTTGCCCGCTGTGATTTTTTGTCGTAACCACTACGCAAAGCCAAAAGCCCTTGTTCAGCAGTAACAATCTTCTTAAAGGCAAAATCGTTGGCAAGTTTAGAGATATACTCTCGGTTCACATTTGTTGAACGTGTCCGTCCCAAACTGTAGGCAACCATGAGGTTAATAACCTCATCCATAAAGCCTCTTTGTGCCAAATCCGTGAGAATCTTCTTCTCAGAATTAGTTACAGTCCCGCCTGGACCCTTAGCACTCTGTAAGTAATCAACAGGTTTTTCAGATTTAACAGCTTTAAGAATCTTTTGCTCCGTCTCCGTCAATGCAGAATTACCACCCAATTTTTGAGCTTGAGCTTGCTCTAATTGCACTTGCATACGCTTGACAATAATCTGGTGGTTTACGGCTGTCTTTTTAGCTAAGAGATAGGTATCATACCAATTCATGTCATAGGTTTCAGACAATTTATAGATTTCTGGAACATCTGTCTTTTCATCTGTAAATACAAGTCCATCAGCCTGCATACGATTCCTGAAACTACTTAAATCAAATGAATTTTTAGGCTTAATTTCAGAAACAGACTTTTGAGCCAAACGCTCATCAGTAAAAACATCCGAAAAACGTTTAGATAAATCTTGTAAACCATGTAAACTCGTCGGTTTTAAAGCATCTACTGCTGGTTCACCAATTTTTTGCTCTAGAAGTGAACTATAGACCGCATGCTTTAGAAACTGCTCGATAGATAGGGGAGACTTAAGCTCTACAACATAAAACCCTTGAGGTGACTGGTAAAAGGCCAAGAGATCTACCGCTGTCAGGACCGCCAGGGATTCCTGAAGAGGCTGCATACCAAAGTTAAGATGATTCAGAATAGCCGCAAACTTATGACGGTGATTACCATTGTCATAAAAAGCCAGGAAATACTGGTAGAGAGCGTATCCCTCACTCCCGATAATGGGATAATAGCAACGCATCAAACTTGCCTGATCGGGAACGATAACCTGATTGCCAACATAGACAAATTCTTCAATAGGTCTCATTTTTTAGACTCTTTTTTCGCACGGACAGTCTTGGTGATTTCTTGAAGCAATTTTTCAATCTCATCAACATCTTTGAAAGAACGGTAGACGCTGGCAAAACGGACATAGGTAATTTCATCAAGGTCTGCTAGTTCTTTCATGACTAAATTCCCAATAACTTCACTATCAACCTCTCCATCATGGTTACGGCGAATGTTTTGCTCTATGCGGGTGATGGCATTTTCAATATCCTCACTTGAAACTGGGCGCTTCTGAGCACTCATCAAGATACCATTGAAAATCTTATCTCGAGAGAATTGTTCACGAGTACCGTCTTTTTTGACAACTAAAAGTGGAACTTCTTCCACACGCTCAAATGTAGTAAAACGGGCATGACAAGCATCACACTCTCGACGACGACGAATAGTATTTCCATCCTCTGCCTGACGGCTATCGATAACATTAGATTTATTATGTTGACATTTTGGACAACGCATGCACTTCACCACCAATCTTCGAAATTCAGTACTCTATTTTACCATAAAAACACATAAAAAGCACGCCTTTAACTAGACGTGCTCATGATTGAGCGTTAGTATAAATCTCTTGTAAATTGACTTAATCCTCAAGTTGAGGTGTCGTAGTTTCTGACCCTGCAAAAGGAATGTAGAGGTCAAAACGTGTACCCACACCAAGTTCTGAACTGACATCAATATGGCATCGATAAGCTTCCACAATTTGATAGAGGATTGATAAGCCAATACCCACACCAGATTGGGTTGTCGTACGGTTACGAGCCTTATCTGAACGATAGAAGCGTTCAAAGATATGTTCAATATCTTCTTTGGAGATACCCTCACCATTATCCTGTACCTGTACTAACATCTCATCTTCCAGAGCCTTGATAGTAACCTGGATTTCCTTATTAACAGGCGAATACTTGACTGCATTATCAATCAAAATAGTAATAACCTGTTCAAAGTGCTGGCTGTAAATCTGTGCTGGACGCTCTGAACTCTCAAAATCATTGAGGTAGAATTGGTAGTCTTCATGTAGGACACGGAAATTCCCAATAACCGTACGGATTGAAGAATTCAAATCACATGTATCATTTCTATGATTGTCAAATGACCCTTTAACACGAATAGAATCCAACATATCGTTAATCATAATCGTCATACGGTTGGCTTCGTGACTTGCAGCTTCAAGACTTTCTTCAAGGATTTCAGGATCATTTTTACCCCAACGTTGCAAGAGGTCCATATGTCCCTTAATAACTGCAATTGGAGTACGTAATTCGTGACTGACGTCACTCAAGAAACGCATCTGCATCTGATTATTTTCTTGAATTTTATCCATCATACGGTTAAAGTTAACCGCCAAATCACCAATCTCATCATGACTCTCAATCTTAGAACGAAGCTCCAAGTCACTTGGCGAATCTGTAATAATACCCATCGTTTCGTGCAACTGCCTCATCGGACGAAGAATAGATGTCAAGACAACTACAGTTACTGCAATAACTAAGACAGTTATTCCTACTTCAAGGAATATCAATAGAAAAATTAGACGCTTTTTTAACGCATAGTAGAATTCCAAATCATGGAAAACTTGAGCATACCCAACAATGGTCTTCTTATCCTTGCCATAGATTGGAACTTGTAATAAGAAACCACGTTTACCTTTATAGGAAACCGACTTCAGTTTATTGACCTCAGACATGCCTGGAGGTGAGTCTGTATCCTCCTCAGAAGTAAAGATAAAAGTTCCCTTTTTGTCATAAACATAGACAGACTGATTGGAATATAATTTATTAGAAACCGCAACTTGACCATCTAAGGAATGCTTTTCAGAAAGCACTCCATTAATCATTGATCCATAGATATCTTTCGGTGAATAAAGGGCCGCTAAAAGCGGTTCTGGACTCAACTCTTCATCAGAGTCCCAGTCCTTTTCGATATAAGTAACAACTTTTGAGATTGTATTATTTACATTTTGACGTTCACGTTGCAAAAGAAGCGTATTGGCTGAGAGAACAACAACCAGAGTGAACATCGACAATACAATAAAGAAGACCACAGCAGCTGTTATGGTCAACTTTTTTCTAATGGTTACTTTACCAAATAATTTACTCATTTTTCACGGATAACGTAACCCATCCCTCGTACTGTTTGAATGTATGATTCCTTACCTGGAATGTCGATTTTCCCACGTAAGTAACGAATATAAACATCTACAACGTTTGTTTCAATTACGTCATCATATTTCCAGACTTGAAGCAAGAGTTCCTCACGGGTCATTACTTGGTTCATATTGCTTAAAAGTGTGTTCAACAAATCAAACTCACGTTTTGTCAATGGAATCGCCTCATCACCACGAACAACTGCACGGTTTTGAACATCCAATTTCAAATCGCGATAGGTTGACGCTTTAGATGGTGCATTCTTAGTAGCTTCGATATCTTGGCGACGGAAGGTTGCACGAATACGTGCCAACAGTTCTTCAATCGCAAATGGTTTTACAATATAGTCATCAGCTCCACGGTCCAAACCGGCAACAATATCCATGATTGAGTCGCGAGCTGTCATCATCATAATATAAGTATTTTTTTCTTGTTGGAGACGACGTGTCACTTCGAAACCGTCCATCTCAGGCAACATAAGGTCCAAGAGAATAAGATCGAAATCTTTCTCAAGTGCCATTTCAAGTCCTTCGCGTCCGTTGTCTGCTGTCACAACGTCATATCCTTCGTGTTGAAGTTCAAGAGAGACAAAACGAGCAAGGTTTCTCTCATCTTCAACAATCAAAATGCGTTTGCTCATAATAACTATTTACCACTTTCATAAAAAATTTTTTGACTTCCATTTCCCCAAAAAGTATTTAGATTTACCCAATGAAAAAATCCGAAAATTAGCTTATAATGATAGAATAATATAGAATTTTAAAATTGTCAAACATTTTTAGTTTGTTTTTTTGAATTAATTGTCATCAAATAGTCCATTCAATTGAGCAAAAGGATTACTTGCCTCTTTCTTCTCTTGTTTAAGAGCTTCAAAATCCTCTTCTGACAAGACTTCCCAGTCATTACCTGAGAGCGAAATTTGTCCTGATTCCTCTTCAGGTGTCAGCACTCTCAAAGGAATATTAAGAAGAATATTATCTAAAATACTCTCATTAAGGTTAATAGTATCGCCATCCAAGATAAGAACTAGATTTTCTTCTACTAATTCCTTTTGAAGAGCAGCATCAGCCTCTTGTATAAAGGTTTCCGAGACTGGGTAATTAAACCCAAGTGTCGTAGGCTCAAGTGAACGGCTAGATGGCAAAGTAATATCATAGCTAAGTTGATAATCTAAAAGATATAAGCCATTATCATAGACTACATGACCACTTACTTGAAGTTGTTCAAGATTTAAAACTTGGTCATAGCGTTCTTTAATTGACTCCAACAAAGAAGGTGCTTCATTAAAGGCTAGCCCCTCTGGAGACTTTCTAACTTCTGAAAGATAAATCATTTTTAATCCTCAAATTAAATTTTCCCATAGGGATCTATTTTCAATCCACAAGACCATAATACCCTATATTCACTTTTCATTAAAGCGAGTAATTATGATTTTAGACTTAATTAACATTATATCAGATTTTAAAGAGAAAATAACATCTTTAATATTACATAATTTTAAACTTAGGAATTTTTTTAGCAGCTTATTAAAAACTGGTTCTTACTTAATCTTAAACAATCTTTTGCCATTAGATGAAAGAAATTAATTATGGTAAAATAGGGGCATTGAAACTAGATAAAAGGAATATAAAATGACACCTGAAGATTTTTACAAGGCTCTGAAAGAACTGGGGTTCGATCTCGGCCAAAAACAAAAAGACCAATTCCAACGCTACTTTGAGCTCTTGGTAGAATGGAACGAAAAGATCAACCTTACTGCAATCACAGAAAGAGACGAGGTCTACCTCAAACATTTCTACGATTCCCTAGCTCCTGTTCTCCAAGGACATATTAAAAATCAGACTATTCGACTTCTCGATATCGGAGCTGGAGCTGGATTTCCAAGTCTCCCTATGAAAATTCTTTGTCCTGAACTTGATGTGACTATCATTGACTCTCTTAATAAACGCATCAATTTCCTTAATCTCTTGGCCGATGAACTTGATCTCAGCGGTGTTCACTTCTATCATGGACGTGCAGAGGATTTTGGACAAGACAAGGCCTTCCGTGCTCAGTTTGATATTGTAACTGCCCGTGCTGTTGCACGCATGCAGGTTCTCTCAGAATTGACCATTCCTTTCTTAAAAGTGGGTGGGCAGCTTATTGCACTTAAAGCTACAGCAGCTGACGAAGAGCTAGCCAATGCTAAAAATGCCTTGAACTTGCTTTTTGCCAAGCCTGTTCTCAACGAGAACTATAAACTGCCAAATAGGGATGGACGTAATATCACCATTGTCAATAAGAAAAAAGAAACCCCAAATAAGTACCCACGTCGTGCTGGGATGCCTAACAAAAAGCCGTTATAACGTTTATCCAAGGATGTTTCTTGCTTCTTGGATTATTATTTATTCTTATGATAACTCGGAGGTTTTCATTGATCAATCGTCTTTCTGTCACGCAAAAGCTTGTGCTCATCTTTGTCTTTGTCATCATAGTGGGGAGTATTTTACTTAGCCTTCCCATAAGCCACTATGTTAACAGTCCAGAAACAAGCTACCTAGACCATCTCTTCAATACTGTGTCAATGGTCTGTGTAACTGGACTTTCTGTTGTCCCGGTCAGTAAGGCTTACAATGGTCTTGGTCAAATTCTCTCTATGCTTCTCATGCAGACGGGAGGACTTGGACTAGTCTCTCTTGTAGCCTTTAGTACCTATACCCTTAAAAATAAATTAGGACTGAGCGATCAAGATCTCCTTCAATCCGCACTTAGTAGGGATAGCCAAAAAGATTTGAAGGCTTATCTTTTTAAGGTCTATAAAATAACTTTTTCTATTGAAGCTATGGCATCACTTGTGATTATGACTGATTTCATTCCTCGTTTCGGACTTGGTCATGGCATTTTTAATAGTCTCTTTCTAGCTGTCTCTGCCTTTTGTAATGCTGGATTTGATAACTTAGGTTCTAACAGTTTACAGGATTATGCAACCAATCCAACCATTAACCTTGCTGTAGCTTTTCTCATCATGTCTGGAAGCTTGGGATTTGCAGTTTGGATTGATTTGATTCAACTAATGAGACGTTATATTAAAGATCGTCCAAGGAATTGGAAATTAGCTTGGAGACCTTTCAGTAATCAAAGCCGTCTTGTGCTTATAAGTACAGGTTGTCTCCTATTAGGAGGAACACTACTTGCTTGGTTGCTGGAAATGGATAACTCTAAAACCATCGGTACTCTCAATGTCTGGCAGCAGCTTCTGGTAAGTTTCTTTCAGACTGTAACCATGCGTACCGCTGGTTTTGCGACTATTTCCTACACCAATGCTGATTTTTCTACAAATCTTCTTTTTATGATTCAGATGATTATTGGGGGTGGTCCTGGAGGAACTGCGGGTGGTATCAAGGTGACAACAGCCTCTATCATGTTCCTACTTTTTAAGTCAGAGCTGTCTGGTAACTCGAGCGTTGTTTTTCGAAACCGTATTATATCTAATAAAACCATTTTGCAAGCATTCACAGTTATACTCTTTTTCCTAACGATGCTCTTTGTCGGCTATGTTATTTTGCTGGAAACTAATCCTACTCTCTCACCACTAGGCCTACTTTTTGAGAGTGTGTCAGCCATTGCGACCGTTGGTGTTTCAATGGATTTGACCCCTAATCTAAATACCCTAGGACGCTTCGTTATCATGGCTCTGATGTTCATTGGTCGTGTCGGACCTATTACTGTTCTCTTGAGCTTGATGACAAAAAAAGAAAAACATGTTTCTTATGCCCCAACTGACATTTCAGTCGGCTAAACTATTTTATTAATTGACAATATTCTGAAAGGATTTTATATGAAAACACAAATTATTGGGGTCCTCGGTTTAGGAATTTTTGGACAAACAATTGCAACCGAACTCTCCTCTTTTGGACAAGATGTCATCGCCTTGGACAACAACTCTACAACAATTGATTCCCTTGCTGATCAGGTGACTAAGGCTGCTGTTGGGGACATTACTGACATTGAATTTCTACGTTCTGCTGGTATCGATACTTGCGACTCAGTCATTATTGCAACTGGAGAACACCTAGAATCGTCTGCGCTAGCGCTCCTACAATGTAAAAAACTTGGTATCACAAATATTATCGCCAAAGCTACGAATAACAATTATGAGGAAGTCCTTTACGGAATGGGTGCTAACTGGGTAATCACCCCTGAACGTAGCACAGCAAAAGAATTGGCTTCAAATATCCTCCGCTATAATATATCAAATGTTTTTCATTTAGAGGATGATGTGGCTTTAATTGAGTTGAAAATCCCTAATGAATGGGCCGGAAAGTCCTTGCATACTTTAAATCTAAGACAAACTTATAATGTCAACGTTATTGGTTTTAGAGATGAGGAAAATGGTAGGTTAAACACTCACTTTGACCCAACAAATAAACTACCTACCGAAGGAATTATTCTAGTAGTCGCTGACAATCGAACACTAGAAAAATTCGATTATTTAGGATATTTGAAATAAAATGACTTAGATAGACTAACATTTCTTGAATACCTAGATAGTTATTGATAGCTACTTCAATATCAAAGTCCTTACCATGTTTTGCAAAGTAGTTAGAGAAATGACAGTCTGCACCATGATAGATTGGGCCACCCAGTGTCTCAAATACATCGTTAACAGCCCTAGGTACCCTTTCTTCATTAGACAAAAAACATTGGTCCTTACAACCAATGTTTTTTTGTCTAAGAATTCAAACTATCTTAGTTCATACCTTTTACTGTTCCAACGACATTTTCTACTGTAAAGCCATATTCTTCAATAATTTTAGCAGCTGGAGCTGAGGCACCAAATGTATCAATTCCAATCACAGCACCGTCTAAACCAACATATTTATACCATGGTAGACTTGCTGCCATTTCGATTGCTACACGACGACGAACTGCATTTGGAAGAACTTCCTCTTTGTAGGCTTGATCTTGTGCATCAAAGACATCTGTTGATGGAATACTCACAACACGAACTTTGTAACCTTCTGATTCCAAAGCTTTTGCTGATGCTACTGCAAGATTTACTTCTGAACCAGAAGCAAGGAGAATAGTATCAAAATCTGCTGCTGTTTCATGAACAACATAAGCACCTTTTGAGACTTTATCAAAATCTGTTCCTTCTTCAACAGTCAAGTTTTGACGTGTCAAAACAAGCGCCGTAGGTGTTGATTTAGAAGTTACAGCTTGATACCATGCAGCTTGTGTTTCACGCGCATCTGCCGGACGATAAACATTAAGGTTTGGAATAGCACGAAGTCCAGCTAGATGTTCGATTGGTTCATGAGTCGGTCCATCTTCACCGACTGCAATAGAGTCGTGAGTAAAGACATAAGTAACTGGAAGTCCTTGAAGTGCAGACAAACGAACTGCTGCTTTTACATAGTCTGAGAATACGAAGAAGGTACCACCGTAAACACGAAGTCCACCATGGAGAGACATACCATTCAAGACTGTTCCCATCGTAAACTCACGTACACCAAATTGAATGTTACGGTTAAGACGATGTGCATCATCTTGTAGACCGTCAGATTTAATGTAAGTCATATTTGAGTGAGCCAAATCCGCAGAACCACCTAGGAATGTTGGCACTTTATCAGCAATAACATTCAAAGCATCTTGACTTGAATTACGAGTTGCTTGTGAATAACCATTTTCAAGAGCTGGAAAGTCTGAAGCTTGGAATTCAACTGCATCCTTACCTTCAAGAATGCGTTCAAGTTCAGCACCAAGTTCTGGGTAAGATTGTTTGTACTCATCTACCAAAGCAATCCAAGCGTCATAGGCCTGACGACCACGATCAACTGTATTTTCCTTGAAATCAGCATAAACTTCTTTTGGAACTTCAAATGGAGCATAGTTCCAACCCAAGTTTTCTCTTGCAGCTGCTGTTTCATCTGGTCCAAGAGGAGCACCGTGAACACCGTTGGTTCCTTGTTTATTAGGAGCACCATGACCAATAACAGTCTTAACCTCAATCAAAGATGGTTTACCACTTGCTTTTGCACTTTCAATAGCAGCATTGATAGCTTCAACATCCGTTCCATCTTGAACAAACTCAGTATTCCAACCATAGGCTTCATAACGTGCACGTACGTCTTCAGTAAATGAATCTTTAGTTTCACCGTCAAGGTTGATATCATTTGAATCGTACAAGACAATCAATTTATCCAATTTTTGAAGACCAGCATAAGATGACGCTTCGCCAGAAACGCCTTCCATAAAGCAACCATCCCCCGCAATAACATAAGTATAATGGTCAAAGATTGGGAAACCTTCCTTGTTGTAACGAGAAGCCAAGAAACGCTCCGCTTGTGCCATACCAACAGCTGTAGCAATACCTTGCCCAAGTGGACCTGAGGTAGCATCTACACCAACTGTATGACCAAATTCTGGGTGACCAGGTGTCTTAGAACCCCATTGACGGAATTGTTTAAGCTCTTCAATACTCAAATCTTTAAATCCTGACAAATGAAGGAGCGCATAAAGAAGCATTGAACCATGACCTGCCGACAAAACAAAACGGTCACGATTAATCCAATTTGGAACTTCAGGATTGACATGAATTTGCTTAGTAAACAAAGTGTAACCCATTGGTGCTGCACCCATTACCACACCAGGGTGACCAGAGTTAGCTTGGTTAATCGCATCTACCCCTAGAAAACGGATAGCATTTACTGAAAGGTTAGACATAATTTCCTCCTTAATAATATCAAGACTCTTTTAGTTATATCAATACTCCCTTAATTATATCACAGAAACGTTTTCACAATAAAGTACTTTATTGAAAATTTCATACAAATATCGTTCAAAAATTGGGAATAAAAAACTAAAAAAGCTCTGAAGATGCTATAGACATCTCAGAACTCTTTCGTTTATTTAGAACTCACTGAAAGACAACTTCAAATCCATGGATTGTAAAAACGCCCATGGTTAAGATAAATCAACTCCAGACTAATTCCCAATAAAAGAGTAGCTGATACGATTACAAGATAATCTTGTTTAGTCAAGGATTTGTGCACATACCATGTACGTTTTTTGTATTGACCAAATCGGCGTAATTCCATAGCCGTCGATACAGTATCAATACGTTCGAGTGACGAAAAAATCAGAGGGAGAACGATTTGTAGATTCCCACGAATACGTTTGACCAGTCCCGCCTTTTGTGACAAATCCAAACCACGCGCTTCTTGAGCCTTACGAATAGTAAAGAATTCTTCTTGAATATCTGGAATATAACGCAAGGTCAAACTGACGGAGTAAGCAAACTTATAGGGAATACCAATCTGATTAAGACTAGCCGCAAACTGACTGGGATGGGTCGTCATAAGAAAAAGAATGGCAAGAGGGACTGTTGAAAAATACTTAAGCAAAAGATTTGCAAGATAAAAGAGCTCCTGACTGGTTAAATAGAAACGCCCCCATCCTTCAATCAGAACTGTCTTAGCTCCATAAATTTCTTCACCATAACTAGGTGCGAAAAGATAAACCATAAGTAGATTAAAAAGGGCAATCGAGCCAATGATCTTCACAACAAAAGAAATATCTCTCCAACAAATGTTGGCCAAGTTAAAGAGATAAATCGAAAGTAGGCCTACTGCTAGGATAAAGCGTGGATCATAGGTAGCCATACAAGCAACTGAAACCAAGATAAAGAATAGCATCTTACTCGCCCCAGACAAATCATAGAGGAAACCTCGACCTGGTTGATAACCTATTAAACGATTAGACATAAGGCCCTCCTTTTTCTATATAATACTGGGTTACTTTTACTGGATCACATAACAACTTCTGACCTAAGCTATAAAGAGATGTCTGCTTGAGATTGGCTGACTCAAGTAGGTCCTTCTGATTGAGAATGGTAACAGGATTATCATCTGCAATGATTTTACCTTCAAGTACAACGATACAACGATCGCTATATTCCAACATGAGCTGCATGTCATGAGTAATCATCACAATGGTATGACCTTGCTTCTGAAGACTGTCCAAGAAATTCATGATATCTGTGTAAGTCTTGTAATCTTGACCAGCCGTTGGCTCATCCAAGATAATGATTTCAGGTTTCAAAACCAAGATAGATGCAATGGTCACGCGCTTTTTCTGACCAAAGGAAAGCGCAGAAATGGGCCATTTACGAAAACTATAGAGGCCACAAGTCTTCAGGACCTCATGAACACGCTCTTCAACCTCAGTCTCTTCAATTCCTCGCAAGCGTAAACCAAGAGCCACCTCATCAAAAATCATAGTTTGGCTAATCATCTGATTTGGGTTTTGCAAAACAAAGCCTATACGTTCTGAACGCTCGGCAATGCTATCCTGACTAATATCCCGACCCTTGTAAATTAATTGCCCTTGACTAGGGACAAAACCACATAGAGCCTTAGCAAGCGTCGACTTCCCAGCCCCATTTTTACCGACAATCGCTAGTCGCTCTCCTTTCTTCAAGCTAAAGGACATATCCTCTATGACTGCTGGATTATCTCCATAGGAAACGCTAAGCCCCTCAACCTTCAAAATAGAATCGGTCGAAGTTTCCGTTTTATCTCTCAAAACGCTATCTGGGATACCTAATCCAGACAAATCCAAAGCATCTAGTTGGCTAAGATTTTGTGCTCTAGTTGTATCAAATCCCAACTGACGTAAAACCGTCAGATACAGGGGGTCTCGAATCCCATTTTCCAACAAAAGTGTACTCGATAAAAGCTCATCTGGCCTACCGTTAAAGAGGAGCTCTCCTTTATTGACCAGTAAAATGCGGTCAACGGGACGATAAAGGACATCTTCTAGACGATGCTCAATAATAATCGTCGTAGCTCCCACCTCCTCGTGAATCTTATCAATGAGGTCAATGGTTTCCTGTCCTGATTTAGGATCTAAATTTGCTAGAGGCTCATCAAATAGAAGAATAGGACTCTCATCAATCAAGACACCAGCTAAACTGACTCGTTGCTTTTGGCCACCTGATAAATCTTGAGGGCGGTGATTCAAAAGAGAGGTTAAGTCTAGACGCTCAGCCCAGAGGGCTACCTTATCTTTCATCTCACTTTGATCAGCACAATCATTCTCCAAAGCAAAAGCCAAATCCTCGGCTACTGTTAGGCCAATAAACTGACCATCTGGATCCTGCAATACCGTGGATACCGACTGTGACTTATCATAGATAGATTCCTTGAAAATATCCTGACCATCTATCCTTACCTGGCCTTTTGCCTGACCTTTATGAATATTCGGTATGATACCATTAAGACACTGAGCTAGGGTCGACTTTCCACTACCAGAAGGACCTAAGATGAGGACTTTTTCGCCCTTGGCAATATCAAAGCTGATATCTTTAAGCGTCGCTTCTGCTTGTGCATCATATTGAAATGTAAAGTGATTAAAACTAATGTATTTATCCATGTTTCTACTAAAAAAGAGAGGAGGTATCAAAACAAACTGACAGTCCCACTCTCCTATAAGTCATGCTAATCTTTGGTAAGACTACCAGATTGTGTACGTGATCTAGCATAGATTGCAAGAAGGAGTGTTCCTCCAATTGCAATTGTAATAAAGTTAGCTACGCCAGCTACAAAACTTTGTGCATAAAGGTATGACCAGGCTTGTGCAAATTGGAGTCTATCACCAATAGGGGTAACAATACCATAGGCAATAAGGAGGGCCAATGCTTGTGCTAGATTAAACCAAATCATACTCATCAAAGAAAACTTGCCAGTTGTCACATCATATTTTTTGTTGAATAGACCAATTACAAGTCCTGTAATAGCACTTGCAAGTACCCAAGCCCATGAGATATTTCCGTATTGGATGCCATCTTTAAGCGCATGGCCAATAAAGCCCATAAAGAAACCTGTAATAGGCCCATAAATCACTGAGAATAGGGCTTGAACAGCATACTGAAGTTGGATGCTAGTGTTCCCAAAAATAGGGATATTAACAAACATACCAATGATAATAAAGAGTGCTGCACCAATACCTGTCGCAACTACTGTACGAATTGAATTATTTTTCATAATCTTACTTTAATCTCCTAAACGTTTGATTTCAATGTGCCAGTTAGACCCTACACCAACATTATAAGCCTTAGCAAAAGACCCTTGGTTAATGGCTAAGCCAACACGATAGAGGGAATTGATATAAATAATTGGCTGACCGATACGAACATCCGCAAAAGATTTCCCATAGGTAACTTGGTTTTGGTAGACCAACATATCATTGTTAAAGATGGTTACTTCGAATCGATCACCAAAGTTTGGTTCCAACGCGTAAAAGTCATCACGTGTGATAGAGGTCCAAAGAGAGCCGAAACGGACATCCAAAATGTCAATCGCCCCACGAACCAAATTATCCTCTATGATGGTTTCAACCACTGGAAGTTCTAAAATTTTGTCCACAGGTAACTCAGGACCAACTTCTTCAAAACTGATATGACCAGAAGCTAATTTGGCACCTGTATAGGCATAAACATCACGACCATGGAAGGTATAGGAAAGCTCTGTATTACTACGACGATTCTCAACCTCGGAAATCTCACGAACAGCCACGATACCAACAACCTTCTTGATATAAGAAAGTGTTCCGTTATCTGGTGTGACGATATATTGCCCTGTCTTTGTTAAGGCAACCACACTTTTACGTGAGGAACCTACACCCGGATCAACTACCGAAACAAAGGTTGTCCCCTCTGGCCAGTATTCAACGGTCTGAAACAGACGATAAGAAGCCTCAAAAGTGTTGTAGGGAGTAATATCATGTGTCAGGTGATGAACTCCCAAACTAGGTTCTTCCTGAAGGGCCACACCAATCATGGCCGAAACAGCACCATCAACCAAGCCAAAATCCGATTGAAGTACTAATAGGTTATTAGTCATAAATATCTCACCTTTTTCTATTAGAGACGTTTATTTTATCACATTTTATAGATATTTTAAAGATGACAAATTCTTGAGCTAGTTATAGCCTTTACCTATGTTTCCCTCTAAAATCAAAAAGTCAGCCCAAGAGGCTGACCATGTAGTAGTTATCTAAGATTTCTTCCAACGACTTTTTTCTGCTACTGCTGTAAAAAGAACATCTGTTGACGAGTTGAGAGCTGTTTCACAAGAGTCTTGGATGACACCGACGATAAAGCCGACACCAACAACTTGCATAGCTAAATCATTTGAGATCCCAAAGAGGCTACATGCTACGGGTACCAAGAGAAGGGAACCTCCTGCAATACCTGAGGCACCGCAAGCAGAAATAGCTGAAACCACACTAAGAATAAGGGCTGTTGCAAAATCAACCTCAATTCCCAAAGTAGTCACTGCAGCAAGCGTCAAAACATTGATTGTCACAGCCGCTCCTGCCATGTTAATAGTTGACCCTAGAGGGATAGAAACAGAATAGGTATCAGGATTCAAGCCAAGGTCCTCACACAATTGAAGGTTAACGGGAATATTAGCCGCTGACGAGCGAGTAAAGAAGGCTGTAATCCCTGAATCTTTCAAACAACGGAAAACTAGTGGGAAAGGATTTTTCCCCATCATCATAAAAGCAATGATTGGATTAACAACCAAGGCAACAAAGGCCATTGTTCCCACTAAAACAAGGATTAGGACACCATAATCTGCCAAAACACCGACACCATTCTCAGAAATAGTATTAAAGACTAGACCAAGGATACCAAATGGGGCCAAGTTAATAATCCAACGAACGATTTGCGAAGTCACTTCTGCCAAGGTATTAAGCAAATCTTTCGTGTGATTGCTAGCTGTTCGCATGGCAAAACCAAAGACAACCGCCCATACTAAAACACCAATGTAGTTGGCTTGAGCCAAGGCATTGACAGGGTTATCCACCATCTTAAGCAATAAATCTTTAAAGACTTCTCCCACACCTTGAGGTGCCGTCGCTTTAGTCGCTGCTGCTGCTCCCAACTTCAGAGAAATTGGAAAAATATAGTGAGAAATAACAGCCGTCAATGCTGCCGCAAAGGTCCCAAAGAGATAAAGAACAATCACTGTCTTCATGTTGCTTTGTTGACCTTCTCGCGTTTGGGAAAGGGCATTGGCAACCAGGGCAAAGACTAAAAGTGGAGCAATTGCCTTCAAACCACCAACAAACATGTCTCCCAAGAGACCAATAACCGTAAACTTAGGAATAAATAAACCAAGCACAGCACCCACTACCACACCAATGGCAATGCGCTTAATTAGACTGGTTCTATTCCAAGTTGAAATAAAACGTTTCATAACTCATTAACTCCTTTTTGTGGTTAGCGCAACCACAAAGCATTCGACAGTTTCCATATTATGATAAATTACTGAAATCGTCAAGATATGAAAAAAGTCTGTGGTAAACAGGCTTTCAAATTCTATTTATGACTCAATTTGCGGGTTAAGAAATCACCGAGAAACTGAACAAGGAAAATCAAAATCAAAATCAAGAAGGTTGCCAAGATGGTAACTGATGTACTTGAGCGATTGTATCCATAATATATGGCGATGTAACCAAGACCACCTGCACCGATAGCTCCAGCCATGGCAGTTTCACCCACAAGGGAAATCAAAGTCACTGTTGATACACGAACCAATTCTGGGAGTCCTTCGCCAAGATAAACCTTAATCGTGTCCCAAAGACTTGCACCACTAGCTTGTGCTGCTTCAATAACGCCACGGTCAAGATCTGCAAGTACCACCTGTACTTGACGTGCAAAAAACGGGAAGGTTGCAGCTGACAATGGAACCAAAGCCGCTGTCATACCAAGGTTAGTCCCCACGATAAAGTAAGTGAATCCTTTCAAAATCGCTAAGAGGATGATGAAAGGAATGGCACGGAAGATTGAAGTGATTTTATCCAAGATTTGGAAAATGAATTTATTTTCAATGACGCCACGAGGACCTGTCAATACCAAGAAGAGCCCCATAACAAGACCAAGAAGTCCCCCAATGATGAAGGAAATAACCGTCATGTAGAGTGTCGCATAGATAGCGTCTGGCCAAGAATTAACCCCCTGCATACCGATACGATAAATATCTGGAAAGTTTTGTTGAATCCAATCTGCCATTATTGGGCTCCTTTCTTAAGTACTTGCAAGCTGACACCTGCATTTTCAATCGCTTTTTGAGCAGCAAGAACCTTATCTGCCTCACCATCCAAGACAACGACCAATTCACCAACAGGAGTGTCACCTAGAATCTCAACATTACCATAAAGAATGTTACTTGAAACACCGTAATCTTTGAAAATTTCAGTCAAGAGTGGCTCATCTGTTGAAGAACCTACATATTTAAGCTGAACAAGGAGTGCAGATGCAGGTAAGTTTCTCACCAAAGGTTGTGCATTAATCTTAGCCAAGGCATCCTCGATCCCTGCTGCAGTTTCAATAAATTCTTGTGTCAAATCCTCTTGTGGATTTGAGAAGATATTAAGAACACTTCCTTCTTCCAAAAGTTGTCCATTTTGCATAACAGCCACACGGTTACAAATATCTTTGACGATTTGCATTTCGTGAGTAATCATAACCACTGTCAACCCAAGTTTTTTATTCAAATCTTGCAAAAGTGAAAGGATTTGTTTAGTTGTCTTAGGGTCTAGAGCTGATGTAGACTCATCTGAAATCAAGATTTCTGGATCGTTAGCCAAGGCACGCGCAATCGCTACACGTTGTTTTTGACCACCTGACAATTGTGCAGGATAGTTTTCGGCACGATCAGTCAAATCAACCAATTCCAAGAGACTACGAATTTTTTTGTCTTTCTCTTCATTGCTTAGTTTAGAATGACGAAGGGCAAAGGCTACATTTTCATAAGCCGTCTTTTGAGACATAAGGTTAAAGTGTTGGAAAATCATCCCAATCGTTTGACGTTTCTGACGCAATTCTTTTGTCGACAATTGGACCTTACCATCTGCAAAAGTCACATCTTTACCAACAGTGATTTTACCAGCTGTAGGCACTTGCAAAAGATTAATCGCACGCACAAGCGTAGATTTACCAGCCCCTGAATAACCAACGATTCCGTAAATATCACCTTTTTCAATCTGGATAGACACATCCTTAACCGCTTGAATGGTGCGGCGTTTCTGCGTAAAGGTGATATCAATATTTTTCAAATCAATAATGACATTACTCATAACTTGCAATTAACTCCTTAATTAGTTCAATGTGGGTGTAGTAATCTGCTAGGCTAACATTTTCATCCCCACCATGGTCACGACTGTTGGCATTCCCTATACCAAAGGCTGCCATCGGAACACCCAAAGCCTTATGAATCATATGCATAGGCCCTGTACCTGCTGCCGTTGGAAGCACAGCAACACCCTCTTCATAAAAACCTTTTGCTAACTCAATAACATTGACAATAGCAGGATCTGACATATCACTCCGATAACTTTCTTCACCAAGAGTGAAGGTTACCTTGATACGGTCAAACCCCTCTTTTTTGAGGTGAGCCTTGATACAATCCAAAACATACTCAGGTGTCAAACCAGGGACCAAGCGCATCTCCATCTTAGCTTTGGCTTGAGCTGGCAGAATGGTCTTAACACCTTGCCCCTGATAACCTGTCGAAATCCCTTCAATAGAAAGAGCAGGTTCAAAATAGTAAGTTTTTAAGAAAGCTCGGCGGTCACTTTCTAAAATAGGTAGTTTTAAGCCATAAATCTTACGGAGGCTATCTGCATTTTCAATGGCGTAAGTCTCGATAAGATCCATCTCACGTTCATTTGGCTGGATAATTTTTTCATAGATACCATCGATAAGAATACGTCCCTGATCATCACGCATACTTGAAATAGCATTGAGCAAATACCATGAAGCCGATTCAATCACGGCACCAAATTTAGAATGAATATCAACATCAGCACTCTCGACAGACAAGTCAAAGGTAATAATCCCCTTGTTGCCACCTGTGATTTCCAATTGACCTTTACTATTTCGATTTCCTTGCTCCCAAACCAATAGGTCTGCTGGAAGAAGGTCATCTCGGTATTTTTCCAAATATTTTTCAAGGTCGGTTGAAGCAGATTCTTCAGCGCCCTCCATCATAAATGTAATGTTTACAGGAAGGTCACCAACCTCTCGAATATATTTCCGAAGGGCTGTCAGACGAGCTGTAATATGCCCCTTATCATCATCAACACCACGACCATACATGTAGCCCTTACGAACAGTCAGACAGAAAGGGTCATCTGTCCATGGCTGATCATTATCCGCAGGAACCGTATCATAGTGTTGATAGAAAATAATTGTTTTCGCATCTGGATTTGAACTCTTGAATTTTGCCAAGACAAAAGGTGCCGTATGGGTCTCGTCAATTGTCACCTCTGCTCCAACACTAGAGAAAATCTCACCAAGATAAGCAGCCACATCATAGAGACCAATATTTTGAGCAAAAATAGATTTTTTAGAAATCAAAGTCCGCAAAACTTCAAAATAGTGCTGAGCAATTTCATCGTTACGAAATTTTCGTAACTGCTCTTCTTCACTTGAAAATGCCATCAAATCGTCTCCTTCATACACGACAAAACGGCGTGCTCTCACACGCCCTCTGTCCTTAGCTTATTTCTTTGAATTAGCTTTCAATTGATCTTGTGTTGGGGCACCTTTCCATGCTGGAAGGTCAACCTTGTTAGATGCATCATAGATGATTTGCGCTACTTCATCATTTTGATAGGCTTTAATCAAAGTCTTGATAGCATCGGCTTTGTTTGATTTTTTCCAATCTTTATTAGCTGCAATGATGTTAACCCAATCTTTCAAATCTTGACTTGGATCTTCTTGGAAGAGAGTTGTGTCATAGTCAACATTTTGTTGTTGTGCGTATGAGTTGTTAACAACTGCTGCATCTACTGATGAAAGAGTTTGGGCAGCTTGTTCAGCTGCGATTTCTTTAATCTCCAATTTCTTTGGATTTTCAGAAATGTTCTTGATAGTTGCCAATTCACCATCTTTAACATCCAACTTAATCAAACCAGCTGTTTGAAGAAGTGTCAACGCACGGCTTTCGTTTGTACCATCGTTAGGTACTGAGATAGTAGCTCCTTCTGGAAGCTCTTTAACATCTTTATACTTAGCTTTTCCGTTTTCAGTACCTGAGAAAAGGTGGATTGGGCTAAGAAGTGTGTCAGCTGCCGCAACAACATCACCTTTATTTTCTTTGTTCCAGTTGTTCAAGAAATAAATGTGTTGGAAAGCATTAACATCGATTTCACCGTTTTTAAGGGCTTCATTTGGTTGATTGTAGTCTGTGAACTCTTTCAACTCGATAGTAACACCCTTGTCTTTAGCCAATTCTTTAACTTTATCCCACAATGGCTCAGTTGTATCATCCAATGTCATGATACCAACTGTCAAAGTTTTATCATCTTTAGCTGATTTATTACCACCAGCACCACAAGCAGCCAAAGCTACTGTTGAAGCGACTGCCAATCCTGTAATTCCGAGAATTTTTTTAAATTTCATAACGAACTCCCTTTAATTGTTTTAAGTGTAAAAATATTATCCCATAGGATGAGAATTGTAGCAAATTGTTTATAATTGTATATATCTATAGTTTTTAACTATAATGTGTCCTAGATTTTAATTATATGAAAAAGCTGAGAATCACTCCCAGCTCCTTTCTTATTTTTTGCTTGGAACTTTCAAAGCGTCTTTAGTTGGAATATAATCTTTATTTCCAAGGAATTTTTCAGCCAATTTAGCCAAAGTACCATCTTTTTGAAGTTCTTCCAAACGTTTGTTAACAAATTTTTGAAGGTCCTTTTGGTTATCTGCAAACAAGAAGTAGATGTATGGTTGTTGATCAGATTTAAGTTCAATAGTCTTCAAGTTACTCAATTTATTATTTTTAATGATTGCATTAACAGTTGGTGCATCAAAAATCTTGAAGTCGTACTTACCTTCATTCAAGTTTGTCAACATTTGTGTAATGTTTTCATTAGTATAGTTGAGTTCAACTGGCTTATCTGAATGTTTATCATTGAATTCAGTCAATTGAGTAGCTGTTGATGTTCCTTGAACAACCTGTGTTGAGTGTCCAGCAATGTCATCGTATTTCTTGATCTCACTATCTTTTGGAACAGTCAAAACAGCTGGTGTGGTACCAATTGGATATGAGAAGAGGTATTTTTGGTCACGTTCTTCTGAGTAAGAGATGTTGTTCCCGGCCATTTGATATTTAGCAGCGTCAAGACCTGTAAATACTGAAGACCATTCTGTTTTTTGGAATTTCACTTCATATTTATCAGAGTCTTTAAAGACTGCTTTAGCCACTTCCACGTCGTAACCGGTCAATTCACCATTTTCTTCATATGAGAATGGTGCTGTTGTCCCAACAGTAGCAAAGTTAATTGTTTCTTTACCACCTGAAGATTTAGATGCTTCTTTTGATGATTTAGATGAACATGCAGCAAGTAAAGCTACTGAAGCAATGGCTACACCCGTAATTCCAAGAATTTTTTTAAGTTTCATAATATTCTCCTTTGAGATTGATTGTTTTTATTGTAACAGAATTCACTAAGCTTAACTAATACTTAAACATAATCAAGGTGATAAGAAAATACTATCACCTCAAAATTTCAATTGTTTGACAAAGAAAAAGTAGAAAACCAATAACGATTTTCTACTTATCCTTGTTAATAATGCGACAAACGCTCAATCACTTGCTCGTTATTGAGCACTTCCTGGGCAGGAAAGAAATCAGCTTTGCCATCTTCAAAAAGAAGAACATCAGCCTTTTCATGATGAAGGTGCTTGAAGTGGTGAGCAGACATGATAATAGTTTTCCCAGCTGAATGAAGCTCATGTAGAAGTTCCCTAAAAAATTCTTCATATTCTTTAGAAAGATTATTGAAGGGTTCATCAAGAATATACACATCTGGATTCGTTACCATGATACTGGCAAAGGCCACTTTCTTCTTTTCTCCACCAGATAGTTGATAGGGAACGCGATTCCTTAAATCTTCAATTTTCAGCAGGGATAGTGTATCTTGAACCCGCAGTGAGACTTCTTCTTCGGTCAGACCTAGCTGACGAGGTCCAAAAGCAATCTCATCATAGACAGTACTATTAAATAACTGACTATCCACATCCTGAAAGAGGATTCCGAGGCGACTATAAAAATCCCGTTTTTGACGTTTGTCCTTCAACCATTCTTTGAGGTCCTTCCCTAAGAAAAGAATGCGACCAGATTCTTCCTGCTTGAAGCCAGTTAATAAACTGATAAGACTTGATTTCCCAGTCCCATTTTCCCCCATCAACATCACATATTGTCCTTGTCTAATCTCCAAATCAAGACCAGTAAAGACCTTTTTTTGTTCATAGGCACAGGCCACTTGTTTCAATTGAAACATCTCATCCTCCTAACAGAATCTGTCCTAAAATCACTGCTACTAGACTTATCAAGGCCAGCCAATCCTTCCATGTGAATGACTGTGATGACTTGACATACTCACCAACAAAGCAACGTGCTTCCATGGCTTGAGTCAGTTCCTCACCATAACGAATAGCTTTAAGGTATAACATTCCCCAGATATTACTTCCAATTCGAAAACGATGATTGCCACCAAAGCTTCGTGCTTCAATCCCTTTGAGCAAATCCATTAATTGTTTTCCAAAGACATCGATATATTTTATGGTGATATCTAACTGGAGCAGAACAAGATTAGGAAAATGCAACCCTTTTAATGCCGCTAACATCTCACTTATTGTACTGGTCTCTGAATAATAAGCAATGGCTACGGCAATCAAAGGAAGTCTAAAAAGAAAGAGCGATTGACCTCCGCTAAGTAAGAGATGCGGTAGATAAAGAACTAAAGGAAAAATCAACAATACCACAGTCTTTTTCAAGGTTCTTACTAAAACAGAATGTGGTAGAAAAGCCACCCCAGCTCCTAGAAACAAGGCTAGAATCCACAAAACTGTGAGATTTTGGCTAATTCCAACTGAAATAAGTAAGAAAAAGAGAAGTAAAACCTTAGCCGTTGGATGAAAGACTGATGCTACTTTTAAAGGATGCGTTTCAAACTTTTGAAGCAGAGCTTCCAGATGGTGACGATTTCGAATAAGAAAGTTATTTCTACCGACTTTAGTGACTACCGGGCGCTCTTCTAACATCCAACTTGGCAGAATCATTTTTCAACCTTTCTACCGAAAATCAAGCGATAGAGGATGAAGAAAATCAAAACAGCAGAGGCAGCGCTCAGGATATAACCCAAGACTTCCGGAATGCCCGCGATACTATAATCTGGGAAGAGGGCATTAAATGAGAAACCATTCAACATTCCTTTTGGGGCTTGGGCTTCCACATGATAGTGGGACAATTTTTCCACCAACTCTTTGACATCCCATTCCGCAAAAGCTGTTCCCGTCGCCAATAAACCAAGTGGCGTTAGGATAATTAAGGCTAGGATAAAGAGCAATAAAGGACGTAGTTTTTTAGTCGTTAGTTCCTGAGTATTATCAATATTCAAACGTTCAATGAATTCTTGGACACCTGCTGTGAAGAATCCTTCTACCAGACCGATGAGGAGGTGAGTCAAGCCCATTACTGGAAGCGTCACTCTCAAAGGGTATGGATTGTAAAGTGGATTACCACTGCCATCTTTAAAGAGAATAGGTTGAATTCCTAGTAAAACTGCAACAGTCAGGGCCGCAGCTACAATCCCAATATAACCTCCAAAAAAGCTAGCAATTATCCTGTTCTTTGTCCACTTGTTCAAGAGTTTATAAACAGCATAACCCACAAATGGCATAACAACGGCCATACAAAAGGCATTAGCACCAAAGTCCAAGATTCCACCATCACCAAAGAGCAAGGCCTGCATAGCCAGGGCTACACTAACTGCTAAACAGGAAGCCCAAGGTCCTAACAATATAGCAATTAACACTGCCCCAACAGCATGGGCGCTCGTTCCACCTGGGGCTGGAAGATTAAACATCATGATAAGGAAGGACAAGGAAGTCCCGATTCCCAACATAGGAATCGTTTTTTTATCAGTATCAACTTTAACCTTTACTTCCTTGACGGCCTTATACCAAATAGGCAACATAACAGCCCCCATTGCCGCACAAGTCGTAGGGCTTAGGTAATTTTCAGGAATATGCATTTTTTATCTCCTCATATCATTTTTTCTCAAATTTAAAGTACTTAATCCATGTATTTCTTGTCTAAAATAGTCTGTACAGGCATAAATGACGCGACGATTATCCTCAGCAGTTTTTCCTAAGATACGTAACACCAGACCTGGGATATCTAAGGATGAAATAGCAAAATCAGACTCTAAATTCAAATCTTCTAAGTGCTTCTGCAAAGCCTTAACAAAAGCCTCGTCAATCGCCGGAGACACCATTACCAAGCTATTGTAATTACGCCATCCTTCAAAATAACCAAGTTTAAACATATCTTGTTTCTGAGGCTCTAAGAGAGTCTGATCGCTATAAACAAGCTCATTATCTTGGTAAATTTGTGTCAAATTACGAAAATAATGGTATTGAAACGGTAAGTCCTCATGAGACCAACCTGCCGTTACACCATCTGAATAAATCAAGTGGGCAGACTTATCCATATCAATACGACTTGTTTGGAAATAGCGTGATTTTAAATAGGGAATAACTTCATCAGCCATGTACTCCAAATAACTATTTTCTTCAAGTGTGATAGACGTATTCTGTTGTGTCAACTGTCCTTTCTCGCACTTGTAAACATAGGTCGGTGTTTGGGTTGTCACTAAGGCATGAGCATCTTTATTAACATCAATGGTCACTTGATACTGCTCACCCTCGACAAAGCCCCCACCCATATTAATGAGGAAATAGTAAGGAACGCCATTGGCATCTGAATTATCTGCCGATACTCGAGAGTTACCTTCTTGATATTTCTTGTGGGAAATTGTACGACCATTTCGATTTGAAAATCCAAGATGGACGAAGCCATCATATGCTTGCGTCATCTTATAAATCCTCTAATAAGAAATTCTTGCGAATCCATTCTTCCACTTCCTTAACATTATCATCATTATTCAAATTTGTGAAAATGAAAGAATCTTCATTACGGAAATGAAGGGTATCTTCACGCATACGGTCTAGGTTGGCTCCAACATAAGGCGCAAGGTCAGTCTTATTAATCAGGAACAAGTCACTCTTAATCATTCCTTGACCAGCCTTACGTGGGATTTTTTCACCCTGAGCAACGTCAATAATATAAATCGTAAAATCAACCAAATCAGGACTGAAGGTCGCAGCCAAGTTGTCACCACCACTTTCAAGGAAAATAACATCCAAGTCATGGTTAAAGCGCTCTTGAAGAGTTTCAATCGCTTCAAAGTTCATAGAAGCATCTTCACGAATAGCAGTATGAGGACATCCACCAGTTTCTACGCCAATGATACGGTCTTCATCTAAGCTTGAATTTTTAGCCAAGAAAAGAGCATCTTCTTTTGTATAGATATCGTTAGTAATAACTGCTAAATTTAAGTCAGACATACGTCGTGTAAGACGCTCGAGCAAAAGAGTTTTACCTGAACCAACAGGTCCACCAACTCCAATAATTACAGTACGTTTTGTCATTATTTTTTCCTCTCAACCTTGTCGATATTTTAAGACATGAATAGGCGGAACACCTGAGTTTCATGTTTCATCTGAGCTAATTCAAGACCAGGCGTATTGGCCCCAAGGTAGGACGCATCCAATTCTTGAATTTCTTGTGTCATTTTTTCTAATTGTGAAAAGCTACGTAAAACAATCTCCTGTCCAGCAAACTGTCCAAGTGGAATGGCACGAACAGCATTTTGAACCATCGTCGAAATCACACTATAGCCATAAAGTGCAATAGCTTCACTACATCCCAAACCCTTGTTAAACACATAGAGTGCAAAGACAATAGCTGGATTGCCGAAAACCTCACCCTTCTGTATTTTGGACTGATAGTCATCCAATACCGGAATAGCATGGAGCCTTTGAATGAGTCGAAGCATTTGCTTAGCAATCATTTTAGTCCCCTGTCTTGTTTCACGCGCTTGCGTTGAAACTGTCAAGACCTTATCATAATGCCAAACCTGCTCTAGATTGTCTGTAGCCATAGCGTCATAAACCAGTTTGATTACAAGACCTTCACCATATTTAAACTGACTAGCTAAATAGGCTTCTTGCCACTCTTCGTAACCTTTATCATCTGTTACAGTGTCTTCGCGCAGATAATTTTCCATCCCAAATGAGTGGTTAAATGATCCAATTGGAAAAGTTGAATCGACAATTTGTACAATTTCAAGATAATCTTGCAAAGACACATTCGCAAAGGGATTAATGTTCATGGGCAGTTAAATTCACATGACGTAGGGGTTTGTCAAGGACCACTTCTTCAATCGTGTAGGCAATCTCTTTTTGAGTCAAGACTTGCTCTACAACTGGGTCAACCTCTAAATAAATCTTGGCATCTTTCACCTCAATCGGTTTATGAGTATTCCCAAGAATATGAGCTGTGATTCCCATTTCATCCATATCTTTAGGTGAAATGACAATCAAATCCTGTGACTCAACACCAATAGCTAGGACATGGTGATCATCGATAAAAAAGGCAGAGCCATTTTGCAATTTTTGTCCCTTATCAAGACGAATACCAAATTCATTCCCGTGATCACTCTTCACACGAATAATTTTTTTGTTAAGGTCATCACTCGAAAGAATGACTGTTTCAATATGGTATTTGTCCACATCGATATCTTTAACAAGAGCATCTACTTTTGTAAAAATCATACTTTTTCCTTTTCTATTACATTTTAAAAATCTAGCATCAAACTCATATAGCAACTTAATAAAGTGCTAAAAACGTTATAGCTATAAAATACAAAAGAGGTTGGAGGAAAAATTCCAGCCTCATTTATATATCGTCTTCCTTAGAACAAGAAATAACGTTGAGACAATGATGTCGTATGGATCGGCTCACAAGTAACCAACTCATCATCAATAAAGACATCAAAGGTCTGTGGATCGATACGGATTGTTTTTGGAGCGTAGTCATTAAGCTTCATATCACGCTTAGTCAAGTTACGCGTATTCTTAACAGGAAGAACAATCTTATTCAAACCAATTTCTTCTTTGATACCGTGATCATAAGCGTATTGAGAGACAAATGTAAGATTTGTTTCATGAACCGCTTGACCGTAAGCACCATATAATTTACGCATGATACGTGGTTGAGGTGTTGGAAGACTTGAACCAGCGTCACCCATAACACCATAAGTTAGCATACCACCTTTAAGCACCAACTTAGGTTTTGCACCAAATTGTGCTGGTTCCCAGATAACCAAATCTGCAAATTTACCAACTTCTACAGAACCTATATAGTCTGCAATACCGTTAGTGATAGCAGGGTTAATTGTATATTTAGCCACGTAACGTTTGATACGGTTATTATCGTTAAACTCTGAATCCCCTTCAAGCGGACCACGCTGAGCCTTCATCTTATCAGCTAGTTGCCAACAACGCATTGCTACTTCACCGACACGTCCCATAGCCATGGCATCTGAAGTCATGATACTAAGGGCACCCATATCATGCAGAACATCTTCTGCAGCCACTGTTTGTTTACGTACACGTGATTCAGCAAAAGAAACGTCTTCTGGAATTTTTGGATCCAAGTGGTGACAAACCATAACCATATCTAACAACTCACCAATAGCATTTGTAGTGTATGGGTTGGTTGGGTTAGTTGATGATGGCAAAATATTTTCCTTACCAGCAAAGACCATGATATCTGGAGCATGCCCGCCACCTGAACCTTCGGTATGGAAGGTATGAACAGTACGACCTTGGAAGGATTCCAAAGTATTTTCCATAAATCCACCCTCATTCAAAGAGTCAGTGTGGACCGCAAAGGAAACATCGTATTTATCCGCAACTTTAAGGGAATTATCAATTCCTGCGTAAGTCGCACCCCAGTCCTCGTGTGTCTTAATTCCTGCTGCACCAGCTTTAATTTGCTCTTCGACCACCTCAGTCTCAGAACCAACACCTTTGGCAAGGAAACCAAAGTTAGCAGGCATATCATCAACAGCTTGCAACATACGAGTAATGTGGAATTTACCTGGTGTACATGTTGTTGCATTACTTCCGTCAGCAGGACCAGTACCACCACCAAAGAGGGTAGTGATACCATTATCCAAACCAAATTCAGGAAGGTCAGCAGAAATATAGTGTACGTGAAGGTCAATACCACCAGCAGTCACAATCAAACCTTCTGCCGCAATGGCTTCTGTACTAGCACCCACAACAAAGTCTACATTGTCCATTGTATCTGGGTTACCACCTCGACCGATAGCTACAATCTTACCATCACGAATACCGATGTCTGCTTTAATAATTCCTGTATAGTCAATGATGGTTGCACCTGTAATAATGGTATCAACCACTGATGGATTATCACGTGTTTCCGTAGCACTAACACCCATACCATCACGTAAAACTTTACCGCCACCAAACTTGGATTCCTGTCCATAAACAGTAAAGTCTTTTTCAATGGCAGCAAAAAGATTAGTATCTCCAAGACGTACGCTATCACCTACAGTTGGTCCATAGTGTTGAGCATACTCTTCACGATCCATTTTAAAACTCATCGATTTGTCCCCTCTCTAGTCTAAGAAACCATTGACCTTGTTATTGAAACCAAAAATACGGCGTTTCCCTCCAAAGTCAATAAGTTGTACTGTTTTCGTTTCACCTGGCTCAAAACGAATGGCTGTACCTGCTGGAATATCTAGACGTTTGCCTCGCGCCTTTTCACGATCAAATTGAAGACCAGCTTCGTTTGCTTCGTAAAAATGATAATGAGACCCTACTTGAGCAGCACGGTCACCCACATTTTTCACTTCAATACTAATGGCTTCGTAACCACCATTATAATCAATTGGCTCACTCGCCACATGGTATTCACCTGGAATCATTGCATTTTCTCCTTACTGAATAGGATCATGAACAGTAACCAATTTTGTACTGTCTGTAAAAGTAGCTTCAACTTGAATCATTGGAATCATTTCTGCAATCCCCTCCATAACATCTTCACGTGTTAAGAGATTACGAGCCTCATCCATCAATTGAGCAACCGTCTTACCTTCTCTTGCACCTTCAAGTACATAGTCTGTAATCAAAGCGACTGCTTCCGGGTGATTCAATTTGATTCCTTTATCTTTACGTCGTTGAGCAATCATAGCCGCAAGGCTAATCATCATTTTTTCCTGCTCACGCATTGTCAATTGCATCGTTTTTCCTCCTTAAATCAATGCTTACCACTTGCCCCAAAGCATCAAAAGCCCTGGAATCCAAGCTGTTATAATTCCTTCAAAAATAGCTAGGTAAGGAACAAATTTCCCTAGGTTCTTCTTAAGGTTAATTTCAATAAAGGCAGTTAGCCATAGAACTCCCCACAAGAACCAAATAATACCATACCAAGCATTACCACCGTATCCAGATGTTAAGCAAAGAATCCCTGCTGGTATCGTATTAATTGCCACAAATAAACTAAACCAGCCGTACAAACGTTGATCAAAATCAAAGATTGTATTGATAGCTGAATAAAGATATGTAAAAGCAAACAAAAGACCTGTGGCACTACCATAAAACCATTCAGCACCTTGCCCTGTACAAGCTCCATAAGCAATGACAATAATGTTGAGAATCAAACCCAAACCACCTGTAAAGATATTCATAACAACATTTGATTTGTCGGGAATACCTTCCAAGCGATGAAATCCATTACTCATCAAAACCATACCAACATAGAGTAGGATGACACCTAACATAAGAACCTCCTAAGTTTTTTATGTTAATATCATACTATTTTGACAACACATGTCAACTAATTTCAGAATTTTTGCAACAGCTAAGCGGCCTCTATCTCACATAAAATGTCAAAAATAGCGTCACTTTTGACAATCAAGCTGAATGGTCCCTTAAACCATTTCGGATGAAAGTTGACAAACCATTTATAAATTAGGCAAATACTTTTTTCGAATGAGAAAGATATTGGCAGTCATCAGCCAGATTCTATCATCCCGTGTGAGAAAAATTTTTATGGGGGCATTTTATTTCTTTCTCCTTCTCTAGTCCTAAGTCCATAGAGCCATTTTTAGTAATTTTACAATTATCTTCTTTTGATTTAAAACCTAAAGGAGAATTATGATGGAAACAAATAACTACAACACCGATTTACAGACAATCTCTCAGGAGTATCCCTACGAAGAGGAAAGTCTGCAAACCAAAACAAAAAACTCTTTAATCATCTCTCACTAAAAAGGTCTGGAAAATCAAGGGACTAATTATTGCTTGCCTCACAACCTACTTCCTTTATATCACTTATCTGACTCATTTTTCTTATGTCTTCCTAGCGATACTTATCTTGATAGGTACGATCGAACTCGGCTGTCGCTTATTTGGTGGGAAAGCTAAAGGAATGTGACTTGAATCAGGAATATTCATGGTCACTAGTCTCCTACAGGGATTACAAATTAGCCTATGGAAGATACCTGACAATTGGGACAATGCTCAAATTCTTTGCCTTCATACTGGCCTATTTCTCTACTTAATGGCTCGCACTGGACAAAGCAGGCAAAAACGGTTGGGGTTTATGGTCTGAGTGACATCATCCATACTAGCTATATCTTCCCACTGAAATATTTCTTTCTGGGAGTCTTGACTTTATTTTATAAAAAGACACTTAACCAAGAGCTTGCTGAAGAAGTCAAACGTGAAGACCAACTCTACAAGCGAATGATTCTCATTAGTATTATCACTGCCTTGGTACTTACTGTATTTGCTACCAACCAGCTTAGCCAGGTCTTGTCTTCTTTCGCTCAGCTATGGCAACAAGTCTTCCAGACACTTGCTTCCCTACTTAATTTCAATATCAATTTCGAAAACAGTGGATTATTTATATCTCGTTTAGTGACAAATCTCCCACTTGCTCTAGGGCTTTTTTCCAAACTTGTAGCAGTCTATTGGGCAAATGACAAGCCACTCAGCCAAAAGCAGTTTTAGGCCAGTCTCAAAAAGACTCGTCTTTTCCCAAAAACGGCAGCCTATATTGTGCTCGGAAATCTATACTTCACTTATGCACTATTTATGCTAACTGCGACTAGTCAAATGGGTGAACTCCTTTCTCTCAATCAAGCTAACATTCCGACCTATCAAGCCTCACACATTGCTGTTCAAGATTTCTGGCAATTGGTTCGGGTCTCTATCCTTAACTTTGCTGTTCTAGTTGGACTTTACATTTTCTCAAAAGAAGACCTCTTCACCCACAAGGGGCTTCGTTTGATTAGTATGCTACTTTTTACTTTTGCTAGCCTCTTTGCCCTCATCACTGATTGGAAACTCTTTAGTATCTATATCGCACTTTATGGTATTACACCACGACGCTTATTGTCAGGATGGTTTGTGACCGTGCTCTTCGTTTGGTGTATCTTTACGCTCATTCGACTCTATAAACCCACTCAAACAACTCGTTTAGCCATCTTTTATGCGACTCTAGCTAGTCTCTTGAGTAGCTTTATTTTATAAGAAAAAGGAGTGAAACTAGATTTCCTAGTCTCACCCCTTTTTTCATTATAGCTATTTTGAATTTCTTGTGGGAAAGGCATACATCACCCAAAGAGCTACTGTTAATGGAGTTGCTTTTAATACAATCCAAGCAACATTAAAATTGGCATCACGCAGACGACGAATCTGAATAGAAATGGTAGGGAGCGCCGTTGCTGCTATAAATAAAATGAAAGCTGTCAATGTAAAGCCAGCAGCTTTTGTTTCCCCAAGTAAGTCCATCAGTAGGAAAATAAGAGTAGCAATAACTCCATTAATCAAGACAACCCTCCAATAGTCTGATCGTTTTGTACGACCATAAAAATCGAGATAGCCTAACCAAAAATTTTTATATGCCTCTAACATGTTTACACCTCTTAATAGTATGCTACCAGTATACTATATTAAATAGATAGGTGCAAGATGTGAATATTTAGACTTCTTAAGTTTTCTACATATATAATAGGAAGATTATTTTAAATAAACTGGAATGGATTGAAATTAGGACTGTCTGACTCAATCTGGCCACTCACCATGGTCACTACACGACTAACATGTTGAAGTACACTATTGCGGTGAGCAATAAAAATCATTGTTCGTTTAATCTTAGCAAGATTAGCCATGACCCTGCTTTCAGTATCACTATCGAGACCACTGGTAGCTTCGTCAAAAATCAAGATTGGTTGCTTGGACAAAAGGGCCCTCGCTATCGCCAAGCGTTGTTTTTGACCACCAGATAGACCACCATCTTCAGATACTTGGGTCTGAAAACCTAGTGGCATCTTTTGAATATCAGCCAAAATATCAGCTTGTTCACAGGCTCTTAGAATAACCTGCTCATCAACTTCTCCTTCAAGGCCTAATAACAGATTTTCTAATATTGTTCCCGTAAACACATAGGTCTGTTGTGGAACATAGGTCACCAACTGGCGTAACTCTGCTTGACTAATAGAACCTTTGTCTAGGCTTACATGACCACTAGATTTTGTGTAATAACCTGACAAAATCTTCGCTAAAGTCGTTTTCCCAGAACCACTCTGACCCATGAGGGCTATTTTCTCTCCCTTATTAATCGTCAAATCAATATTGTGAAGTGTCTCCTGTTGGTAGCTGAAACGATAACTAACACCTTTTAAGTCTAATTGTTTAAAGGATAAATCTTTGAGTTGACCTTTTTCTTCCTTATTCACAACATAAACTTCTTGAAGACGATTATTGGCTACCTTGGCTTGCTGAATCTTAGATTGAAGATTGATAATATTAATTAAAGGGGTCGTAAAATAATTAAGTAGCATATTATAGGTAATCAACTGACCAGAAGATAGTTGTCCTTCCATAACTAATTGTGCCCCGTACCATAAGATAAAGACATTGAAAACTAACTGGACCCCTGTTTTTAAGCCATCCTGGGTTAATTGCCACTTGGCCTTAGACAAGGATTTCTTCAAATAATCATGGAATTTCACCTCAATTTCCTGATAACACCTCTCTTCAACTCTTAAAGATTTTAAAGTTTCAATGCCACGTAAATCATCAATAACAGCGGTATTGACCTGACTATTTGCCTCCATTAATTGATAATTTTCCTTCTCAAAAAGCTTATAAAAGGCCAGAATAATCAAAACATAAAGAGGAACTACAGTTAAGGTCATCAAAAAAAGAGAACGGTTTTGTAAAATAAGAGCCACAGCTAAAGTTATCACAATGGTCACATCTAGGAAAATCGATAAGATTGTTGAAGCTAGAGCATCGATAATGGTGTTGGCATCTCCAAAACGTGACGTGATTTCACCAGTACGACGTGAACTAAAGAAACTAATGGGCAAAGAAAGCACATGCTTGATATAAGGAAGGATGACCGCAATGGACAAGTAATTACCCAATCGATGCAATAGATAATCTTTGAAGAAAGTAAAAACTTGTTGAGCTAGATAAGCGATACACAGGCCTAGAGAAATCATGGTCAGAAGAGCATAGTCTTCTTGAGGAATCAAGCGGTCTATAATAGACTGCAAATAATAAGAACCAATAATATTAACAAGGGTCACCAGAAAGCTCAGCAAAACAATGACTGCTATCAAACTTTTACGACGAAATAAAATTGGTAAAAACGAAAGAAGACCAGGTACCTCTTCCTTATATTTAATGTAGTTTTCTCCTGGTTCAAAAAATAGAGCAACCCCTGTCCATTCCTTGTCAAAATCCTCTAGGGACAGTTTAATGACCTTCTTGCTAGGATCTGGATCACCAATTACAACTTGCCCCTTGTCCTTACCAAACACTGTATAATAATGTTGAAGCCCACCATCCTTAACCACATGTACAATAAAAGGGTAAGATAGGTTTTCTTGTTTAAACAAGTCTAAATCTGCACGAATGGCCTGAGTTTCAAACCCCAACTGCTTGCCCGCTTCAACTAAACCAAGCGCAGAAGTTCCTTCACGAGAAGTCTGAGCTAACTCCCGCAAATAAGCCAAACTATAGGATGAATCATAGTGCTTGAGAATCATAGCTAAGGTAGCTACCCCACAATCACGCTGATCAACCTGTGAAATATATGGGTATTTTGACATGATGACTCCTATTTAATAATAAATCATGAAGAATGGTACTGCCGCAATAAGTAAGACTAAAAATTTTTTTAAGTTTTTCAAAATTAAGCTCCTTAATATTTTTATTAACTATATGATAAACGATTAACTATAAAAAAAGTAGTGACATAAATGTCACTACGCAGTTGTTTACAAACCATCTGCCGCTTTCTCTGCTCGAGTCTTTTCTTCCAAAACGGAATCTTCTAAAACCGACGCAAACATTATAGCTTTATCATAGTTTTCAGCAGCTTTTTTCTTGTTCCCATTATGTATAAGCTCATACTTAGCTTCTAAAATATAGACACCTGGTTTATAACTATGAAACTGTGATTTTTCTATGACAGCTAATAGTTTATCTATTACTGTTAAGAAATCTTTAAAGGACTCAAGAGAAATCTTTAACCCAGCTATAGCCATCAAATCATTAAATAAGGCAATATTATAAGCATCATCTGTTGGGATGTTTTGCTTTAATACTCTATCTACTATTCTGTCAAAAATCTTTTTATCATACTGCTTTCTCCCATAAAGATGATAGAAATAATAATCAATAACTAGCAAATCATTAGTTGAAAACTTCTTCTTTCTTTTGACTTGTTCAAACAAATCTTCATAGATTTCTTCGACTTTAGGTCTCTCCTCCCAACTGGTAAAACTCAATATATTTTCGAGAATATCTAGAGTCAATAGTTCCTCTTCTGGAAGAATATCAAAGAATTGATTATACACATCTTCAATAAGATCCAACTTCTGTTTAACTCTCTCCTTATCTCCGTACGTTGGGAACTTTATTAAACGATTTTTCATCTCATAGTAAGTGTCAGGAATTTCAATCCTGTCATGGTCCAATAAGTCAGCCATGCTTTTTCCCAGACGTTTTGCTATGTAGGATAATTTATCCAAAGAAGGGAGAGACTCTCCTTTTTCAATACGAATTAACTGGCGAACAGTCAATTCCGCACCATCTAAACATAGCACTTCACGTGACATCTGTTGGCATTCACGCTCAGTTTTGATTCTTAGTCCAATGCTGTCTTTTATGCTCAAGAGAATCTCCTTTATATCAAAATTTTAAAATCATTATATCACAATTGTAATATATTTAATATGCAGTTGATACGATTTTAACAGAATATTAGTCATAAATATGATATTTTTATACAATAATAACAACAAAATGCAGTTAAGAACTGCATTTTGTTTTATTTCTGTTTACTTTGAAATCGCCATTCAAAGCGAATACGGTCATAAGTTGGATAGATGACATTAAGCAAGCCAAACGCTAGGGTAAAGCCAGCTAAAACATCTGTTGGAAAGTGAACACCCACATAAATACGCGACAGTCCAACAAGAGCAATCAGAAGGCCAGAAATAGCAAAGACTGCTACTTGAGATTCTTTTTTCTCCAAACGCTGAATAAGGACAATAGCAATTGCACCAAGAATCATGAAAGTTCCCAAGGAGTGGCCACTAGGAAATGAATAACCACTAGCATGAACCAAATGTGTAATTAAAGGACGTGGGCGTTGGTAAATATATTTCAGACTTACAATCATAATACTAGCAAGAACACCACTGGTACCTACAAATATAGCTTCTGATTTATACTGACGTAAATAAAGCCAGATTACTGCTACAATTGCAATAATAGCCTGGACTGACGTGTTTCCAAGTATGGTAATCGTTTTAAAGAAGTGTGTCAGTCCCCCTGGTAAGTCTCCTCGAACCCTGGTTTGTATGCTGCTATCAAATTCTGTCAAGGCTTCAGGGTAGAACTTAACCATGTAACCGAGAGCAACAAATAACAAAAAGGCAAAGGAAGCGCAAATATAATGTGTGTGTTTGTGTTTCATATTTATAATTTTACTAGGATAGACTTAAGCGGAGCATAAATAAGAGCAAAAGCTACTGCAAAAATTAAACCTTCAAGTAAGTTAAAAGGTACTACCATAGCAAAAAGGTACTTATAGAGGCCTATGAATTGCGCAATATCAAAGTTAGCAAATTTAGCATAGAGTGGTACGGCATAAATGTAGTTAAGAACAACCATCGCAACTGTAAGCAAAACCGTTCCTAAAACAGAACCAAGAATATAATTCTTGCTTGTTTGATTTTTCTTCCAAAAATAGCTTAGGCCCCAAACAAAAACTCCTAGAGCAACAAAATTCATAGGAAGCCCAATCATTGATCCTGGACCACCATTGTTAAGTAAGAGCTTCAACAATGAGCGAAGCAAGAGAACACCAATGGCACTCCTAAAATCAAAGATAACCAAGGCGATAAGAACAGGAAGAATTGAAAAATCAACCTTCAAAAAGTCTGCTGCTGGAATCAATGGAAATGAAAAATAAAGCAACAAGAATGAAACTGCGGATAAAATGGCAATGTAAGCCAATTTACGTGTGTTTGTCATAAAAAAATTCCTCCAAATTTTAACAATTTGAAAGAAGTTCCCAATGGATTTGCCTATGCCAAAAAAGCCTACGCAAAAAGACTGGTCTTCTTCCATCCAGACTATACTGTCGGTTGAGGAATTACACCTCATCAGCTTGCGCTCGCGGACTTATCCAAAGAATCACCGCCGGTCGGGAGTTTCACCCTGCCCTGAAGACCCTTTAAGGATAACATAAAAAAACCTTGGTGACAAGGTTCTTAATTTATGGATTTCTAATCTATTGATAGTCAATAACTATAATTATTCTTTTGAGACAAAATGAAGTATCTATTTTAATTTATCATGCTGGTAACGGTGACTCAGCTCTAACCCCACAAACTGTTGCTGGCGAAGAGCTTCATAGACAATCATGCAAACCGTATTTGAGACATTAAGACTACGGACATGTTCATCATTCATAGGAATACGAATAGCTTTTTCAGGATGCTCACGCATAAAGTCCTCAGGTAGGCCTGTATCCTCACGACCGAACATAAAATAGTGATCCTCACCATCAGCATAGGCCTCTTCTGAATAAGTCTTATCCGCAAACTTCGTTACTAGATGCAAACGACCAGCATGATTTTTAGACATAAAATCAGCTAAATTGTCATAATAAGTGATATCAAGCTTATCCCAATAGTCCAGACCTGCTCGCTTCATCTTCTTGTCATCAATTGGAAATCCCATGGGGCGAATGATATGGAGGGGGCTATTGGTTGCTGCGCAAGTACGCGCAATATTTCCAGTGTTTTGTGGAATACGAGGTTCAAACAAGACAATATGATTACGTGACATCTGACTTCTCCTAGACATAAAAAATACCATGTCGCCCGGAGTTAAGCTCAGCAGACGACATGGTTGTGGACATTCATTAGCTTAAATCATGACAGGTTAGATTTAAAATAACGAATCGTTGAGTATATTTTAGCACTTTGGCTGTAAAAGTCAACACTACTAGCAGAAAAAATTAATATTTTTGACGTCGTCACCTTTTTTACAGGAATAACCTATAAAGGTAGCTGAAAAGGATGATTTTTCGGCCAAAATAGAGTATCATAGTAGTGATTATTTGGAGGTAACTCATGCGTATTATTGTCGTAGGTGCTGGTAAAGTCGGTACAGCACTCTGTCGTTCTCTTGTTGGTGAGAAACACGACGTTATCTTAATCGAAGAAAAGGAAGAGGTCCTCAAACGCCTCAGTAAACGCTACGATGTTATGGGCTTTGCTGGAAACGGGGCAAATTTCAAGATTTTGGAACAAGCCGAGGTTAGTAACTGCGATGTCTTTATCGCTATGACTGATAAAGATGAAGTAAACATGATATCAGCAGTTCTGGCAAAACAAATGGGTGCTAAAGAAACCATCGTTCGTGTACGTAACCCAGAATATTCTAATGCTTATTTCAAAGACAAAAATTTCCTTGGATTCTCATCAGTAGTTAACCCTGAACTTTTAACAGCTCGCTATATTGCCAACACAGTTGAATTTCCAAACGCCCTATCAGTTGAAACTTTTGCAAATGGACGCGTTATTCTTATGGCATTTAAGGTCACTGAAACAAGCCAATTGTCTGGTATGACTATGGAACAATTTCGTAAGAAATTCGGTAACATCTTAGTTTGTACAATTGATCGTCAAGGAGACCTTATCATTCCCGACGGGAATGCTACCATGCAAGCTGGGGATAAGATTTATGTAACTGGTAAACGTGTTGATATGGCACTTTTCCACAGTTATATCAAACCCAAAAGTATCAAAAAACTTTTGTTGATTGGTGCTGGACGTATCTCCTACTACTTACTGAATATCTTGAAAAACAACCGTATTAAGGTCAAATTGATTGAACATAAAATGGACCGTGCGCAAACTTTTAGTCAAGTATTCCCTGAAGTTTCCGTTATCTTAGGTGATGGTACTGCTAAAGACCTTCTTCTTGAAGAGAGTGCAGCTAGTTATGATGCTGTTGCTACTCTAACTGGAGTAGATGAGGAAAATATTATCACCTCTATGTTCCTTGAAAGTATTGGTATTCACAAAAACATTACCAAGGTCAACCGTACCAGTCTTTTAGAGATTGTCGATACACGTGATACAACAACAATTGTCACACCTAAGAGTATTGCTGTTGATACCGTTATGCACTTTATTCGTGGTCGCTATAACGCCAAAGACTCTAGTCTTGATGCACTTCACCACGTAGCTAATGGCCGTATTGAGACCTTACAATTCCAAATTAAGGAAAACAACAAGATCGCTGGGAAGAAACTTTCTGAACTTAATTTTGCTCATGGTGTCCTTATTGCTGCTATCATCCGTAATGGAAAAGCCATCTTCCCAACTGGAGAAGATACATTAGCAATTGGTGATAAAATCGTGGTCGTTACTCTCTTGCAAAACGTTACCCACATTTACGACCTGTTGAAGAGGTAAGCTGCCATGAATCGATCTATTGTCCGTTTTCTCATTTCTAAACTGCTCCTCATTGAAGCTGGACTCTTAGTTGTTCCACTCATAGTGGCTCTTATTTATCAAGAAGATGCCAAGGTATTTGCCAGCATTTTGGGGACTATGGCGATTCTCCTTTTTATCGGAGTACTTGGTACTCTCTTTAAACCTAAGAACTACCACATTTACACCAAAGAAGGAATGCTCATTGTAGCCCTCTGTTGGGTACTTTGGTCATTCTTTGGGGGATTACCATTTGTTTTTGCGGGGCAAATCCCAAGTGTCATCGATGCCTTCTTCGAGATGAGTTCAGGTTTTACAACCACGGGAGCTACTATTCTCACAGATACTGGAGTGTTGACCCATTCTCTCCTCTTTTGGCGAAGCTTCGCCCACCTAATTGGAGGGATGGGAGTACTGGTCTTTGCTCTAGCCATCATGAACAACAGTAAAAATGGTCACCATGAGGTTATGCGTGCAGAGGTGCCAGGTCCAATCTTTGGTAAGGTCGTTGCCAAGCTCAAAAATACAGCTCAAATTCTTTACATCATCTATTTGACCATGTTTGTTATTTTTGCTGTTATTCTCTGGCTTTGCGGTATGCCGGTCTTTGATAGTATCATCACTGCTATGGGGGGGGCAGGTACCGGTGGATTTGCAGTCTATAATGATTCTATCGCCCACTATAACAGCGATTTGATTACTTATGTGGTTACAGTTGGTACCCTACTATTTGGCGTTAACTTCAACTTATACTTCTATATCCTGTTTCGCAAAATCAGATTATTCTTCCAAGATGAAGAGCTACGTACCTATCTTACGATTGTTGCAGTATCAACAGGTTTAATTATCCTCAATATTTTTGGGATTTACCAAAATTTGGCTGACTCTTTCAAATACTCATTTTTCGAAGTGTCAACGATCATCACAACAACCGGTTTTGGTCTAACGGATATTACCAAATGGCCACTCTTTTCTCAGTATATCCTGCTTCTCCTGATGTTTATCGGGGGGTCAGCAGGTTCTACAGCCGGTGGTTTCAAGGTTATACGTGCTATGATTATTGCTAAAATTGCACGTAATCAGACTTTGGCTAGCCTCTATCCTAACCGTATCCTATCTCTACACATTAATGGAAGTGTTCTTGATAAAGAAACACAGCATAGCGTTCTTAAATATTTGGCTGTATATGTGTTGATCATACTAAGTCTAGTTACAATCCTGTCCTTAGATAATCAAAATTTCTTAATTGTAACAAGTGCTGCTGCTTCAACATTTAACAATATTGGACCTTTACTTGGGACAACTGATAGCTTCGCTATTTTCAGTCCTTTGTCTAAGCTTATCATGGGATTTGCTATGATTGCTGGACGCTTGGAAATTTATCCTTTATTACTCCTATTCCTACCAAAAACTTGGTCAAAAATTTAAGCATAGAAAAACTCCTTTGGATTCATTTATCCAAAGGAGTTTTATTACGTTTTAGGCTAAAATAATCTGGTACTGGATCATCACCAGTCTCTGATAGGGGATGGCATCTTAAGATACGAGCGATTCCCATAATAATTCCCTTTAAACCATGTTTTTCTATTGCCTGAATCATATAGACTGAGCAAGTTGGACGAAAACGACAAGACGGTGGAAACAGGGGAGAAATCCATCTCTGATAAGCCTTTACTAACGCAATCAGAAACTTCTTCATCATTTAACCTTGTTAACAGCAACGTTATGAAGCTGACTAATTTCTTTTTTGTTTAGACGGCGTGACTCTCCTGGACGTAGCCCTGTCAAATCTAGGGTACCAAAACGGGTACGCGACAACTTATCAACAAGCAAACCTACTGATTCAAACATTTTCTTAACCTGATGGTTACGCCCTTCATGAATCGTCAGCTCAACGACTGATCGGTTCTTTTCATGATCCACCTTGATAATATTGTAACGGGCCGGCTGGGTTTTTTTACCATCAAGCACCACACCACGAATCAAAGGACGAAGATTTTCCTTGGTCGCAATACCTTTAACACGCGCCAAATAAACCTTATCAATCTCATTACGTGGGTGAATCATTTTATCGGTAAAGTCGCCATCGTTGGTTAAAATAAGAAGGCCAGTCGTATCCCAATCAAGACGACCAACAGGATAGATACGTTCCTTAACGTGGGGCATTAGGTCAATCACCGTCTTACGATTTTTCTCATCAGATACTGAAGAAATGACCCCGCGTGGTTTATTAAGAAGGTAGTATACCTTTTCTTCATTGTAAATTGGGCTTCCATTTACCTCGACAATGTCGCCATTTTTGACAATTGTTGCCAATTCCGTAACGGTCTTACCATTTAAAGTCACACGGCCTTCTTTAATCAATTCCTCAGCTTTACGACGACTAGCCACACCAGCGTGGGCAATATATTTATTAATTCGCATTCTTTTTCTACAGCTTAAGCTGTATCCTTTCTACCTAGCATCTCTGCTATGTTTCTTTATTTTTTAATGATTAGTTTCAACAAGGTTTACTCTTAATTATCCAAGTCCTAAAGCTCTTCTGAAGCATCTTCCCTAAAGAGACTCGTTTCTTGCTCTTCAAGTTCTAGTTGATTAATGGCCACAAGTTCGTCTAAACTGTTAATTCCCATATAATCTAAGAAATAATCAGTTGTCGCATATAAGTTGGGACGACCCACAGCATCCTTTTTACCAGCCTCTCGAATGAGATCAAAAGCCTGAAGCTTGGCAATAGCGCCGCTGGAATTGACACCTCGAATGTCATCAACTTCAGCACGAGTAATGGGCTGTTTATAAGCAACTATAGAAAGTACCTCGAGACTCGCTCGGGATAGACTTTGGTTAATTGGCGTTTTGGAATAGTCACGCAGAAGACTTGCAAAATCAGGCTTAGTCACGATCTTATAGGTATTTGACGATTCCAATAAACAAAGAGCCGTATCCTCATCTGCCTCATACTTGGCTTGCAATTTTTCCAAGGACTGAGTCAGTCCAGTCACTGGCATTTCTAAAAGCTGTGCCATAGTACGTAGACTAAGACCATCTTCACCAGCCACAAAAAGTAAAGCTTCTAATCGTGCTAAGTGACTACTCATTCGTCCATTCCTTTCTTAGAGTGATTGTTCCAAAAATTGTTTCCTGCTGTACCGAGATTCGATGTACCTTAATCAATTCAAGAGTTGCCAAAAAGAGGGTGATTACTTGATTCATATCTTTAGCATCGGTGAAAAGTTCATCTAAATGTAGCTCATTTTTTGAGCCAAATGCTTCCTCAATAATCAGCATCATATCTTCAATTTTATAATCGTCACGCGCAATAGTCGTGTGATTTCGGCGAATTTCTTCTTGCTTTTCAGCCATGATTTTTGAAAAAGCCAAGAAAATGTCTTGAATAGTCTTATCCTGATTCAACGTCACATCTTCATAAACCAATTCAACTTTTGGTTTTGAAAAATACTGAGCTCGTACCTCATGCTGCTTAGCTAACTCTTGACTAGCTGCTTTGAAGCGTGCATACTCTTCCAATTGACTCAAGAGTTCTAGCTCAGGATCATCTGCTTCAGGCTCAGCCTCCACCACTGTAGGCAGAAGCTTACGACTCTTAATCAGCATAAGCTGACTAGCCATAAGCATATATTCCCCAGCAACTTCAAGCTTCATGGCTTGCAAGGTTGCCAAATAAGCCAAGTATTGCTCGATAACCTCAACAATGGGAACATCGTAAATATCTACCTCATACTTAGAAACCAGATGGAGCAACAAATCCAGTGGCCCCTCAAAATCTTTTAACTTAATATCCATTAGGTTTTATAGTATTTCTCCAAGGTCACTGGACTTTTTAGCCCGAGTAAACGAGCAAGTTCAAAGGCGCCCGTTCCCTTTTCAATCTGTCTAAGAATAAATTGCTGGCGCAAGACTTGGGCAGTTACCCCCGATAAGCCACAGTCACTAACATAAGTCTGGATTTGCTTATACAGCCATTGTCGGGTATAGACCTTACCCAAAAGCAAGCCCTGGCTGTTGATATCTTTAATAGCCAACAAATACTGCTTCACATCTGCTTCAAGTCTGAGAACACGCTTAGTGCTTCCCTTGGCCACAGTTACAACACCAAAATCCAAGTCAATGTCGACCCAGTCCAACTCCAAAATCTCTGAAGGTAAGAGTCCCAGCTCTAGAATCAGCAGACAAGACAGCTTACCAACCCCTTCATGCCCCTCGTAAAGAGATGAAAGATTCAGTATTCGCAACTTATCCTCCTGAGAAGGTAGTATTACTGTCTCTGATAGTTTGAAAAATTTCGTTAATTCACCCTTTTGATAGAGGTATAGCAAAAATTGATTGACCGCAGAGCGCTTACGCTTTTGTACGGATGGCTTCCATTCCTTCAGTTGGTTTTCATAGAGCTTGAGACTAGCTTGATCAATTTGTCCTGAGATCGCCGTTGCAAACTGCTTAAGATCATAAGCATAAGCTTGCTTTGAACTCTCCGAAATGACCTTAGTAGCCAGAAAATCAGTGATCTGAGTTGTCAGTTGTTTTTGGAATGATGATATAGTCATGTGTAAAGTCATGTAAGAGGCTATTAACCGCCTTTAGAATCGATTTTCGTGTAATAATCCCTTTAAAAATACCTTGGCTGTCAACCACAGGAAGGAAAGGATTATTAACTAGCTTATGCATTACCTCATTTAGATTGGCATTATCTTCTACTGTTTCCACGACATCTGATGTCATCGGACCGATATCACGGTTAACCATCTCCCACTCTTGCAAGTTATGTTCATCTTGATAACGTTTAATATCCGTCAAAGATATGGTCCCAAGATAATGCTTATCCTTAGTCAAAACGGGAACGCGCGAATAACCATTGCTTGTCAAAAGCAAAACCACATGATTAGCGTTGTGACTATCAATAAAAATAGCAACCTGATCTGATGGGATCAAATAATTATCTAAGCGAGCCAACAAAAAATCTTCAAATTCTTTAGCAATCATCGTTCAAATTCCTGTGTAAGTTCTGAATAAAGTTCATGGTCACGTGTGTAATATTCCACACGAATCTTTGCATCGTTTATAATCACCTTAGCATAGAGTTTCTCATGGATTGGGCCACGTGGCTGTGAAACAGAACCTGGATTGATATACACTGTCTTACCATTTCGCCAAGCTGCTGCCGCATGTAAATGCCCATATAGACAGATATCAGCATCCTCTTGTTGCGCCCAAAGATCTAACTTGTCCCAGGTAAAATTAATGCCATAGAGATGACCATGGGTTTGTGCAATAATCACATCACCAAGTTTAACGACCAAACGTTCTGGATAACCTGAATCATAATCACAGTTGCCACGAACCACATGGATACCTTCCCAAACAGGATCACTTGATTCTAACTCAGAATCTCCATTATGGAAAATAGCATCTACCTTCCCTTGATAACGATTTTTTATATCTACTACAATGTCACGTTCTCCATGGGAGTCGCTCATTACGATTATTGTTTGTTCTGCCATGCTGGGAAGACCTCCATAAGTTTCTTAACAGCTTGTCCACGGTGAGATTGTTCATTTTTCTCTTCTGCAGAAAGCTCTGCTGCTGTTTTACCCGTATTACCAACTAAGAAAAGGGGATCATAACCAAAACCATTGTCACCTTTAGGTTCTCGTCCAATATAACCCTTCCAGTCGGCGTCAACAACCAAACTATCACGTCCAGGTGCTGCAACAACTAAAGTTGTATGGAACTGGGCTGAGCGTTTGCTATCATCAAGTACCATGGCAAGTTCATGCAGTAACTTAGCATTATTTTCAGCATCGGTAGCTTCTAGACCCGCAAAACGAGCAGACCACACACCTGGCAAACCTCCAAGAACATCTACCTGCAAACCTGAATCATCTGAAAGAACCATCTTACCAGTTAATTCCGAAATAGTTTCCGCCTTCAAGCGTGCATTTTCTTCAAAGGTCATACCCGTTTCAGCAACCTCAGGAAGATCTGGATAATCATTAAGATTTTCTACCTTAATACCAAGCTTTCCAAAGAGTTCCCGAAACTCCTTGGTTTTTCCTTCATTGCGTGTCGCAATCAATAGGACATCACCAAAGTCTGATTTGTTATCAGAACCAAAGAAATCACTCAAGGCGACACCCTCTCTAGGCACATACACATAGACAAGCTTATCTCCTTCACTAACTATCAAAGCTCCTTGATGTTGTGTAACAGCTAAGTCCCGACCAGTTTCCTCTTTCAAGCAATCCAAAATAAAGGATACTAAGCGAAGGTCTGAAGAATGTTTAGCAATATGTAACTGAAAGTCACTGACAGCCAAAACGTTAGTCAAAGCTTGGAAAAAGTCAACAAATTGTTCGTAAGCCTCATCGCCACCAAAACAAGTCAAGTGATTATAGCTTCCAAAACTAGCCAAGTACCAGTCTTGATCATCCTTATATTCAAAAATTGATTTAGTCATTTTCTAACTCCTTGTCCAAATCTACATGTTGGACAGTAACTTCCTCACCCAGCCACTGTTCAGCAATTTCTTTAAAACCAAGCACACTAGCTGTGGTGTAGTATTCTTCCGTCTTGTCTTCGACCTCACGACTACGGTTAATCTCAAAGTAATTGAGCAAGACAGAAACATCACGAACAGTTTCAGCTCCGCTATCAATTAATTTGACACTTGGTCCCATAACATTCTGAATAATCGGTCGTAAAAGTGGGTAGTGGGTGCAACCCAAAACCAAGGTATCTACCTTATCAACTAAAGGAGCCATGCTTTCATAGACAATCTTTTTAGCCACACTTGAATTAATTTCATTGGATTCAACAATTGGGGCAAAACGGGGACAGGACAAACTCAGGACATTCATTTGAGGTGCCAGACGCTTAATTTTTTGCTCATATATATTAGATGCAATTGTCATAGGAGTACCAATGACACCAATTTGACCAGACTGGCTAGACTTAATGGCAGCACTAGAACCAGGCAAAACAACACCTAGTACTGGAATGTCCAAAGCCTCTTTAATTTCCTCCCAAACTACTGCTGTTGCCGTATTGCAAGCAATAACAATCATCTTTACGTCTTTAGTCAGGAGAAATTTAACCAACTGCCATGTATATTCTCTGATTTGTCCTGCTGGTCTAGGACCATATGGAGCCCTAGCAGAATCACCAATATAAACAATAGACTCGTGAGGCAACTGACGTTTAAGCTCACGTACTACCGTCAGACCTCCGACACCAGAATCCAAAAATCCTATAGGTCGATTATCCATCTTGCCTCCTTATCCCCTTACATTACATGTAAAAAGCTGAGATTCACGTCCCAGCTCCCCACCATTATTTTTTCTTTTTCTTGCTATCTACAAGTGCTTGTTTTTGTTGTTTAATAATCTGATTATATGTTTGACGCACTTTGGCTTCATTAGGCTTTTGGCCTGCTGCTGACATCATAGTACGAACAGCGTCCACATTCAAACGAGGATTTTCAGCTAATTCTTTCTCAATTTGTTTGCGGGCAAAGTATGCGCCTCCATAAAAACCACCCAAAAGGGCTACAAAAACAAGAATAATCCAAAGGACGGTGTTCATAAATTTAATTCTCCTATAACGTTAATTTACCTTATATTATAGCAAAAATAGGCCTTACTGACAAATAAGACGTTGGTTTCTTAACGAGTCCGCAAAAAAATTACTTTTCTAAAATACTGATAAAATGAGAGCTTCAGCTTCTTTTACTTACAACTGTAAAGGACTTGTAAGATTTCCGGGAAAAAATTAGTTTTTTATATAAGTCTTGAAATTATTATGTTTATATAAAAGGGGGGGATTTATGCTAAAGGAATCAACTATTTCCGAACAAAAAATTGTTAATGCATTTACTGAACTCTTAAAAGAGAGTTCACTCGAACAAATCAGCATCACAGACATTATCAAAAAGGTAAATCTCAGCAGACCAACCTTCTACTACTATTCAAATCAAGATGACTTGGTTGAAACCACCTTCTCTAAAATTTTAGATAAAATTTCAAGTATTCTGCAAAAGGATATAACCTATCAAGAAGGTGTTCTAACCGAGGTGCGACGATATCTTAAGGGAAATCATAAGCTCTCTCATATTAATGACACACATTCCAAATATCAATAGATTAATTCGTAAGTTCATTACCGAGACCATCCTTAACTCTGATATCGAAATTATCACAGAACTTATGGAAAAAAACTATCATATCCCAGTCGAGTATTCTTTGGAAGTATACGATTAGTACCATTATCACCATTTTGCCACTCTGGCTCAAGGAAGACTGTATTGAATCTCCAGAAGAGATGGCTAATATAATTCTTGAAGCGGTTATCATTAAAGCAAAATAAGCTAGACCTCCTAGGTCTAGCCTATTTGTTAAATTTCAAAATCAAATCCGTCAAGTGTCGCAAAATAATCATTCATAGTCTCTGCACGGCGAATCATTCGCGCTGTTCCATCTTCTTGATAGAGGATTTCTGCCGAACGAAGACGACCATTATAGTTATAACCCATTGAAAAACCATGGGCACCAGTATCATGGATAACCAAGGTATCTCCAATACGAGCCTCAGGCAATTCACGGTTCTTAGCAAACTTGTCATTGTTTTCACAAAGCGAACCTGTGACATCAACCACTTGAATATCACCATTTGGATTAGTCATATTAGTAATGTGGTGGTAGGCATCGTACATTGCTGGGCGAAGCAAGTTAACTGCAGAAGCATCAACACCAACATAACGTCGATAAGTATCCTTAATATGGAGAACCTTAGTAACAACGAGTCCGTGTGGCGCTGTCATGAAACGACCAAGTTCAGTGTAAATACTGATGTCCCCGAGATCATTTGGAACAAGGATTTCATCAAATTTAGTATGAACACCTTCACCAATAACAGCAATATCGTTTTGCTTGTTCGCTGGCGTGTAATCTACCCCAACACCACCTGATAAGTTGATAAAGTCAAGGCTAACACCAAGCTCATTCTTAATTTCTACAGCCAATTCAAAGAGTTGAGCAGCCAAGGTTGGATAGTACTCATTCGTTACTGTATTTGACGCCAAGAAGGCATGCAAACCGAATGATTTCACCCCTTTTTCTTTAAGGTAGGCATAACCTTTGAAAAGTTGCTCCTTAGTCATCCCAAATTTAGATTCTTCAGGATGATCCATAATATCTGTACCAAGTGAAAAGACACCACCTGGGTTAAAGCGTAAAGAAAGCGTTTCAGGAAGCCCTGCAGCCTCTTCCAAGAAGAAGATATCTTCGTAAGCATCAAGGTTAATTGTCGCATTAATATCACGCGCGTAAACAAATTCTTCTGCACGTGTATCATTAGACGTAAAACTAATAGCAGTGCTATCAAAACCAATTTTGTTACTCATGACAAGCTCTGTATCAGTCGCACAATCTACACCGCACCCTTCTTCCTTCAAGATTTTGAGGATTGCTGGATTAGGTGTTGCCTTTACAGCAAAGAATTCTTTAAAACCAGGATTCCATGAAAAGGCTGCATTAACTGCACGCGCTGTTTCACGAATACCTTTTTCATCGTAAAGGTGGAAAGGTGTTGGAAATTCTGCAGTGATTTGATCAAGTTTATCAGCCGTAATAAAGGGTGTTTTTGTCATTTTATTCTCCATTTTTTACAATAGTAACCTTATTATAGCATAAGAAAAGGCTTGAACCCCAAATTTCTAATAATCTCAAGGGATATTTCATAATACAATAGACGCATAACCTTAATAAAATAATGGGGATTATTTATAAAAAAATATCTTTATTCTGGGGCGATTTCTCTAATAGCCGTCTTTACATTGTCAGCATGTGCCAAACCAAAACTCGATGCTAAGCTTCTGTTAACGACATTGTCTATATGTCTAGAAGAGGCCTCAAACTTAAAGCTGATCAAACCTTGGTTGAAGCCTCATTCAAACTTGAGGATATTTCTGAAGATATGAAAAATGAGCTAAAAACATCTGCTAAACAGTTTTACCTCAAAGATGAGGATGGTAAAAAAGTCACAGCAAGTAAGATTGACAAAGATGACCTACCTATTCTCTTCAACAAAAATAATAACGTAGAAAATACTACAGATGACTTTGGAAAAGTTGAAGCTAATGACTACAAGACTGTCTCTCTCTTTTTCGAAGTGAACAACGATTCAAAATATAAACTCTATTTTGAATCAAAAGATGAAAAGACAAAAGGACAGACTGTTTCTACTAGTCCAAAAAATTTCGATGGTCAAACAACTACCAATGTAAAAAAAGATGTTGATACTTATTTCAACGCAGTTTCTCTAGATGGAGAAAGTAAAAATTACAATAAATTTGTTTCTAATGACTTAGATAAGGCTAAGAGTGAACTTAGTCAATATTTCTCAGATAGTCTTCAATATAGCTATGATGAAACTGATAATATCAAACCAACTGGAGATGAAGTTCCAAAAGTTTCCGGATGTGTTTAAACTGATAATCGTGAACGTGGTAGTTAGTCTGTTGATAACATTATCGTTACTAAATATAAGACGGAGTTTAACGTTGACATGTCAACTATCAGTATGAAAGCTGCAGACGATGCATATGCGGCTAACCATCCAAGTCTTACTGACGATCTAAAAAAACACCTACAAAGCAATATGCTAACGCTGGAAATGTCGACCAATTGACCCAACAATACTATATGGAAACTTACTTACCTAATTCAATTAAAAAAGTAAGTCCATCAGTACCAAAGACAGACGAAACAAATATCTTTAAGGATTACTCAGTTGAACTCACTAAGAAAGACGATAAGTGGGCCTTTTCCGACAAAGATAGCTATGTCGAAAAATGGGATTACTATCTACTCTCCTACACCTATACAGGTTAACAAGAAATAATTACAAAAAACGTTAAACACAAAAAAATCAGCCGTTTGGCTGATTTTTTTTACTAGTCACGACTTGCAAAGATTCGCAAGATATTCAAGAACAAGTTAATAAAATCCAAGTAGAGACTGAGCGCCATAGAAACCGCCCACCCATCTGTGACTTGACCATTAGTACTATAATAAATCTTTTTAATTAACTGATTGTCATAAGCAATTAAGCCAGAGAAAATGAGAACTGATACAATACTAATCACAAAACTCATCGTGCTACTTGCAAAGAAAATATTAACTAAGCTAGCCACAATAATTCCAATCAAAGCTGCCATAAGAAATTTGACTATTCCTGACAAATCACGCTTAATAGAAACTCCGATAAGTGCCATGACAAAAAAGACAATGGCAGTACTAATAAAAGCTTGGAAAACATTAGCCTGAGTGTATTGGACAATGATAAAACTTAATGTAAAACCATTCAAGGCTGAATAAACTAAGAATAAGGGCAGAGCCGCAGGTGTGTTCTTTCGTGCAGCACCACTAGCCAAAAAAACCAAAGCTAACTCAACAAAAATAGCTGCCGTATAAACCCAAGAATAATTCATCAGAATATTAACAAAAAGATGAGAGAGAGGGAATAACATCAGATAAGAAATGACTGCTGAAATCCCTACCCCAATACCAACAAGACCGTAAATCTTCCCGAAAAAGCGATTTAATCCTGCATCACTAGTTGTATAAATTGCATTTGATTCCATAAATATCTCCTAAGTTTAATAAATTAATGGTGGTGACTTTGTAGAGTCTTGCGACGGAAAAACTTACGATTTTTAATGCGATTTCGTAAAGGTGTCACTGCTTCTTTAACAGCCCAGTACTTATCCACCATGGTAACGATATAAGATTCCTTATACTTTGGCGGTGCAATAGTTGCTCCCCACATATGTTTGAGGATGATATCCTCTTCTTTTTTGTTTAAATTAACAAGCTTTCTGGCATTACGAACAGCAATCCGTGGGTGCACCCAAGCATGACTCTTATTAAATTTGGTTACTCGCCAATCATAATAGAAAAAGTCATGCAAGAGACCACCTCGAGCAGTACTCTTAGCATCCCAGCCAAATTTTTTAGCAATTTTGTAGCTAGTATAACTAACATTAACCGAGTGTTCCAAACGTGTCGAATGATGGTGTTGGACAATCCCATCCAATTTTTGAAAACGTGGGTGTGAAATCAAATGTCCAACAACTTCCATGAATTCTTTATCATCTTCTGGTCGCTTCATAATAATACCTCATTAATGTTTCTAACGCTTCTTCATTATACCACTAGAGCTTAAATTTATTTTAAAAGGCGAATATTTTCCAATAAAATCAGCCTTAGGACCTAGAGACTAAACATGATAATCCCTGCAGCAACAGCAACATTGAGACTCTCTGCCTGGCCCGGCATGTTAATATGTACCAGTTGATCCGCAGACTCAGCCATCTCCTTACTGATTCCCTGACCTTCATTTCCCATCACTAGGGCAAAATTACCGTCTGTCTTAACTGCTTTATAGTCAACGGAAACCTCTGAGAGAGTCGTTGCCAAGACTGTTAAATCATGTTTTTTACAAGTTTCAACCATCTCAAGAATCGGTCCACGATAGATTGGCAGATGAAAATGACTTCCCTGCATAGAACGTAAGGTCTTCTGATTATAAATATCAGCGGATTTATCTGATAAAAAGACCCCATCATAACCTGCAGCATCCGCTGTTCGAATCATTGTTCCTACATTACCAGGATCCTGAACATCCTCCAAGAGCAGATACTTCCCTGAAAGAGAGTCTGGCAAAGCTTGAGTTTGTTTAGCAACTTCTGCAACAATCCCTTGAGGCGTCTGAGTTTCACAGAGCTCCTTAAGAACCTCCGGACTAACCAACTTAACCTTAGACATATTAGCTACACGGTCAGCCATCTCCTCAAGCACAAAAATTTGAAGAATATGCGCACCACTTACCTTTGCTTCCTCGAAGAGATGCCATCCTTCTATAAGATAACTGGTTTTACGGTGCTTGCGTTGCAACAATTTTTTAGCAGTTTTGATACTAGCATTTTGCTTTGATTGAATGACTTCCATACACTCATTATAGCAGAAATTTCTTGATAAATCTAGGACTTGACCGACTTTATAGTAAGGATTATACTGAAAGAAAGAGTTTTCAAAAGGAGGTCATGGACCATGCAAAAAGTAAGATTATTAGTCTCAGGAAGAGTCCAAGGTGTTGGTTTTCGTTATTCAACCTATACATTAGCACTCGAAATTGGAGATATTTACGGTCGAGTCTGGAACAACGATAATGGAACTGTTGAAATTCTAGCGCAATCAGATAAACCTGCTAAGTTAGCTAAGTTTATCCAAGAAGTTCGAAAAGGACCTTCAAAATGGTCTAATGTAACCTATGTTGATGTAACCATGGCTAACTTCTCAAATTACTGTGATTTTCGCATGGCAAATTAAGATGATGCCTCCGTTTTTAGCTTGTTCTCTTCCTTAAAAAAGGGTAAAATAGAAAAGTATAACTAAAAAACAAAAGGAATGATATTGTGAATAAAATTCAAAAACGTCTAGCCCTTATGGGGCTTGCTGCCAGCATGCTTCTCTTCCTATCAGGATGTGTGAGCCTTGATAAGTCTGGTAATCCCACTGGCTGGGTCTGGAACCTACTTGGTCGTCCTATGAGCCACGTCATCACCTACTTCGCAAACAATCTTGGTCTGGGATTTGGTCTTGGTATTATCTTCGTAACTATCATTGTTCGTTTGATTATATTACCACTTGGTCTTCACCAATCTCGTAGTGCAGCCTACCAATCAGCAAAACGTGAGTACCTTGCTCCTGTCTTAGAACCAATTAACGAACGTTTGCGCAACGCTGAAACTCAAGAAGAAAAAATGGCTGCCCAGTCTGAACTCATGCAAGCTCAGCGTGAAAACGGCCTAAGCTTAATGGGCGGTGTTGGCTGTCTTCCTCTATTGATTCAGTTTCCATTCTTCTCAGCGCTTTACTATGCAGCACGTTACACTCCTGGTGTACTCAAGGATGACTTCCTCTGGTTTAACCTCGGTCATCGTGACTTCCCATTGATTATCATCATTGCCGCTCTGTACTATTTCCAATCTTGGTTGTCTATTCAACAAGTTCCTGAGGAGCAACGTAAGCAAATGGCGGCGACTATGTACAGCATGCCAATCATGATGATTTTCTTTGGTATCAGCTCACCTGCAGCCGTAATCCTTTACTGGTTTGTTGGTGGTATCTTCTCTATTATCCAGCAGTTGATTACTAACTATATCATCAAACCTCGCTTAAAAGAGAAAGTTGCTGAAGAGTTCAAAAAGAACCCTCCAAAAGCCCCTCGTACAACACCAAACAAGCGTAAAGATGTCACTCCAAAAAATACCCAAGCAATTGCAAATAAACCCCAAAAAAATCGTAACGCTGGTAAACAAAATCGTAAATAAGCTACAAAACACTCTTGGAACAATGTACTGATCCCAAAAAGTTAGACAATTAATTTATCCGAAGGATTTAGTTCTGTATTACACAGGACTGAGTCCTTTTAGTTTTACCTTAATTCGTTTATTGTTGTAGTAATCAATATAGCCTACAATAGCTTGTTTCAAATGCTCAATTAACTTAAACATCTTCTCATAACCATAAAACATCTCAGACTTCAGAATGCAAAAGAAAGACTTCATCATGCCGTTGTATGGGCTTGTTCCCTTTACGTGACATGGATGGTTCCTTTGTCTTCTAAAAAATGATGATAGAAATCGTGTTGATATTGCCATCCCTGGTCACTATGAAGAATCGTATTTGTATAATGTTACTCAGTGAAGGTCTGTTCTAGCATAGATTTTATTTATTTCAAGTTGAGCGAAGTAGAAAGATTGTAGGCGATAATTTCGCTGTTAAAACCATCTAAAACTGGCGATAAATAGAGTTTTTGATTGCTTGCTGGAATGGTAAACTCTGTCGCATCTGTGTAGCACTTTCCCATTGGTTTTGATGCTTCAAACTGGCGTTGAATGAGATTCTCTGCTTTCTTGCCAACCTCTCCTTGATATGAAGAGTACTTCCGTTTTTGACGAATTCGAGCACTTAAACCAAGAGCCTTCATCAGACGTTACACTCAGTAAAAATATCTTGAATCTCAGCTTTAAGCTCTTTATCTTTGTCAAGCCCACCCAGTCTCTTCACCTGATAGTAGTAAGTTGAGCGAGCTAAACCATCCGTTTCAAGAAGTAAATCTAGTCGAAATCCTCTTGTGACTATTTCTCTAATTATCTCTGACTTTCTCGCTGTAAGGCTTCGTCCCTGCCTTCTAGCTCTTTTAACTTTTTTAGGTAAGCCACCTCGGTACATAAGCGTTCATTCTCCTCTTGAAGTCGCTCTAGCTCTGGTATTTCTTCCCAAGTTTTCTTACGTTTACGTCCCATTTTAGGTACTCTTCCTCTTGTTTTCTCAATTCATATATTTAAACTTTATCTTCATAAGTCAATTTCATAATAAAACACCCCAAAAGGTAGATTGTTTCTGTCTAACTTTTGGGGTGTAGTTCAAAAAACTTCAAGAGTGTTTTCTTATAGATAAACTCAGACTAACCTAGCTCCTAATATCGCTGGTAACTAAAAAAGGAGTAAGACAGAACAAACGTTCTGCCTCACTCCCACAAGGATCAAACATCTACTACATCATGTAGGTATTTCGATGTTTGTTCAAATACTGGACAATTTTGTCCTAACATTTGCTTAGGCTGTTTTTTCTACACTAAGGATTTCAACAGAGTAGCTACCTGCTGGTGATTCGATGGCTACTTTATCTCCAACTTTCTTACCAATCAAGGCTTGAGCAATTGGGCTTTCATTTGAAATTTTACCTGAGAAAATATCAGCACCGGCTGCACCAACGATATGGTAAGTATCTTTGTCGCTTGTACCAACTTCTTGCACAACAACTGTTTTACCAATCGCAACTTCGTCATTAGCAACAGCATCACTATCAACGATTTCTGCGTAACGAATCTTTGTTTCAAGAATTTGAATTTGACCTTCAACAAAGGCTTGCTCATCTTTAGCCGCCTCATACTCAGAGTTTTCTGAAAGGTCACCATAAGAACGGGCAATCTTGATTCGTTCTACAACTTCTGGACGACGTACGAGTTTGTACTCCTCCAATTCTGCTTCAAGTTGTTCTTTTTCTGCTAGGGTCATTACATATGTTTTTTCTGCCATTTTTTCCTCTTTCCTGTTTTTTAGCCAGTTGGTTTAAAATCAAACTCAGTAGTTAGTTACGGAATTTTAATTAACCAATCAGACTATTTATCTTTTAGTTTGCTATTAATATAAGTTTCAACATTGTGCTGGTGCTCTTCATAGCTCTCAGCAAAATAGACATTACCAGTTGATACATCCGCCACAAAGTACATGTACTTGGTAGAAGATGGATTGATAACCGCTTCTATTGCCGACAGACTAGGACTATCTACAGGACCAGGCATCAACCCTTTATGAACATAATCATTATAAAGGGAGTCAATATTCGTATCAATCGTTGCATCTTCTTTCAAGGTCGTTTCTTGACCAAGTTTTCCAAGAGCATAAAGAACCGCGATATTACTTTGCAAGGCTATGTCTGAATCAAGACGATTATAGAAAACGCTAGCAATGTTTTTACGGTCATCGTCAGTTGCTCCCTCTTTTTCAACAAGAGAAGCTAAAGTCAAGATCTCATTAACATTGTGGTCACTTGATGAAATTGTTGCATAGTATGGTGATAGGTAGGTGTCCATCGTAGAGAGCATTTCCTCTGCCAAAGATTCCACCGTCGTATCGTCATGAATGTTATAAGTCGCTGGGAACAGATAACCCTCTAGGACATACTTAGCATCTGTATCCTTCGGAAGGTTTGCCAACAAGGCTGGGTACTTCGCTTTCATCTTAGTAAGAAAAACATCATCCTTCATAAGTTTCAAGAAGTCTTTTGCCTTAAGTCCAGTAGATGAATGTTTACCTTTTTTAGCTGATGAATTAACTTCAACCGCCTTGGCGATTTGCTCAATGGTGTATCCTTCTTTAACCAAGACTGTACCCAGAGATGGTTCCTGAGGCTTATCACTTCCTTTTTTCTGAAGTGCCTCAATAATTTCATCCATAGTCATACTAGGCTGAAGGTTATAGTAACCACTTTTTAGATTTGAAATGTTCTTAAACTTGGTATAGTAATTAAAGACTTTACCAGATTTAATGACACCAGCTGATTCCAACAACTGACCGATGTAACTGTTACCTGAATTTTCAGGAATTTCAACACTAATAAACTTAGTCGACTTGACATCTTTTGCACCAACTGCATCACTAACATATCGATAACCAAAGAATCCAGCTAATGATAAGATAAGAATCAATAAGACAATTATGTTTCTTGCAATTCGTCCTGCACGACGATTATTTTTATTGCGTTTTTGATTTCGATTGGAGCGTGAAATCGGTTCTTCGTTGATGATTTCGTCCTGTTTAACATCTTTTAGCGAGGACTCTTTCTTCTTCACTTTCTTACGTTTCTTTTTGTTAGCTTTTTCAGAGGCTGCTAAAGCAATACTCTCATCACTCTCATTGTCGTCAGTTACTAGGTCTGACTGAACCCTTACTGGTTCAGAGTGATTACTTGCTGTATGATGTTCCTGCAAAAATGCTTCTTTTTGACGTTCTGATGTCATCTTGGACACCAATTCTTTAGGATTCGTGTAGATAGATTCTTTAGCCTTAGCTTCAATGAGCTCCTTAGCAACATCTGCAGGAATATATTCTTCCTCTGATTCCGCGTTAAGACTAGTTTCCCAAACTGGACGTTTAAAACGACGTTTCAACATTTCAGTCTCCTGAGGAATAATTAAATTTTTCTCCTTATCAACTTGCTCTTTAGGACTTGATATTACGTTTGAATGGACATTAGGGGCTAAAGAATCAGCTTGAGAATTAGAAGACAAGTCAACACTATCTTGAAAATCTCGAGCCGTCTCAGAAGTCATAGTTTTAACTATAGCACTATGAGCAACAGAATGAGAACTCAAATTTTGGTTACTTACTTTATTTGACGCTGATCCAGAATCTATTGCATGGCTATCAGCTGACATTGAAAGTGGTGTCTCGGGCATAGTTGCACTTTTTTTATGCTCCTCCTCACGAAGAGAACGGAGCCGTGTCGCTTCTTGTAAATCTCGAAGAATCTGATTTTTAAAGCTTAGGCTATCTTCAGCAGATTCCGAGTGTTCATTATACTTGTCCGTCAAGGCATACCTCCTCTATAGTAACAAACGCCATTATATCTTAAAAAGTCAGTTAATGCAAATCAATTGGTTCTTTGTCACAGTAACGTAACACTGGCATTACTAGCCTTCTGGGTTCTCCCAGACCATATTATACCAAATGCTACCGCCATGGTTTGATTTGGATTCTCCTTCGTCAATGAAACCATTCATCTCATAGTAGGTAATCAGGTAATCATGACAAGTCAAACTAATCCCTTGACGTTTTTGAGCAATAGCTAGGTCTTTAAGAGCTGCAATCAAGGATGTTCCAACACCTTGCCCTTTAAAGTCTTTGGAGATAGATAAACTAGTAACTGCGATATAGCCTCCTTGACTAACATTAGGAGCCACTTTATGGAACAGGTCATCTGTGAGATAACGTTCCGCAATCACAGGTCCTTCTATATAACCAGCTACAGTGCCATCAATTTCAGCAATTAGGAAGGTATCACAAATTGTCTCTAAACGCTCTGCAATAGCCTCTGGTGTAGCAGCCTCTTCAGGCGAGAAATTATCTTGTTCGATACGAACAACATCAGTCCAATCATTCGTTCTAGCGTGTCGAATAATCATCTAAACTCCCTTTCTATCCAAGAGAAAGAGCTGAGCGAAATCGCTACAGCCCTTAATATATTACATGTGGGTTTGCAAGCTTGCTAGGAGCTCTTCAAATGAACGTTCATAAAGTTGGATGTCTCCAGCTCCCATAAAGACATAGACAGCATTGTCATGGTCAAGGAGAGGTGAAACATTTTCAACTGTAACCACTTTGGCAGGTTTATTGATTTTAGCGGCAAGATCTTCAACCTTTACATCACCGTGGTCAACTTCACGCGCAGAACCATAAATTTGTGCCAAATAGACAGCATCCGCTTCATTTAAAGCCTCAGCAAAGTCATCAAGAAGAGCAATGGTACGGGTAAAAGTATGTGGTTGGAAAATAGCAACAATCTCTTTAGATGGGTATTTTTGACGTGCTGCATCTAGCGTTGCAATAATTTCAGTTGGGTGGTGAGCAAAGTCATCGATGATAACAGTATCACTAATAACTTTCTCTGTGAAACGGCGTTTAACCCCAGAGAAAGTTTTTAGATGTTCAGCAACTAAGGCCATGTCAAAACCAGCTACATACAAGTTAGCAATAACCGCAGTTGCATTCAAGATATTGTGACGACCATAAGCTGGTACATGGAATTTCCCTATGATTTGTCCATCATGTTTCACATTGAAGTTAGACCCCGTCGTTGTACGAACAATCTCTGTTGCCATGAAGTCATCATTTTCTTCAAAACCATAATAATAGATTGGTGCATTGGATGTAATTTTACGGAGGTTAGAATCCTCACCATAAACAAAGAGCCCTTTTTGTACTTGCTTTGCATAATCATCGAATGCTGAGAAAACATCATCAATACTCGTAAAGTAATCTGGATGGTCAAAGTCAATGTTAGTGATAATTGAGTAAGCAGGATGGTACGGCATGAAATGACGTTCGTATTCATCTGCTTCAAAGACAAAGTATTGCGCATTGGCTGAACCACGTCCTGTTCCATCACCGATAAGGTATGACGTATCTGTGATGTTTTTCATAGCGTGTGACAAGAGTCCTGTCGTAGAGGTCTTACCATGTGCACCGGCCACACCAAAGCTAGTGAACTGATTCATGAAATGACCCAAAAATTCATGGTAACGCTTGAACTTATAACCATTTTTAATGGCATAAGCAATTTCAACGTTGTTATCTTCACGAAAAGCATTCCCAGCAATTAATTCAACATCTTCAGTGATGTTTTTTTCATCGAAAGGAAGGATTGGAATACCCGCTTGCTCAAGACCACGTTGGGTGAAGTAGTATTTTTCCACATCAGAACCTTGAACCTTGTGTCCCATTTGATGGAGCATCAAGGCCAAAGCCGACATGCCAGATCCTTTAATTCCAATAAAATGATAAGTTTTTGACATAGTTTCTCCTTGCAATCAAACTGCGATTAATTTGCATCTTCTAAATGCGTCAAATTTAGTTCTTGAGCAATTCGGTGTTCACGGTAAGCTTGACGTTCTGGGTAATTATAAACCTGGCTACGTTTCAAGAAGTCATAGCTATTTTTCTTGACGTTCTTACGAGATGGGTTACTAGGTTGTTGATAAGTTGGAACCACTTCTGCCAAGATATAAGTATCTTGTTTCAGACGATTTGCCAAGTGATGGATTTTTGAGTGCTTCCCATTAGGTGCTAATGTTCTCTTAATAGCACTCACAGGAGCTTCCAAGATAGACGCCGTCACTGGCTCCTTATCCGTTGTTACAGCAACTGCCTCAACAGTAGCCTCAAAGCTTGGTTTATTTTCTACCTTAGGCTTAGCAGCTAGTGAACGGATATTCGTAGATTTAGTTGATTGAACTTCTTGACGTAGGTATTTTTGGCGTTTATCACGTACGTCACGCTTCGCCTTTTCACGGGCTTCTTCAGCATAAGTCATTCCATCCTCTTGTGTTTCAGCTCGGTTTGGAGCCTGCTTACGTTTATGAGCCTTAGCTGACAAGAATTCATGGTTCAGCAAGAAATCGTTATAGTCCTTATCCTGATAAGGACCACGGATATTAGTGATTAAATCTTCATTTTCATATAGACGCATAGAGATAGGTTCTTGCAAGCAAGATTCTCCGTCCGGAATCAGCGGAAATTGTCGTCTTTGGCGATGCATAAAAGACTTCCTTTCGTTTTCGAGATGATGCGTATCTTAATATAAACAATCGGGAATGGGGAGATACGTCTTGCAATATTCTATTATAGCCTAATTCAGAAGATTTGCCTAGTGCCATTTTATATTTTAGTATTCCAATATTAAATATAACAGATTAAGATATTGCAATACCAAGAATTTCTTTAATATCCTCAACTGTCATGCTAGCACGGCTTTCATTGCCATCTAATACTGTTGTAACGAGATTTTTCTTACCTTCTTGAAGCTCAAGAATCTTCTCTTCGATAGTACCTCTTGTAATCAAACGGAAAACTTCGACATTTTGTTCCTGACCGATACGATGAGCACGACTAATAGCCTGCATTTCCACTGCTGGATTCCACCAAAGGTCAATCAGAATAACTGTATCAGCACCAGTCAAGTTGAGCCCTACACCCCCTGCTTTTAAAGAAATCAAAAAGGCATCTCGACTCCCCTGATTAAAGGCTTTGGTCATCTCCTGACGACTATCAGATGGGGTCGACCCTGTTAGCTTATAAGAGGAAATACCTACCTCTTGTAAAAGTTCCTCTGTAATATCTAACATCCCACGAAATTGTGAAAAAATAAGGACACGATGGTCTGATTCCTTAATTTGACTAAGTAGGTCTCTAAGACTATCTAATTTCCCACTATCACCAGCGTAATCCATAAAGAGGGCTGGGGTATCACAAATTTGGCGTAAGCGGGTAATTCCTGACAAGATTTCCACCTTATGACGGTTGATTTCCTGATCACTTGCCGAAATTAATCCTTGTTGCATCTGTTGCAATTGTGCTAAATAGATAGCCTTTTGAGCATCTGACAATTCACTTTGGTGAGTAATTTCAATCAAATCTGGTAGATCAGGAAGAACCTCTTCTTTTTTACGTCTTAGAATAAAGGGAGAAATATACCTAGCCACTTCCTTAGGTGTTAACTTAAGGAAAGTTTTTTTAGCTGGTAAAAGTCCTGGTAGAATAATCTGGAAAATAGACCAAATCTCCAACAAATGATTTTCAATAGGCGTTCCAGATAGTGCTAAGCAATGTGGAACAGAAAAATCACGTAGATATTGGGCAATCTTTGTCTGTGTATTCTTCATGACCTGAGCCTCATCGAGAATGAGATAGTCATATTTGCCAGACTTATAAGCATCAAAATCCTGACGGAAGGAAGCGTAGCTTGTAATGATAATCTGGTGGTCTTCGGCAATGATGTCATCACGTTTTGGCTTGAGTCCATAAGAAACCGCTACATCTAACTGAGGAGCGAACTTTTTAAACTCATCCTGCCAATTGTAAATCAGGCTTGATGGTGACAAAACCAAAACTCGTTGTCCTTCTTCTAAATGTGCAGAGAGATAGGCAATAGTTTGCAAAGTTTTCCCCAACCCCATATCATCGGCTAAGATACCGCCAAAACCATAGTGATGCAACATAGATAGCCACTGAACACCTTTTTCCTGATAGGGACGAAGGCCAGCTTCTACCTTATAGGTTGGCAAATCAAAGGTCTCTGGCTTACTCAAATGTTGCGTTAAGAGTTGGAAATCTTTTGAAAAACGAACAGAATCACTTTCTGAAAGAGCATCCATCAATTGATAGGCAGTTAATTGATGGAGTTCTAGGTGACCTTTTCCTGAATAACGAGCTCTCAGAGTTTTGAGGCTCTCACTAATACGATGCGTCGCTTCGTCAAAAACAATCAACTGACCACTACGATTGATAAAATAGGGCGAGCTTTCCATCAAGGCTGCTAAAGCATGATCCACATCTTCATCGTCAAGGCTTGAAAAATCAAAGGAAATATCTAATAAATTTCCCTGACGCTCTACCTGAACCTGTGGACTCTGCTCAACCCGTAAGTCACGTAACTCCTGTCCAATCAGAACCGTTCCTGCATTTCCAAAATCTGGTAGAGTATTTGTAAAGAAATCATAGAGCTCTTGACTGCTACTTAATCGTTTAAATGACTGAAAATCAGGGGTGAATCCATGCTTAGACATCAAACGAAAAACAGCCTGCTCATGACGATAGTTACTAGTAAATCCCAAACGACTCAACTCTTGGCGATCATGTACCAAAAAACCATCAAAATCAAAGGCTAATGTAAGAACAATCTCACTATCACCTTTCAGATTAAAGCGAAATCTCGGTGTAAAATCCTTGATATTAAAAGCTTTTGGTGCCTTAACCGGCCCCATAGTCTTAAAATCAAAAAGACTAGCAGCCAAGATGGCTTGTTCATCGAGATTAAAGCTGACGTGCTTATTCAAATCGCTTCCGATTGGAAGAGAGCGTAAGCCAACCAAAAGTTTTTGTTGTTTTCTATTCAGACGATAAAAAACACCTTGATAAAAGAGAATACGATTATTAAAAAAGGCCTGACTATTCTTCTCAGAAACAGTCAATTCAATCATCTTGGGCTCGACACAAATATCAAACGAGAAGAGATTGGCATCAGCAGTCAAGTCCTCGACCAAAAGTTGGCGGTATTCAGTTCCTTCCCATTCAAACCTAAAGCCATCCAAATCTTGCATCCGTCTCAGACCTTCCTCAAAAAAACCGTAGGGGAGACAAAGGTGACGTGCATTATTCGGTAAAATAAAGTCTAAATTAGTCTTGGCTTCATCTGGAATCATCCGTCCTAGGTAGTTTAAAAATGCCTGTGAAGCCTGGTCAAATTGAATAAGTGATAGGAGTTCATAGTAGTTCTTACCTATCTGATAATAACCCTCAGCCTCTACAAGTTTGAGAAAGGCAGGAATATCTCGAATAACATAAGAACGTTCATCTGGTAAGCGACGTAAACGTATGCTCCACCAAATCTCTGAACCAAAGGTAGACTCCTCTCCCTCTACCATCAAGCTATATCTAACGGTATCATCTTCATTTAGGGAAAGCCCTTCTAAAAATAAACCACCAAAAGAGTGACCTCGCTCTTGGCCCTGAGAGAGCTCTTGTTCCTCTTCCAGTTCTGCCAAGAGGCGCTGGCCTTCTTTATCATTTTTTAGATAATACTCAACCGCCGCCAAATGGGGACAATAGCCTTTTTGAGCGAAATAATCACAGTCACACGTGATTTCAGAATCATCGAGCGCATAAATTAAATGATGTTGGCCAACTGTCGTGTCCAACTGAGTTTCTGAGACCTGATGAATGGCAATTAGCCCCTTTTCAAAAAGTTTAATCCCCTCATTACGGACTCTACCCGGCATCAATTTCGCCATAGTATTCACCCCTATCTTATCCCTCTATTATAGCACAAAATTCTTATAAACTCGGCCTTCACCACGATAAAACAAAAAAAACACTCCCTAGGGAGTGTCGTCGATTATTATTCATAATCAAGTTTATCTGAGTGACCTGAACCATTACCTACATAGTAACCTGTCTTACAGTTGATACTAAAGAGATAAGTTCCATCTGGAAGGTACATGTTGTAGTAACCATTTCCGTTGATGATGTTGACTGGCTCAAGGATAAAGTTATCTCCTGAGAAGTACCCACGTGAGTGAGATGTTGCAATAATCTTATCAAGAACACCATTAGCCCAAGTCCAAGCTGGATTACTTGTATCCGCTACTACGTTTGCATTATAAGGCACACGAGAGCGATCACGTTGAAGGATAGATGGATTGTAATTTATGATGCCTCGTGTCACAACTGTTGAAGTTGCAGCTGTACCACCAGAAACTCCACCAGTCGCACTTGTTACACCTGAATTAGATGCTCCAGATGTGTTATCTCCCGAAGGAGTAGCAGTATTAACACTTTCAGAAGCTGTCGCTGCAGACGTTGCACTTGCAGCTTTAGCCTTTTCTTCAAGCTGTGTTTTACCGCCCTTAATAGCTTCTTGGATAGTACTATCAAGACTAGCATTGCCAGTATTTGTTACACGTTCTGAAAGATCATTAAAGTTTGCATCAGATTTAACTGAGATAGAGGCATTATAGCTACCGTCTACAAGAGCATCTGATTCATAATTACTATTGACTTTTTCAATAGCTTCGATTTGTTTCTTCAAGTTATCGTATTTGACCTTAGCTGCGTCATAATACTTGGTTTTTTCCAATTTTTTAAGTAGTTTTTCCAAGTCTGATAGCTTACCAAATTGATCATTAGCTAGTTTTGTCTGCTCATCATCTGTGAAGAAATTCTTATACATGTCTTCGAAGGCTTTATTATCAGAAGCTGATGCATCCTTGCTTGATGATGGTATTACTGCTGAAGAAGCAGTGCTTGTAGTTTTCGCAGATTGGCTATGTGTTCCTTTATAAAGAGCATAGCTACCACCAATTATAGCTAGAGCAAGAACCACGAGAGCAACGATAACAACACCCTTACGGCGATAAAGTGGAATATCACCATCAAAGAAACCTTTATGAGATTGAGAAATAGACCCTGAAGAGATTCTATCTTCTGCTGATGGACGATTAACTGTCATAGACACTTTTGGTATCGCTTTTGCTTCATCAGCTTTAACTCCTGTTACACCAGCAACTGTTGTGGCAATAGCTTCTAAGTCGATTGTTTCTGAGACTTCAACATCTTCCAACAGAGGTTTAGAGTCTTGTGGCTCAGAAGCCTTGTCATCAGCAGGTAAGGTACTTTCTGGTTCCGGATCATCAATATTGTCTACCATATCAGCGTTATCAACTTGTTGATTAGTTGATCTAGACGTTGCAGCAAGGGCTTCACCAAGATCGAATTTTTCTGCTTCTGACGTGATAAAACGATCAGCATTAGTTGATGTTATGATAGTTTCAGAGCTTTGACTTTCTGGTTTCACAGTGATTTCAGGTTCAACAGAAGCTTGAGTATCATCTTCCTTAGCGTCAGTTGTGTCCAAACCAAAAGTCATAGGTGTTACTGTTTCATCAGCAGTCGTTGAGTTGGTTGCCTCATTAGCCATTGATTGACCAATCAAACCTGAATCAGCAAATTCCTGACGTTGCTTTTGAATGAAGGCATCCAAGGGTGATGTATCGCCATCTGCTTCAATTTTCTTTGAAAATTTTTGTGAGGTAACTTCCTCACGATGTTGCTTAATATACTTATCCAAAATACTATCTGTTTCGGTTACACCAGCATTAATCTCAGCTTCTTTGCGGACAGCCTCACCGACTGTCATTTCCTTGGCATCTTGGAAATCTAACTCTTGGCTTTCTTCATAGCCATCTTGTGTTTTATCTTCTGACACGTTTAATTTACCTTTCTAGCCTCAGAACGGCGAACACGCTCTCCAAAATATTGATACAAATCAACGCGGAGGGTCCCGTTATAAAGCTTACGTTTTTTATCAGCTTTCATGCCGTATTTACTTTCAAATTGTTCATCACTGGTCAAGATAAACTTGCTCCACGTTTTAAGCGGCGCAAAAGTTTGACCCATTTCATTATACAAGATATCCACAGCCTTGTCATCCAACAAGCGCTCCCCATAAGGAGGATTTGAAATAATGACACCGTTGATTTTATCTGTTTTCAAGTCCTGTAAACGCATTTGTTTCAATTTAACAACATCTTCAAGACCAGCTTCGCGAGCATTAGCCTTAGCAATCTCAACCATACGGCTATCAATATCACAACCCATAATGTCTAATTCAACATCGTAATTTGCCTTGCTATCAGCTTCATCTCGTACTGACTGTACTAAATCTTTATCCACCCAATTCCATGCCTCAAAGGCAAAATCACGATTAAAACCTGGTGCGATATTCATTCCAATCATAGCAGCTTCAATACAAAATGTCCCTGAACCACAAGTTGGGTCAATCAAAGGTTTGTCAGGATACCAGTTACTAAGTTCAAGAATAGCAGCCGCCATATTTTCTTTAATAGGTGCCCCACCTTTATCAGTACGATAGCCACGCTTAAAGAGACTAGCACCTGTAGTATCAATTAAAACAGTAGCCTTATCCTTTAAGATTGAAACTTCAATTTTAAATTCCGCACCTGTTTCTTGAAGAGGCACTCCTTCCGGACGGTGGAAATACTTCTGTAATTTTTTAACAACAGCTTTTTTAGAAATCGCCTGAACAGACGGCTCATTATGGAGCTTTGATTTAACACATTTAGCTTTTGAAATTGGGAACTTTGCACCTAAGGGAAGATAATTTTCCCAGTCCAAGGCATAAACTCCTTGAAAAAGCTCCTCAAAAGTACGTGCTGGAAACTCTCCCACCACAATCTTGATACGGTCTGCAGCTCTCAACCAAAGGTTAGTTTCAGCAATTGCACGAACATCTCCTTGGAAACGCACCTTACCATTTTCAACTTGAGTCTCATACCCCAACTCACGTAGTTCTCGTCCAACCACAGCTTCAAGTCCGGCTGCAGCAGTTGCTACTAATGTAAATGTTTCTTTCATTGTTATCCTATTACCTAATTATTACGAGTACAAACTCTCCTAAACTATAGCTTATTGTTCACTCTTGCCCTTAGTTGGTAGACGCAAAAGAGACGTTTCTTGCTAAAAGAAGGCTGAGACATTTGCCCCAGCCTCACCTATATGCAATTTTCTATAAGCCATGTTTTGTTCCAGAAGTGACTAGGTACCACTTCCTTCGATAATCATCTGTCTACTGCATAGCAGTCAGAATGGTCCGTTCGTTTCCAGCCATCCCATGCCCCTACCAAAGTTTGGGTTGCTAGCTTGAGGGGTTTACCGCGTTCCACTTTTTAGGTTTCCCTAAAAACTCCGTCACTGTGGCACTTTCAGAGCTACTAAAACCTATCCTAAGACTTAGCTAGTTCGCTCGCCGTAACTTGAAAATCAAGTCCCTAGGCTTATTGATTCACCTAGCACAAACACTACTGGCATCACAGCCAGTGCTAGCATGGACTTTCCTCATGGAAGACTAGCAACCATGCGATTATCCAAAAATTGCACAAAACCATTTTTATTCGACGATTTGTTTTCCAAAGACCTCTTTTTCCAAACGACTGATACGTTTTAAGATATCATAGTTTGAAGCCGAAGCAATATTGGCAGTAGCATATGGTGGTTCACTTGTCGCACTTGCATATGCAGGACGTCTTGCAGGAGCTGATGTCTCCTTAGCCTTCAGTTTTGCATTTTCTTCTTGCAATTCTTTAACTAGAGCAATGTAGACACCGTAATCTTTGATTACATCATCTAAAAACTCATCAACTTCTGTTTTATCGTATCCACGCATGCTTGTTTTAAATTCTTGTTCGTAGATTTTCTTGGGCGTTAAATTAATCTTAGCCATTATTCTTCTCCAATACTTATCTTATCTAACTTACTAATACTTTACAGTCCAATACTTTCATGATACAGAAAAAAATATAAAAATGCAAGTTTAAAACTCAATTATGTCCTATTCCGACATGACTTCATTGAGGTCATCAAAAGTCAATCGAAATAAGGTATAATCGCTTGCATCTATTATCATATTGTAAAAATATTTCAAATTTGTTTCATTTTCAGGCTCATAAAATAAATAAGCTTGGTCTGTATTATCGATGAGAAACTGGTTAAATTGTTTGAACTGAGCTGGCGATTGATAAGCTGGAAAACTATACTTTACGAAATCAACTTGTTTAAAGGCTGCCAATTTTGCTTGGTTAGCTTCATTCCAATTCTGACCGTGTGTTTCAAATGGAAATAACGTCGCTAACTTCAAAGGATAGTCTTTCTGAAGTTCCTTAGCCACTTCTAGCGCCCAAAATTCAAAACCAAGGTTCCCAGTAAAAATCATCCAATCCACACCTTCATCTAAAAAACGTTTAAGGTCACGTTTGATTGCCTTCTTAATGATGTTTACCTTAGGGTCCTTGTCTTTAAAAACACCAAGTTCAAAGCTCTTATAGCCCGTTATGAGTAGTGATGTCATTTATTGTTTTCCTCCTTCATTTTATGGTATAATGAAGTAGTCTTTATGCATATCTTATTAAAGAAGAAGGGAAAGAAATGGTAAACTATCCCCATCAGATATCTCGTAAGATAGCACAAGTACGTACTAAAAAATCTAATAGAGTTGACTTTGCCAATCGGGGGATGAACTTTGAATCTGCTATTAATGCGACTAATGATTACTATTTGTCGCGTGGCTTAGCTGTTATTCATAAGAAACCTACACCTGTTCAGATCGTCAAAGTTGATTATCCAAAACGCTCACGAGCAAAGATTGTAGAAGCTTACTTTAGGCAAGCCTCAACTACCGACTACTCTGGTGTTTACAAAGGATACTATATTGATTTTGAAGCCAAAGAGACACGGCAAAAGACATCTATGCCTATGAAAAACTTTCATGCGCATCAAATTGAGCACATGTCTCAGGTCATCAATCAAGATGGAATCTGCTTCGTGCTACTTCACTTTTCAACGCTTAAGGAAACCTACCTTCTGCCTGCCAAAGACTTAATCGCTTTTTATCGAATTGATAAGGGGACAAAATCAATGCCTCTTGATTATATCAAAAAAAGAGGTTATGCAATCGCAGAGGCAGCTTATCCTCAAGTTCCTTATTTAGAAATCATTGAAAAATTATTAGGTGGTAACACATAATGGCTAAATTTAATTTCAGCAACTTTAAAGAATCACTTAGCGGTTTAACTAAACGTACTAAAAACACACATGTTAAACGTTCAGATTCTTCTCGCTATAGCAAAGGAAAACGCTCATCTGCTTCAGATCAAAGTTTAGGATGGCGTATTGTAAAATACGGTTTTATTGGACTACTGACTTTCTTTGTAATCTGTGTCATTGCTGGTGGTGGACTCTTTGCTTACTATGTTAGCAGTGTTCCTAAACTTACCGAGAATAAGTTGCAATCAACAAACTCAAGTAAGATTTACGATGGTAATGGTAGTCTTATTGCTGACTTGGGGTCCGAAAAACGTGAAAGTGCATCAACAGATGAGATTCCTACAACCCTAGTCAATGCAATTACCTCTATCGAGGATAAGCGTTTCTTTACCCATCGCGGTATTGACGTTTATCGTATTATGGGAGCCGCTGTTAACAACCTTCGTCATAACAGCACTCAAGGGGGATCTACACTTGACCAACAGTTAATTAAGTTAGCTTACTTCTCAACTAACACCTCAGACCAAACCCTTAAACGTAAGTCACAAGAAATATGGTTATCTCTCCAAATGGAGCGTCAATATACTAAACAAGAAATCTTGACCTTCTACGTTAATAAGGTTTATATGGGTAATGGTTACTACGGTATGAAGACTGCAGCTAAGTCTTATTTTGGTAAAGAATTAGGTGACCTCTCAGTTGCCCAAGCAGCTCTTCTTGCTGGGATCCCACAAGCACCAACACAATATGATCCTTATACTAATCCGGATGCTGCTAAAGAACGTCGCAACACTGTTCTTAATGAAATGTATGAAGACAAAAATATTTCTAAAGAAGAGTACGAGCAAGCTAAAGCAACGGATGTATCAGATGGTCTTCTTCCACTCACAAAGAAAGCTAGCTACGAACCATACCTAGATAACTACATCAAACAAGTTGTTGAACAAGTCTCTACCGAAGCCAATGCTGATATCTACTCAGCTGGACTCGATGTCTATACAAATCTTGACCCTGATATTCAAAAATACATTTGGAATGTATACAACTCAAATGATTATATTGCTTATCCTGATGACAAACTTCAAGTAGCTTCTACTATCATTGATGTTACCAATGGACATGTTGTTGCTCAATTGGGATCACGTCACCAAGACGAAAATATTGCCCTTGGTACAAACCAAGCTGTTCAAACTGACCGTGACTGGGGTTCTACAATGAAACCTATCACCGATTACGCACCTGCTATTGAAAAAAGGGTATATACTAACACCGGTACTACCGTTTATGATAACCCTTATAATTTCCCAGGTACTTCAACTCCGGTTTACGACTGGGACCACAAGTATTACGGAAGTATCTCTCTGACTTATGCGATTCAACAATCACGTAACATCACTGCGGTTAAAGCCCTTCAAGCAACTGGCTTGGAGTATGCTCAATCCTTTTTGAAAGATTTAGGTATTGAGTACCCAGAGATGTTCTATTCAAACGCTATCTCATCTTCAACAACATCATCAGATCCTAAATATGGTGCTTCAAGTGAGAAGATGGCGGCTGCCTATGCAGCCTTCGCCAATGGTGGTACTTACTACAAACCTTCCTACATTAAATCAATTAAATTTGAAGATGGTTCAACAAAATCATACGATTCTAAAGGTGTCAAGGCCATGTCGCCACAAACAGCTTATATGATGAATAGCATGTTGAAACAGGTTTTGACAGGTGGTACAGCGACTGAAGCTTATGTACCTGGCACCATCAATGCCGGTAAAACGGGTACATCTAACTACGGTGACGATGAGTACTATCAAGTACAAAAAGAAAGTGGCGTCTACGCTGATCTTATGGTTCCTGACGAAACGTTCGTTGGTTATAATACTAAATATGCAATGGCCATTTGGACAGGTTATAAAAACCGTAAAACTCCACTTTATGGCTCAGACCTAGATATCGCTAAACAAATCTACGGTCTAACAAGTAGCTACCTCAACCAGATGTATGGTGCAGGTTCTGAAGATTTCGATATGCCTAGTGGTGTTTACAACAATGGTAGTTACGTCTTCCTAACTGGTTCGTCAACGTCAAATGTTTATACCGGATCACTAGGAACATCTAGCTCATCATCAAGTTCGGATTATGGTAAAAGTAGTGACTCATCAAGTTCACAAGATAGTCAACAGTATGGCCCTGATGCATCAACAAATCCTTCAACATCGGGTTCTAACGGTGCTGAGCATTCAAATTCAAACACTTCTACAGTAGATGAGTAAAAGGAATTGAAAAGAGTTATCCATTGGATAGCTCTTTTTACAACCATAAATTTTAATGAAGCCAACTAAAAACACTGGAATTTTATCCAGTGTTTTTGAGATATCCTCTCATTTTGAAGCAAGGGCTCCCATTGGATCCCAAGGAGCAAGTACTTGTGGCTCTGCTTCATAAGCTGCTAATTCTTCAGCTGTAAGGAAGTCTTTACGGACAACGATTTGATAAGTGTATTCATCCATCCAGGCATCAGAAGCGACAAAGTAACCTTTTTGTCCGACCTTGTCTCCCCAAGAGTTTTCAACCTTCCATTTAATTGGTTTTCCATCGGCATCCAAATCAACTCCGGTCAATAACATGGCATGAGTCATGAGAGATTCACTGTAATCCAAACGTCCTGCCTTGTCTTGAGTCAAGTTAATATCCATGCTAGCTGTAAAGTCATAAACATTAGTTGCAAGAATACCTTTTTGACGGTCTGAGACTTGACCAACATCTGAACCAAACCAAACAGTCTCTCCAGCCTTCATCTGTGCAATAGCAAGATCTTTGAATCGGTCCATTGGGAGGTTAATATAACGCACACTTGGCGCACCTACAACATTACCCAACATCTCAACAGTATAAGATTTTCCGTAAGGTTTATCAGCTGTTGGAGCGTTAATAACTGACACATAGTCGCTTAGTTTAAGACCAACATATTTTTCAAAGAAGGCCTGTGGCGTGATATCCTTCTCAGATTGATAGTTGTCATCTTTATCTCGGTAGGCAAAATCAAACTGACGTGGTGGTAAACCAAGAGTCATGGCAAGATAATTGAAAATTTCTTGAAGAAGTTGTTCCTTCTTAGCTTGAACAGCAGCTTGTTCAGCACCACCAGCAATCAAATCACGCAAGATTTGAGCATCTTGACGAAGAAGCTTATTGAGGTATTGATTAAGCTCACGACTATTGCTTGAAGCTACAGATTCTGGATAAACTGATTTGGGTACAACACCATATTTTTCAAAGATTGATACAACCATATCCCATTGTCCACCATCTTGTTGAGGGGTATCCAAAAGAAATTTAACCTTGCGGCTACCAATTTCTTGATCCGCTGTAGCAATGATTTGCTCCAAGAACCAGTTTGATTTTTCATATTTATCCCAGAAAAATGTGTGGGCTTGAGAAAGCTCGAAACTTTCCAATTTGAAGTCTGAAATCAATTTGTGACGGAAAGTATTAAGAGCCGCAAACATCCAGCAACGTCCTGAAGCTTTCTGGTTAGACACCGCATCTTTAGTCAAATCGATTGAGAAAACATGGTCATTTTCAACTTCTGATTGACGTGTCTCGATAGATTTAAGCAAGCCGTTATGAGTTACTGCGTTTTCGATAGCGCCGTACTTGGCATTGGCCTCATAATCTGCAAATAGTTTTTCTGTGAAATCTGTTGATAGTGAAGTCATAAGATTCCTCCTTTTAAGCCTTATTCCTCTCTATTCTATCACTAATTTCTGAAAATTCAATTTTAAAATAACCCCAGATTAAACCTAGGGTTACGACAATCTTATTTAACTTTATCAAAACTCGTTTCAGGTGCTGGTTTAGTTGGCTGACACGACATGATAATGAGTACAATGCTTCCAATAGGTGATAAGATATTCAAGACTGGTATAAGGCCCATACAACTTAGAAGCCCCCAAGCCGGATGAATACCTGCATCTCGTAAACGACGAAATTGAAGGGACAGTTGTGGGATTAGTATGATTAAACCAAAAATTATTATTGGCGACATATGTTTCAAAATCATTTTTTGTATTTCGGCTGAATCATATAATATAGCTGGGTCATTAGACACACTACTGAAGAAAGGAATGAGAACAAAACCTACTACAAGGATAGTATTAATGATGACATTAATCAAGTAAACCCACCAGTAGTCTGGACGAGTTGAACGGCCTCTAAAGTCAAAGGCACGCTTCCAAAAATCAATATAAGCTTTAATCATAACTCATTTCTCCTCTTATTTCCAAAAATCATCAAAAATAGTGATTGGCAAGTGACGTTTGTGTTGACCCTTACGCCACCAATTTTCAATGGTTTCTTGAGCCTTAGCTGATACCTCTTTGCCTTCAAGGTAGTCATCAATTTCACGATAGGTCACTCCTAGTGCCACTTCGTCGGCAATTCCTGGTTTGTCCTCTTCCAAGTCAGCTGTTGGCACTTTTTCATAAAGGGCCTTGTCCGCACCAAGTTCTGCAAGAAGGGCTGCACCTTGACGTTTGTTTAGGCGAAAAAGCGGTAAGATATCCGCACCACCGTCACCAAATTTTGTGAAGAAACCTGTAAGGTTTTCAGCAGCGTGGTCTGTCCCGATAACTGCCCCACTATTTTCACCAGCAACCGCATATTGAGTTATCATGCGTTGACGGGCCTTGATATTTCCCTTGTTAAAGTCAGAAATACTTACACCTGCCCTGGCAAGCTCAGCAACCTGACCATCAACAGCTTCCTTAATGTTAACCGCAAGACTCACATCTGGCTTGATAAAAGCAAGGGCACGTTGGGCATCATCCTCGTCTGCCTGCACTCCATAAGGTAAGCGAATGGCAATAAACTGATAGTTTTTCCCTGTCTCTGCACGAAGCTCTTCAACGGCAAGTTGGGCTAGACGGCCAGCCAAGGTAGAGTCCTGACCTCCGGAAATCCCTAAAACATAAGACTTAAGGAATGGATGTTTAAGCATATAAGCCTTCAAAAAATCAACAGATTTTCGAATTTCTTCTTTTGGATCAATGTTAGGTTTAACCCCTAGTTGATCAATAATAGTTTCTTGCAAAGTCATAATGTCTCCTTTTACTCTGACAAGTCATGGGCTTTCTTACGGACATTATCAATCAAGGTCATCTTGTTATCCCAGACATCTTTAGCCAAGTCAACTGGATAATCTTGAGGGTTAAGCACGCGCTTGTACTCATTCCAAAGTCCGTCCAATTCCTTAGTCGCATAAGCCTTGATTTCATCAAGACTTGGCAAATCATAGATTAGTTGCCCCTTGTCGTAGATTGGGACCAAGAGTGGCACTGCATCGAAATCACGAACAGTCTTATTAATGTAGGTATATGTTGGGTGGAACATATTAATTTCTTCTAAAGCATTAACATCCGTGTCTGCGAAGGTGATATAGTCACCTTCTGATTTGCCCTTAGCACGACTCGTAATACGCCAGACTTGCTTTTTACCTGGTGTCGAAACCTTCTCAGCATTATTGGACAACTTGATAGTATCATGCATGACTCCCTGATCATCCTCGATTGAAACAATCTTGTAGACAGCACCCAAGGCTGGTTGGTCATAGGCAGTGATAAGCTTAGTACCTACTCCCCAAACATCAATCTTAGCCTTCTGCATCTTCAAGTTAAGGATAGTATTTTCATCAAGGTCGTTTGAAGCGTAAATCTTGGCATCAGGGAATCCAGCTGCATCCAGTTGCTTACGGACCTGCTTCGATAGATAAGCCAAGTCACCTGAATCAAGACGAACACCCAAGAAATTGATCTTATCACCAAGCTCTTTAGCGACACGGATAGCATTCGGAACACCAATCTTAAGGGTGTCGTAGGTATCTACAAGGAATACACAGTCCTTATGAGTAGAGGCATAGGCTTTAAAGGCATCATAATCATTGCCATAGGCTTGAACAAGCGAATGGGCATGAGTACCTGAAACTGGTATACCGAAAATCTTGCCAGCACGTACATTTGAAGTTGCGTCAGCACCACCAATCACGGCTGCACGCGTCCCCCATATTGCTGCATCCATCTCTTGTGCACGACGTGTCCCAAACTCCAATAAAGGAGCATCTTCAATGACAGAGCGAATGCGAGCTGCCTTGGTAGCAATAAGAATCTGGTAATTAAGGATATTTAGCAAGGCAGTCTCTACTAACTGACACTGGGCCAAGGGACCTTCCACTTGGAAAATCGGTTCATTAGCAAATACCAAATCACCCTCAAGGGCTGAATTGATAGTCAACTCGAGTTTTAGGTTGGCTAGATAGCCTAGAAAATCCTCAGGATAACCTAACTCTTTTAGATAAGCAATATCAGTTTCTGAGAAAGTCAGATTGTCAAGATAGTTGACAATACGTTCCAGACCTGCGAACACAGCAAAGCCATTTTTAAACGGAAGTTGACGGAAATAAACTTCGAAAACGGCCTTTTTATTGTGAATACCTTGGTTGAAGTAGACCTGCATCATATTGATTTGATACAAGTCAGTGTGCAAGGTTAAACTGTCATCTTTATACATGGAATTCCTCCAATCGAATAGGTACTTATTTTTTATTACTAATAGCTTGTATATGCTGACTATTATAGCATTTTTGAGCAATTGTCTCCACTTTTCAGAAAGTTAATTATTATTTGGATTTTCCAATTCTTCTAATGTTTGTATACCCAATTTGTAAAATGAAGCTAGACAGAAAAAGCCATCTATGTTAGGCTCAGACAAACACCACATTTGTCTGAAAGGAACTAACATAAATGACCTATACTCATCTTACCACAAACGAGCTTGTGAGCTTGTAATGATAGAGGCTTACTATCAAGAAAACATAAAAGTATCAGCTATTGTGACTTCACTTGGCAGATCAAAACAGACAATCTACAATGTCATCAATTATATGAAAGAGGGGCACTCTGCTATAAAATCAATAAGAAACGCTGTGGCAGGAATAAAACCAGTCTTACGCAAGCAGAAAAAGATTTTATCCAAACTCATTTAGTTCAAAATTGGAGCCTTGAAGCCATTAAAGGAACTTATCCAGATAGGGTTTCTTGTTCTATGAGAACTCTCTATCGACTAGCAGATCGTGGTATTCTAAAGAAAGAGGATCTCCCTTGGAAAGGCAAAAGAAAACCAAATGATCATAGCGAAAAACGAGGAAAACAAGCATTGCGCAGAGATTTACGTGAGAGAGCAGACAGTTATCCTAATTTTAAGACGGAATTCGGTCATCTAGAAGGGGATACAATTGTGGGAGAAAAACACAAAAGTGCAGTCATTACCTTAGTAGAACGCTGCTCAAAAGCCATCATCACACTGAAAACCAATGGACGGAAAGCAAGTGATATTGAGGCATCCATCAATCAATAGTTGTCTCAAGTTCCCAGTCATCTCTTTAAGTTAATAACTTTTGATTGTGGGAAAGAATTTTCTAATTGGAAATCTATTTCGAATGCACATGACATTGATATTTTCTTTACGGATCCAGGATGTCCTGGCCAACGAGGTCTCAATGAACATTCTAATGGCTTATTAAGACGAAATGGACTACCAAAACAAATGGATTTTACTAATATTTCTCAAAATTATGAGAGTGGGACAGAAATCGGTCATTCGTTAGAATTCGATTTCGTCATCCCACCTCCGCACAGTTGAGTAGGGCTGTAAAAGCTGATGAAATCAGCTTAGTAGAGCCCACTCAACCACTGCGTCTTGCTCGACAATCCAAAAACAATTGAGAGGCTAGGACTTTTGTCCCACTCTCAAGAAATAGAATTCCTAGAAAATTATTGAATTATCAATCACCCTACCAAGTTTTTCTGAATTACTTGAAAAGTCTAACTTAATCTGACATTTTAGGAACTTTATTATGTAACTCCTAATAAAAAAAGAGCGATACCCAAGTGTCACTCCTTTTAACTACGATTAACTAACGGCAATGTATCTTCTACTACCACTATAGGCAATGTAAGAAATCCATTGATGTCCATCTGCTGTGAGAACTTTGTCATAATTGACGGAATTTCCTGCATCGTAGTATGCAAGCTCTGGACTGGAAACCTTAGGTTCTGCCTTGATAGAGGAACGGCTTGTAAAGTGGTAAGTACCTCGTTGAGTAAGGCTAGTAGTAGTGCTAGTGTTTGCTGTGCTAGATGACGTTGTATTGGTATAATCGCCACCGTCAAAGTCGAAGTATTCTTCTAAGCTTTTACCAGACTCATAAACTTCTTTGGCTTCTTTTCCAATATAGCGGATGTGCCATGCTTCTGGCATGTAACCAGTCACGGACTCTTTACCTGGTTGGTATCTCACGACAAAACCGTATTTGTAGGCGTTATTGTTGAGCCAGTCAGTTGCTGTTTTATCCTCGAGCAGATTGCCAGACCTGTCGGTCAAGTCGTAAGCAAGACCTGTTTGGTGTTCGCTGTAGCCAGCTCGTGCAGAATAACGATCTGCTGCGGCATATCCGTCTCTATTGGCATAATTTTGATAAAGCGTTTTTTGAGTGTCATAACTTCTAAAACCGCTGTAAGCATGACCAACGTTAAACCCTTGGTTAATCATGTCATTGCGCAGACGGACAAAGGCAGCTTTGGCTGTGGCATCTTCGCCAGGATTATAAGATGGAGATAATGGGTACTTCTTGTTGGCGATGATAATGTCGTCGTATTTACCCTTAATGCTATAGTAAGAGCCATTAGATGTCACTTTGTTTGAAGTCGTTTCAGTTGTAGATTCTCCTGCAACTGTGGTTCTTGTCGCAGCGATACCTTTCAAGCTGCCATCGTTTTGGACATAGTACAAGTGAGCATTGTATTCACCAGTGTTATTTTTGTGGTCACTAATCTTAACCGCCACCTTGTAATCACCAGAGTTTTGCTTAGTCGCATCATACCAAATGATATCATCTTGTCCACCTTGGCTTGACCAGACAGGCACTTTCACTGCTTTGACACCTTGGGTGTCAGAGACATTGCTGACAACAACATCAAAGCCTTTAGCAGTCACATTTTCCACCTTGATGTTTCCTGTTACAACACTAGGTTTACTTGCTGTTGCTTCTGCTTTAGGTGTATCTTGTCCCACTTTGTTAAGCGCTACATAGCGACGAATACCGCTGTAGCTGACGTAAGAAATCCAGCTGTAATCATCAGCAACTAAGGCTTTATCATAGTTGACACTTTCACCCTTTTTAAACTCAAATTGTACTGGACTTGAAAGTTTAGCTTCGTTGTGTACTTCTACAGTATTTGTGAAGGTATACTTACCACTTGATGGGAGGCTTGGTTTAACTTCCTTCATTAAAGTAGTTGATTTTGCCTCTTCTTTTTGGGATGTTTCAGCAGAAGTTTTTTCGACTTTGTTGAGAGCAACATAACGGCGAGTTCCACTGTAGCTGACATAAGAAATCCAATTGTAATCATCGGAAGTTAAAACTTTGTCATAGTTGACTCGATCACCTTTTCGGAATTCAAACTGTACTGGGCTTGAAATCTTAGCATCATTACGTACATCAGCTTTATCAGTGAAAATATAAGTACCATTTGCAGGCAAAGTCGATGCTTCTGACTTGGTAGTAGTTGCTGGTTTACTTTCTTCTTTTTGTGGTGTTTGAGTCTTTGGAGTATCAACTGTTGCCTTTTCTACTTTGTTAAGTGACACATAACGACGGATACCGCTGTAGCTAACATAAGAAATCCAGTTGTAATCATCGAAAGTTAAAACTTTGTCATAGTAGACTCGATCACCTTTTCGGAATTCAAACTGTACTGGACTTGAAAGTTTAGGGTCATTGCGTACTTGTGCTGTATCTTGGAAAACATAGGTTCCAGTAGCAGATTGTGGTTTGCGGTTCTTGCTTGTTTCAGTGCTTTCAGGTTCTGTCACTTCTTCAAGCACCTTAGTTAGTTCTCCTACCTTAGCATAGCGACGAATACCACTGTAGCTGACGTAAGAAATCCAGCGAGCATTCTCAGCGTCTAAGACTTTATTATAGTTAACTTGGTTACCTTTGTTAAAGTAGAAAGAGACGCTACTATTGGTACTTGGTGTGGTATACACGGCTGTCTTTTCAGTGAAAGTGTAGCGACCACTAGCTGGCAATTCTGGACCAGTGATGACTTCTTTAACGACTTTGTCTTTGACTGGTTCTTCGGGAGTTTTGCTTTCTTCCTTAGAAGTGTCGTCTTTTGTAGTCGTTGCAGTTGGTGTTTCAGCCTTCTCAGGTGTTTTTACTGTTTCAGAATCACTTGGTTTAGTAGTTGTTGGAGTAGTTACTGGTGTTTCTGTTGGTTTTGTGCTCGTAGGCGTAGTCGCAGGTGTTTCTGTTTTTAGAGCAGAGTCATCTTTGAAACTATAAGTTGTACCTGCTGGTAAGCTGTCTTTGTTGGTAATAAAGGAGTCTGCAGTTGGTGTTTGTCCTTGACGGACTGTTTGTGTGCGAACAGTTGGTTCATTCTTATCAGCGTCAGTTTGTCCAGCAACAGTATAGTGGACTTGTACTTCATCTGTTGAGCCATCTGGATAAGTAACCACAACAGTCTTGGTGACATCAGTAGATGAGCTTGCAGGCGTCACACTGTCAGACACAGCTGATGCTCGCGGCTGTGTTGAGGTTGTACTTTCTGTAGTTGATGGCGCTGTCTGGGCAACTGTAGAGGGTTGTGATTGAGTGGTAGTATCTACTGTAGTAGCAGGTTGAGTTGGTGCAACATTTGTTGAAGTTGTTGTACTTTCTGCAACTGGTGCCGCTGTTGTTTGGTCAGCATGTGCGACTTGAGCGTTTGCCATATAGGCACAGCCAATCAAGACAGATGCTGCACCAAAAGCGTATTTGCGAATGGAATAGCGTTGTTTTTCATGATGATAATTAACTTTATTCATGATGTTTTTACCTCTTACATTCTTCGATATAAGTATCGTCCTTTTCTTTTTCTATCAATGCCCTACATCTGAATAAGCAATGTAAAATCGAACTTCTTGGTCACGATTTTTTTGAACAAAGCTGTACCAATTGTCACCATTAGCGAAGATGTATTTATCCCATTGTATGTCCCCTTGAGGTTGCACATAAGCAACACCACCGTCTTTGTTAGGTTCAGTATAAACAGGGGTGTCCTGTGTCAGTGTCAAAGTACCAGAAGTGGCTTCCCAACCGCCATAACCTGTTTTCGGATCAGATTCAGAAGTTGTGGTTCCAGCTTGATTAGCACTGTTACCTTGACTTGGAACAGGTTGAGATGGTGTTTGAGCTTGCGCTTGTTTTGGTGCTGTAGTTGTTGCACTAGAAGCGGCACTGGAAGCGACACTAGCTTCACTACTTTTAGCCTCGGTACTAGAGTCTACTTGCGTAGAACTAGAGGAGCTACTTGATTTCTTTGAAGAGCTCTTTGTCAAACTCTTACTGCTAGAGGATGACATTTTGCTGGTCTTTGTATCCTTACTGTAGAAGCCACTTTTATCTACTTTACTACTACCACAACCTTTTAATAGTACAAAAGCAAGTAAGATAACCAATACAGCTAATATCAAGCTCGTCACGATTTTAATTGTTTTTTTCATCATATTCTCCTATGCTACGCTAATGTAACGTCTGTTACCTGAAGCAGCGATATAACTAATCCAATAATGACCATCAGACAAAAGCACTTTGTCGTAATTAACACCGTCTCCGGTATCGTAATAAGCCAGTTCTGGTGAGGACATTTTAGGTTCTGCTTTTATACTAGCATGTGTAACATTATTTGAAGTGTTTGTAGATGAATCAATGTTGGTTGTTTCAACGTTTCCATGTGAGTCCTCAGATACAGCAGAATTGTTTAAACTGTCTTCCGTTCCTTTGGTAGCCTGCGCTACTTCTTGAGTAACAGTTGTTTCTTGAACAGTAGAAGCTACTCCGATAGAATATTTTCTGATTGAGAAACGTTGACTTCGTGTCATCCAAAATAATTTTTTCATAGGTTTGTACTCCATATATGTTTAAACGAACGCATTTAGAGTTTATTCAGAAATTTAGCATACAATAAAGCAAATTCAGAACAACTCTTTATTATTGATATGTGATTATGCAACTATTGTTATTTATCTCTAGGATGATGCGAGTCAATATCAAAATCATCCTCTGTGATAGGTACTTGGTTCATGTCAACACCTTCATTACTTCATTAATTAATTATTGAACAAAATTTGTGATGTTTAGCATTCTAAATTGATTACCATTTCCATCATGACTTAGCCAACTATTGTCATACAAGATTTTGATAGCTTCATCAAGCTGATTTTTTAAGTGATACTTTTCCATAATTAATCCCAAGGCAGCAGATACTTTTGGGGTGCAGTTCAAACTCTACTTGAGTGTTTACACATAATTATTGACAGTATCCAAATTTTTGACTGAAATTTCCTTATTCTGACATAAACAATGGATATATTTTTAAAACATTATTCGTTTTTCTTCAAAGCTGCCACTGTTAATTTATAGAAAAGTAAACTATATAGACTATTAACAACTAGAAAAATCGTCAAATCTATTAAGGACATATCTGTTAAAGAACGACTGCGTAGGGCAATCATTGGTTGAGAATAAGGGAAAAACTTTGTAAGATTCTCATTAATAAAAATCAGCACAAAGTTTAACATGCTACCAATTGTAGCAACTCCAACAGCTTTACTAAAATTACGAGTCTTTGCGGTTACGAAGGATTGAAGCGTCATTATCGGAAAAGAGGCCACCACTGATAACAGAAGCCATTTAATATGAACTGCTAAACTGAGGTCAAACGAAATCCCGTCAACTTTGGCAGCTACAACAAAAATAAGTAGTAAAAAAAGTTGGACGGAAAGAATCAGAAAGAAGCCACTTAATAGTTTTCCAAAGTACAATTTATCCATTGAAACTTGATTAGCTTTTAACATCTCAATGTTTTTTCTCTCAAATTCTGGCATCAGTAACTGTCCCACAATAATGGCTAACATAGGAGGATAGAGAAGTGTACTGTTATAAAATGTTAATTGTCCCCATAAAACAAGGGATTGTGTCTTATCAATTAAGACAGCCCTATTAGCAAAATAAACTCCTAAACCTATAAAGCTAGAAAAAATCAAAAATGCCATTCCAATCATGAACAATTGTAATTTGCGAGTCTTTTTCCACTCAGCAAAAACATAAGGTCTCATTTCAACTTCCTCTCTTTCTCAGAATAACATTAGCTAAACCGTATAACATCAAACAATAAATCATAAAGAATACTAGTTTCCAAGGTAACTGTTGATCCAAGAGGTAGGTATATGCCCCATCCCCAAGAAAGTGATACTTATAAGGCGCTAAACTGCCTGCTCCGGTCAACGGATTAAGCAAACTAGCAAAACCATAACTTCTTGGATTTAAGACGATTCCTAAAAAACCTCCTAGCAATCCTAAAGCCAGTAATACGCCTTGTTTTTCTAGAACCATTGCTAACGTTAAATAGATAGAAACTAGAGCGAAAATAGATAATAATTGTCCTAAAAATTGAACTCCTACAATGTCCATAGGAATTGAGATACCAGATTGTTTTCCAAAGCAACAGATAGCTACAATTTCTGCAAAAGACATGACAAAGAAGAAGACCATTGTAAATAAAAATTTATGTCTAAAAATAGTCATCAAACCTAAGCCATTTGTAGCTTGTAATTTAAAGGTCTGTCCTTCACGTTCATTACTCACAATTCGACTCACAAATACAGAAACAGCAATAGGAAGCATGAGAAGGTTCACATTCTGATTACTAAATAAAGTTCCGACATTTTTTAACTCTGGATGCGAAAAAACAGACATAAACATTGCAATACTCCACAATGTCGCTACAATCATCAAAAGAGTAACAATTGAAAAAGATTTTGTTCGTCTACTTTTTAACCATTCAATGTACACACCTTTCATCTTATACCTCCTTTGTTAGTTCCAGAAAAATATCTTCTAATGTCTCACTTTCTCTAGTGACACGAAAAATTCTAAAGCCAAGGTCTGTTATATAGGTGATAATATCCGCAAGACGATCGTTACTCATATCGTCTAATTTAACCTCACTCGCCGATGCTTCCCGTACTCTGACTGAACCGAAATCAACTAAGTGTTGAACAATATTATTTTGCGAAAAATCGCCACCAATCTCAATCCAGGTATTTGATTTGATCTCACGAATCTCTCCTTCATAAACTAAACAACCATGATTTATAATACCAACCCGATCAGCAATCTGCTCTATCTCTGATAAGATGTGGCTGGAGATAAAGACTGTTAAGCCTTCTTCTTTTGCTAATTTAACAATCAACTCACGAATTTCATGAATCCCTGCTGGATCAAGACCATTAGTCGGTTCATCTAATAATAAAATTTGGGGCTTTTTAACTAAAGCAAAAGCTAAGGCTAAACGTTGCTTCATCCCTAGGGAATAGGCTTTCACTAATTTCTTACGATTTTTGTCCTCTGCCAATCCAACTAATTTCAAAGTTGGCCAAATATTATCCTCATCAAAACCTACCATTTTTTGAAATACTAATAAGTTTTCATATCCCGTTAAATTTGGATAATAAGATGGTTCCTCAATCATCGATCCAATTTGATTTAAGTAATCTTTATTCTCTTTGATATTTTGACCATTGACTAAAATCTCTCCTAAAGTAGGCTCCACTAAAGATAAGATCATTTTCATCGTAGTTGTTTTCCCTGCGCCGTTGGGACCTAAAAAACCATAGATTTCCCCTTCTCTGACTGTCAGTTTCTTAAGATCCACTGTAGTAGTGTCTTTATAGACCTTTTTAAGATTTTTCAATTCAATAATATTATTCATCTCATTAATTACCTTGTAATCCTTTTAGCCAGGATTGCTCCTTTCTTTACAATGTAATTCTACTTTATCATCTTAAAGATAACATTAAGATAGAACAGAATATTTTCTATACTTTTGAATTAATAAAGTTGAAGTAACTTTCATTGGTTTTTATTAGATTACTATGGGTATCTATATAGACTTTACCTGTCTCATCGGCTATATAGATAACTCTATGGTATAATTAAAACAAATTTTATGAGAGGTGCATATATGAATTTCGAAGCGCAGCTATTAAACAAACGGATATTAATAGTAGACGATGATGTTTCACTTAGTAAATCTATTAAAGAAGTTTTGGTGAGCAGGGGCTTTAAGAATATTAGTAATGCTTACAGTATTAGCGAAGGAATAGATATTTTTTCTATTTCTAAAATAGACCTCATTATCCTAGACGTAATGTTGCCTGATGGAGAAGGTTATCTACTTGCTCAGTACATCAGAGAAACTTCTGATATACCAATTTTATTTTTAACAGCCAAAAATAATCCAGATGATGAAGTTAAAGGATTAGATTCAGGTGGTGATGACTTTGTCACAAAACCATTTCTTCCTAAAACTTTAATCTATCGTATAATTGCTTTACTGAGGAGAGCATATAAAGGAGAATCAGAATTAATAACTTTAACTTCTTGTATCATTGATTTAAATAATGCTAGTGTAAAAAAAGAGGAACAGCATTTATCACTAACTCCAACTGAAATACAGATTCTAAGAAAACTATATACCAATAAAAACTATATTGTGTCAACAGAAGCAATCTGCGATACTATTTGGGGAATAGATAGTTTCGGATATGAAAAATCCTTAATGGTACATATTCGTAATATAAGAGAGAAGATAGAATTATCCCCATCAAAACCACGTCACCTCATTACAGTCAAAGGGCTGGGTTATAAGTTAGTTATCTGAATTTACGGAGTCCTCTATGAATATTTTCAAAAAAGGTATATTAAAATTTATTCTCGCCTTTCTTACCATAATATTTATCGATTTTGTTCTATTAGTAGCTACAACCAACTTTATCCGTAGCCAACAATCTCCTATAGATATCATACAAGGTGTATCTTCGAACATCACCCCATCAAATGGAACATATAAAGTTAATCAAACTGCAAAAAAACTGATTAAAAAGCACAACTTATGGGTCATGATTCTTGATCAAAAAAGTGGAAATGAAAAGTTTAATATCAAAAAACCTAAAAATATAAAAACACAATTTGATTATGCCGATGTCATTAAGTTTTCACGTTATTATTTAGATGACTATCCAATATTCACTCAAATAAAAAAAGAACAAAAAGATATTTATATAATTGCATTTCCAAAAGAAAGTATCATTAGATACGGAAATAATTTCTTTGATCTAAAGAGAATTCAAATTTTCCCGATTTTAATTTTAGTTATCATATTTGTTAACTGCCTATTTTGCCTATTCCTATACCTTTATAGTGTTACTTTCTTAAATCGCAACATCCAGCCAATTATTAACGCAATAGGTAAATTACCTGTCGGTTTAAACAAACAGGTAAATTCTGTTCAAGAATTAGATAGATTAACTTTAGCGGTTAACTCTGCTAACAAAAAACTACGTAAAAATGAAGAATTCAAAGAGAATTGGATTTCTGGAATAGCTCATGACATCAAAACCCCACTCTCAGTTATCGTGGCTAATGCATCATTAGCTATTGAAAAAACAGACAATGATGACCTATTAAAAAATTTGAAACCTACGCTGATTGAGAGTCACTATATTCAAAATTTGCTAAACGATCTCAACATATTCGCTAGACTAACAAACGGTAATTTAAAATTAAATCAAGAAATAACAGACATTATACCCTTCTTTAAGGAAATAATCATACAAATTATTAATCAAGAGATTTGGAATGATTTTAATTTTGAGTTTATTCCTGATAATAAATTGTTGGGTAAAAAAATGTACATTGAAAAATCTTTGATGTCTAGAGTTATTCACAATCTCATTTATAATTCTGTATTGCATAACCCTTCTGGTTGTAATATTCAGATTGTCCTTAACTATATTTCCCGTAATAAATTTTCAGTTATTATACGTGATAATGGAATTGGAACTTCTACAGATAGACTTAAAAATATTAATAAAATTGAGGAATTTAATTTTGATATTTCTGGAGTTCGCAGAAGTGGTATGGGACTAAAAATTTCTAACCAAATTGTTGATTTACATGGAGGTAGTATGATAATCACAAGTGAACAAGGAGAATATTTTCAAACAGAAATTATCCTTCCTATTGAATCACCTACCTTATAGTACCCAGTCATTCCATTTTAAATAATTGAGTTTTGGAATTCTGTCAATATTTTGGACACATTTTAGGAGAAAAATTTGAAGGCTAGCGCCCTTCGGTTGCTGGACTCCTTCTACGAGATCATAAAATGAATTTTATAAGCGCGTAGAAGGAGTGCTATTAACTAAGCAATTTGTTTTTAAAATTCATTCGGACAAAGATAGTTCAGTTTGCTGTGGCGCCTCCTCGAATTATAAAAACCTCCGATATACTTAAAAATACTATCGTAACAGGTCTGAAAATCTTTATAACCAACATTAGCTTCGGCGTAAATACACTCCTTTTTGATCGTTGCGTGAAATGACTCTATACAACTATTGTCATATGGGCATCCCTTAGCACTATAGGAATGTTGAATACAGTGGTGTTCAAGAAATCATTGCACACGATCCATTCTATCAAAATGAGATTGCCCAATATGATATCATTGAATTTGAGGCAAGTAAGTATTGTCCGGAATTTGAAACTATCATCAGTAAACCTTTTGACGACAAGTAACCATATTAGGAAACAGTAAAAAACGACGCTTCAATACTAGTAAAACGGCTCCTTTCTACTTAGAAAAGAGCTGTTTCTATAAAGAGAAACACATTAATGTCCTTTATGCTTCTCTCTTCGTTTTTGCTGTTTGCGTTCAAATTTCTCTTGTTTGAGCAATTGTTTTTGGACACTAGATTGATGTTTTGAAATCTTTTTCCTTTCCTCATACTGCAACTGCAATAGTTCTTTCGACTTGGAAGAAACTTTCTGATTTACTTGTTTCTTCACCATTCGCTGTAATCGTTTAGGATTCTTGACTTTTACATGTTGCTTAACTATAGCTTCTGGACTAAAAGATAATTGAGTAAACTGAGTCTGTAAGATCTCTAGAATTTCATCATCTTTTGGCTCCTGACCAAATGTCACACGACAAACTTGATAAGTTTCTAGATACACTTGTTCGAACAAACCATGCCAAAATCCATCTTCAAAATAAACTGTCAATCCAATTGAAATTGTTTCCACGACAGCACCTCCTTAAATCTATCCCTAAGAATGGACAACCAAGGAGGAAGGTTACTGATAGGCTTGCCTACGTCTGGACTACCAACCAGAACTGTGTTTTTATCTTAGTTGGGACTATTATAGCATATTTATAAGCTATTTTTATTGCTTCTTCAAATGCCTATCAAAAAAATGAATCGTAGCCAGCCAAGAGTCCTTACTCTCTTTCATCAATAAACGCCAATCTTTTCGATAACGGTGATTTGGTTGATAAGCCACTGTCAACATGTGACCTGTTTCATGATATTTTTTAAATATAATGTTGTGTCCTTTATAATGTGAGACAATATCATCAATTGCTGACGAGGCATCCCATATTTCATCAACAGTACTTCCGAGCAATAAAATTGGCGAAGAGAGTTTACTAATGTCTATCCTAGCAGAGCAATCTTTAGGGATAGGTTTTCTAAAAAGTTTACTGAACAGATAATCTCTAAGTCGAAACTTTTGATAGGGAAGTTCTTTTTGCAAATGCGTCCAAGAAGAAGTATGAGAGTTCCATTTCCCTTTTATTCCTTCATATATCACATCAGAGGGTGAATTTAGCACCAAACATTGAACGTCATTAAAAAGACTTTCCTCAGCTAAAACCAATTCTGCTCCCTTAGACCGTCCATAGATTCCAATTTTTTCACTATCTACTTGAGGATGCTGACGTAGATAATTCTTCGCTTCCACAAGGCACTCTAAAGGAATACGTTCCAAATGTTTTGACAACCCCTCTAAACCAAAGTAGGCAACTGCCAGGCAAATATAACCTCTAGAAGATAAAAGCTGAGCTATATTCTGTGCCTTTTCAACCCGTCCTTCACTACCGCTCACAATAATCAATGCTGGTGTTTTTATTGCCTTTTTATCATAGAAGAGTCTCCCTTGAAAATATTTCCCGTAAATATCTTTATGACTAATTTGCGAACTCATGTAATGTCTTGTGAAAGTTCTCTCTGCAATGACAGTATTTCCTTGCATAATTTTGATATCCACAAAAAAATGATCTAATAAGGGAATTTCAGAAAGAGAGTTTGGAAGTTTCTTTCTCTCATTGGTCAAGGGCTTAGCATTAAAAAATAGTCCCATTGTTGAAATGCCTTCATAAGAGCCAGAACAAGATGGAGTTTGTGACATATCAATAATACCATTCTTATCTGATACAAAAGTCCCTGTTGATCTCCATAAAACATCATGAGCTAAAAGCATGGGAGCATTGATACAATAATAATCAGTTAGGTACATCTCGACTCGATATGTTTCTCTTGGTTTTAAGCCATTGATGACAATATTAAAAGATTCGTCTGCTAACTCAGACTTTGAGATTAGTTCAATTTTTATAGTCATATCTTCCTCTTTTTTGTTAATGTGATTAACAATGTAGTTTTAAAATTACCGTGATTTTTACCACGGTAATTCTCGCCATACCTGTTCAACATCATCCATCAGTTTCATAACCATTTGAAGGTCCTCCTCACTATAGTTTCTTAAAACTGAAAAAATGGCTTTTTCAATATGTTCTTGCTGCTCTTTATGGACGTTAAAAACTTCAACCCCTTTTTTGGATAATATCAGATATTTATTTTTTTCATTATCCGGTGCAAATTCAAAAGAAACGAGGTCTTTCTTGGTTAAACGTCTAACACTCTGAGTAATAGCACTCCTTGATACTTCAAGTAACTCAGATAATTTCACTAGATTCACAGGCTGATTCCTACCTATCAGGTCAATCAAATGGACTTCATTAATAGTGATTGATTTATCAATACTATTCCTATGCTGATCCTTTTTCAACCGTTCAAAGGCTAAAACAAAGCTGTTAAAACGATTATTAAACTTATGCAGTTCTTTCTTATTCATAGTTTCCTTCTTTTTGTTAATGATATTAACAAAATATCGTTTTCTTGTCAAGAAAAGTAAAAAATCCTCCAGAGCTTAACTCTGAAGGATTCATTTTTATTTAACAACAATGTTGACAAGTTTGTTCGGCTTCAATAGTCCAGTGGACTGTTGAAGGTAGCAGATAAGGCTAATAAACTCGTTATTTAACGACAATATTAACGAGTTTATTAGGTACACTAATCACCTTAACAATTTCCTTGCCATCGATCTCTGTTTTGACTTTTTCGTTAGCAAGAGCTACTTCTTGCAACTCTTCGCGTGAAAGATCTTTAGCGACCATCAATTTGGCACGGACTTTACCTTTGATTTGAACGACGATTTCGATTTCGTCTTCAACCAATTTGCTTTCATCCCATGTTGGCCAAGCTACATAAGAGATAGACTCACCTGTTTCTGCGACTGTTTGCCAGATTTCTTCTGCTAAGTGAGGCGCAAATGGAGCGATCAATTGGATAAATCCTTTGGCGTAATCCACATAGAGTTTGTCTTCCTTGTTAGCCGCGTTGACAAAGACCATGAGTTGAGCAATGGCTGTGTTAAATTTCATGGACTCGATTTGCTCAGTAACAGATTTAACGGTTTCGTTATAAACCTTATCAAGAGCGCCATTGTTTTCCGCAACGATTTCTTTACTTGTAATCAAACGGTATACACGGTCAAGGAATTTACGGCTTCCTTCCAATCCTTCTTCAGACCAAGCGATTGAAGCATCTAGTGGTCCCATGAACATTTCATAGACACGAAGGGTATCAGCACCGTATTGTTCCACCACATCGTCTGGGTTGACAACGTTCTTGAGGGATTTAGACATCTTGGCTGGTGCTTGCTCCAATTCTTCTCCTGTTTCCACATGGAAGAAGGAACCGTCACGTTTTTCAACTTTGTCAGTTGCCACAAGAGCTCCACGGTGGTCACGGTAGCTTGTTCCCAAAATCATTCCTTGGTTAAAGAGTTTTTGGAATGGCTCCTTAGTTGGTACAACACCAAGGTCATAGAGGAATTTATGCCAAAAACGAGCGTAAAGCAAGTGGAGCACAGCGTGTTCTGCACCACCCACATAGATATCTACTGGCAACCATTGTTTGAGGAGGTCCTCGTCAGCCAATTTCTCTGTGTTGTGTGGATCGATATAGCGAAGGTAGTACCAGCTTGAACCTGCCCATTGTGGCATAGTATTCGTCTCACGACGACCTTTGACGCCATCTTCACGAGTCACTTCAAGCCAGTCTGTCAAGTTAGCCAATGGGCTTTCACCAGTACCTGAGGGGCGAATGTCCTTGGTTACTGGCAAGACAAGTGGCAATTCATTTTCAGGAACAGCTGTTGAGGTACCATCTTCCCAATGAATAATTGGGATTGGTTCACCCCAGTAACGTTGACGGCTAAAGAGCCAGTCACGAAGACGGTAAGTGATTTTTTCTTGACCAAAGCCTTTTTCTTCCAACCAAGCCACGATTTTAGCAATCGCTTCTTCTTTGTTGAGACCGTTCAAGAAGTCAGAGTTGACGTGAAGACCATCTTCTGTGTAAGCAGCCTCTTCAACATTTCCACCTTCAAGTACTTCTACGATTGGAAGGTCAAACTGTTTTGCAAATTCCCAGTCACGCTCATCGTGGGCAGGTACGGCCATAACAGCACCTGTTCCGTAGCTGGCAAGAACATAGTCAGCAATCCAGATTGGGATTTCTTTACCATTGACAGGATTGACAGCATAAGCACCAGTCCAAACCCCTGTTTTGTCCTTGGCAAGGTCTGTACGAGCCAAGTCTGATTTAAGGCTGGCTTGATGTTTGTAGTCAGATACAGCCTCAGCTTGTTCAGGTGTAGTGATGGCATCTACCAAGTCATGCTCAGGAGCCAAAACAGTGAAGGTCGCACCAAAAAGAGTATCTGGACGTGTCGTAAAGACTGTGAATTCCTTGTCTGTTCCTTTTACTTTGAAAGTGACATTGGCACCAGTTGATTTCCCAATCCAGTTGCGTTGCATGTCCTTGATAGACTCTGGCCAGTCAAGATCATCCAAGTCATTGAGCAAGCGCTCAGCATAGGCTGTGATTTTGAGCATCCATTGGCGCATTGGTTTGCGGACAACTGGATAGCCACCACGCTCAGATGTCCCATCTGGAAGAACTTCTTCGTTGGCGATAGCTGTTCCCAATTCTTCAACCCAGTTTACTGGCACTTCAGCTTCATAAGCCAAACCTTTTTCGTAAAGCTTAGTGAAGATCCATTGCGTCCATTTGTAGTAGTTCGGATCTGTCGTATTGACTTCACGGTCCCAGTCGTAAGAGAATCCAAGCGCATTGATTTGGCGTTTGAAGTTGGCAATGTTTTCTGCTGTGAATTCCGCTGGATCATTGCCTGTATCCATAGCGTATTGCTCTGCAGGCAAACCAAAGGCATCCCATCCCATTGGGTGAAGGACATTGTAACCTTGCGCACGTTTGAAACGGCTGAGGATATCAGTCGCTGTGTAGCCTTCTGGGTGTCCTACGTGAAGACCCGCTCCAGATGGATAAGGGAACATGTCAAGCGCATAAAACTTAGGTTTTGAGGCATCTGTTCCTGTCTTAAACGTGTGATTGTCAGCCCAGTATTTTTGCCACTTAGGCTCGATTTCTTTATGATTGTAAAAACTCATGGTTTCTCTCCAATATTCGTAATGCTTCTATTATAGCATTTTTGAGGGATTTTTAAAGATGATAAGGGAAGTTTAAGAGACGAATTAACCTTATTCCAGTTTGCATTTTTTTGCATTTTTGTTTACAAAAAAGGCAAAAAAAATGCTATTCTAGTATTAGAAAGTAGGTGACTCATGTATCAAGAACAACGGCTTGAGAGAATTTTGATTCTCTTGGAAGAGAGAGGAAACCTATCTGTCAAGGAAATGGTTGACGCATTAGGTGTTTCCAAAGACACTGTCAGAAGAGATTTCGACTGCCTCAGCCAGAGAAATCTGGCTCAGCGTACCCATGGTGGCATTCTCCCAGTAAAAAATACCACTGTTCTTGGCTTCCAGGAACGTCAGAAAGGACTCACTGAAGACAAGAAAAAAATGGCAGAACTAGCGCTTAGCTTGGTCAAAGACCAATCTCTGCTCTTCTTCGATGTCTCTACCTTGATGCTTGAAGTTTCACAAAAATTGGCTAAGAGCGTATCTGTCTACTCCCACTCTTTGGACAATGCCTTGGTCCTAAGTGGCAAAGAAGGAATCGACTTTAATCTCTTGGGAGGGAGATTTTACAGCAAAAACCGCTTCTACTATTCGCTTCACGAAGCCCAGCTCTTGCAACATCTACAATTTGACTTAGCCTTCTTCGGAGCGGCTAGTCTCAGTCAAGGAGTGGTCAGCTATGAAGATGAAGAGGATGTTGCTGTCAAACAACTGGCCATGCAAGTTGCTAGAACCAAGATTCTTATTGCTGAATCTGATAAATATGAAAAGCATTCCAAATATATCTTGGGCAAGATTGAAGACTTTGACTACTGGATTACAGATAAGGAACCTGATCCTGATTTGGTCGAGGCTCTTAAAGATAAAGTAACGATTTTATATGATGGAAAGGATAGCGACTATGAGTAATATTCGTTTGATTATCAGTGACATTGATGGCACTATTCTCACTAGTAACCACCAGGTGGATGAGCAACTGATTGAGGTAATGCCAGAGCTTGAAAAAGCAAATATTCCCTTTGTTTTAGCTTCAGCCCGTTCGCCACTAGGGATGCAACCAATTGCTCATAAACTGGGACTTCATGACAATCCCATCGCCTGCTACAACGGTGCCTTAGTACTTGAGAGTGATCGTACTATCATCCAACACCCTGTGGATAAAACTGAGATTCAAGAACTTCTAAGCTACTTATCCACAGATTACCCAAGTGTCTCTGTGAATATCTACTCTGGCAAGGACTGGATTACCAACCAACTAGACAAATGGTCTCAGTTGGAAGGAAGTATCACGGGTGAATCTCCTATCATTAAGGAACTGCAAGACACGGTCGCAGACTCAGAACCACCTATCCACAAGCTATTGTTGATTGATGAGCCTGAAGTTATCCAGGACCTCCACCAAAAACTCCTAAGCATGGATTTTCCACAGACAGCCTTTTACTTGTCCAAAGATAATTATCTTGAAGTCACTGCCAAACACGTTTCTAAAGAACACGCTCTCCTTGAAGTTGCCAAATATTATGACCTTCCTCTTGAAGAAGTCATGACCATCGGAGATAACTTCAACGATAGTCCTATGCTAGCTCTAGCTGGCCTAGGAATTGCTATGGACAATGCACCTGAAGGGGTTAAAGAAACTGCAAACTTAGTAACGGCTTCAAATGATGAGCATGGAGTCGCTCAAGCCATCACAGAACATGTCCTAAACTAAGCTAATCTCTAATGGTGGGAACAACCTTTAATTACCATCTCGAATGTTAGAACGAAAGGAAAGGTGCCCTAGAGGTGCCTTTCCTTTTTCAACGAAAAAAGCCTTCCTCTCTCGAAGAAGACCCAAATTTTCTAAAGATAAAGAAGGAGACCTACCAGAATTCCAATGACATAGCCTGCTAAAACATCACTAGGATAGTGAACACCACCTAGCACGCGCAAAAAAGCTAGAGCCATCGCCAGAAAAAGCATAGTCCCACCTAGCCAGGGGTTAAGCGTCAGTACCAACATAGCAATGACAGTCGCTGAGAAAACATGCCGACTGGGAAAAGACTTACCCAGACTGTCCTTCTTAATAAGTGGCTGAATGTCCCAGGTCTGATATGGGCGTGGGCGATTATAAAAGCTACGACCAAGAGAAAGAAGGAAAAAGCCTCCCCCCATAATAAGCACTGTCGTAGAGAGAACAAACCAGCCATTCCTTAGCCAAACCAAACTAATAAATATCGGAAAAAGCAGGTAAAAAGTCCTTGTGATAGCCTTGTTCAATCCTCCTAAGACCCTAGCATAAGGACGCAATGGACCGCTAATCCTATTGTAAAATTGTTTATAATTCATCATCATCCGTTAGAAAAAGGGAGTGACACAGAACTAAATTTCAAAAATCTAGCTTCTAGCCTCTCCCTCAAGTTTAATGAGATAGTCTTCCAAGGTTGAAGTCTCTTAGCCCAACCTCTTTTTGTCTATCTTAAAGTTCAGCGATTTGGTAAAGTTCAAGTTCAGCAGCTGTTTCTGAACCAAACATATTAATCATGATTTTAACCTTGTTGTTTTCAATTTCTACAACACGGCCTTCTTGACCCATAAAGGCACCATCGATGATTTGAACCACATCTCCAACCTTGATATTAGTATCAAAGACATCAACAGTTTGACCCATTGAAATCAAGATTTGACGGATTTCTTCTTCCAAAAGTGGTGTTGGTTTAGAACGGTTACCGTGAGAACCAACGAAACCAGTAACGTTCGGAGTATTACGGACAACGAACCAGGCTTCGTCTGTCATTACCATCTCAACAAGAACGTAACCAGGGAAGCGGTTTTCTTCCACTTCTTTAACTTTACCGTTTTTCTCAACATTGACCGTTTGAGTTGGGATTTCAACACGCAAGATATTTTCAAGCATGTTATAAGTTTGAGCACGTTGCAAAAGATTTTCTTTAACTTTATTTTCGTATCCTGAATACGTTTGAAGGACGAACCAGCCCTTGTCGAATGAATCTAGCATTTTAGGATTCCTTTCTTTGTTCTAAATGACATTTAAACACCATTGACCATCAATCTTCGAGGCGCAAGCGTTAAATGTAAATGAATGCCTATGTTTTAATTCAAAGCGTAATAAAAAAGCCTGATGGCCCTTGTTCTCGCTTTTATCTACATTTATTATAACAAAAAAGAGCAGGCATGCCCACTCTTTTTATGTTTTCTTTAGAAAAAGTTAATCAGTGCTGACATAGCGCGACTCAACAATTCATCAAACGCATAGATGATGACAGTGAAGAATGCAGTATACTCAAGAACTGAACTAAAATCGTGCCAGCGTTGTTTACGGTCTGGCCAAGTCGTGTCTTTCAAGACTTTGAAAATACTTCCAGTTTGTCTCACGGTGTCTCCTATCTTGTTTCCTTATGCAAGGTGTATTTTTTACAATGTTTACAAAATTTGTTAACTTCTAGTCGTGTTGGTTTGGGAGTACTACTAACATTAATTGAGTAGTTTCGACTCCCACATTCAGCACACGCTAGGCTTGCTTTTTTCTGTGCCATAACGCCTCCGTTTTTTATCTTACCACTTTTAAATGCAATTGACAAGCTATCTGAATAGACCTGATAAGGAGTCTGAAATCTTATCCCATAGACTGCTTGCTTGATCTTTTACATCATTGACAACGTCTGAAGCCTTGTCTGTCCATGACTTGTTACTGCTATTACGAGAGTCATTTGGATCTGCCGTATAGTCTAGTGTTTGACCATCAGCCGCATAGGCATTTTCAACGGTAAACTCATTACCTGGTGTATTTGGCAAAACATCTGCAGCGATATAGCTGAAAATAGTTGAAGCTGTTCCTGAGCTTGCTCCTGTTAAGTAGTGATTCTCGTCAGTCTTATCAAAACCAATCCAAGTCGTCATAACCACATCCGGAGTATAGCCAATAACCCACTGATCACTGGTCAAATCCTTGTTAAATTCAGCCTGAACAGTACCTGTCTTACCTGCCATAGTATAACCTGTGTAGTTGGCATTCACAGCAGAACCATTTGAGAAGGTACCAAGCATCATGCTGGTCATCTGGTTAGCTACTGACTGGCTGATAACACGCTTAGACTTCTTACTATGGGTAGCGATAATGTCACCACTAGCATTTTCAATTTTAGTAATGAAATAAGCTGTGTTCATCTCACCACCATTAGCAAAGGTCGCATAAGCCTGAGCCATTTGAAGAGGACTAGCTGTCACACCACCACCAAGTGAAATTCCCAGTTCTTCTGGAACATTGTCAAAGTTAAGACCGAATTTTTGACCGTAACTAATCCCTTTTTGTATACCGATTTGATTAAAGAGGTAAACTGCTGGGATATTGTAGGAGTTGGCCAAAGCTTGATACATGGGCACATCCTCAGTCTCAACACCACCGTAGTTGGTTGGAGTATAGCCGTTATAGTCGATTGGTTTATTTGGAAGGTCCTTATTGATGCTCCATCCTGAAGCCAGAGCTGGGGCATAGACCACTAAAGGTTTAATGGTCGATCCAGGACTACGTTTCCCTTGGGTTGCATAGTTAAAGTTACGGAAGGTTGTATCACTGGTACCACCTACACGACCTACTAGACCACGGACCGCTCCAGTTGTTGGATCAAGCGCCACACTAGCTGACTGAGCTGTACTACCGTCACTTTCTGATGTAGGGAAGAGATAAGTATTTTCATAGGTTTGCTGCATGTTAGCTTGTGAGTTGGCATCCATCTCTGTGTAGATCTTGTAGCCATTTTTAACGATTTCATCCTCACTCAAGCCATAAGTTTTCGTAGCTTCTTCAATGACGGCATCAAAGTAGGACGGATACTTGTAGTCATCGCCAGTCCCTTGATAGGTATCATCTAGGCGACTAGCCATATCAACTCCAGCCGCACTGTCGGCATCTGCCTGACTCAACTTCTTGTCATCAACCATGTTAGAGAGAACAGTGTTTCGACGGTTGGTCGCATTTTGGATATTATCGATTGGGTTATAAATTTCAGGTCCCTTAAGCATACCCGCGAGGGTCGCTGCTTCATCAACAGTTAGATTGGCAGCACTTGTCCCGAAGTATTTTTGGCTAGCATCTTCAACACCCCAAACACCATTCCCGAAGTAGGCATTATTGAGGTACATGGTAAGGATTTCTTGCTTGCTGTATTTCTTGGTTAATTCCAAAGAGAGGAAGAATTCCTTGGCCTTACGAGTGACTGTCTGTTCTTGTGTCAAGAAGGCATTTTTAGCCAACTGTTGGGTAATGGTCGAACCACCACCAAAGCGTCCCATAGATACAATAGCCAGAAGGAATCGCTTGACGTTAACCCCGCTATTTTTATAGAAGGTACGGTCCTCAGTTGCTATGACAGCATTCTCCAAGCTATCACTAATAGCATCTAGTTCCACATAGGTCCCTTTTTGCCCTGACAAAGAACCAGCTTGATTGCCTTCTTTGTCATAGATAACCGTAGTAGCCTTCAAGGCATCTTGAAGGTCTGAAACATTGGTCGTCTTGGCAATATAGAAAAGGTAGGAACCTACTGTCAGAACCAGCACAGCTAGCATGATAAAGAGAATTTTCCCAATATGATAGCGACGCCAGAAACGGCGAATAGGATTTCTTGGCGAAAGCGTAAACTTGCTCAAGAACGCCTGAACCTTACCTAAGGGTTTGGTGGTATCAATAGGTTTCTTTTGCTTAGAACGTTGGTAACGTGACGTCTCTTGACTTTCCTGAGACATATCCAAGTCTTCAACGGCTTGTTCAACCTCATCAGGTTTCTTAGCAAAGAGTCCCTTTATCTTATTTTGTAAATTCTTCGATTTTTCAGCAGGCTGGGAATCCTTACCCTTTCCGCTATTTTCTTCTTTAAAAAGTTTGTTTTTTAGATTATCAAAAAATGTCATAACCTTATTATATCAAGTTTTTACAGGTTCTGTCCTCTTTTAAGTGTTCATGATATAATGAAACCATGACTTTACACGTAGAAATTATCAATCCCTATCCTATAACAACTGTCAAAGAGTTACTAGAAACCAGACTCCTCATTCCTCGTAAGATTCGTCATTTCCTACGCACGAAAAAGCACGTCCTCATCAATGGAGAGACTATTAATTGGCAGAGTCCCGTTAAAGAAGGTGATAGGATTAGCCTGACCTTTGACACAGAGGACTATCCTAATAAAACTATCCCTATGGGAGACGCCAATTTGGTAGAGCCTCTCTATGAGGATTCGCATCTCATCGTGGTCAATAAACCTGAAGGGATGAAGACGCATGGCAATGAACCCACAGAAATCGCTCTTCTGAACCATGTTTCGGCTTATTGTAGACAAACCTGTTACGTCGTTCATCGACTAGATATGGAAACTAGTGGGGCTGTGATTTTCGCTAAAAATCCGTTTATTCTGCCAATCCTCAACCGGCTTTTAGAAGATAAGATGATTCAGCGTCAATATTGGGCATTGACTGAAGGTAAATTCCAAACCAAGGAGACTGTGTACAATGACAAGATTGGACGCGACCGCCATGATCGTAGAAAACGGGTGGTTGATCCTAGAAAAGGGCAGGTTGCCTATACAACCGTCACACGCCTCAAAGCCTTCAAAGGAGCTAGTCTGGTCAATTGCCAACTAAAAACCGGACGGACCCACCAAATTCGGGTGCACCTGGCCCACCATGGGCATGCCATTCTGGGGGACCCTCTTTATAGCCATCGCCCCGCATCTCGACTCATGCTCCACGCACACACCCTTAGTTTCACCCATCCCTTAACACTCGAAAAAGTCACTGTTAAGGCTAAATCAGAAAGTTTCGAACAAGGGTTGAGAAATCACAAATAATAGAAGTAGGCTTATTCTCAAGCATAGTGCGAAAGGATTATCCTAATGATCCTCTAGTTATGACACAGTGGAAGCTTGCAAATAAGTTGCTTTTATTGACTTCGAAAGCCTTGACTACCTTGAATCTCCCTGGACATTATGTTAAGCTTTACATATCATATAAATTAGAGGAGTATTTAATTATGAATCCAGTCGATCAATGGCTAGCAATTAACGTCAAGTATTTCCCAACAGAACAAGTGCAGTACATCCGCCAACGTCTTGAGACACTTCCTGAACAACAACTTTCAATGCTTTACTCAATCAGCTTCCAAGATCCTACAATGATGCTTATTATCTCACTTTTTGGTGGTTCTCTTGGAATCGACCGCTTTATGTTGGGACAAGTTGGTCTTGGTATCGGTAAACTTTTGACATGTGGTGGTTGTGGTATCTGGTCAATCGTTGACTGGTTCCTCATCATGGATGCTACTCGCCAATCAAACGCTCAAAAACTTTTTGCTGTTATTGGGTAATGAAAAACTATTTCACACGCTTGTGGGCCTACCACCAGCGTTTTTTTAGATTATATCTCTTAGTTTTAGTGGCAGTTTATGGAGTCTACCTTTTGCATCTGCCAACACCACTCAGTTTAATCCTAAGACCATTTGGACTTAAGGGTTGGAGCGCAGGCCTAACACGCGCTAGCGTTAGACTACTACACCTAGATTGGCAAGGAGCCTGGGACTATAATCCACTGATATACCCTCTAGTGGTCTACATCTTAACCTATTTCTTTCTCTTTCCCATATTTAGTGATAAGAAGATTATTAGGAAATAAAGCAAACACTCTTATTCGATTCCCATTGCCGTTCCCTTACACTATTGCTATAATTGTAATTATCAAAATTTTTATAATCAAGTTATCTGGAGGTTATACACATGAAGCAACAAGATTGGATCGATTTTTTCCAAGCAGTTAATGGTCGTAATCCAAGTATTCAAGAAATGGCTGAAGCAGCTCAGAAAGGCGAGTTTGTCCGAGAAAGCTCTAAGAAACATAAACAATCTATCGAAGCAAACAAACCTGAAGAAATAGTAGAAACCAAGGAACCCTTGGCACCTGTTGAAGCAACCAAAACTGATGAAACAATAGAAACAACACCCTCTAAAGAAGTCACAGAAAGTGTTGAACCTTCCGTTGAAATCTATGATGTCGCTGAAGAACCCTTAGTTGATTCTAGTATCGATGAAAGACAAACTTTCCAAACTCCTAACCTAGGTCAAGAAGCTCCAACAGCCAACTCTCAAGAACAAATAAATCCAATACAAGACACTACTAATAAGCCTTTAAATTCCTTTGCCGACCAAGCTAATACAAGCTTCCCACAAACAAATACCCCCCTTAACGAGCCTTGGAAAGAGCCAGAAAAGAAATCCCGAACAAACCTCATCATGATAGCCATCGCTACCATCCCAGTTATCCTTTGGGCTCTTGGCTTATTCTTACTTGGAGTTGTTGGAGACGATTTTAGTATGGGCTTGGGTTTGGCATTATGGACTTTGATTGTGGGGCTACCAGTAATCATTATTGACATCCTACCAGCACTTCTAAACAAAACAGACAAGAAATGGCTAATCTTTGTCTTATCTATCCTCCTAAACTGGACTTTCATTGGATGGATCATCTTGCTTATTATTTCTATCAATACGAATAAGGAGGCAGAGCGTATCAAGCAGCAACAAATGATGATGCAGATGTCAGGTAAACAAGGAAGTTCTGATATGTTTAACCCTTTTCACTAATTAACAATAAATAATAGAAAAGAAAACCCAGGAAAAGTTTCTCTCGACTTTTCCTAGGTTTTTTTACTTTCTTAAATCTTAGTAACCCATCATTCCTGGATCCATAGCTGGCGCTGCTGGAGCCTCTGGTTCAGGCTTGTTGGCAACAACTGCTTCAGTTGTCAAGATAAGACTAGCTACTGAGGCGGCATTTTGAAGGGCAGAACGTGTGACCTTAACTGGATCAATGATTCCTGCTCCAACCATATCTACCCACTCACCGTTGGCAGCGTTAAAGCCTGTACCAACTTGGCTGTTCTTCAATTTATCAATGATAACTGAACCTTCATAGCCAGCGTTATAAGCAATTTGGCGAACTGGTTCTTCCAAGGCACGGAGGACAATATTACGTCCTGTAGCGTCGTCACCTTCAAGATCAAGTTCAGCAACCTTAGCAATGACGTTAACAAGGGCTGTACCACCACCTGCTACGATACCTTCTTCAACAGCGGCACGAGTAGCGTTAAGGGCATCTTCGATACGAAGTTTCATTTCTTTAAGGGCTGTTTCAGTGGCTGCACCGACCTTAACAACTGCAACACCACCTGACAATTTAGCCAAACGCTCTTGAAGTTTTTCACGGTCAAATTCAGATGTTGTTGTTTCCAATTGAGATTTAATAAGGTTAACACGGTTAGCAATTGCTTCTGCGCTTCCTGCTCCTTCGACGATAACTGTGCTATCCTTATCCACAGTTACTTTCGAAGCCTGACCAAGTGCTGCCATAGTTGCATCCTTAAGTTCAAGACCAAGATCCTCAGTAATAACAGTTGCTCCAGTCAATATAGCAATGTCTTCCAGCATCGCTTTACGACGGTCACCAAAGCCAGGCGCCTTAACAGCAACAACATTGAAGGTTCCACGAATCTTGTTAAGAACAAGCGTTGGAAGAGCTTCACCATCCACGTCATCAGCAATAATCAAAAGTGGACGGCTGGTCTTAAGCACTTCTTCCAAGAGTGGAAGAACATCTTGGATATTTGAAATTTTCTTGTCAGTCACAAGAATAAATGGATTCTCAAGATCTGCGACCATTTTTTCATTATCAGTAACCATGTACTGAGAAAGATATCCACGGTCAAACTGCATACCTTCAACCACTTCGAGTTCTGTCTCCATACCACGAGACTCTTCAATAGTGATAACACCGTCATTACCAACGCGTTCCATTGCTTCTGAAATGTATTCACCAACTTTTTCAGAGCGAGATGAAACCGCTGCGACTTGAGCAATAGCTTCCTTATTGGCAACTGGTTGAGCAATGGCTTTAAGCTCTTCCACAGCTGTAGCTACAGCTGCCTCAATCCCACGACGGATACCGATTGGATTGGCACCAGCTGTTACATTTTTTAGCCCCTCACGAACAATAGCTTGTGTCAAAACAGTGGCTGTAGTTGTTCCGTCACCGGCAATATCATTAGTTTTTGAAGCCACTTCGCTGACAAGCTTAGCACCCATATTTTCAAAGTGATCCTCGAGTTCAATTTCTTTAGCAATTGTCACACCATCATTAGTGATAAGTGGTGAGCCAAAAGCCTTTTCCAAAACAACGTTACGACCTTTAGGGCCAAGCGTTACCTTAACGGTATCAGCTAAAGTATCAACACCACGAACCATTGCTGCGCGTGCATCTGATGAAAATTTAATATCTTTTGCCATAGTTACTCCTTCTTTATCTTAAATTATATCTGATTAGCGAGGGCCTAAGCTAGGACCGCTAAAATATCTGCTTCACGAATAATTGAAACGGAATCTTCTCCGTCTTTAACGCTGACACCTGCACCATTTTCAACAAGGACCTTGTCGCCTACTGCAACACTAGGTGCAATCAATTCCCCAGTAAGAGTACGGATGCCTTCACCTACTGCCAAGACCTCTGCAGTCTTAGTAGCTTCATGACTAGCTCCCGCCAATACAAAGCCACTAGCTGTTTTTTCTTCTGTTTCTTCAAAACGGACGACAATACGATCGCCCAATGGTTTTAATGCCATACCAATTACCTCCAAATGTTATTTATTATTAGTAACGTGTGAAACGTTATTTTTAGCACTCACGAACAATGAGTGCTAATCCATATATTTATTTTAGCACTTGGTCAAAAATAGTCAAGAAAAAACTACCCAAAATCTGAACTTTGGATAGTTTCTTTTTGCTTATTAACCGAGTACCAAGGCATCGTCATTGAGGACTTGTCCACTATTTTTGTGGAAGAGATCCATAAGTTCTGCAACAGTGAGATTTTTCTTTTCCTCACCTCGCACATCGACGACGATTTTACCATGATAGAGCATGACCAGACGGTTCCCATATTCGATAGCATGCTCCATATTATGGGTAATCATAAGAGTTGTCAACTCTTGTTCTTCAACAATCTTACGTGTCAAATTCATAACCATGTCACTTGTCTTAGGATCCAGTGCTGCTGTGTGTTCATCTAGCAGCAAAATCTTTGGACGAACCAAGGTCGCCATAGCAAGTGTCAAGGCCTGACGTTGTCCACCTGACAAGAAATTAGCATCAGTCTTCATACGATTCTCAAGACCAAGACCAAGATCTACCAAGGCTTCCTTAAATACTTGACGTTCACTTTCAGTAATAGACTTTTTAAAGAAGCTACGTTTCTTACCACGACGATAGGCGATTGCCATATTTTCTTCGATAGAAAGGTTTGTCGCTGTACCCATTCGAGGATCTTGGAAAACACGGCTAATGTCTTTAGAGCGCTCATCTACAGATGCTTTCTTAATAGATTGACCCTCCAACAAGATATCCCCCTCATCAATCCTGAGAACACCAGCAATTGAATTCATCAAGGTTGATTTACCAGCACCATTTCCCCCAATAACAGAGATAAAATCTCCCTGCTCAATGTCGAGATCCAAACCACGAAGGACGTGATTTTCATTGACTGTACCTTTTTCAAAGGTTTTATGAATCTGTTGTAAACTAAGTAAAGCCATTACTTGTCACCTCCTGGAATCAAGGATTTGTTAGGTTTGATTTTCAATTTTTGGCGTACTTCAGGCACATAAAGGATGATAGCAAGCAAGATAGCTGAAGCTAATTTCAGCATTTGAGCATCAACGTTCATGGCAAGGATAATAACCAAGACCAGACGGTAGAGAACAGCTCCTACAACAATTGACCACAGGCGTTTACCAAGTGGTAGATACTTGACGATAACTTCAGCCAAGATAATTGCAGCCAAGCCATTTACGATTGTACCAGTACCCATATTCATATCCGCATAGCCATTATTTTGAGCTAGGAGAGCACCTGATAGGGCAATCAAACCATTGGAAATCATGTAGCCAAGAATCTTCATACGATCAACCTTGATACCATTGGCTTCACCCATGGCAAGGTTATCACCTGTCGCACGAAGGGCCAGACCAACCTGCGTATTAAGGAGGACAACCAACATAAGCACTACCAGACTAACAAAAATCAGTCCTAATAGAATCACACCATTCAGCTTAGATAGACCAAGATCCATCACCATAGTCACCAGCGTGTTATGTCCTGAAAGAGAGACATTGGCACTACCAAGAACCAAAAGGTTAACGGAATAGAGCCCTGTTAAGGTAATAATCCCTGTTAAGAGTGCTGGTATCTTCATTTTCGTATGCATAAAGCCAGACACCGCTCCAGCAAGCATACCAGCAACAAAACCACCTAAAGTCGCAAAGATCGGGTTAATCCCACGGATAATCATGATAGTTGTCGTAGCAGCACCAAGTGGAAAGGCCCCCTCAGCTGTCAAATCAGCAAGGTCCAAAATACGGAAGGTAATGAAGACCCCAATAGCCATAATAGCCCAGAGGAGTCCCTGAGAAATGGCTGTTAACACCACATTTGAAAATCCTTTTTTAGAAGACTTATTGACCTTAAGCTTAATGACACCCTTATCTTTTTTAGCAATTGGTTTGTCATCTTGTGTTGATGCTTTAGATTCCTCGTCACTAATGCTAGAAACATCAATGCCAAGTTCTTTAGCCATGTCATGGTTTACCACAACATTAAGTGTTTTAGGATACTCTGCATCGACATCCTTGACCTTCTCACCTCGGAGAACACGGCCTGCCAACCTACCTGTTTGACGTCCAAGCGCTTCATAGTTGGTTCCGTAAGTGAATAGGACACCTTTTTCTACACTGCCAGCGTCACTACCAACAACTGGAACCTTAGTCTCTTTAGAAAGATCTACCAAGGTATTAATAGCACTAACAATGGTATTATCAGTTGGGATGAAGATGACTTCGGTCTGACTCATCAAGCTCTTGGCTGTATCTTGTATATCATTGGTTGATGAAATTCCTTTGATAACCGTTTCAATACCAGCTTCCTTGAAGTATTTCTTGGCTTCTTCAACCTGAACTTCTGAGTTACGCTCGCTGGTCGTATACATAATCCCAACTTTTTTAGTGTTTGGAAAGACCTTTTTCAACAATTCAACCTGTTTATTGATAGGGGACATGTCACTTGTTCCCGTCACATTTCCTCCAACATTGTCCATAGACTTAACTAGTTTAGCTGAGACTGGATCTGTGACAGCTGTAAAGAGAATTGGCTTGTCCTTTGTCAAACTACTCAAAGACTGAGCTGCTGGGGTTGCGATAGCCAACATGACATCATTATCTTCAATAAGCGACTGAGAAATCGTCTGCAAGTTAGACTGATCCCCTTGTGCATTCTGATAATCGATTTTAATGTTCTTACCATCGACATAGCCTTCCTCTTTGAGTTCTTCAATGAACCCTTTACGTGTCGCTGACAAGGAAGGATGTTCCACATATTGGAGAACACCGACGTGAACTAAATCTTTGTTAGAAGCATTTGAGCATGCAACCAAGATGACAGCTGTTATAACAGCCATCATACCGACCAAGAATTTCTTCATCTTGTATACCTCTATTTTTTTATTCTATCTATTTCCAATTTTCTTTTATGCTTTTTCCGAGACGATAGGGTCAAAAGAAAACTAAAAATAGACCACGGCATGGAAAAACCAGCTAGGACAAGGCCCAACTGGTTCTCTGCATATTGACTAGCACAAACTAGCTTATACCACCGGTTAGACCTATTCATCTAATCGGCTAATCCATCACAAAATGCTTTAGCTTCATAGATACAAACTTATTGACGCCTGTATCTTGAAACACAAACGTCCTATCTAAAGAAACTAAAGTAATAAAAAGCTTTAAGATTTCCCCAGTGGGTGGCTTTGTTAAGCATGTAATGCCTCCGTAGTTAAGATAGATTTAAGTTTACACTATTTAGACAATTCTGTCAAATTGGAATTTATCTCCTTTTTTCTCAATTAATCTTTGTCGTTTAAAAAGAAAAATCTCTTCCCACATCTGCAAGAAAAGATTTTTTAATATTAAGCATCTTGTTCTGTTGTTAAGATAGCAAGTGTTTCAATCAAGTTATCGGCATTAACTTCAATAGTGTCACCAGTTGCCTTGATTTTAACTTCGACAACACCTTCGCTGGCTTTTTTACCAACCGTCACACGAATTGGAAGCCCGATAAGGTCACTATCAGAGAATTTAGAACCAACACGCTCATTACGGTCATCTATCAAAACATCGTAACCTTCAGCTGCAAGAGCAGATTCCAAACGATCTGTCAACGCATTAGCTTCCTCGTCCTTTGTATTAACTGTAATCAAGTGAACATCATAAGGCGCCAATTCTTTAGGGAAGTTAATTCCCCATGCGTAGCGGTATTGACCTTTTGGAGTCTTGTTAACAAAGAGACGTGCATGTTGTTCGATCACAGCTGACAAGATACGGCTAACACCGATACCGTAACATCCCATGATAATTGGAACTGCACGACCATTTTCGTCAAGAACGTTAGCACCCATACTTTCAGAGTAACGTGTACCAAGTTTAAAGATATGACCGATCTCGATACCACGCGCAAATTGAAGGACACCTTGACCGTCTGGCGAAATCTCACCTTCTTTAACTTCACGAATATCCACGTATTCTGCCTTGAAGTCACGCTCTGGGTTAACCCCTGTCAAGTGATAGCCATCTTCATTGGCTCCAACAACAGCATTAGCCACGTCTTGAACCTTACGGTCTGCAATGATACGAACATTTTCAGGAAGGTTAACTGGACCAAGAGAACCGAAGTTAGCACCAAAGACTTGACGCGCTTCATCTTCTGTAGCTGGTTCAAGGAAGTCAACGGCAAGGTAGTTTTTCAACTTCACATCGTTAACTTGATCATTACCAACAAGAAGAGCCACTACTGGTTCGTCATCAGCAGTGAAAAGCAAAGTCTTGATGGTTTGTTCTTCTGGAACATTCAAGAAAGCAGCAACTTCATCAATTGACTTGCAATCTGGCGTTTCAACTCGAGTTACTTCTTCTTGAGTCACAACCTTAGTCGCTGGTGTGTAGGCGTTTGTTGCCATCTCAAGGTTAGCTGCATAGCTTGACTCTGTAGAGTATGCAATCGTATCTTCACCAGATACCAACCACGATGTCAATTCATTCTTGATTTCTTCCATGACATCTTCTGGAATCTCATCCAACGAAGCAATTGACTTGTCAAGAACTACCCAACGGTTGAGGTCTGTACGCTCAGGAGTGACCGCCATGAATTCTTGAGAATCCTTACCACCCATGGCACCACCATCACCGATGATTCCCTTAAATTCAAGGCCAGCACGTGTAAAGATAGCTTCATAAGCCTTACGGTAGTCTTCATAGGTTACATCCAAATCTTCATAGTTTTGGTGGAAACTATAAGCATCCTTCATGATAAATTCACGTGTACGAAGAAGACCGTTACGAGGACGTTTTTCATCACGGTATTTTGATTGGATTTGGTAGAGATTAAGTGGCAATTGTTTGTATGATTTAACCGCATCACGAACCAAGGCTGTAAACGTTTCTTCGTGAGTTGGACCGAGGATAAAGTCAGATTTGTCACGGTTTTTAAGTTTATAAAGGTCTTCACCATAAGTTTCATAACGACCTGATTCACGCCACAAATCTGCTGTCAAAAGCGCTGGCGCAAACATTTCAACCGCACCGATTTTTTCAAACTCCTCACGCATGATGGTTTTAAATTTCTCGATAGCACGATTTGCCAATGGCATATAAGCATAAATACCAGCAGAGACCTGACGCACGTAACCCGCACGTACCATAAGGGCATGACTAATAACTTGAGCATCACTTGGCATTTCACGAAGTGTTGGAATCAACATTTTACTTTGTTTCATTATTTACATACTAAGGAGGCTGGCCCGTGGGTCAAGTCCCTTAGACTTCCTTTCATTTCTTTGTTTCTAATTAAAAGAAAGCACGCATAATATCATTCCAAGTCACTGCAATCATAAGAACAACCATGACCGCAACACCTGCGAGTGTGATATAGCTTTCAATTTCTTGATTAAGTGGTTTACGACGAATAGCTTCAATAATATTCATAACAATTTTACCACCGTCAAGGGCTGGAATTGGAATAAGATTGAAAATCCCTAAGTTGATAGAGAGCATTCCCATAAGGTTAAGAATGGAAATCAAGCCATTTTCTGAAGCCTGGGCAGACATCTGGAACATAGCAACCGGTCCACCAAGTTTATTCAAACTAAAGTTGGTGATAAGCCCCTTAAGTGCCACGAGAATTTTGAAGGCCCCTTCCCAAGCCATTTGGAAACCACCAAAAATCTTATCTTTAAGACCTGTCTTTAAGGCAGGAGAGACACCTAAAAAGTAGCTACCTTGATTCTCCTTAGGTTTAACAGAGACCGTTTCTTCCTGACCGTTACTTCTCTTAACCGTCACAGAAAGGTTGTCACCTTTGGAGAATTTTTGAGTATTCTCTGTCAATGATTCCTTCAAGCTGTCCCAATCCGTAACCTTGTCTTTATTGATAGCCTCGATGGCATCACCATTTTTCAAGCCTGCCACCTGAGCAGCACCTCCATCGGCTACCTGGATACGGTTAGTTGAGGTATCTTGAACACCACCTTGAACAAAGGCTAAGATAATAAAGACAAGCACCCCAAGAATGAAGTTATTCATAGGACCAGCAAAGTTGGTAATTAAACGTCCCCAAATGCTTGCATTTTGATATTGGACATCCTTAGGAGCGATACGAAGTTCTGTACCATCCTCCTCAACGATAGTGGCATCATGGTCAACCTCATAGGTCTTGGTCTCATCTAAGACTAGACCTGTAATGGTTAACTTATCTTCCAAATCATAGGCAGTGACGTTCATAGGCAAAGCCGTCTGGTCAACCTGGCGATCCGAAAGGTTGATACGTCTTACCTTACCATCTGATCCAATCGTTAGACTGGCAGGGCTACCTGTTTTAATCTCAGTTGTATCTTCACCCCAACCAGCCATACGGACATAACCACCCAAAGGGAGGATACGGACAGTATAAACGGTACCATCCTTACCTGTATGTGCAAAAATTTTCGGTCCCATACCAATGGCAAATTCACGCACCAGAATACCTGATCGTTTGGCAAAGAAGAAATGGCCAAACTCATGGAAGACGACAATCACACAGAAAATCAGTAAAAAAGTAATAATAGCTTTCATTTAGACACCACCACCCTTAAAAAAGTCCTAGTAAGTGCATGATTGGGAAAACGAAAATCCAGCTATCACAACGGTCTAATATGCCACCGTGCCCAGGAATAAGGTTACCTGAGTCTTTAACACCAAAGTGTCGTTTAATAGCTGATTCAACCAAGTCACCAAATTGACCGAAAATACTAAAGAGAATCGTACAGATAAGCAACCAGAAGAAACTATGCGGTGCATAGACATTATGATTAATCAACCCAAAGAGTAGTGCTACAATGATTGCTGATAAGATGCCACCAACACTACCTTCAATGGTTTTATTAGGTGATACTTTTGGCAATAACTTGTTTTGACCAAATTGACGACCAAAGAGATAGGCACCAATGTCCGTTGCCCAAACAATGAAGAGGGCAAATAAAACTTTTTCCCAGCTATCCAAACGTGCTGCAATGAGATTTTGGAAACCAAAACCAACATAAAAGGCAGAGGTGATTGGATATACTGCATCATCAAAAGAATAATGGTCGCTATTAAGTACAGTTCCTGCTAAAATCAAAAAAGAAATAATAGCAAAACCTGTCACACTGGCATTTGTCGGAAGACTGATAAAATAATGGTCAATAGGCACTACTAAAATAAAGGCTGCCAACATAGACAAAATACCTTCGATAGAGAAAATCTCCAAGTGCTTCATACGAAGCATCTCAGACACTGCAACCATGGCCATAGCCCCAACCAAAAGCTGGAAAGGAAGACCACCGATAAAGAGTAATGGGAGGAAAATGGCTGCTGCCACACCCCCACCAATTAAACGTTCTTGCATGAGAGGTCCTTTCTAGACACCACCGAAGCGACGGTGACGTTTATTGTAGTCAGAGATGGCTTGACGTAGCCCCTGATGGTCAAAGTCTGGCCAGAAAACATCTGTGAAGTAAAACTCACTATAGGCAGATTGCCAAGGCAAGAAATTACTAAGACGAAGTTCGCCACTCGTACGGATAATTAAATCTGGATCACGATAGAGGTAAGGCAATTTATCAGTCATCAAATGCTTAGCAATGAGATCTTCATCAATAGCTTCAGGACTGAGTTTTCCTGCTTCAACCTCTTTAGCAATCGCTTGAACAGCAGACACAATCTCCGCACGACCACCGTAGTTTAATGCAAAATTGAGTACCAAACCGGAATTGTGTTTCGTCTGCTCTACTGCCTTTTCAAGAGCATCTAAGGTTTCCTTAGGTAGGCGACTATTATCTCCGATTGTCAAAATGCGAACATTGTTTTTATCTAATTCTGGTACATACTTGTTAAAAAATTCGACTGGCAAATTCATGATAAATTTAACTTCATCTTGTGGACGTGACCAGTTTTCAGTTGAGAAGGCATAGACTGTCAATACCTTAACTCCAAGTTGTGACGCTTCGATGGTTACCTTTTGCAAGGCATCCATCCCAGCCTTATGTCCCATCACACGTGGTTGTAGACGCTTTTTAGCCCAACGGCCATTTCCATCCATAATAATACCAATATGGTTAGGAATATTGTCTAGAACCTCTTGATGAGATTTTTTTCTAAATTTAAACATGGAATATCCTCTAAATATAGTTTACCCTTTATTTTACCACATTTTCAGGGGTTCTGAACAGTGTTTAATACCAAGGAGATTAGAAAATGTAAAAAGACCAGGATTTAACCTAGCCTAAAATACACATCTTACTTTTCATCAGCAGACTCAATCGCTGAATCTTCTTCAACAATTGTCTCTTTAACAGTCTCTGCTGTTTCTGTACTTGGTGCTGGTGTGATTACTTTCATGATTGAACGACTCAAATCAAAGGTCAAGAAGACACCTTCTGCATCCAAAACGATACGGTTATTTTCTTTGTCAATCTCATCAACAATAGCAATCAAACCACCGATTGTTTCAACTTCAGCACCCTTATCAAGACCTGCAAAACGATCTTCTTGAGCCTTTGCCTGACGGCGACGGTTGAAAGCCACATAAGCAACAATGGCGACCACATAAATGGCCAAAACTAGCATCATATTCATATTTCGTATTCCTCCAATAATTCACTTGGCTACTACTATATCAGATTAAGTCAGGACAAGCAAGACAAATCCTTAGACAGACCACATAAAAACACTTTCTACAAGACAGAAAGTGTTTAATGAGATTACATATCTGCTACGTTGTGATAAACCTTTTGAACATCATCATCCGCTTCAAGAGCATCAATAAGTCCTTCGAACGTCTCAAGGTCTTCACCTTCAAGAGTAACCTCAGTTTGTGGAATCATTTCAAGTTCTGTCACTTGGAACTCTTCCTGACCGTTAGCACGGAGAGCTTCTAACGCCTTGTGAAGTTCTGTTGGCTCAGTATAAACAGTGATAGCACCATCTTCTGCTTCTACATCTTCAACTTCTACATCAGCTTCAAGCAATTGTTCAAAGATTGCGTCTGCATCTTCACCTGCAAAAACGATAACACCTTTTTTATCAAACATGTATGAAACAGAACCTGATGCACCCATGTTACCGCCATTTTTACCAAAGGCAGTACGTACGTTAGCAGCTGTACGGTTAACGTTTGAAGTCAAAGTATCTACGATAATCATAGAACCATTTGGTCCAAATCCTTCATAACGCCCTTCAACAAAGGTTTCATCGGTGTTACCTTTGGCCTTATCAATGGCCTTATCAATAACATGTTTTGGTACTTGTGCTTGTTTAGCACGTTCCAAAACGAATTTCAAAGCTGAGTTTGACTCTGGATCTGGCTCACCTTGTTTAGCAGCTACATAGATTTCAACACCAAACTTAGCGTAAACCTTTGAGTTGGCACCATCTTTAGCAGTTTTTTTAGCAACGATATTAGCCCATTTACGTCCCATGGGATTCACCTCTTCTAAGAGATGTTCTGACATCTCTGATTTGTTTTTTCTTTTTTGAAAATAGCAGAACTTGCTAAATTCACAGTCCTTTATATTATAGCATTTTGACTGCCGTTAGTAAAATTGAAATAAAGACGAAGTGCTAATAACAGAAAAAAGACCAGCCTAAGCTGGTCTGGTATGAACATTACAAGCGAGCGTTAAGTTCTGCTCCAAGTTCTTCAAATCCTGGTTTTCCAAGAAGAGCAAACATGTTTTTCTTGTAAGCTTCTACACCTGGTTGGTTAAATGGATTAACAGCATTCAAATATCCTGAAAGAGCGATAGCAAGCTCAAAGAAGTAGATGATATATCCCAATGTGAAAGCATCTTGTTCAGGGATAGTGATGAACATGTTAGGCACGTCACCATCTGTATGAGCAAGAAGAACACCGTCTGTTGCTTTTTTGTTAACAAAGTCAACATCTTTACCTTGGAGGTAACCAAGTCCATCAAGGTCTTCAGCCAATTCAGGAATAACAATGTTCTTACGTGGTTTATCTACACGAACAACAGTTTCAAAAAGGTTACGTGTACCTTCTTGAATGAATTGACCAAGAGAGTGCAAGTCTGTTGAGAAGTTTGCTGAAGTTGGGTAGATACCTCTTTGGTCTTTACCTTCTGACTCACCAGCCAATTGTTTCCACCACTCAGCGAAGTATTGAAGTGATGGTTCGTAGTTTGCCAAGATTTCAGTTGTGTAACCTTTACGGTAAAGGATGTTACGAATTGCAGCGTATTGGTAAGCTTCATTTTCAGAGATTTTAGATGAAGAGTACTCTTTACGTGCAGCGTTAGCACCTTCCATAAGGGCTTTGATATCAGCACCTGAAGCTGCAATTGGCAATAGACCTACAGCTGTCAATACTGAGAAACGTCCACCGATGTCATCTGGAACAACGAAAGTTTCCCAACCATTAGCATCTGCTTCAACTTTAACAGCACCTTTTTGGCGGTCAGTTGTTGCGTAGATACGGTTGTTAGCTTCTTCTTGACCGTATTTCTTAACAAGAAGTTCCTTGAACACACGGAAAGCGATAGCTGGTTCAGTTGTTGTTCCTGATTTAGAGATAACGTTAACTGAGAAATCTTTACCTTCAACATACTCAAGCAAGTCAGCAAGGTAAGTTGATGAAATTGAGTTACCAGCATAAACGATTTGTGGTGCTTTACGTTCTTCTTTTGTTTGAAGGTTAGCAAAGTGATTGTTCAAGAAGTCAATAGCTGCTTTGGCACCAAGGTAAGAGCCACCGATACCGATAACAACCAAAACGTCGCTTTCTTCTTTAATTTTTTCAGCAGCTTTCAAGATACGATCAAACTCTTCTCGATCGTAGTTCTCTGGAAGGTCACGCCATCCAAGGAAGTCAGCGCCTGGGCCTGTTCCTTTGCGAACCATTTCGTCTGCTACTGTTACTTGTGCTTGAAGGTTATCTACTTCGTGTGGTGCTACAAATTTATCCAAAACTTTTGAATAGTCAAATGTAATATGAGCCATTAGTCTCTCCTTATAAAAATTCAATTATAGTTTCTAGTTTACTCTTTTATTTATCTTTTGACAATATTTTTTTACCCTTATTAGGTCACGATAGGTTACAGTTACTATTTAAATGTTAGCTCTGCTTCAAGGCCATAATGATCACTTACTAGAGGTTGATTGTTTCCATCAAAAATGACACTAAGGTGATTTACTGCCCACTCCTGGCTTGCAAAAACATAGTCAATACGTAAAGGTTCTTCATTACCTTTCCAACCATCGATACCAGGTCCAACTGTATAGCTTCCATTTGTTTCTTGAGCCACTTGGAAGCTATCCTGAAGTTTGAGCGGACTGGCTAATATTGCTTGGTAACCTTCTCGACCTGCTGGATTATTAAAGTCCCCTGCTAGGATAAGCGGTTTGCCAATAGATTGGAAACGTCCCTCAATACGTGCCCACTCTTCTTGGAAACCTTTATCCCACCATGAAAGATGGACACTAGCAACAGCAACTTCTCGGCCATCTACAGCCGTCTCAGCCACTGCCACACGGCGTGTATGATAGTCTGTTGGATCATCAACATCTGAAACTAAAATTTCGCTAGATGTCAATGGTTGGCGTGACAAGACAGCAACACCTTCATTAAGGTGATCATAACCAATGTGATTATAAGCCCACGTCCAATGATATTGAAGGCCCTCTTCAGCTAATTTTTCCACAAGCAAACGGACAAAGTGATCTTGGTGGATTGGTGTTGCTGATGGTAGCGCATGATAGTAAGCATCCGTTTCTACAGCTGCCGTCTCTATTTCCTGATTAACTTCTTGGAAACAAATGATATCATATTGAGCCTTAAGGATTTGTTCCTTTAGGGTTTGGAATTTTCCTTCTGCATCTTCTTCCATCCAACTATGGGTATTTAAGGTTAGAAATTTCATAATCTTATCCTCTATCTGACTTACATATAGAAATGATAACAAGGTCTTTTACAAACAAAACAGCCCAGGGGCTGTCTGCTTGATTATTATTTAACAAATTAAAGTTCTACTTTTGCAACTGGAGCATTAGCTGCCAATTTTCCTGTATGTTCTACTTTAACTGATTTAATTGCGTCTGTATTAGTAAAGACAACAACTGTAGATGTTTCACGACCTGCTTCACGGATAGCATCAAGGTTTGCTTCAACCAAGAGATCACCTGCAGCAACTGTTTGACCTTCAGTAACTTTAACGTCGAATGGTTTACCTTCAAGACTAACAGTGTCAAGTCCGATGTGAACCAAAACTTCAAGACCATTGTCAGTTACCAAACCAAGAGCGTGTTTAGTTGGGAAGATACTTGCAACTTTACCAGATACCGGAGAAACAATCTTACCGTTTTCTGGTTTCACAGCGAAACCGTCACCCATCATTTTTTGTGAGAATACTGGGTCTTTTACATCTTCAATATTGATAACTTGACCATCTGCAACTGAGTGAACATCTTCAGTTACACCTTTGAATTGAGCTTCTGCTTTTTGAACAGCAGTCATTTGACTTGGAAGTGTTTCAGGAATAACTTCACCTGAATCAAGTACGTCTTGGATATCAGATTTCAATACGTCTGCTTTAGGACCATAGATAGCTTGAACCCCTTGTCCTTTCATGACAAGACCCATAGCTCCTTCAGCTTTCCATTGTTCTTCAGTTCCGACTTTATCAGCTTCTTTAACAGTAACACGGAGACGAGTCATACATGCGTCAACGTCGACGATGTTAGCACGTCCACCAAGAAGGTTGATGATGTTGATAACTTGTGAGCTTGCTGAGCTTGTTCCAGCACTTGCTGAGCCAGCAGATTCTGATGAAGCATCATCACCTTGCTCATAGTTACCGTTACGTCCTGGTGTAGCGTAGTCAAATTTCTTAATCATGAAGTTAGCAATGAAGAACATGATAACACCAAAGAGTACAGTTACCCAAATGAAGTTAATGATATCCATCGCCAAACCTGCGTTAATAGCGAGTGGTGTACGTGTCAAGAATTCGATAGAACCGAATGAGTGAACACGGAGGTGAACGATGTCAGCCATTGCAAAGGCAGCACCTTGTACAAATGCGTAAATGATGTACAGTGGAGTAGCTACGAACATGAACATGTACTCGATAGGTTCTGTTACCCCTGTCAAGAATGTTGCAAGCGCAGTCGCAGTCATCATACCTTTGTATTGATGTTTCTTATCATCATCAACGTTACGGTAGATAGCTACCACCATACCCATCAAGATACCAAATGAACCAATCATTTGACCAACTTTAAAGCGGGCTGGTGTAACAGATTCAAGAAGGTGTTTGTATTGTTCTGGGTGTGCACCTTTAAGGTTTGCAAGGTCAGTAACCCAAGCAAGCCAGAGTGGGTCTTGACCCAATACTTCAGTCCCTTTAGCAGCACCTGTCAAAACTTCATAAGTACCACCCAATTGAGTGTAGTTAATTGGGATAGTCAACATGTGGTGGAGACCAAATGGCAAGAGAAGACGTTCCAAAGTACCGAACAAGAACGGTGCCAAGATTGGAGCAGTTTCTTTTGAGTTGGCAATCCACATACCGAAGCCGTTGATTCCTGATTGGATAACTGGCCATACGATAGCAAGAACGATAGCTGCGATAGCTGAACGAAGAATAACTACGAATGGTACGAAACGTTTACCATTGAAGAATGATAAAGCTTCTGGCAATTTACGGAAGTTATAGTATTTGTTGAAGGCAGTAGCTCCGATGAAACCAGAGATGATACCTACGAACACACCCATGTTGAGGGCTGGAGCTTCCAAAACACTGATGAAGTAATCAGATACCTTGATTGATTGACCAAAAACGGTGTGGACTGTAGCAGCCTTATCAGCAAGAATATCTGAAGTAACACCAAAGATTGAACCAGTCAAACGGTTAATCAAGATAAAGGCAAGACCTGCCGCAAAGGCACCGCCTGCACGTTCCTTAGCCCAGCTACCACCAATGGCAAGGGCGAACAAGATGTGAAGGTTACCAATAACCCCCCAACCAATCTGCTCAAGAAATCCACCAGTAATAACAAGTGGTGTCATGTTTGGATTAATCATGGCAACTGTTTTACCGAGTGAGATCATGAGACCTGCTGCTGGCATAACTGCGATAACAACCATGAGGGATTTACCGAATTTTTGCCAGAACTCAAAGCCAAATTTTTCTTTTAGCTTATTCATTTCATTTCCTCCTACGTTTCTATGCAAACGCTTGCATAACTTATGTAATTATTATATCATCTTTTGGGGATTTGTAAAGCGTTTTCGTAAACTTTTTTTGAATTTTTTTACAAATTTAAAAACCCCAGAAAAACGGGGGTTACTTGATTATTTTTAAGCCATAAGAACCATGAGAATTGGGATAACGATCATGGTCGCGAGGGTAGTCTCAGTCACCATGACAGCAGCGTAATCACTATCAGCTCCGTAGAGTTTGGCAACCACAGGTGCATTGGTCATGACAGGCATAGCCGACTGGATGATAAAAACTTGTTTCATCAAAATTGGGAGAGGTACCCAGTAAACAATGGTAGCCATCAAGAGAGGAGCAACTACAAAGCGTCCCAACAAAATCAACACCTGGTCCTTTTTAAGAACTAACTGCTTCACACCTGCATTGGATACCGACAAACCGATGAAAATCATAGATAAAGGAGTCGTCAAACTACCTAAATACTGCAAGTCACTGGCTAAAAAAGTTGGTAATTTAATATGAAGGATAACAATAATAAGACCTAACATGAAACCCATTAGAGGGGGAGAGAAGATCTTTTTCAGACTTGTTTTTAAATCAAATTCTGCCTCTCCTTCCCCATCTCGCTGAATAAGGTAAGTTCCCAAGGTCCAGAAAAAGGTCGTATTGCACATATAATAGATAAGAACATAGGGAATACTAGCATCCCCAAAGAGGGCTTGATTGATAGGGAGCCCCACAAAAATGGTATTCGAATTAAAAAACATGGAAATAAAGAGACCACGACGCTCCTTTTTTACTGCAAAAATGCCAGCCACCGCTGTCGCAATCCCGAGCAAAATCACCATGGAAAGTGCAGGAAAACGCAACTCTGGCAACATCTTGAGCAGGTCTGTCGCTGTGAAACGCTGTGTGATCGTATAGAACATGTAACAAGGCAGGGCAATTTGAGTGACCAGCTTAGCTATAAGACCACGTGACTTGTCATCAAACCAGCCTTTTTCGCCCATAACAAATCCCACTAAAATCATACCCAAGATGACTAGTATTCCCGATATACTCGTTAAAAAGATTTCCATGTTTTCTCCTTTTTTGTTACTGTTACAAATGATAGTGGACACCAGAAAAATCTAATCCTTTTTCTGCCTAGAAATCTACCATTATTGGTTTAACTCAAATCTAAAAAACTACTTTAGTATATCACAAAAAGAGCTCGATTTCTCAAGCTCCTTTTCTATTATTTACTCTGCTTTTAAGAGGGGTTCAAAGATCGATACCAGACCAAAGAAGGCGATGAATATAAGGGTAATAGTTGCACTGGCTGGTGTTTCCCAATAATAGGAAATAAAGATACCAGAGAGCATACCAATCAAACCAATACCAATAGCCCAAAAAATGACAGATTTAAAGGTTTGACCTATTTTCATACCAATAGCTGCTGGAAGAATCATGATGGTGGAAACCAAAAGTGATCCTGCTGCTGGAATCATCAGGGCAATCGCTATCCCTGTCACAATATTGAAGAGGAGAGACATGAGACGAACTGGCAAGCCATCTACATGAGCAGTGTCCTCATCAAAAGTCAAAAGATACATAGGACGAATAAAGAGTAGAGTCAAGACCAGTACAATAGCCGCAATGACAAAGAGTGCACGCACCTGCTCTGGGCTAATCGTGATGATAGAACCAAAAAGATAGCTATCTAGACTCATGCTACTGCTACCCGCCTTATTACTAAGAATAAGAGCCACTGCCAATCCCATTGACATGAGGATAGCCGTTGAAATCTCCATATAATGCTTGTAACTAACCCTGAGATATTCCAAAACCAAAGCTGCAATAACCACAACCACTAGGGTCATCCAAGTGATTGATTGTCCCAAGAAAATCCCAACAGCCACCCCAGCTAGGGACACGTGACTCAAGGTATCACTCATCAGACTCTGACGACGAAGAATTAAGAAGAGCCCCAAAATTGGCGAAAAGATACTGATAGCAATCACGGCGAGAATAGCACGCTGCATAAAATCATAGGTTAATAATTCACTAATCATGTTTATGCTCCTCTCCATCCTTTTCATGGACATTGAAACAACGCCAAGGCAATTTCTGGTTACGAACCAGATGAATATTACGGTCTGTGTACTCTTTAACTTCCTCTGGGTCGTGGGTAATCATCAAGACAGACTTGCCATGCTTGTGAGCCGAGTGGTGCATGAGTTCGTAAAAGGTATTGGCTGTCCCTGCATCCATCCCTGTCGTTGGCTCGTCCAAGACAAAGATATCTGGATCTGAGGCAAAAATACGAGCAATGACGGCACGCTGCTTTTGACCACCTGAGAGATGTCCAATCTGCTTGTGACGATTTTCCCACATACCTACAGACTCAAGGGCACGTTGAACATGCTCCAAGTCGTGCTTAGTCAAACGACGGAACCAGCCCTGACGAGGATAACGGCCAGACTTCACAAACTCGTAGACCGTGCTCGGAAAACCTGCATTAAAGCTGGCAATTTGCTGGGGAAGATAGGCCATACGAAGCTTTTTACCATCTTTATTGGTTTCAGAGATGGTTACAGTTCCCTTCTTAGGCTTGAGAATTCCTAGGGTAGCCTTAATAAGCGTTGACTTGGCAGCTCCATTTTCCCCAGTCAGGGTCACAAACTCCCCAGAATCCAAGTGATAGTGAATATTATCCAGAACGGGCTCCGCATCATACTGGAAGCTCAGTCCTTCAACTGTAATATAACGCATCTTATTCCTCGATTCTTTCTTCTAATTTCGTCAAGAAACGCCCTATAATCTGACGTTCTTTACTATCAAACTGCTCCAATACAGTGCGATAGACACCTAAAGTCTCTTGGTGGTGTTCCTCATGCTCCTGGGCAATAGGTTGAGCCTCTTGTGTCAGGACAAAATAGGTTACCCGTCCATCACCTTTGTCCTTCTTGGCCTCCAACATACCTTCCTTGACCAAGGTCTTAACAGCCTTGGTAACAGCAGCCTGACTGACATTTAAGGTCTTTGCCAACTCCGAATTGGTCTTGCGACCCTCGGCCAAAAGCATCAGAATATGTTCCTGAGTATTAGTCAATTTAACTTGACTACGGCACTGCCCAATAAGGAGCTCATGCTGATTTTCAGACTTGAGCACGATTTGATTAATCAATTGATTAACTTGTTCTTCTAGTTCTAGCATCGCTTTCTCCATATACTTAACCAGTTAATTATATCGAAATTACAGAGGTTTTGCAAGGAAAAATAAAAAGTCCAACCACAGCTAGACTTAAAAATGATAATAGGTTTAAGATACTGACCGTGTCTTTTCCTTCCAAAAACAGGTATAACCTATATTAAATACCGCCAAGAAAGCCAAGAGAGTCCATGACCAAGTAGCACCCAAGGACTGGTTTAAGGCCAAAATCACAGCTGCACCCAGGGGTACAGTCGCTGTGACAATGGTTGAAAAGATACTAAAGACAGCGTTCTGTCGCTCTTCAACAATGGAGAAGATGACGATGGTATCCGATTTTGGGTTGGAAATGGCTGTCGCATAAGAAGAAAGAAAAAGCAAGGTAAAGAGAACAATGGGATTGTGCCATATAAAGATACTGACAATCATCAACAATGCTAGACTATTCTCAAAAAGCAGGTTGGACCTAATGGACAACTTGCGGTAAAAGTCGAACGGAAAAAGTGATCCTAAAAAGAAAGCAACCAATTCGATAGACTCAAAGACTGTGATAGTCACAGCATAAGACCCCAACTGCAACTCCTTGACCGATAAGAGATAAATCATCAACAGGGTGGCCATGGCTGACGAGAGCAGGTTCATACTAGAGTAAATCATGACCAAATTAAAAATAGAGGACTGGGATTTGAGAAAGGTGAAATTGGTTATGGTGTCCTTGACAAACTGACAAATCAGGGCTTTTAAGGATTCTGCTTGTTGTTCTTTGGACTCAGGTACTGGTTCATTAAGATAGTCAAAAAGTTTTTGCCCTCGTCGCAAGACCAGATAAGAAGCCAAGAAAACCAAAACATTAATCAAGGCAAACCAGAAATAATTATGAGCCAGCAGAGCAATAAGCATGACGCCCACGCTCTTTCCCGCTAAGGTGACGATATTAGACATTCCCTTGCGAAAAGAGATAGCCAAGGAAAAATTCTCCTCAGCTACCACCCGACGATTGAGGGAAAGGTTGAGATAGGCAGTGTAATTACCAATAATATCACTCATAAAGTTGATGGCTAGGACCAAGACGAAGACCCACCAACTAGGTCTAAGCAAGGTTAACACCCCAAAAAAGACATATAGACTCATCTGCAACCAGCGTACCAATTTCATGGTCTTAAAGCTATTTGACGCTCGATCAGAGACATAACCCACAATAAAATCAAAAACATAGGGAAGCGAGGTAATCAAACTCGCCAACCCCACCGCCAATTCTGGATTAGGGAAGGTAGCCGCATAGAGAACCGAAACCAAGTCAAACAAGGTGGTCCCAAAGATACCTAACAAGATGGACAGGGTCAAAACCCTATAAGGCTTGTGTTGTAAAAAAAGCTGCATTTAAACCTCCTGATGGGTAAGAAATAGATTAAACATAAATTGATACTCATGAGTTACATCTCTCTCCTCATTATTAGGATAATAATCATAGATATGTAATCGATTCTTTTCTCTTAACTCGAATTCGAATATTGAAGAGTTAGACAGCTGTCTCATCGCTTTATTCGTCAGATTACAAGTAGGTTATTATATATGAGCCCTGTTAGAGTATATACTAACAGGGCTCTTTCTATTTTATCGCAAAGTCGCAAAGATTTCTTCAACCTGAGCAACAGACTCGGCACGTGAGACTTCGCCACGAACCTTAGCTGCTCCTGCTGTTCCACGAAGATAGTGTGGTGCCAGACCACGGAATTCACGGACAGCAATCTTTTCACCTTTAAGGTCCACCAAACGTTTGAGGTGGTCTTCAGCGATGTCCAGCTTCTTATCAAATGGAAGATCTGACAACTCTTCTCCTGTTTCGAAGAAGTGGTTGATTTGCGTGAAGATATAAGGATTATTCATAGCTGCACGTCCCACCATAACCGCATCTACACCAAGTTCTTCAATCATGAGCTTAGCGTCTTGAACGCTACGAACATCACCATTTCCGATAAACGGAATCTTAGTGATAGCCTTAGCAACACGGGCCAAAGTCTCGTGGTCACAGTGACCTGTGTACATCTGCTCACGAGTACGGCCGTGCATAGCAAGGGCAGAAACACCTGCAGACTCAGCTGCAAGAGCATTTTCTACAGCCAAATCACTGTCTGACCAACCTGTACGCATCTTAACAGTCAAAGGAATATCAAGTACTGATGTTACTTCCTTGACGATGTGGTAAATCTTGTCTGGATCCTTGAGCCACTTGGCCCCCGCTTCATTTTTGACTACCTTATTGACTGGACAACCCATGTTGATATCAACAATATCAGCCTTGGTATTGGTCTGGATAAAGTCGGCTGCACGCTTCAAGCCCTCAGCATCACCACCGAAAAGTTGGATAGACATTGGATGCTCATTCTCATCGATATGAAGCATGTGGAGGGTTTTCTCATTATTGTAGAGGAGACCCTTTTCAGAGATCATCTCCATCACAACAAGACCAGCACCAAATTCCTTTGCAATAGTACGGAAGGCAGAGTTAGTCACACCCGCCATAGGAGCTAGTACTGTACGATGAGGAATCTCCACATTTCCAATCATGAAGGACGAATTAAGTTTAGTCATTGATGAGTTCCTCCAAGTCAGCTTCTGAAAATTCATACTTGGTTTGGCAGAATTGGCAGACGATCTCAGCCCCATGATCCTCGTCTTTCATGGCTTGAAGTTCATCCTTACCAAGTGTCAAGAGGGCATTTTCAAAACGTTCACGTGAGCAATCACACTCAAAGCTAAGCTCCTCTTCAGACAAACGTTTGAAAGGTTCATCCCCATAAATGGCATTCAAGAGAGCTTCAATATGGTCATCAGATTCCAAAAGCTTTGAAATGGCAGGCATCTCCTGGATGCGTTTTTCGTAACGAGCGATCTCTTCTTCGCTAGCTCCTGGCAAGACCTGAAGCATGAAACCACCAGCAACCTTGACCTTGTCCTCTTCGTCAAGAAGTACATTAAGACCAACAGCAGATGGCGTTTGCTCAGATTCTGTCAAATAGTAGGCAAAGTCTTCGCCGATTTCTCCAGAAATAAGTGGTGTTGATGACGTGTAAGGATTACCAGTTCCATAATCGATGATTGAGACAAACTGTCCTTGCCCCATGAAAGGACCCACCAAAACTTCACCAGTCGCTGTTTTCTTGATATCCACACCTGGATTTTGGATGTAGCCCTTAACATGTCCTTTGGTATCAGCTACAGAGATAATATGACCAAAAGAGCTGTTTCCGATAACCTTAACCGTAATTTTGCTTTCACCTTTTTGGTTAGCAGCCAAAATTTGGTTGGCAATAAGGGTACGCCCCAAAGCAACTGTCGATGATGATAGAGTATTGTGTTTTTCTTGTGCGGTTCTAACTGTTTCAGTGCTATCAAGAACGTAAGCACGGAAAGAACCTGATTCTGAAATTGTTTTAATTAATTTATCCATAGTGATTCTATTATAACACAAAAAAGAGGGTGGAAAAATCGTAAACGCTCGGCGTTTCTCTTCCACACTCTCTATCAAATTACCATGAAAATTCGGACAGTTTTTCCCTCAAACTTGCTATTTTCTATCATCAAAATGGTGTTTCTGTCTTATTACAGGTGGTAAATTCTCCAAATACTCCATATAGACACTGACAAGGAGATTATAGTCATCAGTCGTCAAACGTTTGAGTTGACTATGAATGAAGGCAGTCGCCTGATCATACTTTTCATGAATTAACAAATCATCAATGTAGTCATTTCCATCAACAGTGTACCCTTGCTCGTCTTCTACCTGACCCCAATTAATATCCAGACTCTCAAACTTAAAAACCTTACTGACGACGTTGGCTGTCCCACGAATCTGATTGAGTAGCCAGTCGTTATTATACTGTTTTGCCTATGTATCGTAAACGCTTACTAATCTAAAAATAAAAAGGAGGTGACTAGGGAATCACCACCTTTTTACAGTTTAATTAGCCTTGGCTTCTTCTTTATAATTTTTAGCCTCTGCTTCTGTAGCATAAACAAAATGCCCTGGTCGGATTTCATACATTTGTCTATTTTCCCCATCATTTTCAATAGAGGAATTGTAAATCAAATGCTGACGCTTACGCTCTCTTTCTGGATCTGGTTCTGGAATTGCAGACAATAGACTCTTTGTATAAGGATGAATTGGATTATGATAAATCTCATCTGCTGGTCCTACTTCAAGGAGTTTACCCCAATGCATCACACCAATGCGATCGGATATATATTTAACCATTGACAGATCATGGGCAATAAACAAATAAGTTAACCCCTGTTCATGTTGCAACTTCTGCATCAAATTAACCACTTGTGCTTGAATAGAAACATCCAAAGCAGAAATCGGTTCGTCTGCTACAATAAAATGAGGATTAACCGCTAAAGCACGCGCAATACCAATCCTTTGACGTTGACCACCAGAAAACTCATGAGGATATCTTGATAGGTGATCTTCATTTAACCCTACCAAATCAATGAGTTCTTTAACCTTAGCTTCACGCTCTTCCTTAGATTTAGCCAATTTATGAATATCAATGCCTTCAGCAATAATATCACGGATTTTCATGCGTCCATTAAGACTAGCTTGAGGATCTTGAAAAATCATCTGAGCTGTCTTACGGAAATCATGAAGATCTTTTCCTTTTAAACTTGATATCTCATTACCTGAAAAGGTAATAGTACCCGAATCAATATCAGAAAGTTTTAAAACAGAACGCCCAATGGTTGTTTTACCTGATCCAGATTCGCCAACTAGGCCAAAAATTTCGCCCTCATAGATATCAAAGCTAACGTCATCAATAGCCTTAACTTCGTTTGATTTTCCTTTATTAAAAGTTAGAGACACATTTTTTAGTTCTACTAACTTTTTACGTTCTTGTGTCATCTTATTTCTCCTTCATCTTTGACCATTTTTCCCATCGTTTCAATATTGGTGAAGGAGGGGTTACTTTAGGAGCTCGTTCATCTAAGAGCCATGTTGCTGCAAAATGCGTATCTGATACTTTAAACATTGGCGGTTCTTCCTGATAATCAATATCTAAAGCAAAGACATTTCGAGCAGCAAAGGCATCACCTTTAGGAGGATAAAGCAAATCTGGAGGAGTTCCTGGAATAGCTTCTAGGCTGCCAGATTCTGTTTCTGTTGTAGGCATAGAGTTAAGAAGTCCCCATGTGTATGGGTGTTGCGGATTATAGAAAACCTCATCCACAGTCCCATATTCCACAATTTTACCAGCATACATAACCGCCACACGATCAGCCATCCCAGCGACAACACCCAAGTCATGAGTAATAAAAATAATGGATGAATCACGCTCTTCTTGGATTTTTTTCATCAGATGAAGAATTTGTGCTTGAATCGTAACATCTAAAGCTGTAGTAGGCTCATCAGCAATCAAAATTTCAGGATCTGCAGCTAGAGCAATGGCAATTACTGCTCTTTGACGCATTCCTCCTGACCATTGGTGAGGGTAGTCATTTATATGTTCTTCGGCATTAGGTATCCCAACATCTTTCATTAATTGTAAAGCCATATCTAAGGCTTCTTTCTGAGATACTTTGGTATGAATCATGATAGGCTCAGCAATTTGGCGCCCAATTTTCATAGTAGGGTCAAGACTGGTCATGGGATCTTGAAAAATCATAGCAATATCATTTCCACGAACTTTAACCCAATCTTCCTCCTTCAAGGCTTGCATATCATGCCCTTTAAAGGTAATGTCTCCAGTTACCTTAGCGTTTTTGTCTGATAGACCCATTAGCGTCCTTGTCGTTACAGATTTTCCTGAACCAGACTCACCAACAATTGCCAGTGTCTCACCTTTTTTCAAGTCAAAATTGACATCACGAATCGCTTTTACTTCTCCAGCGTAAGTATGAAAATTAACATGGAGATTTTTTACACTTAAAATCGTTTCTTTCATCATTATTACGCTCCTATTAGTTTTCTTTGTTAGATTTAGGGTCAAATGCATCACGCAAGCCGTCCCCTAAAAGAATGAAGGCAAGAGAGATAAAAACAAGAGCCAAGGAAGGAATTACCACCTGATAAGGGTAGTATTGAAGATTCTCAGAAGCATCCGTAATCAACGAACCTAAAGAAGCTGTTGGTGGCTTAACCCCCAAATTGATAGCTGATAGAACCGCCTCGTACATAATAGCACTTGGAACGGTCATCATAATTTGAACAATAATGATACCTGAAATATTTGGTAAAACATGTTTAAAAGCTATCTTGAAGTTATTTTCACCCAAAGCACGTGAGGCTAAAACAAATTCACGTTCTCGGTAGGATAGGGTCAAATTACGGACTTGACGCGCCATAGACGTCCATCCGACAATGGCAATTGAGATAATGATTGACAACACACCACTACCCAAGAGAAGCCCTAACATCGTTACTATGACCAAGTTAGGGATAGATGAGATAACCTCAATAACACGTTGCATGAAGAGGTCAATTTTCCCACCTAAGAAACCTGACACCAGACCATAGGTTACTCCAATAATCAAATCAATTAAAGTAGCAACGATGGCAATTAAGAGAGAGATACGTATACCAACAATCACACGTTTCGCTAAGCTACGTCCTAGATTGTCAGTTCCCAAAATAAATTTATCGTCTTTTGGAACTGATTGATCAGAGTACACATCATTAGGCTCCGTATTACCTGAAAAGACAATACTACCATTCCAGAATGGTAAGCTATCTGATAGTTTAGGTGGTAAATTACGATATGTCTTAACTTCACCACCATTAAAACTATTAGCATCCTTGGCATTAACAAAGAAATTTGAGCCAATCGAAAAGACCAGTAGAATGGCTAAAAACCAAAGGGATATGGTCGCCAGTTTATTTTTTTTCAGACGTCTCCAAGCATCTTGTGTAAAAGAGAGAGTCGGTTTTTCAATTTTTTCTTGTGATTCAGTATTTCCAGCACCAACAAGTTTGAATAGTTGTTTTTCTTCCATGATACTCTCCTTACTTCAGACGGACACGTGGATCCACGAAACTAGTAATGATATCTGTCAATAGGATAGCTACCATAAGCATAACGGCATAAACGATAGTGGTTCCCATAATGACAGGATAATCTTTTGTTGGAATAGAGGTAACAAACTGTTGACCAATCCCAGGAATTGAGAAAATCTGCTCTATAAGTGCTGAACCTGTTAGAATATTAGCAGCCATTGGACCGATTAAGGTAAGAACAGGAATCATTGAATTGCGATAGGCGTGTCGATTACTAATTTGACGTGTTGTCAACCCCTTAGCCCTAGCTAGTTGAATATAATCAGTATTCATGGTTTCAATCATTTCACTACGAAAAAAACGGGTGACTTGAGCAAATACTGGAATAGCAAGAGCTAAAGTAGGTAAAATCGTTTGGCTAAATGAGCCCCATCCAGATAAAGGAAGAACTCCCCACTTAAATCCAAGGTAATCCAAAAGCAGAAGACCGATAATAAATGATGGCACTGAAATACCGAGTGTTGATAGCACGCTCAAGATATTATCAATCCAGTTATTTTTATTACGTGCCGACACTGCTCCCACAAAAAGACCAGCCAAAACCCCAACAACAAGGGCTTGAATACCCAATTGCGCTGAAACTGCCAAACGTTGACTAATCATCATGCTAACAGGCTGATTCGCAGACTGATAACTTGTTCCTAAATCACCGTGCAGGACATTCCAAAGATATTGCAAATACTGTTGCCATACAGGCTTATCTAAGCCATATTGCTTATTCATAACCGCAATCATATCATTCGTTAATTTGGGGTTATTGAATGGTGACCCCGGCATAACTTGCATTAAGAAGAAAGATAGAGTGACAACCACCCATAAGGTAACTAGCAAAATAGCTATCCTTTTCAATAAATATTTCGTCATAAAATTTCCTTTATGTAACAACGAAAGAAGCTGGGACTAAAGCCGCCAGCTTCTTAGTTCATTTTGTGATAAACGTACATACAGTAGCTGATGAATGTTCTACTTTACTCTGTCATTATAATGATAGCAACTATTTATCTTTATAAGCATAGGTAAAGTCAACATCAAGACCAGTTGAGTTACGTACAAGTCCTTTAATTGAAGGATTTTGTAAACCTTTTGTAAATCGGAAGTAAACCGGATTATACATTGCTTCATCATAAAGTGCTTTTTCAGCAGCTTTATAATCATTTGCAGCAGCTGTTGGATCTAATGCATCAGCCGAAATAGCTTTTTCATAGGCTGCATCGTATGTAGAGCTATTTGCCTTACCATAGTTATAAGATGAATTTGAAGTGAACAAGCCATAGAATGTTGATCCTTCTGGATAGTCACCACCCCAATTGACTAGAGCGACATCAAAGTTTTGATTTTTGGTATCTTCAATACGTTGTTTAAATGTCACAAATTTTTCTTCAACAGTCAAACCAGGAAGAGCTTTTTCCCAAGTTTCTTTAATGTAATCAACTGCAGCTTTAGCAGCAGGTGTATCTGAATCTGCTGTAATTGTCAATTTCAAGTCGCTTAAACCAGCTTCAGCAAGACCTTCTTTAAAGAGCTTAGCTGCTTCTTCCTTGTTGTAGCTATAGCCAGGTGCCACATATTTAGATAAATCAGTACCATCAGGTAATTTTTCCAATCCAGTAGGTACAAGACTAGTTGCTGGAACTGAACCCGTATCAACCGCAGCTTCGACAATACCTTTACGGTCAGTAGCAAGGTTGAGAGCTTGACGGATTTTAAGATTATCTAGACCTTTAACTTTACCAGTTTCATTATAGGTCATATAAGCTGTTGTTGCTTCTGGAACTGTAACAACATCTTTGTTCTTTTTATTTGAGTTAAAAATTGCTGACGTATTTGAAATATTTGCAAAGTCAAGTTGACCTTGTTTATACATTTGGACAGCTGTATCAGGTTTTTTAACCGTTTGAATATTGATTGTCTTTGTTTTAACATGCTTAGCATCCCAATAATTGTCATTTTTGACAAGTTTGAAGCTACCACTTGTACCATTCCAATTTTCAACTTTAAAAGGTCCAGAATAAATTTGTTTGTCAGACTTCGTTCCATATTGTTTTCCAGCCTTCTCTACAAATTCCTTATGTTGTGGGACAAAGTTTGAGAATGACAAAAGACTCTTGAATTGTGGAGAAGGATTTGACAAGGTAAAGATAACTTTATTTCCCTCAGCCTTAACACCTAATTCATCAACACTCTTCTTACCAGCAATAATATCTGCAGCATTAACAAGGTGAGAATCTGAAGTAAGGTAAGCATACTCAGAAGCTGTAGCAGGATCAACCATACGTTGCCAAGTATAGACAAAGTCCTCAGCAGTAATCTTAGTACCATCTGAATACTTCAAGCCATCTCTAAGAGTCGCTGTATAAGTTAAACCATCGGCTGACACATCAACCTTTTTAGCCAAATCAGGTTGCAACTTCCCATCTTTATCAACACGAAGTAAGTTACTTTCTGAGTTCCCAATCGCCAAGGCTGAATAGTGATCTGAATTTTTAGAAATATCAAGGGTCAATATTTCAGTAGGGGTGTACCAATTAATTTCATCTTTACTTGAGGTTGATTTTGAGCCACAAGCAGCAAGAAGTGTTGCAGAAGCCAAAGCAATTACTCCAACAGCTACAATACTCTTAAAGTTACGTTTCTTAATCATAATTATAAGAAACCTCCTCCAATCAAAAATTTACTTTCGTGTATAATTATACCTTAAAATAGCCTAAAGTAAAGACCTAATTCTGAATAATTCGACAATTCAGTTATTTTGTCTCGAAAAAGACTCGAAATATCCAAAAAATGACGCATCTATAGCTCCTGTCCACTACACATAAACGTTTTACAATCAATCCAAACAAAAAAGGCTAAGAGGTATATCTTAACCTTATAGTATTTTGAACCAATTTCTCAGTTTACTTTGCATTTATACACAAACTTACTCTTACCCAACTGATCCTTCCATTTCATAACTAATCAAGCGGTTAAGCTCAACAGCATATTCCATTGGAAGTTCTTTGGTAAATGGTTCCACAAATCCCATGACAATCATTTCAGTTGCTTCTTGTTCTGAAAGTCCACGGCTCATGAGGTAGTAGAGCTGTTCTTCAGAAATCTTAGAAACTTTAGCTTCGTGTTCAAGCGCAACTTGTGAATTGTGGATTTCGTTGAATGGGATAGTATCTGACTTAGATAGGTCATCCATCAAGATGGTGTCACATTCGATGTGAGATACTGATTTCTTAGAATCTTTGTTGAAAGTGACTTGTCCACGGTAGTCAACCTTACCACCATTACGAGCGATTGATTTAGAAACAATAGATGATGATGTATGCGGTGCATTGTGAATCATCTTAGCCCCTGTATCTTGGTGTTGACCAGCATTAGCAAAGGCAATTGAAAGCATGGTACCACGCGCACCTTCTCCATCAAGGTAAACAGATGGGTACTTCATAGTGACTTCGGCACCCAGGTTACCATCAATCCACTCAACAGTCGCATTTTTCTTAGCCGTAGCACGTTTAGTTACCAAGTTGTAGACGCTATCTGACCAGTTTTGGATAGTTGAGTAGCGCATGTAGGCACCATCAAGTGCAAAGATTTCAACGATGGCCGCATGAAGGCTTGCCGTTGTGTATGTTGGCGCTGTACAGCCTTCAACATAGTGAACGCTGGCACCTTCATCAACGATGATAAGAGTACGTTCAAATTGAGCAGTTGCTTCGTTGTTAATACGGAAGTAAGTTTGAAGCGGAATATCCACCTTGACGCCTTTAGGTACATAAATAAAGGTACCGCCTGACCAGAAGGCTGAGTTAAGGGCCGCAAATTTGTTATCTGTTGGCGGAACCAGTTTTGAGAAGTACTTCTTGAAGAGCTCTGGATGCTCTTTAAGGGCTGAGTCTGTATCTGTAAAGATGATACCCAACTTGTCATACTCTTCTTTCATATTGTGGTAGACCACTTCTGATTCATACTGAGCTGAGGCTCCAGCAAGATAAGCACGCTCTGCTTCTGGGATACCGATACGTTCGAAAGTTTCCTTGATTTTCTCAGGAACATCTTCCCAGTCACGAGCAGGTTTGTCTGATGCTTTTTGGAAATAAGTCAAGTCATCAAAGTTGAGGGCAGAAAGATCTGGTCCCCACTCTTGCATGGCCATTTTGTTAAAGGTTTCCAATGATTTCAAGCGGAATTCAAGCATCCACTCAGGCTCCCCTTTTTCAGCAGACATGGCACGGACCACGTCTTCACTGATTCCTTTTCCTGTTGAAAAGACTGGTGTCACATCATCATGGAAACCGTATTTATATTCCCCAAGATCAATGGGTTTTGGTTCTACTTTTTCATTTGTTTCAGTCATAGTATTTTCCTTTATTAAAGGTTTGATTCATTTTCTTTATTTAAGACTTGAGCAAAGAGGATAATTACTCCATTGCCTCCTAGAGCTCACTTCTCTCTATAGCCTTTTTAAGGGCATTCCAAGAGAGCGTTGCACATTTGATACGTTGTGGAAATTTAGAGACCCCCGCCAAAAGCTTGGCTTCGCCTAGCTTATCTTCATCTTTATGTTCCCCTTGAATCATAAGAGAGAAAATCTCCGCTAGTTCCAAAGCCTCGTCCTTGGTTTTTCCAATAACTGCATCCGTCATCATACTTGATGAAGCTGTAGAAATGGTACAACCATCACCAGCAAAGGCAATGTTTTCAATCACGTCACCATCAAATTTGACTGACAGATTGATAACATCTCCACAAGTCGGATTATTCAGTTGAAGTTGCTCCACATCAGGCAGAACACCATGATGGTGAGGGCTCTTAGAGTGATCGGCCACAACAGCCATATATAAACTATCTAGTCTAGAGAGTGCCATTGAAAAACTCCTTCGTCGCAAGGATTGCCTCTACAAGCTTGTCACAATCCTCTTTAGTATTGTAAATATAGAAGCTTGCTCGGGCAGCTGATGAGATTCCTAAATGATTAATTAAAGGCTGAGCACAGTGGTGACCCGCACGCACTGCCACTCCTTCATAGTCGAGAGCAGTCGCCACATCATGAGGATGAAGCCCGTCAATATTAAAGGCAATAACACCTGCATGCTGGCTAGGATCTTCTGGACCGTAGACTGTCAATCCCTCAATCTCTTGAAGTTTAGGCAATACATAGTCTACCAACTCTTGCTCATAAGCATGAACATTTCCCATGCCTAAACCAGAGAGGTAGTCTACAGCAGCACCAAGAGCAATAGCCCCCGCAATGTTAGGTGTACCAGCCTCAAATTTCCAAGGTAGTTCCTTCCAAGTGGCTTCTTGTTCATAAACAAAATCAATCATCTCACCACCGAATTCAATAGGATTCATCTGGTTGAGAATCTCTTCTTTGCCATAGAGGACCCCAATCCCTGTTGGACCTAACATCTTATGTCCAGAAAGGGTGAAGAAATCACAATCCAAATCCTGAACATCAGTAGTCATGTGGGGCGTCGATTGGGCACCATCCACCACCATATAGGCACCAACTTGGTGGGCAAGCTTGGCAATTTCTTTGACAGGATTGATGCAGCCTAAAACGTTAGAGACCTGAGCTAGACTGACAAATTTTGTCTTTTCAGTAATCTTGTTGGCCAAATCTTCCATATCCAATTGGCCATCTTTCAAGTAGGCATAAACAAGTTTAGCCCCCGTCTTCTTACAAGCTTCCTGCCAAGGTATGATATTCGAGTGGTGTTCCATAATTGAAATAACCACCTCATCTCCTGGCTCAAGAACCTGCTCTGCAAAACGACCAACCCAGTTAAGACCAGTTGTCGTTCCACGTGTAAAGAGGACCTCTTTGGTTGATTTCGCATTGATAAACTGACGAAGCTTTTCACGACTAGCTTCGTAAGCAGCTGTTGCACGCTCAGCCAAGGTATGCACACCACGGTGAACATTGGCATTGTCCTCATGATAGTAGGCCATGAGAGTGTCCAAAACTACTTGAGGCTTCTGTGTCGTTGCTGCATTATCCAAGTATACCAAAGGTTCATCATTAACTACCTGATCTAAAATGGCAAAATCTTGTCGAATCTTATAGGCATCTAAAGCTGACATCTTATCTCCCTATCTAGATATATCATAGGTTAGACTATCTGCGTCGATAGTTCCTAACGTTTGTTTAGTTTTGTATCAGTTACAGAAATCATCTCATCACGCACTTCCTTAACTGGGATTTCAGTGATAACTGCTCCCAAGAAACCGCGAATAACCAAGCGTTCTGCAGTGTCTTGATCAAGTCCACGACTCATAAGGTAGTACATATCCTCTGGATCCACCTGACCGATTGAAGCAGCGTGTCCTGCTGTAACTTCGTTTTCGTCAATCAAGAGGATTGGGTTCGCATCTGAACGGGCTTTATCAGAAAGCATAAGCACACGGCTTTCTTGTTGTGCATCAGCACCCTTAGCACCTTTGACAATGTGACCAATACCATTGAAGGTCAAAGTACCGCGTTCCAAAATAACACCATGTTGTAGGATATGTCCCACAGAGTTGTTACCATAGTTAGTCACACGAGTATCAATCCCTTGCACCTGACGACCTGATGATAGACCAATAACTTTAAGGTTGGCATGACTTCCATTGCCAATCAAGTCGCTATCAAAGTCAGCAATAACATTGCCCTCGTTCATGATGCCGAGAGCCCAGTCAATGCTTGCATCACGACCAATACGGCCACGACGACTAATATAAGTTGTGACATTTTCACCCAAACGGTCAATAGCCGCAAACTTAACTTGTGCACCATCTTGAGCAATAACTTCCACAGAAATGTTGGCACTAGCTTTTTCAGTAGCTTCACCTAGCGTTTCAAAACGCTCAAGGTAAGTCAATTTACTGTTTTTACCAGCTACAATCAAAACGTGCTTGTTAAAGGGCACATTTGAAGTTCCATCTTGGTAAAAATAGCTTTCAACTGGCAAGTCAATTTCAACATTATCTGGTACATAAAGAACCGCTGCACTATTGAAATAGGCATAGTTATAAGCTGCTAATTTATCCTCATCGTAGGCTACAGCCTTACCAAAGAAGGATTCAACGACTTCTGGGATTTCTTCAAGAGCAGTCGTAAGGTCTGTGAAGACCACACCTTGGCTAATCAAGTCAGCTGGCAATTGTTCAAGAACAGTATTTGTTCCTACTTGAACCAACTTAGGATTGTTTCCAGGCGCTGTAAAGTCAGGCACATTTGCTGATGGTTCATTTTCAGCAATCATTCCATCGCCTAGGTTCCAACGGTGGAATTTAACACGCTCAATTTTCGGAAGAGCCAAGCTGTCAAGCTTATCAAAAGCTGCTTGACGAAGGTCTTGCAACCAGAGTGGCTCTGCTTTTGCTTGTGAAAAAGCGATAATAGATTCTTTTGACATAGGTTACTCCTTTTCTAGTTATTTCGAGTAACAGACTTACGCTTCTTCGTGGTACTCGTAACCGAGCTCTTCAGCGATTTTCGCATAACCTTCTTGCTCAAGACGAGCAGCCAATTCAGGGCCACCTGAAAGAACCACTTTACCTTCCATCATTACGTGTACAACATCTGGAGTGATGTAGTTCAAGAGACGTTGATAGTGAGTGATAATCATAGCACCAAAGCCTTCACCACGCATAGCGTTAACCCCTTTTGAAACCACTTTAAGAGCATCAATATCAAGACCTGAGTCAATCTCGTCAAGAAGAGCAAACTTAGGTTCCAACATAAGCAACTGAAGAATTTCGTTACGTTTCTTCTCACCACCTGAGAAACCTTCGTTAAGGTAACGCTCAGCCATTTCTTCACGCATACCAAGTAATTCCATCTTTTCATCCAATTTAGTGATGAAATCAAGGACAGAAATCTTTTCGTCATCTTCTTTACCAGCATTCATAGCCGCACGGATAAACTCAGCATTTGTAATCCCTGGGATTTCAGCTGGATATTGCATAGCAAGGAAAAGACCTAGGCGTGCACGTTCATCAACTTCCAAGTCAAGGATACTTTCACCATCAAAAAGGATGTCCCCTTCTGTGATTTCATAATTTGGGTTACCCATGATAGCAGCCGAAAGGGTAGATTTACCAGTTCCGTTAGGACCCATAATAGCAGCAATCTCACCAGTTTTAAGAGTCAAATTAAGACCCTTCAAGATTTCTTTATCTTCAACAGAAACATGAAGATTTTTGATTTCAAGTACAGACATTGTATACTCCTTTTTCCATATATACAGCAAGCAGGTGCTCGCTAATTTGCATTATTTTTTTGAAAATAGTCTTGCTATTTTCTGGAAAATAAAAAGAGAACTTCCATTTTCCTTAATTAGAATCATTATAACAAAAAAGCCATTGCTTGGCTTTTCAAATGTTTATTTTTTTCGACCTTGCTTCCATTTCAACATGATTGCTTGGCGATAATCACTATTCCCGATAAATTTTAGGAAATTGAAGAGAGGTGTTCGACCAACGCCCCAAATCTCAAGCCCTTCAATCAGAATTTCCATTCCCAAAATCAAACTCAGAAGTAAGAGAATACCACCGAGACGACTGGAAACATTTAATAAGAGGGCAATCAATGAAAAGAGGATAGCGATGGCATAAACCACCAGAACTGCTCCTCGATGAGTGAACCCCATAGCTAAAAGACGATGATGCAAATGCATCTTATCAGCTTCCATAGCTGAGCGCCCTGACAACTTACGGCGGACAATAGCCACCACTGTGTCAACAATAGGCACTCCAAGGATAATAACAGGTGACAAAATAGCCACTGCTGTCGCATTTTTCAACCCTTGTAATGACAAGACACCAATCATAAAGCCAATAAAGAGCGCCCCTGTATCACCTAGATAGATAATCGCTGGATGATAATTGTAAGGGAAAAATCCCATAATGGCAGCCACTAAGACAAAGATGGTCATGGTCAAAAAAATATCAGTATCATAGAGGAAGAAATAAGAAATCACCCCCATAGTCATCAGGGAAATGATAGAAACTCCTCCAACCAATCCATCCAAACCATCAATCAGATTAATGGCATTGGTGATAGCCGCAATCCATAACACTGTTAGAATAAAGGTCAAGACTGGTCCAAACTGAATCATGGGCCCGCCAAAAGGTATCTTAAAGCTATCAAATTGAAAATCCGTAAAAGCCCAAACAATGACAGCTCCCATAACAATACCGAGCATCTTAGGCAAAGGTTTTAATTCAAAGATATCATCAATGAAACCTGTCAATGCCACAATAGCACCACCCCCAACAACCGGTAGGATGTATCTTAAATAAGAAATATGCCAGACATCCTTCTGAATAATCATAGGCATAAATACCAAGGTCGCCAGTACAAAGGCCAAGAAAATAGCTAGACCACCAGCACTCGGCATTGGCTTTTTATTGATACGTCTTGCATTTGGATGATCAACCGCTCCGACTCGAAAGGCCAAAGAGCGCACCAGTGGAGTTCCCACAATGGCAATCAAAAATGTCCCAATCAAGACAAAGATATAATTAATGGTCCAAGGCATGTCCTAGCTCCATTTCGTTGCTTGTAATACCGATAAGGCGTCCTCTTCCATCAAGATTGTTGCATGCTCTTGTAGATAGGGACGTGTTCGGTCTGCCACATTCGCATATTCAAGAAAACGCGCATACATATTGTTCGCGTAATAGTCAGGCTCATCAGCCAAGTAAAGAAGGATAGTCATATAGTAGATATCACCAAGTTTATAAAGTTCAGAACCTTCCACTGGCACATCCTTCAAACCTTGCGTAAAGGTTACTACTTGATCAAAGTCAGAGAAAGCCAAGACATAGTGAGTATAATCTTCACGAATAGTTTCCTCAGCCACTTCCTTAGCCGGCTCTGTCATAGTCTTATCAACCTCTTCCAAGGCCTTTTCAATCTCTTCGAGCTTATGGTGAGCTTCAATATCTCCCTTGTCCATAAAGTTACCCTCAAGAGCTTTGAGGAATTCTTCTGGAGAAAGTCCTGAATAGTCATCCATATCTGACAAATCATTGAAATCAAGGTCTTCCTTAAGGTCTGATTTAGTCACAAAAACATCCACACGATCCTTGCGTGGCGTGACACGGAAGCTCAGCATCCCACTATTTTTAAAGTTATCAGGCAAGTCCAACTCATCCATGACAGTATAGAAAAATTCCTCTGTTTTTTCCTGGGGAATCAAGAAATCTTTCAGCTCCATACCATGTTCTTCAAGATCTTCCATGGTAATCATGATTTTTAGAGTTGTCTCGCTTATTTGTTTCATTTCCATATGTAAAAACCTCGCACGAGTAGTTATTTCATTATACTAGAAAAGCAAAGAGATAGCAATTTCTGAACAAGTTTAGGTCTTATTTTAGGAAGCTTTTCAAAAAATTCTCTAATGCTAGCAAAGACTTGAATTTTCCTATTTATAGCCATCAGCTATCCTAGAAAAGAGTAAAATAAAAGTGGATGTGTAGTTGGAGGTGACAACCACGACTGCCTATAAAAAAGGATGACTTCGAACTAGCAATACTGCAAGAATAACGAGTTTTTTGATGCTCTTTCTCTACTTGTCAGGACAACCTCATCAAGTAAACAAATCTACCTTTCTTACAGGATTAATCTTTGCCATCATACTGGCAACTGCACCCATTTACGACGATAACCATTTGACACTCCGACAACAATCACTCCTCCACTTCTCAATCATGTATGTTACCATCCTTCCAATCCTCTGTTTATCTGGATGGCATCCCTTGCATAATATGGTAGACTTATTGAGAATCCTTTCCGGTTTCTTAACTTGCGGACTGGTCCTTTGGACACTAGCTTAGCTTATCTTTGGAAAACTTCTCAATAAATAATCTCTAAACCAGATAAAAAGGACTTCAATCGAAATCCTTTCAATTTTTTATCCAAAAATAAGTTTAACAGCTCCATAGAAAAGCACAATGATACCGAGTACAATACGGTATTTTCCAAAAACAGTGAAATCGTGTTTCTTAATATAGTTCATCAAGAAGCGAATCACAAATAGGCTGACAAGAAAGGCGGTCACACTAGCTACCAATAGAATGGCCGCTTGGCCACCAGTCAAGGTGTTCCCATCAATAAAATACTTAACTGCCTTAAGCCCACTATAACCAAACATCGTTGGAATACCGAGGAAGAATGTAAAGTCAGCTGCTACGCTACGACTAGTACCAACGATGATTCCCCCAAGAATAGTAGCACCTGAACGGCTTGTCCCTGGAATGATACTCAAGACTTGGAAAAGACCAATATAGAAAGCTGTCTTGTAAGACATACGTGCCAAATCCGTTACCTTAGGCTCTACACGTCGATTGCGGTCCTCAATCCAAATAAAGGCAATCCCGTAGACCACCAACATGATAGCTACTACAAAGAAATTACTGAGGTGGGCCTCCATCCAATCATCTAAAAGAAGACCAAAGAAGGCTGAAGGAATACAGGCAATGACCACCTTAAGCCAAAGTTGCCAAGTCAACTGCACTTCACGTGCTGTCTTACCAGGTTGGAAGGGATTCAAGCGTTTAAAGTAGATGACCATAACTGCTAGAATAGCCCCAAGCTGAATCACAATATTAAACATATCAATGAAATCTTTACTCTGTCTCAAGTTCAAAAATTCATTAACCAAAATCAAGTGACCTGTAGATGAAATAGGTAGCCACTCTGTGATTCCTTCGACAATCCCAAGAAAGACTGCTTTTAGTAATTCAATAATAAATTGTGCCGTTTGCATAATTATCTCCGTTTTAAAATGCTAGCCCCATCACACCAAAAATGATCAGGGCTCCAAATTGTCCTTCCCATTATATCAAATTACAACTTGTATTTGAAGACAATCCTGATATACAGTTTTTTCTAGCATCAACTTATTGTCATCAGTCTCAATTTCCTGTAAAATAGTAAGGAATGACATTTTTATAGGAGACATTGTTTCAATGAAAAAAATTATTGTAGCCTGCTTTGCAGCGCTCCTCCTCGTTTTTGGTGGGGTGTCAAGCACTCAAGCAGACGAGTATCTCCGTGTCGGTATGGAGGCTGCCTATGCACCTTTCAACTGGACGCAGGACGATGACTCAAACGGAGCCGTTCCAATCGAAGGTACTAAACAGTATGCCAACGGTTACGACGTGCAAATCGCTAAAAAAATCGCTGAAGCTCAAGGGAAGAAACCCTTGGTGGTTAAAACAGCTTGGACAGGTTTGATTCCTGCCCTCACTTCCAGCAAGATCGATATGATTATCGCAGGTATGAGTCCAACAGCTGAACGTCGTCAAGAAATTGACTTTTCAGATAGCTACTACCGAAGCGAACCTGTTATGGTTGTTAGCTCTGATGGTGATTATGCCAAAGCTAAGAGTCTCAAGGATTTCAAGGATGCTAAAATCACAGCTCAACAAGGGGTTTATCTCTATAACTTGATTGACCAAATCCCAGACGTCAGCAAACAAACAGCTATGGGAGACTTCGGTGCTATGCGCCAAGCCCTTGCATCTGGTATCATCGATGGTTATGTTTCAGAGCGTCCTGAAGCAAAAACTGCCGAAGAAGCTAGCTCAAAATATAAGATGATTACGCTTAAAGATGGTGGTTTCCAGGTTTCAGACGATGACGTCTCCTTGGCCGTCGGTCTTCGCAAAGGAGACAGCCAGCAAATGGAACAAGTCAATAAGGTCCTTGCTGGAATCAGTCAAGAGGAACGTGTTAAACTGATGGATCACATCATTAACATCCAACCTGCAGATAAGACTGATGAGACTAAAAAAGGAAACTTCTTTAGTCAGATGAGCACTATCATCGCTAAGAACTGGCCACAATTCTTACGTGGTACAGGAATTACCCTTCTTATCTCAATTATCGGTACAGTTGTGGGTACTTTCATCGGTCTTATGATTGGTGTTTACCGCACAGCTCCTAAGGCTGCTAATAAATTTGTAGCCTTGCTCCAAAAACTCTTCGGTTGGGTTCTTAATGTCTATATCGAAGTTTTCCGTGGTACGCCAATGATTGTACAATCTATGGTTATCTACTACGGTACTGCCCAGGCCTTTGGTATCAATATTGACCGTACCCTAGCAGCTGTCTTCATCGTTTCTATCAACACTGGAGCCTACATGAGTGAAATCGTTCGTGGTGGTATCTTCGCTGTAGATAAAGGACAATTTGAAGCTGCTACTGCTCTTGGATTTACCCACGGTCAAACCATGCGTAAGATTGTTCTTCCACAGGTTATCCGTAACATCTTGCCAGCTACTGGTAATGAGTTCGTTATCAATATCAAGGATACCTCTGTTTTGAACGTTATCTCTGTTGTGGAACTTTACTTCGCAGGTAACACTGTTGCAAGCCAAACTTATCAATACTTCCAAACATTCTTTGTTATCGCAGCAATCTACTTTGTCCTTACCTTCACAGTGACACGCATCTTGCGTTATGTAGAACGTCGTTTGGATCAAGATACTTACACACAAGGAGGGGTTCACTAATGACTGAGACGATTTTAGAAATTAAAAACCTCAAAAAATCATACGGAAAAAATGAAGTCCTCAAAGATATCTCCCTCAGCGTCAAAAAGGGTGAGGTTATCTCAATTATTGGTTCTTCAGGTTCAGGGAAATCAACCTTCCTTCGCTCTATTAACCTACTCGAGTCACCTTCAGGTGGTGAAATCCTCTATCATGGGGACAACGTCCTTGAAAAAGGTTACGACCTCACTACCTATCGTGAAAGACTCGGTATGGTTTTCCAATCCTTCAACCTCTTTGAAAACCTTAATGTTTTGGAAAATGCTATCGTAGCTCAAACAACTGTTCTCAAACGTGACCGTAAAAAAGCTGAAAGCATCGCCAAAGCTAACTTGGAGAAAGTTGGTATGGGGGAACAATACTGGAAAGCTAAACCAAAACAACTCTCAGGGGGACAAAAACAACGTGTAGCCATTGCCCGTGCCCTCTCTGTTGATCCAGAAGCCATCCTATTTGACGAGCCAACTTCAGCCCTTGACCCAGAAATGGTAGGGGAAGTACTCAAGACTATGCAGGAGCTATCTGAAACTGGTTTGACCATGATTATTGTTACCCATGAAATGGAGTTCGCACGTGATGTTTCTGACCGTGTCATCTTCATGGATAAAGGGGTAATCGCTGAACAAGGTAGCCCAGAACAAATCTTTGAAAATCCTAAAGAAGAACGTACCAAGGAATTCCTCAAACGTTTCTTGGGTTAAAAACGAAAAAGTTAAGGTTTCGACCTTAACTTTTTTAGATTCTCTGTTATAAAAAACGGCAACTGCCGTTTTTTTGTCTCTATTTGCTTAGTTACGACGTGTACGTCTGTCAACGAAACCAAGGAAAGCCATCATGAAGAGACCTACAAGACTGAATCCTGCTGCAGTTGACTCACCTGTTTCTGGCAAGCTATCTGCTTCTTGTACAGGAGCTTGTTTCTCAGCTTTTGTTTGACCATAATTTACAGGAACTTGCGCTACAGTTTGAGCTGCTTGTTCTTGTGTTGTGAGAGCAACAACTTTACCATCTACATCATAAATTGACACTGGTGTAAGACCTTTAGATGTGATTTTAGCAAACTCTTTAGACAATTGTGTTTGACGTTCTTTGTCTGCCTTAGCTTTCATATAGTTATCAAAGGCAGTTTGAACAGTCGTGTATTCGCTCGTTAATTTATCACGCTTAGCTGACAATTCAACAAGTTTCGCACGTTCAGTTGAAAGAGCACCTTTAGCTGCTGTAAGTTTAGCAAAGGCCATTGCACGTTCTGCTTTAGCCTTAGCTAGGTTAGCTGAAGCATTTGTAAGGGCGGCTACACGATTCTTAGCAAAAGCCAAAGCTTGGTTAGCTTGTTTCAAGGCTGCTTGTTTTTCAGAAAGGTTAGTCTGAGCAGCTGCCAACTTACTTGCAGTCGCTTTAAGAGCTGTAAGTTCTGACTGAGTATTTTTAAGTTTCAGAGTTGCTGATTCAGAAGCAACTTTCTTGTTAGCCAAGTCACTTTGAGCTTGATCGTTAGCTTGCTTAGCAGTTTCATAAGCTACTTTTGCAGCTGCTAGATTTGCATTTAAAGATGGTTGAGATTGGCTACCTACATAAGGGTTAGCAATCTTAGTTGTGTCAAAACTACTATCAAAAGAGATAGAATTTTCATTGATATTGTTTACGTGGACATTAAAGGCACCAGCAACTACACTGAGATCAGTACCAATGTATGTTTCGCCACCATCAGATGCAAGTCCAGCAATAGAACGGGCGTGGTTCCACTCCTGACCATTAAACATGAAGTCAAGCATAGCTTCATAGATATACTCCTTAATCTCGTTAAGAGTAAATGGTCCTGTCAAACCTTGCCAAGTATTAAGGTTTTCACCAATATTTACAGTATTAAATGACTTACCAGCACAGGCAAGAGCAGCACTATCGTGTCTACGGTTACTGATAGATTCCCAACCCCAGTTATCTGCCACATAGCCATCTGTAACACGGTCTGTGGCAATAACACTACCTTTTGATACAGACGTTTCAGTTGTACCAAAAGCTGAACGGATTTGGTTAATCAAGCTTGAAGTATACAATGACAAATCTGTAATTTGAGCTTCACTAAGCTTGTTCAAGTCGCTGATTGTAATGTTTTTATCCGCTTCATTATCTTGGTATTTATTGTTTTCACGATCACGTTTGTTAACATCCTTCAAGGTTTGTTCAGCTTGATATTTTTCTTCTGCAGTTGATGTTCTTGACTCATAAATCTTAAGAGCACTGATGTACTCTGATGATACTGTGAATTTTTGGCGAATATTAGTTGTTGAAGCTTCTGCTTTTTTCTTAGCTGCTTCAACAGCAGCAAGAGCGACTGCCTTTTCATTCGCTACTGTTTGAGCAGTTTCATAAGCTGCTTTAGCTTGGTTAGCAGCATTTTGATCTGCAATCAATTGCCCTTCTTTAGATGAAATAGCAGTAGCTTTTTCCTTATAAGCTGCCTGAGCGACTGCCAATTCTTCTTGGGCTTTTTTCTCAGCTGCAGTTGCAACATCAAAATCTGATTGTGCCTTAGATTGGTTAGAAGCTAACTCAGAGGCACTAGAACCATTAAGTGCTGCTTTTGCTACATCTACTGATTTTTGAGAATCAGCAACTTCAGTTGCTTTAGCATTAACATTAGCTTGATCTGCATTAACTACAGCTTGTTGTTTGTCTGCTACATATTTTACAGTTTTTTCTGCTGATTGAGCGGTCGCTACTGCTGACTTAGCTTCGTTAGCTGCATGTTCAGCGCTGGTTACTTGACCTTGAGCTACAGCAATGGCTTCTAGACTTGCTTCATCGGTTGCTGTTTGTGCCTTTTGCAAGTTAGCATCTGCAGTCGCTAAGTTTGCTTTAGCCTGATTGATAGTCTCTTCATGATTAGCGACTACTGACTCTTGATGCGATACCGCTTGACTTGCAGCATTTGCTTGTTCCCTAGCCGTTTCTACTTGTGATTGAGTTGGGATAGCTTGTGTAGCTGTCGATGATACTGATGCTGTTGTTGAGACTTGACCATTTGTCGTTACCTCATCAGCTTTAGCAACTGAAGTAGAAACTGCAAGTGCTGCAATTCCAGCTGTCGCCAAAACCTTTTTATTCATAAGACGAACTCCTTTTTTAGCCTTTGATTTTGCCCTATCCACTTATTCTATAAAATCTTCGTTACAGTTTCTTAACTTTCTTTAAACATTTTTTTGATATAATGTGTACTCATCATATGCAAAAGGAAGGGAAAAGTGGAAAAAGTATTGAGTAACATCCTACTAAGAATCATCTCACTTGGCTTGTCTTACTGGTTTTACAGAGGACATCTGGAACAATATGTTCATTATATCGCCCATTACGGTCCCTACTTCCAAGTTTTCCTAAACCTAGTCATTATTATTTTACTGGGGTACTTCGTCTACGCTTTTTTAAAACTCCTTCTCACTAGGAAAATAAAAAAACAAACACTTCTCCTACTTTACTTCATTTACTTTCTTTCCCTCTTCTACCTACTTTTCTTGAAAAACATCGGCATCCAAGGGCTATCCCTTAATCCTCTTTCCTTCGCTCAGGAACTATACTTGGGCAGCCACTTTGTTCCCATCATGAACCTATTAATGTTCATCCCCCTAGGGCTCCTCTTTTCTTCCCGAATGAGTAATCTCCTACTCTGTCTCATCGCCCTTTTCTCCGTTGAATCCATCCAATACTTCGGACATCTGGGAATATTTGATTTAGGAGATATAGTCTTAAATATGTTAGGTCTACTTGTCGGGACTGCAATTCATCAACTCCCTCAGTTTCAAACATTAATCAAAAAAATTTTAACATAGAAAAACCTACAGAACTTAAATCTGGAGGTTTTATTAGAGCACTTTTTAGATGAATACAAAAAATTAAACGAAGACGTCTTATATACTCGGAATAAAAGACAAAATAATAGCTCTCTGAATCCAGCGATCTATTTTGAACTCGAGCCAAAATCCTAGTCAAAAATCATAACCACCCGTCTAACGGGTGGTTTGACCAAGGGCTATAAGCCCATAATACCAGCCAGCGCCTAAAGACGCTGGCTTTCACTT